>Ga0207693_10004840_pt1 | contig 11332 bp, 11 predicted proteins | sample LARL81metaG_FD_184347 | JGI IMG/M metagenome (GOLD analysis project Ga0207693, IMG submission 184347) | Corn, switchgrass and miscanthus rhizosphere microbial communities from Kellogg Biological Station, Michigan, USA - LAR L8-1 metaG... | ecosystem: Host-associated > Plants > Roots >... | reverse complement strand
GAGCGCATCAACCTCTATGCATCCTCCTACGGAACGCGCGTCGCGCAGCAGTATCTGCGCCGATTTCCGCTGCGCGTGCGCAGCGTGATCCTCGACGGGGTGGTGCCCATCGCCGAGCCCATGGGCCCCGCCACCGCGATCGATGCGGAGGCGGCGCTGGCAGACATCCTGCGGCGCTGCGCGCAGGACGCTCACTGCCGCGACCGCTTCGGCGATCCGGCGGCCGACTATCGTGCCGTGCGTGCCGCGCTCGCCGGCAACCGCGCGGTCGCGGTGAGCATCGTCGACCCCACGAGCGGGGAGGCGCGTCGTCTGTCGTTCACGGCCGAGACGCTCGCGACCGTTCTACGCCTGCTGAGTTACGTGCCCGAGTACGCCGCGCTGCTCCCACTTCTCCTGCACGCCGGCGCACAGCAGGACTACGCGCCCCTCGCCTCGCAGTACCTCATGGTCGAGCGGGCTTATGCCGAGACGATCGCGACTGGCATGCACAACAGCGTGGTATGCGCCGAGGACGTGCCCTTCTTCGGCGCACATACCATCGAGCGCGCGCAGCTTGCGGCCACCTACCTCGGCACGCGCCAGCTCGATGGCCTCGAGGCGGTATGCCGTGTGTGGCCGCGCGGAGCGGTGGATGAGGATCTGCATGCACCGCTCCACAGCGAGGTGCCGGCGCTGCTGCTCTCGGGGAGCGACGACCCGGCGACGCCGCCGGCTTATGCGCACGCGGTCGCGCGCGGCTACACCCACAACCTCGATCTGGTCCTCGAAGGCTTCGGCCACGGTCAACTGACCACCCCGTGTATCGATCGGATCATGGCGCAGTTCATCGCGCGCGCGAGCGTGGAGTCGCTCGATGTGAGCTGCGTGCGCTTGGCCCGCCCACTCGCTTTCTTCACCTCGTTGAATGGGCCGCCGCCGTGATCGAGGCGCTGCGGCTCGCCAAGCATTTCGGGGCGGTGACGGCGGTGCGCGAGGTGAGCCTGCGCGCGACCGATGGGCGCATCACCGGGCTCCTTGGCCCCAATGGCGCCGGCAAGTCGACCACCCTGCGCATGCTCTACACCGTGCTGCGTCCCGATCGCGGCGATGCGCTGATCGACGGACACAGCGCCGTGCATGCGCCGCTCGCCGCTCGTGCGCAGCTCGGGGTGTTGCCGCACAGTGCCGGCGTGTATCCGAATCTCACCGCGCGCGAGAACATCCTCTACTTCGGCGCGCTGCAGGGCCTGAAGCGCGCGGCACGCCGCTCGCGCACCGCAGAGCTCCTCAAGCTGCTCGAGATGGAGGAGTTCGCCGACCGGCCGGCGCGCGGCTTCTCCCAGGGTGAGCGGCTGCGCACCGCGCTCGCCCGGGCCCTCGTGCACCGCCCACGCAACCTGCTGCTCGATGAGCCGACCAATGGCCTCGACGTCATGGCGGTGCGCGCCCTGCGGCGGCTGCTGCAGCAGCTGCGGGATGAGGGGCACTGTGTGCTCTTTTCCAGTCACGTGATGCAGGAAGTGAGCGCGCTCTGCGATGAGGTGGTGGTCATCGCCCACGGCGTCGTGCTCGAGCAGGGCACCCCGGAGGAGATCCGCGCGCGCGCCAACGCGGGCAGCCTCGAGGAGGCTTTCGTGCGGCTCATCGGTGCGGTGGATCGCTGAAACGATGCGCGCCGTACTCACGGTCTTCGTCAAGGAGTTTCGCGAGAATCTGCGCGAGCGCCGCACGCTGCTGTCGGCGCTGATCCTCGGTCCGCTGCTCGGTCCGCTGCTCCTTGCAGGCGGGCTCACGTTGCGTCTCGAGCGCGGCATCGGCGAGAGTGATCGCGCGCTGCAGCTCGCCGTCGCTCACGGCGAGCGTGCCCCGAACCTGCTGATCTTTCTTCGCGAGCACGGCGTGAGCGTCACGCCGGTCGACTACGACGAAGCCGCCGCACGCGCGGCCGTGCGCAGCGGCCGCGTGCAGCAGGTGCTTGCGGTGGATACGGACTTCGCCGAGCGTCTGGCTGCCGGGGCGCCGGCGCCGCTCGAGCTCTACGCCGATGCCTCGGACCTCACCGGTTCGGGCGACAGCGCGCGCGTGCGTGCGCTGATCGGCCAGTACTCCGCACTCCTCGGGAGACTGCGCCTCGCTGTGCGCGGAATCGATCCGCTGCTCGCCGCACCGCTCGCGGTGCAGGACATCGACGTGTCGACCCCCGCGACCCGCTCGGTGCTCATCCTCGGCACGCTGAGCTACCTCGTGCTGCTCACCATGCTGATGGGCGGGATGTACCTTGCGATCGATGCGACGGCGGGCGAGCGCGAGCGCGGCTCGCTCGAGCCGCTGCTCACGGTACCCGTGCCGCGCGAGCAGCTGATCTACGGCAAGATCCTCGCGACGTCCGCATACATGGCGCTCTCGCTGTCCCTCACCGTTGCCGCCTTCGCAATCGTGCTGCGCTTCACCGGTCTCGAGCGCTTCGGCATGAGTGTGAACTTCGCCCCGGGCGTGGCACTCGAGGTGATCCTGCTCACCCTGCCCCTCGTGCCCCTTGGCGCGGCCCTCATGACTCTCGTTGCGGCCTACACCCGCAGCTATCGCGAGGCGCAAACGTGGCTCGCGCTGCTGCTGCTCGTGCCGACCGTACCCCTCGCCTTCGCGGGACTCCTGGGACTGCGGCCGCACCTCGCGCTCATGGCCGTGCCTTCGCTCAGCCAGCACTTCCTCATTACGAGCCTGCTGCGCGCGGAAGCGCTCCCCGCGAGCTGGGTCGCGCTCTCGGTGGGAGTGACGCTTGCGATCGCCGCGCTCCTCATCGTGGCGGCAGGTGGTCTCTACCGGCGCGAGGCGCTGCTCGGCTGAGCATCGGGGCGTGGCGGGGAGGAATGCGGCGTGGCCGCAAGCAGCGAGTGCAGTTGCGGGGCGTTGTGGTCCGCGAACTCCCGCGCCTCGACCTCGAAGCGGTTGTTCCAGTAACCGTGCCTGAGGCACTCGAGGAGGTAGCGCGGCGCGGTCAGGGACCCGGTCTGCCACTGCCGCAGCACGTGGCAGTACTCGTGCAGCATCAGCCAGGGATTGGTGAAGAATTCGGCAGCGCTGCCGCGCAGGTAGATACGGTGCCGGCGCGTGGTGGCGAACGCCCCGTGCACCCGCGCGAACCAGGAATGCTCGATTACCTTTACGTGGCCGATGCGCTCCCCGAGGACGCACTCGAGGGCACCGCTGATCGCCTCCGGGACCGCCGCTTCCCTTCCGGCTCGCATGTGCACCCTACGCTTGTGTGTGTACCCACCCCATGCTCGGGCGGAAGCGCAGGCGTCGTGGCTGCCCCGTACCGATGTCCTCGGGCAGCAGGGTCACCTCCTGGTCCTCCAGGAAGCGCTTCACCAGGGAGATTACGCTGTCGTAGGTGGGACGCGCCTGCGGCGTATCCGGCAGATGCACGATGATGCGCGCCTGCAGGTCGCGGGCGCCCGGAGCCGCCTCGCGCAGCGACTGCAGGCACCGGTCGAGCAGCAGCAGCTCGGTGGCGAGTGTCGTATCGGTCACATCAGCGGGCTTGTTGCTCTTCACGATGCAACGCAGGTGCAGCAGCGCGCCCGCCTCCTCCGCGGCGTCGTACAGGCAAAGCGCGATGGCCGAGGACAATTCGGCGACGAGCAGCGCCCCGCCGAATGAGACCTCGAAACGATCCGGTGCCACATGAATGTCCGGACTCTCCATGCAGGACTGTATACCTGCCTGCCGCCGTCGCAGGCGCGGCCTGCTGGCCAAACTATGAACTGCCGCACGCCGCGTGCGTAGAATATGCGAATGCGTTCCGGCGGATGTTACACATGCGCCACTGGCTGCTGACCGTGCTCGCCTGCAGTGCCGCGGCGACGGCGCTCGCGCAACAGCCCCCGCTGTCGTCGATTCGCGTCACCGGAGATGCCCGCGTGACGGCCAAGCCCGATCGAGTACAGATCGACATCGGCGTCACGACACGTGCCGCGCTCTCCCAGGATGCGGCCTCGCAGAATGCGCGCGAAGTTGACGCGGTACTCGCTGCGGTGCGCAAGGTCGGTGGACCCACAGCGACCTTGAGGACCATCAGCTACGCGCTCAATCCCAACTACCGTTACCACCCGAAGGAAGGCGAGCCGACCATCGAGGGCTACACGGCGCTGAATGTGGTCCAGGTGACTCTCGATGACCTCGGCAAGATCGGCGCGGTGATCGATGCGGCGACGCAGGCCGGAGCCAACCGCATTCAGGGAATCCAGTTCACGCTGCGGGACCAGGACGCGGTGCGGGCCCAGGCGCTGCGCGAGGCCGCCACCCGGGCGCGGGCCGAGGTCGACGTGCTCGCCGCCGCGCTCGGCGTAAAGGTGTTGCGCATCCTCACCGTCGAGGAGAGCAGCCCGCGGTTCATGCCGGTGCGGGTCTACAACGGCGCTGCCTCGCGCGCCATGGCCGCCGATGCCGCGGCCCCGACGCCGGTAGAAGCCGGCACCCTCGACATTACTGCCGACGTCACGCTCAGCGTGGAAGTAGGGCCCGCAGCGCGTTAGGCTAAGCTCGTTCCGGAGGCGTAGACCATGACAAGCGTGCGCCAGCTCCTCGACCGCAAAGGGCGGGAGGTCTTCTCCCTTGCGCCCGGTGCGGCGGTGCTCGAGGCAATTCGCATGATGGCGGAGCGTCACGTCGGCGCTCTGCTGGTGATGCAGGGCGACACCCTGAGCGGCATCGTGTCCGAGCGCGACTACGCGCGCAAAGTCATCCTGATGGGCCGCTCCTCGGCCGACACGCCGGTGCGCGACATCATGACCACGCCGGTGCTCACGGTGCAGCCCGAGACGACGGTGGACAAGTGCATGCAGCTCATGACCGACCGCCGCGTCCGGCACCTGCCGGTGACCGACGGCGGCCGGGTCGTCGGCATGGTGTCGATCGGCGACCTGGTGAAGGCGGTCATAGCTGAGCAGCAACAGCAGATCGAGCAGCTCGAGAGTTATATTCATAGCTGATTCATAGGAGGCGAGCTACAGTCGCAGCTCACTCAACACTCGACACGGGCACGGATGCCACGACTGATCGCCCTCTGCTGCGCCCTCCTGCTGTGTGGCTGCACCGCACTGCCCGGCCGCGACTTCCCAAGGCCACCGTCCGCGGCGGCGGTCGCGGCTCCGAACCCCGTGCTGCTGCAGGCAGCCGCCCCGGAGCACGCCCGCGGCGCGACCTCGGGATTCAGGTTGTATTCGCTCGGGATCGATGGACTGCTGCTGCGGCTCGAGCTCATCGAGGCCGCGCACAGCTCGCTCGACCTTCAGTATTACGTCTTTCACGGCGATGAGTCCGGAAAGCTGATCACCGAGGCGCTCGCCCGCGCGGCCGCGCGCGGGGTGCGCGTGCGCATCCTGGTCGATGATGGCGAGACGATCCGCGGGGACGAGCAGCTCTATCCCCTCGCCGGCGCGCACAACGTGGAGGTGCGTGTCTTCAACCCCTGGCGCTACCGCGGGCACAACGCCTTCGTGCGCGATGTCGAGTATCTCTTCAGCCACCGCCGGCTCGACTTCCGCATGCACAACAAGCTGTTCATCGCCGACCGCGCGGTCGCGCTCGTCGGTGGCCGCAACATCGGCGATGAGTACTTCCAGGTCGACCCCGAATGGCAGTTCGCCGACGACGACGTGCTCACCGCAGGCCCCACGGTGCAGGAGCTCGCCACCACCTTCGAGCAGTACTGGCAGAGCGAGCTCGCGATTCCGGTGCAGGCGCTGCTGCCGGCGAAGGACACGGACGCCGCGGCAGCTCAGGCACTCGCGCAGCGCGTCACGGTGCCGAAGAAGGCGCAGAGTGCCGGCGTAAGCTACCAGGAGAAGCTCTCCGCAAACGAGCCGCTCGCGAGCGTGCTCGCCGGGCGCATGCCGCTCGACTGGGCGCAGGCCGAGGTCGCGGCCGACAGTCCATACAAGGGCAAGCGGCTCGCCGAGGGCCAAGGCGTCAGCGGCCTGATGTTTGCGCCGGTCGCCGATGCCATCCGCGGGACGCACAGCGAGCTCACCATGGTGTCGCCGTACCTGGTGCCATCGCCCGATGAGCTGAAGCTGCTCCAGGACCTGCGCGCCACGCAACGCAGCGTGCGCATCCTCACCAGCTCGCTCGAGGCCGAGAGCAGCCATGCGGCGCAGGCCGGGTACATGAAGTACCGCGTGCCGCTGCTCGAATCCGGTGTGCAGCTGTACGAGATCCGCGCGCGTCCGGAGAACCGCCGCGGCACCGGGCAGTCGGAGCAGCTGTCACGCTACGGCCATTACAGCCTGCATGCGAAGCTGCTGGTGTTCGATCGCAGTGGCTTGTACGTCGGCTCCATGAACTACGACCAGCGCTCGCGCCGCCTCAACACCGAGATGGGTGTCATCATCCACAGCGGCGAGCTCGCCGGCGAGGCCGCGCACCGCTTCGATCTCATGACCCAGCCGCAGAATGCCTACGCCGTCAGGTTCGAGGAGAAAGTGGCGGGCGATGCGCCCGAGCTCACCTGGTACGCGGTGGAAGGGGGCCAGCCGGTGACCCTGCATCATGAACGCTCGCGCAGCGCGTGGCAGAAGTTCGAAGTGCATTTCCTCGAGCTCTTTCCCCTCGACAGCGAGCTCTGACAAGCTGAAAGCAAACTGAACGAAACGGGCCGCTGCCAGCTGGAAGGCTGGGGCTCAGCGCCGGCCCACGTCAGGTGAGGGCGCAGGCCTACACCGCAGCGCAGCCGCGCGTGTTGTACTGCCGGCCGTAATTGGCGCCATGGAGGAGCCGATGATGAAACTGACAATGACGACCGCGGCACTCGCGGCAGCGTGCATGCTCGCCGGCACGGCGGTATACGCGCAGGACGTGGACGCGGACCGTTCACAGCCGAAGGCCTTCGTGAAGGACTCGGTCATTACCACGAAGGTCAAGTCGAAACTCGCGGCCGATCACATCACGAGTCTCGGCCGCATACGGGTGGATACCGATGCGAACGGCGTGGTGTACCTGAGCGGCAGCGCGCATACGAAGGATGCGGTTGATCGCGCGATGCAGATCGCCCGGGACACCGACGGTGTGCGCGGGGTGCACAGCTCGCTGGTCGTCAAGGCTGACGACTGATCATATCGGGCAGGTGGATGACGCTGACGCCGCCGGGGTGCGCCCCGGCGGCGTCATGCTGTCGGGGGCTCACTGCGCTTGCGGCGGTAGCGGCCGCGCACGCGGGTCGGGACCCGCGGCGCCACCTGCGGCGCGCTCCGCGTCCGCTTCCGGCACGTAGAGCTTCGCAATCGCGAGCGCGAGTGCATACGGCTCGGGGGTGTCGCGGTTGGTGAGCACGATGACGGTGAAATGCCGCCGCGGATAGCGAATGATCACGTTGCGGAACCCCACGGTCTCCCCCGAGTGCCAGAGCGTCTCCCCGGTGATGCGCCAGCCAAAACCATAGCGCACGGCCGGATCATCGGTGGTTGTTGCCGGCGTGAACGCGAGCAGCAGGCTGCTTGATGAGAGCAGCCGCGTGTCATAGAGCGCCGCATCCCACTTGGCAAGATCCTCGATAGAGGAATACACGCCCCCGTCGCCGAGCACCGCGCTCGTTACGCTCTGGTCGGTGCGCCGCCACTCCCCCTGCTCGTAGCTGTAACCGTACGCGCGGTTGACGATGGCTGCGCCGCCTGCCTCGTAGGCGATCGTGTTGCGCATCCCGAGGGGCAGAAAGATCCGTGCGCGCAGGAACGAGGCGAAGTCGCTCCCCGCAGCCCGTGCCACGATGAGCGCGAGCAGTGCATAGCCCGTGTCACTGTAGCGGTAGCTCGTTCCGGGTGCGAAGTAAGTGCTGTTCTGCGACTCGAGCAGCCGCAGTACATCCGCATCGTGCACCTGCCGGGTGGTCCCGACAGGGATCAACTCTTCGTAGTCGAGCAGCCCCGAGGTGTGCGTGAGCAGCTGCCGCAGGGTGACTGCGTCCGCGGCGTGCGGCAGCGAAGGCAGCCATTTGCGCACCGGATCATCGAGCGACAGGCGCCCATCCTCGGCCAGTGCCAGGATCGCCGCCGCGGTGAACTGCTTGGTCATCGAGGCGAGACGGTAGTTGGTCGCTGGCACCGCAGGCACGTGTTGCTCGAGATCGGCGAGTCCGTAGGCACGGCGGAAGAGCGGCGCGCCATCGCGCAGCACCAGCACGCACGCGCCAGGAACGGCTCCGGTATAGGGACGCATCAGCGCATCGATGCGTGCGGCAGTATCACGCTCGCGCCCGCCGCAGCCGGCGAGCAGCAGGGCGCCGCACAGCAACAGCCTGCCGCTCCAGATCAGGGTGCGCTTCGCTGCCATGCGCTGCACCTGTGTGCGCTAGCGCCGCCAGTAGGCCGGGCGGAACAGCACGATCACACTGAAGACCTCGAGGCGGCCGAGCAGCATTGCGGCGGTGCAGATCCAGATCTGCACCGTGCTGAGCGCATGGAAGTTGTGCACCGCGCCCGGGGCGCCGAAGCCGTGCGCGGTGTTGTTGATGGAGGCGACCACCGCCGCTGCCGCGTCGCCGAAACTCATACCGGTGAGCAGCATCGCGAAGGTGAGCAGCGCCACCGTCATGAAATACACGAAGATGAAGGCGAGCACGGAGGCGCCGACCGTATCGGGGATCGGCCGCCCGCCGATGCGCAGCGGCGCCATCGCCGCCGGGTGGATCAGCAACTGCATCTCGCGGCCCGCCTGGCGCGAGAGCAGCAGGGTGCGGAACATCTTGATTCCCCCGCCGGTGGAGCCGGTGCTGCAGACGATGCAGCTGAGGAACAGCATCCACCAGGGTGCGAACACCGGCCATTGCTGATAATCGGCGCTGGTGAGGCCGCTGGTCGTGGCCTGTGAGATGACGTTGAAGGCCGCGTGCCGCAGCGCGCGCAGGAAGTCCGCATAGACTCCGTGCGCGGTGAGCAGTGACGCTATGCCGATGACGCTCACCGCGAGAATGGCGAAGATGCCCCGGGCCTCGGGATCCTGACGGTAGGTGGCGAGCGACAGCCGTCGCAGCGCGATGATGTGGCGGCCGAAGTTGAGTGCGGCGATCACCATCATGGCCATCAGCACCAGCTCGACGGCGGGCGAGTTGAAGTACGCGATGCTGCGGTCATGGGTCGAGAAGCCGCCGAGCCCCACCGCCGAGAAGGCATGGCAGATGGCGTCGAGCCACGACATGCGACACACGCGCAACGCCACGATGCCCGCCGCGGTGATGAGCGTGTACACCACCCACAACTGCCTTGCGGTCTCGGTGATGCGCGGCGCGAGCCGCTCGTCCTTCACCGCCCCCGGTGCCTGGCCCTTGTAGAGCTGCATGCCGCCCACTCCGAGCAGCGGCAGCACCGCGAGTGCCATGACGATGATGCCGAGACCCCCGATCCAATGCAGCGTATGTCGCCAGAGGTTCAAAGACGGGGGCAGCGCATCGAGGCCGTTGAGAACCGTGGAGCCGGTGGTCGTGAGTCCCGACATGGCCTCGAAGAAGGCGCCGCTGAAGCTGATTCCCGGCACCGCCAGCAGCAGCGGCAGCGCCGCGGCGCCCGAGAGCAGCAGCCAGCCGAGGGTGACGAGCAGGAAACCATCGCGCGGCTTGAGCTCGCGCCGCGCATGCAGCGTCGCCGTGGCGAGCGCGAGACCCACCGCCGCGGTGATGGCCGCTGCGAGCAGGAAGCGCGTCGTGAGGCCATCGCGCAGCAGCAGTGCGCAGCCGATGGGTAACGCATACGTCAGCGCGAAGCTGGCGAGCAGTAACCCGAGGACGTGCGCGACGGCGAGCACCGCGCGCCTCTAGCGGGGTCCCCGCGAAATTTCGCGTCTTGCCGAGCGATGGATGCTCATGAAACGCCGCAAGCGAAATTTTGCGGGGTGCATCAGCGCGGCGAGCGCACGAATAGCCGTTCCACCGCCTCCAGGTGGCGGCGATCGGCCAGGAAGAGGATGACGTGGTCATCGGCGAGCACCAGGGTGTCGTGATGCGCCATGATGACCTGATCCCCGCGCACCAGCGCGCCGATGGAGGCACCCTCGGGCAGGGGGATCTGTGCCACGGCGCGCCCGACGACGCGCGAGGTGCGCTCATCGCCCCGCGCCACTGCCTCCAGCGCCTCGGCGGCTCCGGTCTTGAGCGCATGTACCCGCACCACATCGCCGCGGCGCACGTGCGCGAGCAGCGAGCCGATGGTGATGGTCTGCGGCGAGATGGCGATGTCGATGGCCGGATGGGCCTCCATCAGCTCGGCATAGGAGGGCTTGTTGATGAGCGCCATGACCTTGTGCGCGCCGAGGCGCTTGGCGAGCATCGCCGAGAGGATGTTGGCCTCTTCGGCGTTGGTCATGGCGGCGAACACGTCGGCGCTATCGATGTTCTCCTCGATCAGCAGCTCCTCATCGGCCGCATCGCCATGCAGCACGATGGCACTCTCGAGCAGCTCCGAGACTTTGCGCGCGCGGCGCGCGTCGCGCTCGATCAGTTTCACCTGATTGTGCTTCTCGAGCGTACGGGCGAGATGAAAGCCGATGTTGCCGCCGCCGGCGATGACGATGCGCCGCGCCGCGCTGTCATCGACCCGCAGCTGGCTCATGATGCGGCGGATTTCATCGCGTGCCGCCAGGAAGAACACCTCATCGCCATCCGCGAGCACGGTGTCGCCCTCGGCCGGAACGCTGCGGCCGTCGCGGTAGATGGCCACCACGCGCACCTCCATCTTGGGCAGGTGCTCCGGAAGCTCGCGCAGACTGCGGCCCGCGAGCAGCCCGCCGTTGCGGATGCGAACCCCGACGAGTCGCACCCGCCCATCGGCGAAATCGAGCACCTGCAGCGTGCCCGGATGATGAATGAGCCGCTCGACGTACTCGGTGACCAGCTGCTCGGGGCTGATGAACACGTCCACCGACAGCCCATCCACCCCGAACAGTGCCGCGCGGCTCGTGTACTCGGTGGCGCGGATGCGGGCAATCTTGGTGGGCGTGCGGAAGAGCGTGAAGGCCACCTCGCACGCCACGAGGTTCACCTCGTCGCTCGAGGTGAGCGCGACGATGATTTCCGCCTCGGCGGCTCCCGCCGCCTCGAGCACGTTCGGGTGGGCGGCGTTTCCGGCCACGGTGCGCACGTCGAACCGGTCCTGTACGCCGCGCAGGGTGTCCTCGTTGACATCCACCACGGTCACCTCGTTCGCCTCCTCGCGCGAGAGATGGTCCGCAGCGGTGCGTCCGACCTGGCCGGCGCCCAGTATGAGGATCTTCATCTCAGTATGAGGATGTTCATCTATAGCGGCTGCAGGTTGGCATACTGCACCATCAGCCACTTGGTGCCCTGACGCTCGAAATTCACCTG
>Ga0207693_10004839_pt1 | contig 11332 bp, 11 predicted proteins | sample LARL81metaG_FD_184347 | JGI IMG/M metagenome (GOLD analysis project Ga0207693, IMG submission 184347) | Corn, switchgrass and miscanthus rhizosphere microbial communities from Kellogg Biological Station, Michigan, USA - LAR L8-1 metaG... | ecosystem: Host-associated > Plants > Roots >... | reverse complement strand
CTCGGGCGGCCGCTAATCCCGGGTGATCCGTGTGCTTACCCCTCGACCCGCTCTATGCGTGCGCCAAGCGACCGTAACCGCTCGTCGATCCGCTCGTAACCGCGGTCGATCTCGCCGACGTTTCCGATCGTCGAGGTTCCCTCGGCACAAAGGCTCGCGATCAGCATCGCCATTCCGGCCCTGATGTCCGGGCTGGCCATGCGCTGGCCGAACAGCCGCGCGGGGCCGGTCACAACGGCGCGATGCGGGTCGCAGAGGATGATCCGCGCTCCCATCGAGACGAGCTTGTCGACGAAGAACAGCCGGTTCTCGAACATCTTCTCGAAGATCAGCACGGTTCCACGCGCCTGGGTCGCAACGGCGAGCGCGATCGAGGTCAGATCGGCGGGAAAGGCCGGCCAGGGCCCATCCTCGATCTTCGGGATCTGACCGCCCAGATCGTCCCGGATGACCAGCTCCTGACCCGGAGGCACGCGCAAGCTCGTTCCGTCGAGCTCGACCTGAACGCCGAGACGCTCGAAGGACGGGAGGATCGGCGCAAGGTCTTCCGGGACGACGTCGTCGATCGTGACGTCTCCGGCTGTCACCGCCGCGAGGCCGATGAAGCTCGCGACCTCGACGTGCTCGCAGGCGATGCGCCACTCGCCACCTCGCAGCCGCTGGATGCCGCGGACCGTGAGGACGTTCGAGCCGATTCCGTCGATCTCGGCGCCGAGCGAACGGAGAAAGCGGCAGAGATCCTGAACATGCGGCTCGCAAGCGGCGTTGCCGATCACGGTTTCTCCCTGCGCGAGCGAGGCCGCCATGACCGCGTTCTCGGTGGCCATCACGCTCGCCTCGTCGAGGAAGATCCGCCGGCCGCGAAGACCGGCTGTCTGCATCTCGTAGCGGCCGTTGAGCTCGATCTGAGCGCCCAGCTCGGCAAGCGCGTGAATGTGCGGATCGAGCCGGCGCCGGCCGATCACGTCGCCACCGGGAGGCGGCACCGACGCACGCCCGACGCGCGCGAGCAGCGGCCCGGCGAGCAGGAATGACGCGCGAATGCGGCTCGCAAGCTCGTCGTCCACCTCGGTGGTGGCGATATCGGCCGCGTGGACACGCACCTCGTTCGCGCCTGTCCAGTCGGCGTCCGCGCCGAGGCGCACCAGCAACCCGACCATCGTCTCGACGTCGCGGATCCGCGGGACGTTCGTGAGCGTCACCGGATCGTCGGTGAGCAGGCACGCGGCGAGGATCGGCAGCGCTCCGTTCTTGTTTCCGGACGCGGTGATACGGCCGTTCAACGGCTGTGCGCCCTCGATGAAGAACGTCTCCATGAGCGCGTCGGCGACAGCGGTCGACGGCATGTGCCCGGTAGCGTACTGACCCATGGAGACGACACGCGAACGGGCCTGGGAAACACTGACGAAGTACACGCAGAGCGAGGCTCTGCGCCGGCACGCGCTCGCTGTCGAGGCGGCCGTCGCGGCCTATGCGCGGAAGTTCGGCGAGGACGAGGAGCTCTGGCGCGTCACGGCGCTCCTACACGACTTCGACTACGAAATGCATCCGACCCTCGACAAGCACCCGCAGGACGGCGCGCCGATCCTGCGCGAGGAGGGCTACCCGGAGGAGGTCGTCGAGGGCGTCCTCTCGCATGCCGAGCATCTGGGCTTGCCGCGGGATACGCCTCTGAAGAAGACTCTGTTCGCCTGCGACGAGCTCTCGGGCTTCATCCACGCCTGCGGGCTTGTACGGCCGGACGGGATCGACACGCTCGAGCCGAAGTCGGTCCGCAAGAAGCTCAAGCAGCCGTCGTTCGCTTCCGGCGTCAACCGCGACGACGTCTACAAAGGCGCGGAGCTGCTCGGCGTCGAGCTCGACGAGCACATCGCGTTCGTCACCGAAGCGCTGCGGCCGATCTCGCATGAGCTCGGGCTGCGGACCGCAGCGGACGTTCCCACTTAGAGCGCGTTCAGTAGCCGCCCGACGTCGCCCTCGCTGGTCCACCAGCCGCACGAGACTCGAAGCCAACCCGTGCCCGGAACGTCGCGGACGACGACTCCTGCTTCGAAGAGCCGCGCAGCCTCCTCGACCGCGTCGCCTCTTGCAACGAATGAGATCAGGCCCGCCTGGTCCGGGGCGGTCACGATTTCGTAACCGGCCTCGATCAGCCGCCTGCGACAGTAGGCCACGAGCTCTCCGATTCGCTCGTAGCGCCACTCCGGCGCTGCCTCGAGCGCCGCGAGCAACCCGGCCAGCGTCCCGGGTGCGTGCCAGACGGAGTCGAAACGCAGCGCCCCCGGCTTCGGCGTGAACGAATCCTCGATGTCGTAGGCCGTCTGGGACATGTAGGTCGGCAGAGCCACGCGAAGCTGTTCCGGCTCCCTAACATAGAGGGCTCCGGTCGAGTCCGGGCCGCAAAGCCACTTCTGGGCGGAAACGGTGTAGAAGTCGAACTCGATCGCGCCGGTCGGGCAGGCCCCCGCGGTTTGCGCGCCGTCGACGAGTATCGGGATGTCAGACGGGCGCGATATCTCAGAGGGCGACAGCGAGTTGCCTGTCACCCACGAGACGTGCGAGACGGCGATCAGCTTCGTGCGGCTCGTGATCTGTTCCGCGATCAGGGTCGGGGCCTGGTCGGGCGGAGCGTCGAGCACGCGCGCGACCCGAACCTTTGCCGGCGACGCAAGCAGCGGGCCAAGCAGTCCGAAATGCTCAACGTCGGTCGTGACGATCTCGTCGTCGGCGCTCAACCCGAGCCCGGCGAGAACGACGTTGCATGCGTTCGTGGTCGAGCTGACGAGAGCGAGATTCTCCGGAGGGACCTCGAGGACGCCCGCCAGTTCTTCCCGGGCGCGCTCGCGCAGGGCGAGAATCTCCTCGAAGTACGTCTTGCCAAAGCGGCCTTGCTCGAGGTCGCGTTGGTTCCAGAACGTGATCGCTTCGATGGTTGCCCTGGCGAGCGGGCCATTCGTACCCGCATTGAGGTACGCGTAGCGCTCGAGCACCGGGAACTGGGCTCGGGCTTCCTCGAAAGTCATGCGATTCTCGCTTCCACCGGTGCGTGGTCGGAGAGGACGCGGCCGTCTATCCGACGTCGTTCGAGTGGCCAGCGCGATAAGCCCTCGACCGAGGCGCCGCGAACGAGGATCTGATCGATCCCTTCGTCGGCCGGCTCCGAGAAACCCCAGTCCTCCGTGATCAGCTCGGCCTGCGTGGCCGATCGCGCGGCGGTGACGTTGAAGTCGCCCGCCAAGACGACGACGTCGCCGGGCTGGGCCACGCCGTCCGCGCAGACGGCGGCCCGGAGCAACTCCGCATCGGCCAGTCGCTGGTCGGGGTCGTAGCCAGTCGCGTGCAGGTTGGCGACGGCAAGGGTCGGGCCGCTCGGAAAGCGGGCGCGAACGACCTGGACGATCCGCCGCTCCTTGGCCCAGGCGAGCCGCGTTACCAGGGGGAGCGAGAGCCAACGCGACTGAGCCTCGCGGAAGTCGCGGCTGTTCAGGACAAGTCGGTCCCGGCCCAAAAACGTCGCCTCGGGGCTCAGCAGAATTCCGTTCGCCTGGCCGGAGAACGCGGATCGCAGTAAGCCGTGGTGCAGAGAAGTCAGCTTGCGGCCAAGCTCGGCCGAGATCGGCAACGGCCCCGCGCGCGGAGTCTGCGCCATGTCCACGTACGCCTGCATGCCGCTCCAGTCGGCGAGCTCGCGATCTGCCCAGCCCGGCAGCTCCTGCAGGCAAAGGACATCCGGCCCGTCGGCGCTGGCGAGGCGCACCATCTCCTCGAGATACGCCTGGCGTCCGGGTGGCTTCGCATTGCCGTGAAAGACGTTCCAGGTGCGGATGAGCAGCGCCAGAGCGCGGCTAGTGTAGGCGCGTGTTTCGGCGCCGCCGTTTCGCAGATGTGATCTCGCGGCAGCTCGATCTCTTCGAGCGCGAGCAAGCGGACGTGATCAGCGAGTGCGAGGAGCTCGAGCGCGCGTACAACGCGGCACCGCGCGACGAGGCTGAGGAACGCTACGGCGACTATGTCGACGCGGTCGAGACGGGCACCGAACTGCTGGCCGACCTCCGCGACCACTTCGCGATGACGCTCGATGACGAGGCCTCGGAGGAGTACGAGGACGCGTTCAACCGCGCGGTCGCCAAGCGCCTCCCTCGCTTTGCACTCGAGATCGAGAACCGGTAGCGGTCGGCCGGTTACTTCAGCGTCTTGATGTAAGCGGTTAGCGCTCGCAGTTGCTCGGGGGGGATGATCCCGCCCCAGTGCGGCATCGAGACGATGGGAGCACGGCCTATCACGCTGCCGCTGCGGATGAAGGCGATGATCTTTGCGTCAGTGTTGAACTGGTGCCGGAAGTCGGCGCCGGACAACGGCGGGATCGTCTTGTCAGGCGACTGCGGATTTGGTACCCCGCCGAGCCCGTTCGGGCCGTGGCAATTGACGCAGCCGTAGCGGATGTAGAGTGACGCACCCGCGACCGCGTCTCCCTGGCCCTCGGGAATCTCCACGGGGACCGCTGTCGCCACAGCCGGAAGACCGACGCGGAGGTACGCGATCAGGTCCGAGACCTGGCGCGCGGAGATCACCTCTCCCCACACGGGCATGTAGGGCTTCGTCGGGTTCGCCGACTCGCCGAGGCCGTGGTCGATGATCCTCCGCAGCTGAGCCGGCGTCAGGGCCTTCGAGACCGAGGTCAGCGCGGGCACGTCAGGCGAGACGCCGCCTCGGCCTTGCATCCCGTGGCACTGGGCGCACGCAAACGAGACGAAGTCGTGTGCTCCGGCCGCGACATGAGGGTCGACCGTCTGGGAAGCCGTGACTGCACCCACGGTTACCGTCTTGCCGCTCTTGCTGTCGCGGCCCACGACGAAGCCGACGATCCCGGCGCCGATCGCGAATCCGAGGGCGATCAGGACGATCAGAGCCTCAGCAGTGACAGCGGGGATGTCGAGCTTGCGTCGGATGGCCGAGTCTACGCCTACGGGACTGGCTGCTTCAACGGTGGCCGAAGTGGTGTGCAGCGGGGAGCGAGCCGAACACGTCTGCGCCGTCTGCGACCTTCTTCGCGAGCGGGACGAGCGACTCGAACTCGTGCACGAGAACGTTCTGGTTTCGGCCAACCCTCTCGAACCTGCCACGCGCGAGCACGAGCGGCTCGGCGCGGACAAGTGGGCGGAAGCGCTCGTAGACCGGCGGCGGCACGATCAGGTTCACCTGCCCGAACTCGTCCTCGAGCAGCATGAAGACGACACCGTTGGCGGTCGAAGGCCGCTGGCGCGCAACCGCAAGGCCGGCGACGACGATCCGCCCGCCGTGCGGCTGATCGCCGAGATCGCTGCTCGAGACCACCTCCTCCGGCAGCAGCGGCCGCAGGAGCGCCAGTGGATGCGTACCGACGGAAAGGCTCGTTAGCCGGTAGTCGGCGAGCATCCGCTCCCAGGGCGTCTGCTCGGGCAGTTCCGGCGTGGCGGCGGTCGGATCGAGCGACAACGCGAGCTGGCGTACCTCACCGCCCGAACCTGGAACGGTCGCTGGGCGAAAAGCGAGGCCGAGCTCCCAGAGCAGCCGCCGCCGCTCGCCGAGCTCGTCGCAGGCACCTGCCGCGACGAGCGCCTCGAGCCGGTCTCGGTCGAGCTCGACCCGTTGCGCCAGCTCGCGGACGCCCTCGAACGGCCCGCGCCTCTCCCGCTCCTCGACCACCGCTGCAGCCCCAGGCTCGCCGAGCGACTGCACGTACTCGAGCCCGATCCGCACCGCGTCGTCCTCGAGCGCGCACTTGGCCGCGCTGCGATTGACGTCGACCGGCCGTACCTCCACCCCACGCCGTTGCGCGTCCCGCACCAGCGAGGCCGGCGGATAGAAGCCCATCGGCTGGGCGTTCAAGAGGGCCGCGAGGAATTCGCGGGGGTGGTGATGCCGCAGCCACGTCGACTGGTAGGCGAGTAGGCCGAATGCGGCCGCATGCGACTTCGGGAAGCCGAAGCCCGAGAAGCCGGCCAGCTTGTCGTAGACGAGGTTCGCAGTCTCGGCGTCCACCCCGTTTCCCGCCGCGCCGTCGACAAAGCGACCGCGATAGGCCTCGATCGCTTCTTCGCTCCGCTTGCGGCTCATTGCGCGCCGCAATCCCTCGGCCTCACCGACCGAGAAGCCCGCCAGCGCCATCGCGACCTCCAGCACCTGGTCCTGGAAGACGACCACGCCGAGTGTGTCCTCGAGCGGCTCCGCGAGCAGCGGGTGATCGACCGGCGGCACGAAGCTCGGGTCCTCGCGCAGCCGCTGGCGATGCTCGATGTACGGGTGGACGGCCTTGCCCTGGATCGGCCCAGGCCGGACGAGGGCAACCTGGACGGTCAGGTCGTCGAGATTCTCGGGCCGGGTGCGCAGCAGCGACTGCATCTGCGCGCGGCTCTCGATCTGGAAGACGCCAACAGTGTCGGCGCGTTGGATGTCGGCGTACACGTCCGGGTCTTCAAGCGGGATGCGGGATAAGTCGAGGGACTGTCCCTCGCCAGAGGGACTGTCCCTAAAACCGGTCCGAACCGAGCCGTGCGAAGACTCGGCAATCAGCTCGACGCACTCCTCGACCGCCGAGAGCATCCCGAGCCCGAGCAGGTCGATCTTGAGAAAGCCGGCATCTGCGCAGGAGTCCTTGTCCCACTGGACGAGTTGTCGCCCGGCCATCGCCGCAGGCATCACAGGCACGAGCTCGATCAGTGGCCGGCTGGAGATGACCATTCCGCCCGGGTGCTGGGAGGCGTGGCGGGGCAGGCCGCCGATCTCGCGGCAGAGCTCGCCAAACGCGCGCCAGCGCGGCGAGCTGAGCTTGGTCTCGGCGTCCGGCAAAGACGCCACTTCCTCGGCGACCCGTCGCGGATTGCCTTCGGTGATCCGCGCCAGCCGTTCGAGCTCCGCATGCGGCAGGCCTAGCGCCTTGCCGACGTCGCGGATCGCGCCGCGCGCGTTGTAGGTCGGGAAGGCGGCGACGAGCGCGGCGTGCTCGCGCCCGTACTTGTCGCTGACCGCCGGGAGCAGCTTCTCGCGGATATCGCGCGGGAAGTCGAGATCGATGTCCGGCACGGCCGCCATGTCTCGGTTGAGGAAGCGGCCGAGCGAGAGCCCGGCGGCGACCGGATCGACGTGCGAAAGCCCGGTCAGGTAGCAGACGATCGAGCCCACGGAGCTGCCGCGGCCGCGTCCCGGCGGCAGCGTCGAGCGTGGCGAGTCGCGGCCGCGCACCTCGACTGCCAGCTCCCGAGCCAGCTCGAGCACCTCCCAGTGCAGGAGGAAGAAACCTGCCAGACCGAGCTCGTCGATCAGCTTCAGCTCTTCGTCGAGGCGGGCACGGGCTTTTCGTTTGAGTCCATTGCGACCCGAGTACCGCTCCTCGAAAGTCCGGTCACAGACCACCGCCAGCTGTGCGATCGCCGGTTGGCCACTCTCGGAGAAATCGGGATAGCGGTAGCCGAGGTCCTCGTTCAGATCGAACTGGAGCCGTTCGGCGAGCTCTCCGCTCCGTTCGACCGCGTCCCGGTCATGTGGAAAAAGCTCCGCGCTCTCGGCCGGCGCCCGCAGGAAGCTCTCCCGGTTGCCGCGCCGTTCGGGCTCGCAGCCGTCGAGCGACGTTCGGTTCTTGACGGCGACGAGTGCGTCCTGCAATGCAGTCCGCGCGCCCGTATGGGAATGGACGTCGCCGGTCGCAACGATCGCGACGCGGAGCGACTCGGCCAGCTCGCGCAACATGGCGTTGCGACGAGCGTCGCCCCGCTCGAACGGCCGCTGAAGCTCGACGAAGAAGCGGTCGCGGCCGAAGGTCCGCGCCAGCCGTGCGGCAGCGTTCGGGTTCTGCACCGCGAGCCCATGACGCGCGCAGCCCGACAGGCAGACGAGCCCTTCGTTCAGCCGCTCCAGCGCAGATTGCTCGAGCGCCGGCTCAAGCAGTTCCCGTTCCTTCCCCGGGAGCCGGGTCCGCGAATGCGCGTCGGTCAACAGCCGGCAGAGGTTCGCGTAACCCTTGGCCGACTCCACGAGGAGCGTCACGTGCGACCCATCTGCGAGCGACACCTCGGCGCCGGTGATCGGACGGACACCGAACGCCTTCGCCGCCTGGGCGAACTCCAACGAGCCATAGACGCCGTCGTGGTCGGTCAGCGCGAGCGCGCTGTAGCCGAGCTCGGCGGCCCGAATCGCGAGCTCCTCGGGCAGTGAGGCACCGTCGAGAAACGAATAGGCTGAATGGGCGTGGAGCTCGACGTATCCCATGCTCTGCTTCTACGACCAGGCGACGGCGAGACGGTCGTAGACCGGCCGGAGCGGACGCTGCGCATCCTTGCCGAGCTCGAGCAACTGATCGTGACGTGGTTTCGCTATGAGCCGGGCGAGAAAGGCCCGGATCCGCACATCCACCGGCACCACACGGACGCTTTCTACGTGCTCGAGGGGGAGGTCGAATTCGGACTTGGACCAGACGTCACCTCGGTTCGGGGTGGCCCGGGCGCTTACGTCGCCGCGCCGCCCGGAGTCGTCCACACCTTCCAGAATTCGAGCGACGCCGCCGCGATCTTCCTCAACATGCACGCGCCCAGCATGGGCTTCGGCGACCACATCCGCGGCCGCGGGCACGACGCCTTCGACCAGGTGGATCCGCCCCCAGATGGCGGCCGCCCCCTCGCCGACGCTGTCGCCTCTCCTTCCGGCGAGGGCGAACGCTTCGAGCGGGAAAATCGCGTCCTCGTGATCAAAGGCCAGCTGCCGCAGCTCTCGCTCTTGGATCTCACCTTCCAGCCAGGCTGGAAAGGCGTCGAACCGCACGCCCACGACGACCATGTCGACGCGTTTTTCATCCTCGAGGGCGAAGCGGAGCTGATCGTCGGCGACGAGCTCCTCCGCGCCGGCCAGGGAACGTTCGTCGCCGAGCCGGTCGGCGTCCGCCACGGCTTTCGCGCCAACAGCGGAGCGGAGCCGCTGCGGCTGCTGAACCTGCACGCCCCCGACGCCGGCTTCGCAGACGCGGTCCGCCGCGGCTAGAACGAGCGAGGCTTCAGCTCGAGCGTGTCCGCGCCGATAGCGGACGCGATGCGCGCCAAGCTCACGTTTCCGCTCAGCGTCGCGTTCGCCGCCGCCTTTGCAGCCCAGATCGAAGGGATGATGGTCACCCGCTGGGCCTCCAATCGCGGTGCCGCCTGTTCTGCTTCGAGCCCCACGGGTGCGTGCGATCTCAACGACACCATCTCCTTCCTCGCCGGCACCTTCTTCGCCGTCGAGACGTTGGCCGCGACGCTCGCCGCGCTTGTCCTCTACCGGAACGGGAAGAGCTTCAGCGCAGCCGTCACAGCCACAGGACTGGCGCTCGCTCTCGCGGTGGAGCACGCCTGGCTTCTGACTTTCTAGCCGCCTCACCGCCAAGGGCTACCGCTCACCGGTCCATGCCGCGTTTAGGCGCGCTGACTCAACCAGCCCTGAGCCTCCCGCTCCATGGGCCGGGTTTAGACGGACGCCCGGGCAAAGCCCGGACGTCCTCCGAACGGCATCGCAAGCGATGCCTCAGGCGCGCTGACTGAACCAGCTCTGGGCCTCTCCGTCCAGGAACACGACCGCGTTCTCGCCGCTCGCGAGGACGACATCGAAATAACGCCGGTCGATCGGCTGCTCAGTCCACCAGCGATCGACGACGCGCCACTCCTCCCGCACGAGCGCGACCTGCTGCCGGTTCACGCTTTGCGGCGCCCCGTCGACATGCGTCTCGACGAGCGCAGCTTGAGGCGCGTTTAGTCGTCGCGCCGAAGAACTCGCAGTCAGCGAATTTGCCACCTGGTTTAGACGGGCGCCCAGGCGAAGCCCGAACACCCTCCAGCCGGCATCGCAAGCGACCGCCTCACTAGTCGTCGCGCGGAACTAGCAGCGCCCTCTGCTCGGGGATGCGCGACCAGGGAGCGACCTCCACAACCGAGCACACCGCGCCGGAGCCGGCTCCCGCGCGCACCTGTTTCAAGCCTTCGCTGAGATGGGCGCGGAGCTCGAGCCCTTCCGGCTGGACGAGCTCCAACTGCCGACCGACCGTCTGAGCAAGCTCCACGACCTCGAGACCCAGCCGGGTTGCGGGCGCGGGTAGCTCGGCGAGCTTTGCGCCGAGTGCCACGCGAAGCCGGTCGCGGTTCGCCGTCGCGTCGCGCAACGTAATTGTTCGCCGCCACGACCCCCCGCCCACCAGCTTTGCAGACAGGGCGAGCTTGCGCACCGCTCTGTCGCTGCGCTCCGGCCGGGCGAGGAGCCGGTCGAGCAGAGCGCTCAGCGCCCGCCGAAGCGTCAGCTCGTTCGCGACCGCCTCCGGAAACTCGAGCGTCTCCGCAAGGTCGTTCGCCACCTTTCGCGCGCGGACTTTGCCACGCTGCTCTCCTCTCGCCAGGCTCCAGGCCCGCCGGCCGTCCGGCCCCAATCGTTCGGCCACGGCGGCGCCCGGTAGCCCAGCAAGCTGTCCAATCTTTCGCACTCCGAGCTCCTCGAGCTCCTCCCGGCGTTCGGAATCGACCGGGAGCAGGGTCAGCGGCAGCGGCGCGAGAAAGTCGTGCGTCTGGCGGTCGGAGACGATCAGCACCTGACCCGAGCGTGCGACGTGCGCCGCCGCGAGCGCCGCGAACCTCCGCTCGGCGGCGCCGATGCGTGCGTCCCACGCCGCCCCGACCGCAGCGAGCGCCCGCTTGAGCGCGGGCTCCAGACCTCCGTAGAGTCGTTCGATCCCGCGCGTCTCGAAGTAAACGCAACCGACGGCGGCGGATTCGACCGCGAAGCCCGAGTCCTCGAGGCGCTTCAAGAGCTGCTCCCATTCATGCTCCGCGGTGGCTGGATCCTGCTCGACGAGCGCAAGATCCGGGCAAAGCGAAAGCGCTTCTCCCAGCCGCATCCCCGGCTGCACGCCGGCAGCTTCGGCGGCCGCAGTGACAGGCCCGAGCAGCGGCTCCTCCCCCGGCGCAGGCCCGAGCGCAGCGGGCCGCAGCGCGAGCGCAGGCCGCTCCCGCAGCGCTGCCCGCAGCTCGAATCCTGGGATGAGAAGACACGCGATCACTTACGAACGTATGTTCTACACGAACACGTGTTCGCTGTCAAACCCGCTAGATGATTGATTCCAAATTGCCGGCGGGCTGCGAGGAGGCAGCACGAAAGGCGTCAAGCCGCGCCGCGCGCCACCCAGGCCTTCGCCGAGACTACGAACGGTGGCTCCGGCAGCCTCTCCCTGCAGAGCTCGCGCAATGCTGTGCGCCGATCGGGCTCGAGGCCGGCGACGTGCGCACCCGACGGGGCGACGCCGAGCGTGAACGGCTCCCACCAGTCCTCGAACGTGGCGTGCTCGACG
>Ga0207693_10004838_pt1 | contig 11332 bp, 10 predicted proteins | sample LARL81metaG_FD_184347 | JGI IMG/M metagenome (GOLD analysis project Ga0207693, IMG submission 184347) | Corn, switchgrass and miscanthus rhizosphere microbial communities from Kellogg Biological Station, Michigan, USA - LAR L8-1 metaG... | ecosystem: Host-associated > Plants > Roots >... | reverse complement strand
CGCAGATCATCAACCTCCTCGAGAACCTGCAGGAGGAGTTCGACCTCACCTATCTGTTCATCGCACACGATCTCGCGGTGGTGCGGCACATCTCCGACCGCATCGCGGTGATGTATCTCGGCTGGATAGTGGAGGTCTCGTCCGCGGCCGAGCTCTACGAGAACCCTCTGCACCCCTACACGATCTCGCTCCTGTCGGCGGTGCCAATACCCGATCCCGTCATCGAGAAGGAGCGGAGGCCGCTCCTCCTCGCCGGCGATCTCCCGAGCCCTGCGAATCCACCGGCGGCTTGCAGGTTCCACACGCGTTGTCCTTTCGTGCAGCCGACCCGCTGCCGGGAGGAAGTGCCGCCGCTCCGCAAGTTCTCGACCGGCCACGAGGTCGCGTGCCACTGGGCCGAGGAGATCAATGAGGGGCGGCTCAAGCCGCACGAGCGGCCGGTCGTGCTCGAGGCTCCGCCGCCAGAGCACGTGGAAGAGCCGCCGCCAGACTGAGAATCGCGTCGCGCTCGAGGGGGGCGACGCGGAGCTCAGGTGGAGGCCGCCGCAGGAAGGTGCTGACGAGCAGCAGTTCGTCGAGCCACTCGGCCGCGAGGTGCTCGGGAGTCTCGCGTCGCGTCTCCGCCAGTCCTGCGTCGACCTCGAGCTCCGCGCCGGCGCCTACGGGCAGAGTGCGCATTGCCGCGATGCGGCCACCGGCGACGAAGACGGCGCGCACGAAGCCCGCCTCCGCCGCGGGTGCAAGCAGGCAGCAGCGGGCGCGGCGCAGCTGGTCGATGCGGCGAAAGGCGCGCACGATGCTGTCGAGGGCTTCGATGCGATCGCGCAACCGCGCAGCGTCCTCGTACCGGCGGCACTCGGCGAGGTCGCGCAGGCGTGTGCGTAACCGCGGCAGCGCGAGCTCGGGTCGTTGCAGCTCTGCCGCTGTTGCTCCGTCGAGCGCTCGGCAGGCCAATCGCGCGCGGGCCCGGCTTCGCAACGGCCCGAGCGGCGTCGGCGTTTGTGAGCAGACGAGGCTGTCGCCGCGCCGCCTGAGATACACGTATCGGTCCGGCCTGGCGTTGCGCGCGTTCGCGACGGGACGAAGCTCGCGCAGCAGCCGGAGTTCCTCGAGGGCCGCCTCGAGCTCGGAGCCGGTGACCCGCCACTCGATCCGATCGAGTGCCGCGAGTGCCGCTTCGACCGCGGGACGCTGCCGGTCCGTTCTGAAGTAGGACCGCAGGCGCGCGCGCAAGTCGCGCGCACGTCCGACGTAGAGGACCTGGTCGTTGCGGTCGCGGAACAGATAGACGCCCGGCGACGTCGGCGCGCCGAAGGCAAGGCTCCGCTTCGCATACACCTTCCGCACGCGCGGCGCAGCTAGGTCGACGAGATCTGCGACCGTGCGAGCGCCACGTTCCTGCGCGAGCCCGATCAGCTGAACGAGGATCTCTGCCGTCGCCTGTGCGTCCGGCAGCGCGCGGTGGCAGGGACGCGCTGCGGTCCCGAGGAAGTTCGAAAGCGAGGCGAGCCCCGCGCGCCGGGTGCGCCCTTGGAGGAGTCGGCGTGCGAGCCCGACGGTGTCGACGACGGGTCCCGCGAGCTTCGCGCCTGTCAGCCGCTCGGTCTCGTGGTCGAGGAACCCGAGGTCGAAGCGTGCGTTGTGCGCGACGAGGACGGCATCGCCGGCGAACTCGAGGAAGCGCCGCACCGCGATTCCGGGATGCGGCTGGCCGCGCAGCTCTGAGTCGTTGAGCCCCGTGAGCGCGCTGATCGTCGGCCCGAGCGGCACCCCCGGATCGACGAGCAGCTCGAACTCCTCCGCCAGTTCGAACTCGCGCACCCGCACGGCACCGATCTCGCAGATGCGCGAGCTGCCCGGCCGGAGCCCGGTGGTCTCGAGATCCACGACGACGAAGGTCGCGTGCTCGAGCAACAGCTCGGCTCCGGGAGGATCGGCGAGCCCCACGGCATCGCCGCGCCATGCCAGCCGTGTGTCCTCGACCACGATCTCCTCGAGCAGGGAGCGAGCGAGGCCGACCGGCGCATGTCGGAGCGCGAAGAGCCGCCGGGCGGCCTCCTCGGCGTAGACCGGCCCTCGCCGTTCTTCGACGAGCTCGACGAGACGGTCGGCGGAATCGAGGCGGAGCTGCACCGCAGGGAGCGTAAGCGAACATACGTTCGTCTGCAAGGATCGCGGCCGGATGACCCTGGCCCAGCTTGCCCTCACAGTCCTCCTGCTCGGCGTTCTGGGCGTCGGAGCGAACTGGGCGGGCATCTCGGCGATCCCGGCCTATCTGCTGGCGGGCATCCTCCTGGGGCCGAACGAGCCCCACGTGACCAGCCTGATCCACCCCTCGGAGGTGACGGAGTTCGTGGCCCAGCTCGGGCTCGTCTTCCTGCTCTTCTTCCTCGGGCTCGAATTCAGCCTCGACCGGCTGAGACGCACCGGCCGCCACGTCGGTCTCGGCGGGTCTGTCGACCTCGTCGTGAACGGAGCGATTGGCCTCCTGGTCGGGATCGTGGCGTTCGGCTTCACTTTCGGCGCGCTCGTCCTCGCCGCAGCGATCTACGTGTCCTCGAGTGCCATCACGGTCAAGGGGTTGATCGACTTTCGCCGCCTCGCGGACGACGAGACCGACCTCATTCTCGCGATCCTGCTCTTCGAGGACCTTGCGGTCGCCTTCGTCCTCGGGTTCGCGGCGACCGGGGGCGGCTCCGCGGCCGGCACCCTGGGGACCTTCGCCAAGGCGTTCGGGTTCATTGCCGCTTCGCTTGCGGCCTCGCGCTGGCTTGCGCGACCGCTCGACCGGCTGCTCGACCGCTTGCCACGTGAGTTCTTCCTGCTCTTCACGTTCGCGCTTCTCGTCGGCATGGCGGCGCTTGCGAAGAAGCTCGGCATGTCGGAGGCGATCGGTGCGCTCATGGCGGGGGTCGTGCTCTCCGAGACGAGCGTGCGCGAGGAGATCGAGGAACGTTTCTTCAGCTTCCGCGACCTCTTTGCCGCGCTCTTCTTCTTCGTGTTCGGACTGTCGATCGACGTCGGAGCCCTCGGTCGGCTCGCCTGGCTCCTCGTCCTCGCGGTGCCACTCACGATCGTCGGCAAGACCGCCGCCGGTTATGCCGCGGGGCGCGTCGGCGGCTTCACCAAGCGCCAGAGCTTCAACTCAGGTGCAGCACTGATCGCGCACGGCGAGTTCACGATCATCATCGCGCAGCTCGCGGCCGGCAACTCGCGCCTGGGCGATGCCGTTCGGTCCGACCTGACCGCGTTCGCAGGTCTCTACGTTCTCGCCACGGCAACGATTGGAGTCGTCGTGATGAAGGAGTCGAAGTGGATCGGCCGCAGGCTGATCCCGGTCCCTAGACTGGCCGAGGAGTAACGATGCCTGTCGATCTGAGAGAAACCCGGCTGCCCGGTGTCGGGGTCAAGTACGGCTTTCGCACGTCCGAGGGCGGACGGCTGGCGATCGTCTTGCACAACGACGGGATGCGGGAGATCTACTTCTTCCGCCACGAGCACGACGACGAGCCCGAAGCGGTCATCCGCCTTGACGACGACGAGGCGCGTCAGCTCGGTGCCGTGATCGGCGGCGCCTACGAGCGCCCCAAGATCGTCGAGGATCTGGAGCTCGCGCTGGGCGAGCTGACGATCGAGTGGGTCCCGGTTCCCGACGACAGTCCGCTGCTCGGAAAGACGCTTGCCGAGTGTGGGTTCAGGGCCAAGACGGGGATCACCGTCATCGCGATCCTGCGCGACCCGGAGCCCGTGGCCGGCGCGCAACCGACGGACCTCGTCCAGAAGGGCGACACGCTCGTAACCGTCGGAAAGCTCGGCCAGTACGCGGCGTTCCGAAAGCTGCTGGCCGAGGGCACGCTCTAGTCGCGTGGACGTTCTCTGTTCGGTTTCCGTCGCAGCTGTCCGGGCCGAGCCCAAGGACGACGCCGAGCGGGTGACAGAGCTCCTGCAGGGTGAGCCGGTCGAGGTGGAGGAGCGCCGTGACGGCTGGGTCCGGATCCGGACCGTCTACGACTATCCCGGCTGGGTCCGCGAGGATGCGGTGGCCGGCCTGGACGGCGACGTTCTCGAGCAGGCCCGCCGCTATCTCGGGACGCCGTATCTGTGGGGCGGCATGACGGAGCGAGGAATCGACTGCTCCGGCCTGGTTCACATGAGCTATCGCTGGCTCGGGAGGCTCGTGCCGCGCGATGCCGACCAGCAGGAAGCAGCCGGGGCTCCGGTCGAGGAGAGCGCGCTCCGGCCCGGAGACCTCATCACCTACGGCGACGAGAAAGCCGCGACCCACATCGCCTTCTGGCTCGGGGACGGCCGCATACTGCACTCCACGGAGCGCGAAAGCGTCGACGGCGTGGTCGAGGAGGCCGAGCCGCCTGATCTGCACGCCCAGCGACGGCGCCTCATCCGGTTCTGAATCCCGCCCGTACTAACGGCGGAGCCGGAAAGACGTCTGTAAGAATCGATAGATCCGCGAGCGGGTAAGTGGTTCAAGCACGCGTAGCTAGCTCAACGGGAGGAGTTTCATAGTGACAAGCAGATCGAGGTTGATGAAGGCGGTTTGCCTTCTCGCACTTGTGGGTGTCTTGCCCCTTCTTGCCGCAGGCTGCGGCGGTGGCGGCAAGAAGTCCTCGAGCGGCAGCGGCGGGACTAGGGGCGGCGAGACGTATGCCCAGCTGAACGTCGTGTGGGATGCGCCCGATTACATGGATCCCGCCCTGTATTACACGGTCGCCGCGTACCAGTTGACCAACTACGTGTGGACCGGCCTGGTGGGGTACAAGCACGCGTCCGGTCCAGCAGGCGCAGAGCTGGTGCCGTATCTCGCGGAGAGCATGCCGAAGATTTCCGCCGACGGTAAGACGTACAACTTCACGCTGCGCCCGAACTTGAAGTACTCGAACGGCAAGCCCGTCAAGGCGAGTGACTTCCGGTACACGATCGAGCGCGACTTCAAGATGGACTCGCCCGGTGTCGGCTTCTACAGCGACATCGCCGGAGTGAGCGGGGCGAACGGCTTCGCCACGACGAAGAAGGGTCACATCTCGGGGATCACGACAAACGACGCCAATCGGACGATCCAGATCAAGCTCACCAGTCCGCGCGGCGACTTCCTGTACATCCTCGCGCTGGAGTTCTCGCACTTCGTGCCGGCCGGCACGCCGGCGACCGACCAGTCGACGCATCCGATCCCGGCGACGGGCCCGTACATTGTCAAGAGCTACGTGCCGAGCCGGAGCTTCGTACTCGTCCGCAACCCGAACTACAACGACCAGATCCCGACGATGCCGAAGGGGAATCCGGACAAGGTCGTCGGCAAGATCATCACCGACCCGGTCGCGGCCTATCAGCAAGTTGTGAGCAATTCGTCCGACTACGACTTCCAGACGGTGCCGAACGATCGCCTGCCGGAAGCACAGAGCAAGTACAAGGACCAGCTGCGGATCTACACGAACGCGAACACGTACTACTTCGCGCTCAACAACGCGATCCCGCCCTTCAACAACCTGAAGGCGCGCCAGGCTGTTCAGCAGGCAATCGACCCGTCAGCGATCATCTCCGGCATCTACGGTGGTCTTGGTCGGCCGACCGAGAACTTCCTGCCGCCGGGCTACCCGCAGTATCAGAAGATCAGCGCCTGGAAGTTCGATCTCGCTGCGGCCAAGAAGCTCGTGCAGCAGTCGGGCACGGCTGGGCAGACGGTCGACGTCTACGGCCCGAACGAGGATCCGTCGAAGGCGACGACCGAGTATCTGGCCAACCAGCTGTCGAAGATCGGCTACAAGTCGAAGCTGCATCTCCTGAGCCACCAGGTCTACTTCCAGACGATCGGAAACCAGGCCACCAAGGCACAGGCGATGTTCACGGACTGGTACCAGGATTACCCTCATCCGCTCGACTGGTTCGACGTGCTTCTGAACGGGGACCGGATCACCAAGACGCATAACAACAACCCGGGGAACGTGAACGTGCCGTCGGTGAACAAGGAGATCGACGCGCTCAAGAGCGAGACGCAAATCACCCCGGAGGTGAACAATCGATGGGCGAAGGTCGACAAGGATCTGATGGTCACCTACGCCACGACGGTGCCCTATATGAACCGATCTCAGACGGACTTCTTCAGCAACCGGATGGACATGAGCTGTTACACGTTCAGCGTCGTCCTCTACTGGGACTGGGGTCTGAGCTGCCAGAAGTAACAAGGCGTCGTCAGGAGGGAGGGCCCCGCTCGAGGCCGGGGCTCTTCCTCCTGTTCGATTCCCGGGCGTGAGGGGAAAGAGGTGTAGGTGGCCACAACCGATACGAGCACCGATTTCACGCTCGACACCGCAGCGGCGCTCGCCGCTGACGAGCACGGGACGATCGAGGGAAAGAGCCCGTGGCTGCTTGCCTGGAGACGGCTGAGGCGGAACTACGTCGCGCTCGCCTTTCTCGCCCTTTTCTTTCTGATCGTCATCGCCTGCGCGCTTGCCGGGCCTTACGCACGCCACATCGCAAAGACCGGTCCGAACGACAACCACCTCGGTGAGACGTTCGCGCGAAACGGGAAGCAGATTCCGATCGTCTCGAAGGGCGGTTTCGTCAACGGCACCTTCGTCGCGGGAGGCATTCCCGTCGGGCCGCAGCTCTGGCACGCCGGCGGCCGCTACGTCTTCGGTGCCGACAATCAGGGCAGAGACGTCTCAGTCAGACTCCTCTACGGCGGGCAGAACTCGCTCAAGGTCGGCATCGGCTCGGGAATCATCTGTATGTTCTTTGCGCTGATCCTTGCGCTGGTCGCCGGCTATTTCAGCAGCTGGGCCGACTGGCTGATCTCGCGCTTCTTCGACCTCATCTGGGCCTTCCCGGTCTTACTCCTTGCGATCGCGCTCGGCACCGCGCTCTCGATCAACGGGTTCCACCATTTCGGTATCAGCATCGAGAGCGGGAGTCTCTGGATTCCGACGCTCGTCATCTCGTACGTCCTGATTCCCTACGTCGGGCGCCCGTTACGCGGGCAGATCTTATCCCTGCGCGAGAAGGAGTTCATCGAGGCGGCGAAGGCTCAGGGCGCGAGCCCGGTCCGCATCATGGCCAGCGAGCTCTTGCCGAACCTGGCCTCGTCGGTGCTCGTTTTCTTCGCGCTCATCATCGCCAGCAACATCCTCACCGAGGCGGGGCTGTCGTTCCTCGGTGCCGGTGTGCAGCCGCCGAGCCCCTCCTGGGGAACGATGATCGCCGACGGGCAGGACCGCATCGTGACGGCGCCGTGGCTTGCGATCATTCCGGGCATCGCGATCGTGCTGACTGTCCTGTCCCTCAACGTTTTCGGCGACGGTCTGCGCGATGCGCTCGATCCGCGCTCGAAGATTCGGATGGAACGCTAGATGCTGGCTTTCGTGATCAGACGGCTGATCGGCGCGCTGCTCGTCCTCGTAGCCGTGAGCTTCATCACGTACCTGATCTTCGTGAAGATCCCGGGCGGCGATCCGGCGCCGCGCATCGCGGGCCGAACGGCGACCGAACAGAACATTCAGGACATCCGCAAGAAGTTGCACCTGAATGATCCGTTCTACGTGCAGTACTGGGGCATGATGCAGTCCCTTTTCTCCGGCAGCTTAAAGTCGTACTCGAGCCAGCTCAACGTCGTGAACGAGATCAAGAAGGGAATCCCGGCGACGCTCTCGCTCTGCATCGGCGCCGGGATCATCTGGCTCTTCTTCGGCATCGTGGTGGGGGTGGTATCCGCCGTGAAGGCGGGCTTCTGGTCAGACAGGGTGATCACGGTGTTAGCCCTGATCGGCATTTCGCTGCCCGTGTTCTGGCTGGGTTTGATCGTGCGCTACTTCTTTGCCCAGGGGCATCCGCTGAGCGTCTTACCCGACGGCCAGTACGTCCCGTTGACGGTCAACCCGTACGAGTGGTTCATCCATCTGATCATGCCCTGGACTGTCCTTGCGGTGCTGTTCATCGGCTTCTACGGCCGTGTGCTGCGATCGAACATCCTCGACACCATCAACGAGGACTACGTCCGGACCGCGAAGGCAAAAGGTCTGGGGTCGCGGCGCGTCATGGTGAAGCACGTGCTTCGGAACTCGCTGATTCCGATCGTCACGCTCTTCGGGCTCGATTTCGCGGCGGTCATCGGCGGGAGCGCCATCCTGACCGAGACGGTTTTCGACCTGAAGGGCGTCGGCCAGTACGCGGCGGAATCGGTGCAGAGCCTCGACCTTCCGCCCATTATGGGCGTGACGATCTACGCGACTTTCTTCATCGTCCTCTTCAGCGTGGTCGTCGACCTTCTCTACGCCTGGCTGGATCCCAGGATCCGGCCTACTTAGGCGCCTGATGGCGGAACGCCTGATCGAGGTCGAGGACCTCAAGGTCCAGTTCGCAACCGAGGACGGGCTCGTCAGGGCCGTTGACGGGGTCAGTTTCGAGCTGGGTCGAGGCGAGGTGCTCGGAATCGTTGGGGAATCGGGTTCGGGCAAGAGCGTCACCGCGATGACGTTGCTCGGGTTGACGCGTGACCGCAACACCCGGTTCGAAGGGGCCGTGCGGTACAAAGGGCGCAGCGTTCTCGAGATGGACGAGGGCGAGCTCGAGCAGGTCCGCGGGAACGAGATGTCGATGATCTTCCAGGACCCGATGACGTCGCTGAACCCGGTCTACACGATCGGCGCCCAGATCTGCGAGGCGATCCAGATTCACGAGCGCGCCGACAAAGGCGTAGCGCGCCGGCGGGCGATCGAGCTGCTTGGGCAGGTCGGGATCCCGAACCCGGATCAGCGTGTCGACAACTATCCTCACGAGTTCTCGGGAGGGATGCGCCAGCGCGCGATGATCGCGATGGCGCTCGCTTGCAATCCCGACGTCCTGATCGCGGATGAGCCGACGACCGCTCTGGACGTGACGATTCAGGCGCAGATCATCGAACTGATCGACCGGCTCAAGGACGAGTTCAACTCGGCGGTGATCTTGATCACGCATGACCTGGGCGTCGTCGCGGACGTCGCCGACGAGATCGTCGTCATGTACGCCGGCCGGGTCGTCGAGAGGGCCAAGACACGCCAGCTGTTCTACGACCCACAGCATCCATACACGTGGGGGCTGCTCGGGTCGATTCCGCGACTCGACCGGCCACGGCAGGAGCGCCTGCACTCGATCAAGGGCACGCCCCCGTCGCTCATCCGCATGCCGGACGGCTGCAAGTTCCGCCCACGCTGCCCGCACGCCTTCAACAAGTGCATGGATGAACCGGATCTGGTGAATCGCGTCGAGGAACCGAATCATCTCGACCGCTGCTGGCTTGCTCCCGATGAGAAGCGGAAATTGCGCCTGCCGACGCTGGCCGGCGAGGACGAGGCCGCGGCTTGAGCGAGGGTGACGGAGGCGGGCCGCTGGTCGAGGTCCGGAACGTCAAGAAGTACTTTCCGATCAGGAAGGGCATCCTCGGCCGTGAGGTCGCCGCGGTGCACGCCGTCGACGACGTGACGTTCGCGGTCGACGAAGGGGAGACCCTCGGTCTCGTGGGCGAGTCTGGGTGCGGCAAGTCGACCCTCGGACGAACGATTGTCCGCTTGCTCGAGCCGACTGAGGGAACGGTGAGTTTCGAGGGGCGCGACATCTCCAGGCTCGGGCCCCGCGCGATGCGGCCGCTTCGCCGCGAGATGCAGATGATCTTCCAGGATCCTTACGCGAGCCTCAATCCGCGGAAACGCGTCGGATCGATCATCGGGATGCCGCTGAAGATCCACGGCGTCGAGAAATCCCAGCGCAAGGCGCGGGTCCAGGAGCTCCTCGCGACGGTGGGCCTTTCCCCGGAGCACTACAACCGTTTCCCGCACGAGTTCTCCGGCGGCCAGCGCCAGCGGATCGGCGTCGCCCGGGCCCTGGCTCTGAACCCGAAGCTGATCGTGGCGGACGAGCCGGTCTCGGCGCTCGATGTCTCGATCCAGTCCCAGATGCTAAATCTCCTAGACGACCTGCAGAGGGAGCTCAAGCTCACGTACATCTTCATCGCCCATGACCTCGGGGTAGTCCGGCACGTGAGCGACCGGATCGCAGTCATGTATCTGGGGAAGCTGGTCGAGCTCTCGCCGGCCGAGGATCTCTATGAGCGGCCGATCATGCCTTACACCGAGGCGCTCCTCTCGGCGGTGCCGATCCCGGATCCAGATCTCAGCCATGCGCGGGAGCGGATCGTGCTCGAGGGAGACGTCCCGAGCCCGATCAACCCACCCTCTGGTTGTCGCTTCCACCCTCGCTGCCGGTACATGACGGAGATCTGCAAAGAGGTCGAGCCGCCGCTCGTGGACTACGGGCGCAGCCACTACGCGGCCTGCCACCACCCGCTGAACGTCGACCGCGAGACCCTCGAGCGGGCGAAGGTCTCCAGTCGCCATACGCCGGCGGCCGCCGACGAATCGGCCAAACCACGGGATTCCTCGGGCCGTTCGGATCCCGTCCCGGGCCGCTAGCCCGCATCCCTCCATCGAGGTAGGCACACGAGCTAAAGCGGCTTAGGCAGGCGGCCGATAGCCCAACCATGGACGCCGCAGAGCGCAAAGAGATCCTGAGCCGCTACATGGACCATCAGCGCCGTTTCGAGGCTGTTGCGGCCAAGCGGCAGAACGGAAATGCCGAGGTCATCCCGTTCGCAGGCCCCCTCCGCGAGCTGGAGCAGGAGCCGACCATGCGGGAGATCGAGGTGCTTCAACTGATCTCGGACGGCCTCGTGAACCGTGAGATCGGAGTCCGCCTCTTCCTGAGCGAAGAGACGGTCAAGTCGCACGTCCGCCACCTGCTAGCCAAGCTGCAAGCTCGCTCGCGAGCGCACGCGGTCGCCGTCGGCTTCCGACGTGGCCTGATCGCCTAGCTGCCCCGTTTCATTCCGTTTTCCACTGTCCTGTGGAAATCCCTCAACAGGGGGATGTCCACATGTTGGGGAAAACAGAAGCTACGCGGGCTCTACCAGGTCTTGAAGCTTCCCGCGACTGTTACGCGAGAGGCGAAACGGATCACCGAACGACGCACGGTGAACCTCCACTTGTAGGGGGACTGACGGCGATTGGAAGCTATACCCCTTTTGGGTGATAAGTCAAGAGTATTAGGAAGGCTGAACCGCTCGAATCTTCCTATTTACGGGTGGACTGGGGGGCTTTGGCTGGTCGCCATTCTCGCTGGGCTGGCCTTGGCGCCTGGAAGGGCCCTTCCTTCGTGGTGGATTGTCGGCGGGCTCGCAGCTCTAGCTGCGGTAGCTGAGCGGCAGAGCGTTCCAGTGACGCGGAATACCGAGGCCTCGGTCGCGTTCTTGCCTCTGGTCTTTGCCGCCGTCGCATTCGGGCCGTTTGCGGCT
>Ga0207693_10004837_pt1 | contig 11332 bp, 9 predicted proteins | sample LARL81metaG_FD_184347 | JGI IMG/M metagenome (GOLD analysis project Ga0207693, IMG submission 184347) | Corn, switchgrass and miscanthus rhizosphere microbial communities from Kellogg Biological Station, Michigan, USA - LAR L8-1 metaG... | ecosystem: Host-associated > Plants > Roots >... | reverse complement strand
ATTGATGCAAATTTCGGGGAAGAGCCTGCTCCCCCGGCTCGGTGTTTCGGCGACCATTTCCCCCATCCCCCAATACCGCCGAACCGTGGGTGTCCAATGACAGAGCCAAGGGACCAGGTCGCGGCAAAATCAGGTCAAGCGCGCGTCAGCGGCTTGACGCGGCCACCCTAGGGGGCCGATTACCATATTGCAACAATCAATCGTTAATTTGTTCCACTGGGAGCGCTGTTAACCTTATATTGGCAAGTCAAAACCAAATGCTGTGGCTAAGCGCTCGCATTTGCCAAGCCGTGACTAATCACAGGAGCGTGCGCGGTGGTTTCATACTGTAGATGATTTTGCGCGGTTCGCGCGTTCGCTGCGCCTTCGTGCGGAGAATGCTCGGCTCGTCAGGCCTCGAGGCGCATCTTGGTGTCGTGTTCGGCTTCGGGCGCGAATTGAGTGCGGTAGTACTCCGCAAAGACGCCGTCCCGGCGCAGCAGCTCGGGTAAGGTTCCCTGCTCGACGATGGCGCCGTCGCGCAACACGACGATGCGGTCGCAGCGCCGTACCGTCGACAGCCGGTGGGCGATGATAAAGGTCGTCCGCGCCGAAACGAGCCGCTCGATCCCGGCCATCACCAGCGCCTCGGTCGCGACATCGAGCGCCGAGGTCGGCTCGTCCAAAATCAGAATCGGCGCGTCTCGCAACAGCGCGCGGGCGATCGTGATCCGCTGTTTTTCTCCTTCGGAAAACGTCACTCCGGATTCGCCGATCACCGTGTCGTACCCGTCCGGGAGCGAGGCGATGAAATCGTGGATCCGCGCCAGCCGAGCCGCCCTTTCGATCTCTGCATTGGGCGCGCCGGGGCGCCCGTAGGCGATATTGTCCCGCACCGAAAGCGGAAAGATCAGGGGCGGCTGCAATACCATGGAGATCTGGCTGCGCAGCGACTTCAGCTTGTATTCGCGCAGATCGACGCCGTCGATTTCCACCACCCCGGCCGATGGGTCGAAAAACCGCGGCAGCAGCCCGAGCAGCGTGGACTTGCCCGCGCCGGTCGGGCCGATCACGGCGATCTTGGCGCCGGCCGGCACGCGGAGCTCGATGCCGTTCAGCACCGGCGTCTCCGGACGGTAGCGGAACGAGACATTGGACCAGGCGATATCGCCGCGCGCGCCTTCCGCAGGAAAGCTGCGGCTCCCGTCTTTGAGATCGGCCTCGGTGTCGAGCACATCGAAAACCCGGCGCGCTCCGACCCGCGCGCCGGCAATCAGCCCCCAGCTCTGGGTGATCTGGTTGATCGGCGCATAGAGCTGCGCGAGATAGGAGATGAAAACGATCAGCTGTCCGACCGACAGCCTTCCCGACATGACGGCGCGCGCCCCGGCATAGACGACGAGCGCTGTGCCGCCGGCAATCACCAAATTTACCGCTCCCGAATAGAGCGTCTGCCAGCTGTAGAGCCGCAGGGTTGCGCGCAGGCTCTCCCCGCTCGCCCCCATAAAGCGCTGATGCTCCTCGTCCTCCTTGGTGAAGGCCTGGACCAGCTTGATCGACGACATCGCCCATTGCACGACGGAATAGACGCGGCTTTCTGTGGTGCGCACCTCGGTTGCGATATCGACGATCTTTCGGTTGAACCCGAAAATCAGGCCAAACAACAAGGGAACAACCGTCAGCGACAACAGCGTCAATGTCGGATCGAGCGGCAGCAGGACGACGAGCATGCCGCCGAGCAGTACGGCGGCCGACAGGATCGGCAGCACGCCGTTCATGATCATCGTCTGAACGGCAAAGCTGTCCGCGGTGATCCGATAGAGCAGATCGCCAACCCGCTGCCGGCTGTGAAAGGCAAGCGACAGCCGCTGTAGGTGGGCGTAGAGGGCGCCTCGCAAATCATTGACCATCCTCTGCCCGACACCGATCGTCGTGTAGTTGTGCAGCAGGGTCAGCGCTCCGGCGCCGAGATGGACAGCGATAATGCCGAGACAGGCAAGCAGCAGCAGTCTGGTCGGGGACGTCGACGCCAACCCGGCAAGCGGAAACGGCTTGTCGCCGAGCACATTGTCGATGACCACCTGCAGCGGCCACGGCTTCAGGAGCTCGAAGCCGGCGATCAGGAAGACCTGCGCAAGCGCCCAGGCGACCCGCCACCAATAAGGCCGCAGATAGGGCAGAAGTTTCGTCAGCAAAATCAGACCGTGCGAGGAGCGCTGATCGGCAACGGGGCTCTTGCCAGCGGCTCGACCGGGATCAGCGGCATCGGTTTGGCGACGGCCTCGATGATGCGGTGCATTAGTCTGCCAAAACCGATGAGCTGCCAGACCATCGCGGCCGAGCTGATCAGCCCGGTGGCGCCGATCGCGGCCGCCGTCAGCGGCCAGCCGAGGATCATCGCGAAGGCCGTCAGCGCGGCGCAGCTGCGCAGCAGAAACGACGCGAAGCGGGAAAAGCGCATCGCGCATCGCACCCGCAACAGCCGCTTTGCGCCGCCGTGGTTCTCGGTGCAGACGAGGACCAACGCGCGGCTGCACAAGCCGCGTGAGATCTTCAGGTCCCAATTGCTCCAGCCGGTGTCCGGCACGACGAAGTATTTCTGCGGCACGAGGAACTCCATCAATCCGCCGATCAGCGCCTCCTTCTCGGTGCCGGCTTCGCTCCAATAGGAGAGATGGAATGCGCGGGCACCCCAGCAGACGCGGGCGCGCTGCTCGGTCGCGACCGGGCCGATATGGTCCTGCGTCCGCATCTCCTTGAGGCGCCATTTGCTGCGCTCCCAGCCGCGCAGCAGGGGTCCCAGGTAAATCAATAGCGCAACCAACGCGCGGGCTTTGAGACCGGTAAATCGCTTGTCGATCGGCGCCTTGCGGGCGCCGTTTACGCACATGACCCAGGTGACGAGAAGGGGAACGGTCAGCAACCACCACCACCCGCCGCCGATAATTCCCCCCAAGGCGAGCGGCAACGAAGCGGCGCTCCATTCGAAGCTCAGCGGCAGGAACGCGGTCAAAGAGGAAGGTGGTTCATAGAGGGTCTGAAACAGCCCGCGCCCGAACACCCCCGAATAGATGACCGGGCGACGCGACAGCAGCAACGAGGTGGAAAGGTCGCCATAAATACGGCCGAGCCACTTGGCTTGCCCGAACAGATTAAAGCGGAACGGGTGCTTGGCATAGACGAGCGCCTCGGCTTTGCCGTAGCCGCGCTGCTGGGCGCAATAAGCCGTGACCGTATTTCGGCGGAAGTGCCAAACGATGGCGGCGGGGCTGAACCCGATCGTGTAGCCCGCGTCCTGGAACCGCCAGCAGATGTCGACATCGTCGCCGGCGGCGCGATAGATCGGATCAAATCCGCCGAGTTGCTGCAGCACGTCGCGCCGGAATGCCATGTTACAGCCCGCGATATGCTCGGCGACTTCGTCACTGATCAGCACATGCGTCGGGCCACCGGGGGCCACCGCAACGGCGGCGGGGACCAGATTGTCCTCGGGCGGCGGGAAATTGGGCCCGCCGCAGGCGGCCAGATTGCCCGCTTCCATCTTGGCGACGAGATAGGTCAGCCAGTCGGGGTCGGCGACACAGTCGCTGTCGGTGTAAGCCACGATATCGCCCGTCGCCGCCTCGGCCCCGACATTGCGGGCTGCACTCAAACCTTTGTTGGGCTGACTGATGATGCGGCAATATTCGTAGCTCTCGGCGATCTCCAAAGTTCGGTCGCGCGAGCCGTCATTGACGACGATGACCTCGTAGTCCGGGTAGTTGAGCATCGCGAGCGAGGCCAGGCACTGGTCCATTGTCCGCTCGGCGTTGTAGGCGCAGACGACGACCGAGACCCGCGGATAGCGCCGCAGCGGCGGCGGCAAGATGCCGGTGTATTGGCGCACCACCTCGTCGAATGACGGTTTCGGCCGGCGGTCCCGGTCGACAAGACCAAAGGCCCAATTCTCGACGAGATGACCGCCGGTGAACCATTCGTCGGTCCACGCGAAGATGAAGGTGCCCGCGACACCGGCTTCGAAGGCGGTGTGCACTTGCCAAGACAGGACGCGCCGTTGTTCCTCCTCTCCCTCGCCGAACGAATCCACCCCGAATTCGGTCAGCACCAGCGGCTGGTCGAGGGCGACATTGTGCAGCCTCGCGATGTATCGGCGGAAGGCGGGCTGGTCGTGCAGATAGACGTTGAAGCAGACGAAATCGGTGAAATCGACCGTCAGATATTCGGTGGATGGATAATTGGCGTAGCTGACGAGCGCGTCGGGATGCTCGGCTTTGGCGCAGGCGACGAGGCTTCGGAGGAAACTGCGCACTGCGTCGGCGCCATGCCAGCGCACCATATCGGGCGGGATCTCATTGCCGATCAGATAGGCGAAGACCGCCGGATGACGACGGCAAGCGCGGACGCCCGCTGCCACTGCGTCGCGGATCTGCAGCTGAATTGCCGGGCTATCGAGAAACGCGACGTGTTGCGACCACGGAAGTCCGACCAAAATCTTCAACCGGGCGTGCTGCGCGGCATCGAGCAGCCAGAGCGGCGGCACCGTGAACACCCGGAGGGTATTGATCCCGGCTTCGGCCATCAGTGCGAAATCTGTATCGACGACCCCGTATTCGGGGAACTGCGCCCCGTGGCTGCCCTTTGGGAAAGGGCCGTAGGTGACGCCTTTGACGAAGTGCTTTTTGTCACCGACAAAAAAGAACTTGCCCTGAACCCGGACCGGAGCCGAAGGGTCGAGCTTTTTTGCTGCCGCCGAAAGAGGCTGCGCCACAACCTCTTCGGTTTCGACCAGTGTCATGACAGAAGCTCCAGGGATGCCTGCAGCGGCAGCCAACCTGCGAGCGGGGCGGCGCTCGCATAACCGGCGATCATGAATTTTGTTCCGCGCGTCTAGATTGCGCGGAGCGCCTCACATGCCAGGCCAAAGCAGTGCGAACGATCGTGTCGAGATCCGAGACCTCGGCGCGCCAGTCGAGCAGCTCGGCTGCGAGACTGGGATCGGCGACCAATACGGGCGGATCGCCGGGCCGTCGTGCGGTTTCTCGGCACGGGATGGATTTGCCGCTGACCGCCTCTGCGGTCCGGATCACCTCGCGAACCGAGTGACCGCGGCCGGTGCCGAGGTTGAGTGCCGCGCTCTGCCGCCCGGCGCGCAGATGTTCCAGCGCGCGCAGATGCGCCTCGGCAAGGTCCTGGACATGAATGTAGTCGCGGATCGCGGTCCCGTCCGGCGTCGGGTAATCGGTTCCATAGATGTCGATTTGCGGCCGGTCTCCGAGCGCCGCCTCCAGAACGAGCGGGACGAGGTGCGTCTCGGGCTCATGCCGTTCGCCGACCTCGCCCTCGGGATCGGCTCCCGCGGCATTGAAATAACGCAGCGACACCCAGCGCAGCCCGTAGGCCTCGCCATACCAGTGGAGCGCGCGCTCGATCGCGAGCTTGGTCTCGCCGTAAGGGTTGACCGGCAACTGGGGCATGGTCTCGCTGATTGGCACCGCGGCGGGCGTGCCGTAGGTAGCGCAGGTCGACGAGAATACAATTTTGTCGACCCCGGCGTCCCGCATCGCTTCGAGCAATGACAAGGACCCGCCGAGATTATTGGCATAATACAATGCCGGATCGGTGACCGATTCGCCGACATAGGCGTAAGCCGCGAAATGCATGACGACCGAAACGCGATGCCGGTCGAGCGCCTCAGCGAGTTTGCTCCGTTCCGCGAGGTTGCCCTCGACCAGCGGCCCCCAGCGCACCGCGTCGCGGTGACCGCGCGTAAGGTTGTCGAAAACCACCGGATGGTATCCGGCCCGCGCCAATACCTTGCAGGCGTGGCTGCCGATGTAACCGGCGCCACCCGTGACCAGAACCGCCTCTGACATGCTGGAGCTGCTTTGCCGACCCGTTTGTGAAGCCACAACGTAGCACGTGCCGCCTTTCTTCCTGGAAGCGGATTCGCTGCGGTGCGACGGCCCTACCCACCAACTCCGGGGTGAGGCTGCTACGGGGTGAAATGCTCGGCCAAATTGTCGACCCGGATTTCGTACTGCTCGCAGCGCCCGTTCCAAGCGACGAACTCACCGGGCGTCGCGCGCAGCGACTTCTCGGTGTTCAGGATGTAGGGAGTAGCACACATCTGCTCGTTCACTACCGCGTTGACCTGTGGGTCGTAACGGTTGAACTCGGCGAATTCCGGGGGGATGTTGCCTGTCGGGAGGACGGCGCTGGTGCTGAACGCGTCCTTGATCGGGATAAAAGGGGTGCAAGCGCCCGAGAGCACTGCAGGAAGCGCGAGAACAAAGAACAGTCGCATGCCAGGTCGACCGCTGGTTGGATTTGTGGATTGTGCCCGGCCAGCGCCGCCAGCGCAAGCCCAGGTCAAAGCGGCTTTTGGTCAATCGGACGGCGGGCTTTTCTCCCGCGGCGTGCCGGCGCGACGCCACCGCCGTCGGGCACCCCGGCCGCCTTCAAGGCGGCCTGCTGGCGGGCCGCGAGTTCAGCTTCGTCGAAATCCTCGATCAGCTCGTGGAACAGTCGGTACCAATTGATTTCCGCCTTCAGGTGCAGAAAGACCGAGCCGAGCCCGATTGCGGCGCGGTCCATGAACACGAATTCGCGCGGCGGCCGGACGCCGCCGAGCCGGCGAATGTCGTTATGCACGCTCTCGGCTACCGCAGCGCCGTAGACGCCGCTCGCCTTTTCCTGGATCAGCCGCGTGCGGTCTTCGAGCAGGGGGCCGTAGACGAACAGCGCCCAGCGGTTGAGCGCGTCGATGATCTCGCGCGACAGATTGCCGAAGCCCCAGCTCTGATAGGCGTGGACGGCGAGGTCGCGGTCGCCGCGCTGCAGCGCATGGTAGAGGTCGATGACGCCGCGGACGAAAGAGGCGCGAAAGATGCGGACGCAGCCGAAATCGAGGAGATTGACGGTGTTGTCCGGCGCGACCGTGTAGTTGCCGAGATGCGGGTCGCCGTGGATTACGCCGTAGTAATAAAAGGGCACGTACCAGATCCGGAACATGCGCAATGCGATTTCGTTGCGCTGTTCGAGCGGCGCGGCTGCGATATCGAGAATCGGCGCACCCTCGAGCCAGGTCATCGTCAACAGCCGGCTGGTCGAAAGTTCTGGAATCGGCACAGGTACCGCGACACCCGGCTCGTCGCGCAGGATCTCGCCATAAAGCCGCATATGCGCGGCTTCACGCTCGTAATCGAGCTCCTCGCGCAGCCGGTCGGCGATCTCCGCATGGATCTCCGCGGTCGTGACCGCCCGGTCATACCGCTCGTAGAGGCTCATCGCGAGCTTCAACTGGCGCAGATCGGCTTCCACCGCCGACGCCATGTCGGGGTATTGCAATTTGCAGGCGAGCGGGGTTCCATCGAGCGCGGCCGCTCGGTGCACCTGCCCGAGCGAAGCGGCGCGCGCTGCTGTTCTGTCAAACTCGCGAAACCTGCTGCGCCAGTCGGCGCCGAGCTCGCCGGCCATGCGCCGCCTGACGAATGGCCAGCCCATCGCCGGCGCGTTCGCCTGCAGCTGAACCAGCTCCTGAACGTACTCCTTGGGCAGCGCGTCGGGTATCGTGGCGAGCAGCTGGGCCACCTTCATCAGCGGCCCCTTGATGCCGCCGAGCACCGCCTTCAGCTCGGCCGCGTGCCGGCCGCGATCGAGGTTGAGGCCGAGATAGCGCTCGCCCGCGAGCCGGGCCGCGAGCCCGCCCATCGCGGTCGACACCTGCGCGTAGCGCCGCACGCGGCCGGTCAGCGAATTGTCGTCTGACACGAAAGTAAGGTTTGCATCGGCCGCAGGGCGCCCACCGTCTCTAATCGGGCTAAGCGCTGCCGCCTTCGACGGCGTGGCCCTCGGCGCGCCACCGCAGCATGCCGCCGGAGAGGTTGGCGACGTCGCCAAACCCGGCCTCTCGCAAAATCACGGTGGCCTGTGCGGAGCGGCTGCCGGCACGGCAAACGGCAACGATCGGGCGATCACGCGCCAGCTGCCCGGCGCGGTCGGCCAGCTCGCCCAGCGGGATCAGGACGGCCCCGCGAATGTGCCCGAGCGGGCCGGTGAACTCCTCGGGTTCGCGCACGTCGACGATCTGGACCGCCGGCGCGTGTTCCTCTAGCCCGAGCGGATCGATCTCCCAGATCCCGGCAAACGAATATCTGAGCACCGCCCAATTCGGCTCCGCGGTCATCCCGACGCCGGTTTCAGGCCGTCCACATTTCAAATTGGCGGGCACTGCGACATCGAGCTTTTTGGGGTGGGCCAGGCGCAGGTTTTTCATGTAGCCGGTAAAATCGCCTTCCCCGATTTCGCCCCCCAGGCGCGGGTTGAACCGCCTTTCCTCGCGGACGCTGGTGACCGTCAGTCCACGGTAGTCGTGCGCGGGGTAGAGCAGACACGAATCCGGCAAGGTGAAGATCTGTTGGTGGATCGAGCGGTACATCGCGTGCGGGTCGCCTTGCTGGAAATCGGTCCGTCCGGTGCCTCTGACAAACAAACAATCCCCGGTGAACGCCATGCTGCGGTCGTCGAGCACGTAGGTCAGGCAGCCATTGGTATGGCCGGGGGTCTGACGCACCTGGAGATTGCGATCGCCAAACGCGACCACGTCGTCCTGCACCAGATAGCGGTCGGCGCCCTCGGCGCCGCTGTTGGCCGCCAGCGCGATCCGGCATCCGGTCCGCTGTTTCAGCAGCCACCCGCCGGTCACGTGATCGGCATGCACGTGCGTTTCAAGGGTGTAGGCGAGGCGCAGGCCGAGTTCTTCGATCAGCGCCGCGTCACGCCGCACCTGCTCGAACACCGGGTCGATGATAACGGCCGCTCCGTTGGCGCCATCGGCAAGGAGGTAGGTGTAGGTGGAGGACGGCGGATCGAACAGCTGCCGGAAAACCAACATCGCGAAGCTCCGATGATTATCGCAGCTTATGGTACTCTCGCAGCCCGGGAACCGGGAGAGCCGTCTTGGTCGAAATCGTCGTTAACTCGATTATCCCGGCAGACCGGGACCGTTGGGCCGAGCTGTGGCGCGGCTATCTCGATTTTTACGAAACCCGCCTGCCGCCCGAGATTTACGACTATACCTGGCAGCGGATGATCGCCACGGAAGGCCCGATCCGCGGCCTGGGAGCGCGACAGAGCGGCGCGACCGCGCCGCTCGTCGGGATCGCCCACTACCTCTTTCACCCGCACGCCTGGACGGCCAAGGAGGTCTGTTACCTGCAGGATCTCTTTGTCGACGCAGCCTTCCGAAGCGGCGGCATCGGCCGCCGGCTCATCGAAGCGGTCGCTGGGGCGGCCCGCGAGCGCGGCTGCCACCGTCTCTACTGGACGACCAAGGAAGACAACGCAACGGCGCGGTCGCTCTACGACCGGATTGCCCGCTTCAACGGCTTTATCCGCTACGATTACCCGCTCGAGTAGGGTGACGTAGATGCTGGGCGAGCATTGCCCGGCCATTGTGGCCCTCGCTGCACCTGCAGCAAAATTTCTCGTCGGTCGTCGGGAATTGCCTCGACGGCCTTATGAGTTGCCTCATCTTGAGGCGCCTCGCGAAGCGAGGCCTCGAAGCGCGCGCGACCGTGGCGCCAGCGGGTCGAGCAGCGCCTTTGCGGCCTTCAGATCGGCGGTATTAAAAGCTCCCTAAACGGGTGCCAGCAGATCACCCGCCTCGTCTCGTCAGCCGTGATCCACTCTCCAGACTGCCCCTGACGACCGAGCCGGCGCAACCAGTCAGCGACATTGGCCGACATTGCCGCCCTCCCTCTTCGGTTATCGTGCGGCCGGCACCCGGACTCGTTCTATTGTAGACCCGGTGAGCCGCGCTTTACAGGTGCCTCGATGATGCCGCAGTCAAAGGCTTGTTTGACAGTTGTCGCACACCCGCTCGTTCAGCATAAATTGTCGCTGATGCGCGACCGGAATACCTCGACCGCGGAGTTTCGCCGGCTGCTGCGCGAGATTAGTCTGCTGCTGGCCTATGAGGCGACGCGCGAGCTGCCTCTGGAGGACACGGAGATCGAAACGCCGCTCGAGAGCGGGGCCTTCCCGCTGCTCGCCGGCAAAAAGTTGTGTCTTGTCTCGATCCTGCGGGCCGGCAACGGCATTCTCGACGGGATGCTAGACCTGCTGCCGTCGGCGCGGGTCGGGCATGTCGGGATTTACCGCGACCCGCAGACACTGCAAGCGATCGAATATTACCTGAAACTGCCGGAGGATCTCGCGGAGCGCGACGTGGTCCTCTGCGATCCGATGCTCGCCACCGGCAACTCGGCAGTGGCGGCGATCTCGCGGCTGAAGGAACTGGCGGCGCGCTCGATCAAAATCGTCTGCCTCGTCGCCGCTCCGGAAGGCGTCGACAAGGTATCCTCGATCTTCCCGGACGTACCGATCGTCGCGGCGGCGCTCGACCGCTGCCTCGACGAGGCCGGTTACATTCGTCCGGGTCTCGGCGACGCCGGTGACCGTCTGTTCGGAACGAAATAATACCGCAAGAATCGGATAGAGTGCAACGAGGCGCGTTCATTAGATACCGCTCCGCTACATTGTAGAGGAGCGGATGATGAGTTTCCGAATCACTGGCTTGCCGGCCGAAGACTTTGCCCATCTGTTCGCGCTCTCCGACGAAGAGCTCGCAGCGCGAGGGGCTGTGCGCCGGAGCGCCGACGCGCGCACGCCCGGCTATCCCTGCCGGGTCAGTCTGACCGACTCGCGCCCAGGCGACGAGCTCCTGCTCGTCAATTACGAGCACCATCCGGTCAGCTCACCCTATCGCATGCGCTTTGCCGTCTATGTGCGCAAAGGCGAGGAAACCTATGACGCGATCGACGAAGTGCCGGAGCAGCTGCGGATCCGCACACTTGCGGTGCGCGCCTTCGATGCCGATGCAATGATGGTCGGTTGGGAGCTGATCGACGGGCGTCAGATGGAAGCTGCCGTCGAGCGGCTCTTCGCCAACCCTCGAGCGGTCTATCTGCATGTCCACTATGCCGCGCCCGGATGCTACGCCGCGCGCATCGACCGTGCGTGAGGGCCGCAGCGGGCCATTGTGTCCGCTGCCCGCAACCACCGGGTTCGTCAATCGCGAAACCTGTGTTCGGTTATTACCGCTTTTCAGCGGGTTTCGACGTCCCCAACCTTCGCCGAAGGGAACAGCGGAGCGGCTGGTCGTGGCTGCCGTCGTGCGGACCGAGGACATCGCGAATTGGCGACCGGTCTTGGCCGGGTTGTGCGTTAATCTGGTCGGTATTGGTCTCGCCCGCTTCGCCTACACGCCGCTGATACCGGCGCTGATCGCCGCGCATTGGTTTTCGGCCTCGGCAACGGTGTATCTCGGGGCGGCGAACCTCGCCGGGTATCT
>Ga0207693_10004836_pt1 | contig 11333 bp, 11 predicted proteins | sample LARL81metaG_FD_184347 | JGI IMG/M metagenome (GOLD analysis project Ga0207693, IMG submission 184347) | Corn, switchgrass and miscanthus rhizosphere microbial communities from Kellogg Biological Station, Michigan, USA - LAR L8-1 metaG... | ecosystem: Host-associated > Plants > Roots >... | reverse complement strand
GCCCGACGACATCCGGCGGCTGCGCACCCATACCCGCTACCGCAGGAAGCTGACCCAGGCCCGCACCGCGGAGAAGCAGCGGGCCGAGAAGCTGCTGGAGGATGCGCACCTGAAGCTGTCGAGCGTGATCAGCGACATCCACGGCGTCTCGGGCCGGGACATGCTGGCGGCGGTCATCGCCGGCGAGCGGAACCCCAAGGCACTGGCGGCCCTGGCCCGGGGCGTGATGCGCCGCAAGCTCGCCCAGCTGGAAGAGGCCCTGGACTGCTCGTTCTTCACCCCCGAGCACGCCTTCATCCTGCAGATGATGCTGGACAACATCGACCATCACAGCGCCCAGATCGCCGTGCTCGACGAGCGGATCGCCGCCTTGTGCGAGCCGTACGAGCGGCAGATAGCGCAGCTGGACGCCATTCCCGGCTTCGGCGTGACGACCGCGCAGGAGCTGATCGCCGAGATCGGCACCGACATGAGCGCCTTCCCGACCGCCGGGCACCTGTGCTCCTGGGCCCGGGTCGCTCCTCGCGCCCGGCAGTCCGGCGGCAAGCCCAAGGGCAGCACGGCCTCCGGCCGCGGCAACCCCTATATCGGGGCCGCCCTCGGCGAGGCGTCGGCCAGCGCCGGACGGACCCGGACTTTCCTCGGCGCCAAGCTCCGGCGCCTGGCCCGGCACATGCCGAAAAAGAAGGCCCAGGGCGCCGTCATGAGAACCCAGCTCGCCATCGCCCACGCCCTGCTGTCCGACCCCGCCGCCGAGTACCGCGAGCTCGGGCCCGGCTACTACGACCAGCAGGCCGGAACCCGCCGTCAGGCCCGCGGCCACGTCCGCAGCCTGGAGCGCCTGGGCTGGAAGGTCACCCTCGAGCCCCTCGCCGGCGCCGACCCCGAGACCGGCGAGATCGGCACCCGGCGCCGAAGGGTAGCCGAAGGGTAGCCGCCCGCCGCTCCCTGACGCCGCACACCGTGATCCGGCGGCACAAACCGCCGCCGGATCAAAAGCCATGCTCATGTGAGGCTCCTATTTTCGGACCAGCGGTAGGTCCCGCGTTCGAGTCGCGGTCGGGGCGCAGGTCATTCACCACTCTGAGCAGCCGGACGATGGTTTCGTGCCCTCCGCGTGCCCTTTGGGGGAGCCTTCCTGGTCTTTTTCGACCTGGCCAGGCCGACGCGAGCGGCCTCGCTCACCGCGTCGGCCAGGGCACGCTGACGCTCACGGGGCGAGTGCAGGTAAACCAGCGCGACGCGCTCGCTGTCGTGTCCCATCCGAGCCACGGCTCTCCTTCGAGCTGGGGCGGGTCAAGGTCCGGCGCGTAGCATAGCCGTGGACGTCGCATCGGAGGTGCTGATGGCGACGCGTGAAGCCGGTGCGGCGGGCAAGAACGACCCGCTTCGTATTGTGCCCGCGAATGAGGGACCCTGGCAGGACGTGGAGCAAGTGCTCGGCAAGGTCAGGTGCCATGGAGGTCTGTGCTATTGCCAGCGGTTCAAGCTGGGCTGGTCATCCTGGACTGGTATGAGCGCCATGACCGACGAGGAGCGTGCTCACCGGCTACGCGAGCAGACCGACTGCGGGCATCCTGAGTCCGACTCGACGAGCGGATTGCTCGCCTACGCCGACGGCGAGCCCATCGGCTGGTGCAACGTGGAGCCGCGTACCGCCTTCCCTTACCTCCCGGGCACCCGGATCGCGTGGAAGAAGCGCGGCGAGGACAAGAACGACGGCACCGTCTGGGCGGTGGCGTGCTTTGTCATCCGTACCGAGTTCCGGTATGGCGGCGTCAGCCGTGCGCTCGCGGCGGCCGCGGTTGACTTCGCGCGTAACCGCGGCGCCCGTGCGGTTGAGGGCTACCCGATGATCACCGAACCAGGTACAGAGATCACCTGGGGTGAGCTGCACGTGGGCAGCCGAAGCATCTTCACGGACGCCGGGTTTCGGGAGGTGGCCCGGCCCACTCTCCGGCGCGTTGTGATGCGGCTGGACTTCTGAACGATGGACCACCCGGTACGCACCGGTCAGCCACGGACACCACAGAGCAACGAACTACCCAGCTCAGCGGCCCTGACGGCCCGGTGCAATACACCTTCCAAGCTGGTCATGCGGCGGCCGGGCATCGATCCTGCGCAGCGCTGTGTTACCAACCACTAACAGCACCTGCACGGGGTGAGGAGCGCGAGATGAGCACGATCGCAGAGATCAGCGAGCCCGCCAGCGAGCTGGAACATCTGATCGCCGACCTGTCGGGATCCGGGCTGCAGGAGGTCTTCGTCTTCGGGGTCGACTGTCACCTCGCGCCTCTCGCCGGAGTGACAACCCCGCTGTTCCGCGGACCGGCCGACCGGCGCTGGTGGCACGTCGAACTCGGCGACGACGCGGCGAGCCGGACGATGGACGTACGAGTCGATGAGGTCACCGGCGTGCGATTCGCGAGAAGGGCCAGCCTGTTCCCCGCGTGGCCGGGGCAGGAGGTCTTGACCGTGCAATTCCTCGGGCGCGGCGGGGAGAGCGTGCTGCACTGTTTCGTGCACGATCTGTACGACGGGCAGCGGATGCGGCCGGAGAAGCTGCAGGCCTGGCGGGCACTGCGCGAACGGTACGGCAACCGCGACGAGTCCAGGGTCGATCGGGGCCGACTCCTGCCCCCGGCTGCCTGAACCATCGAGACGCCTAGCCTGGCTGCCTGCGGTACCGGGTCACGGCGCCAGCCTGAACGGCGGGTACCGATCGGTGACCAGGACGAACGCGTAGGCGGCGACCCGGTTGTGCCAGCGGAATACGCCTTCGACGAAGTCGAATATCCCACGGGGATAACGGCCAGTGAACAAGATCACGAACCAGGTCACGATCACCGCGAAGAACGCGGCGATTTCCAGGAAGAACAGCACGATGTAGTGCGGGATGGCCAGCAGCCATTTGACCAGCGGCAGCCACCGGTTGAGGTCTGTGCCCGCGTCCGGATAGGCGTAATCAAGCTGGACCCACTGGCGGTCGTCGGTGGACGGATAACTGTCGTTCATCAGGGCCAGGTAGGTCCACACCCGGTTGATGAAGCGCTGCAGCTCCAGGTTCCAGTCGAACCACCACCGGGGGTACTTTTGCCTGAACAAGATCATCAGCAGCGGGCCGAAGAACAGCAGGCCGCCCGCTCCTGCGGGGCCGTAGTACGTAGTGGAGTGGTGGAGTGCGGAGGTGCTTCCCGCGGATTCCCAGGTCGCGCCGGAAACGGTGCCGAGCACGATCGCGATCGGGATGATCACGAAAATCCGGAAGAATGAGGTCAGCCGGTTGAGCGGCCGGTCCGGGTACTCGACGGCGAACTGAACAGGATACTGAGCTGCGTACGGACCCTGATTCGTGGTCATGATGCCCTCCTTGTGGCCAGTCCCGCATGCATACCCCTTGTCGGGCAGCCCCAATGATCAGCGCATCCGGTTCGGGAGCGCCTGCGTGTGAACGTCGCAGAGCTGTGAGGTACCCGCCGGACGCTGGCTGTGTCCCGCTAGGTCGACGCGTCTTGCGCTTCCGGGACTTGGCGAGTTCGGCCCGCGCGGTCGCGCCCACCGCGTCGCGACGATCGATGTCCGGGGTGGTCAGCTCTGAAGCCGTCCCGCCTGGCGCGGCCAAACCTGCGAGGTTGACGAGGCCCAGCTTCCCGGTGCGCTTGCCGCAGACCAGGGTAAAGCCAGGGACTGCCCCTGGCGCGGCGTGCCCGCCCGGCACGCGATGGTGAGGCAGGACCACGCGTGAAGGAAGATCGTCATGAACTCATCTCCGACCCCGGAAGGCCCTGGCTCGGTCTCAGGGGCGCCGAACCTCCCGGCAGGCTTCGCCGGCACCTTCACCAGCCGCTACGTCGACACCGGGGACCTGCGCCTGCACGCAGTCACCGGAGGCGAGGGCCCGCCGCTGCTGCTGGTGCACGGCTGGCCCCAACTCTGGTACCAGTTCCGCATGATCATGCCGGGGCTGGCCCAGGACTTTTCCGTCGTCGCGGTCGACCAGCGCGGTATCGGGCTGTCCGACAAGCCCCCCAGCGGGTACGACACCGCCACCCTAGCCAGTGACCTGGTCGCGCTGATGGACGCGCTAGGGCACCCGCGGTTCGCCCTGTACGGGACCGACGTCGGGATGCCGATCGCCTATGCCCTGGCCGCCGACCACCGCGACCGGGTCGACCGGCTAGTCGTCTCCGAGGCCCCCCTCCCGGGTATCTCTCCCTCACCGCCACTGTTCCTGCCCCCACCGCTCAACGCCATGCTGTGGCATCTGGCCTTCAACCAGCTTCCCGGGAAGATCAACGAGGCGCTCGTCACGGGGCGGGAAGACATCTTCTTCGGCGCGGAGTTCGACGCCTCGGCCGGAACGCACAAGCTGCCCGCCGACGCCGTAAGGTACTACATCGACACCCTCAAAGACCCGGACTACCTGCGCGGCACCTTCGAGTTCTACCGCGCGATCCCCGCCACCAGCGAGCAGAACCAGAAGCGCAAAGAACGGCGGCTGACCCTGCCGGTGCTGGCGATCGGCGGAGCGGAAAGCTCCGGCGAAGGGGTCGGGAACACGATGAAGCTGGCCGCAGACGACGTGCAGACCCTGGTCCTCGCCGACTGCGGCCACTGGGTGGCCGAGCAGGCCCCCGAACAGCTGCTGACCGCCCTGACCGCGTTCCTGACGCCCTACCGGGACGGACGAGGCACGGCACGCAACTGAACACCGAGGCGTATTCACCAGGAAAGGTCAGGTCCCTCCGAGCGCGCCAGGTATCCGCAGGTCGGGGCTATTCGCCCTGGCAAAAGGATGGCATAGCTTCCCAAGCTGACAGTGATGACTCAAGTCAGGTGATCGATGGAGCAGGCCAGATCTGGCTCACGGGCTGCCACCAAACCGGTTAATCACCTCATCCCGGGTAAGGCCGTGCTGCATGCACCATGTCTCGAGCCGATCGATATCCACCGGATCAGGCAGGTCCCGTGGCGCCTCGCTAGCTAGCTCTCTATATCCGAGGCGATTCAGCTCGTCGACCACGTACTGCCTGCTAACGGATTGCGCCATGACGATCACCAAGCCCCTCTGTCAGCAGGTTACCTGCCAGATTTGTGCATGGTTTTGCGCACGAGACCGAGTCTCGGAACCCGTTGATCGAGATCAGTGCACCCAGGCCTACTGAGCGGCAGCGGCCGGAAGGAATGCGTCTGCGATGGCCTGTACGTGGCGGGCGTCGGTGCCGCAGCAGCCACCCAGGATGGAGATCGAGGGGTGCTCTGCGTGCAAGCGCAGGTAATCGTCGGCCAGCTCCGCTGGATCCCCGGCGTCGAGAGTTGGCGACTCATCAAGTTCGGCGTGGCTCATCCTGGAGGCGTTCGCTCGGATGCTCCAAAGGCGTGCCCCGATCAGGTCACCGGTCAAGGCTGATGCGAAGTGGGATGGGTGCGCGCAGTTGACCCCGTAGTAGGCTGCCGAACCGCCGGTGGCAGCATCCACTGCGGCGACCGCGTCGGCCAAGGATGCGCCATCGGGCAGGCGGCCATCAGTTTCGGTGGTAAAGGAGATGACGGCGGGGATGCCGGCGCCAGCCGCAGCCCGGGCGATCCCGATCGCCTCGGCCGCATAGGTGATGGTCATCGCGTGCACCAGATCCACCTCAGTCGCCGCGAGGATCGCGATCTGCTCGCTGTGATAGTCCTCGGCTTCGCCCTCGCCCATGCGTTCGGCCGGGCGGTAGGCATCGGCACGCGGCCCGATGCACCCGCTGATCACCACAGGTGAGCTTGCCGCCGCATCCCGGTACTCGCTGCGCACCTGGGACAGCAAGGCGGCAGCGGACTCGTTGACCCGGCGCAGTTCCGCCGCCGGATACCCGATCCGCGCCCCCCAATCCCGGCTGGCCCGCCACGTCGGCGCTTCCAGGATCACACCGCAGCTGTGCTGCACCGCGATATATGCATGCCGGCGGAAGTACACTGCCAGCGCATCCCGGCCCCGTGCGTCATCGACCAGGACGAAGGATGCGAACTCCGGCAGGTCGAACCCCTCGTTGAAAATGAGGTCGGTCTCAAGCCCAGAGTCGGTGAGAAACACCTCGCCGCTCAGTTGCGGCAGCGCGTTGCGATACATGTCGTCAACCCCATCAAACTGGCTATGACTGCCCGCACGATCCGCGGATCACAAGACTATGCCCGTCGCGTGCGACCGTGACGGCAACGGCATCGCAACTAGGCCATCGGACACCTAGGCGCGACAGCCGGTTAGCTGTCGATGCACGTGGGCCAGTGGTCGGCCGCCCACTCCGGCCAGCACGGCCACCCCGTCGGCGGACTGGGAATCTCACCGCCGTCGAGTTCGGCGGCGTCAGGCTCCTGGAACTGCTCCCGCCACTGATCCAGCTCGGCCTCGCTCATCGGGAACGTCTGGTGCGGTGTCGTCGCCTGGCGATGTGCGATGCGGGCGAGCTGGATGTCCTTGTCTACGGGCAGGCAGACCATCTGGCATGCTGCCCCGGCCGATCGCGCCAGCCAGCGCAGTGCCGACCGTTCATCGCGGCCCCATAGCCCGAAGTCGAGCACTACGCTGCTCCCAGCCGCAGGGCCTGCAGCGCGACCGAGATGAGCCGCCCTTCGAGCACGAAGCGCTTGCCGTCGGCCAGCGAATCGCCGAACAGCGGGATCATCCAGTGATCCGGGGTCAGCCGCAGCGCCGGGCGCGTCGCGGCGAGTTCTTTGGCCCGGGTGGTTTTCCCGGCCCCGGGGAGCCCGACGATCAAGATCAGCGTGGCGACACGCGGGTCCTGTGAACCGAAACGCTGCGACTGAGACATGGCTCCCCAGATCAGGCATAGCCGACCACCTCGGAAGCGTGAACTGAGCCAGGCAGGACGGTCTTGGCGGGGTGCGTTGATCGGCTGCCTCTGAGTTGGGAAGCTAGGTATCCATGTCTACCGATGTGGCCCCCACTGGTTCCCGCGACGACCTCCCTAGCGTGGACCGCCTGCTCACCTTGTCCGATGGCGTGGTGGCCATCGCCATCACCTTGCTTGTCTTGCAACTCAATGTGCCAGATGTAGCGAAGCTCACCGACCCCGACTCACCCTCCGAACTCGCCACCCAGCTTGGCAAAGGCGCTGACTCGCTGATCAGCTACGTGATTTCCTTTTACGTCATCGCCCAGTTCTGGCTCGTTCACCACCGGTCTTCCGCCGGATCACTGGACAGCGAGAGGGCCTGGCCTGGTGGAACTTCGCGTTCCTGTTCACCATTACCTTCATGCCTTTCACCAGCAACCTCGTGGGCAAGTTCTCCGCCAATCCGCTCGCCGTCGACATCTTCGCGCTTAACCTGCTGGCGGCCATGCTGCGACCCACCTGACACTTACCTACGGCTACCGCAATAACCTGGTTATCGCCGAATCCCCGCGGGAAATGCAGGCTGCACAGCTGCGCGCGGCGGCAAGCGCATTCGTCGTCGTCGTGTCGATCGGCATTGCGTGGGTGAACACCGGGGCCGCCAAATATTGCTGGCTGCTGCTCGCCGTCGCGCCACGGCTCGCCGATGGTCTGCTAGTCGAGCAGCGCGGTGAGCTTCTTCGGCGCCAGGATCCGGTAGCTTTCGGTCACGAGCTCGCGGATCTCCTCCCAGTCTGGGTCGTCGGTGAGCACCACCCCGATGCGATCGCGGCCGGCCCGCGAGGCGAAGAACGGGTGGCCGGTGGACAGCAGCACCTCGCGTTGGTCTGGATCGGCACGCAACACGAGCAGCGTGACGGGCTTGCCGGCCGGATCCTCTACTGCCACTAGCAAGCAGAACGACCTCTGGCGGATGTCGAACGACTGCGCCGTCGATCTCTCTCTTGCTCGCAGGCGATGAGTTGCGAAGTGATGGTGCGTCTAATCTGCCGTGAGTGACGATGAGTACCAGCCTGTTGCCGTATCGCGGCGGATCTGCGCCCCGGCGCACGACATCTTCCAGGTCATTGCCAATCCTGCGCGGCATCCGGAGTTCGACGGCTCGGAGAGTTTGCGGGGAGCGGGTTCCACCGCGGTGATCTCAGCGGTGGGAGACGTCTTCGTGATGAAGATGCACTTCGCTCATCTCGGCGACTACGAGATGAACAACCACGTGGTGGAGTACGAGCGAGACCGGCGGATCGGGTGGGAGCCCGAAGCCGGGCGCGGGCATCCTGACGCGGCACCGGACAGTCCTGAGCCGACCAGGTGGGGGCATCGGTGGAGCTACCAGCTAACCCCCGATGGCCCGGATGCGACCATCGTGACCGAGATCTACGACTGCTCACGAGCGCCGGAAAAAGAACGCGCCGGGATGGACAATGGCAAGATCTGGATCGAGAGCATGGCCAGGACACTGGAGCGGCTTGACGCGCTGTGCGGCAAAGTAGACCAGCCCGGGATTCAGGACATATCGTGACGCCGTTAGGCCTGGCGGTGGGGGAGATCTCGTGACGGACACCATGTGGGCCGGGCTAGCGGAATTGAGTGCCGAGCTCGCGGATTTCTACCGGGATCTGCATCAGCATCCCGAGCTGTCGCTGCAGGAGCAGCGCACCGCCCGGCTAGTCGCCGACGCGCTGTGGCCGCTGGGCTTCGAGGTCACCGAGCAGGTCGGCGGCACAGGAGTGGTCGGGCTGCTGCGCAACGGCGACGGTCCTGTGGTGATGCTGCGCGCTGACTTCGACGCCCTGCCTGTCGAGGAACAGACCGGCCTGCCTTACGCGAGCACGGACCGCGCTCGCGACCAGGACGGGGCAGAGGTCCCGGTGATGCACGCCTGCGGGCATGACATGCACGCCGCCTGCCTGCTGGGTGCCGCGGCCTTGCTCGCCCGTACCCCCGGCACCTGGTCCGGGACTCTGCTCGTGGTGTTCCAGCCGGCCGAGGAACTGGGCCGCGGCGCCAGGGACATGGTGGATGACGGCCTGTTCCGGCGGTTCCCTGTGCCGGGCATCGTGCTCGGCCAGCACGTCGGCCCGCTGCCGGCCGGGATGATCGGCTATGCCAGCGGGCCGGTCATGGCCGCCAGCGACTCCGCGCAGGTGGTCCTATACGGCCAGGGTGGTCACGGTTCCCGCCCCGAGGCCGCCATCGACCCGGTGTTCATGGCCGCGAACATCGTGACGCGGCTCCAGGGCATCGTCGCGCGCCAGGTCTCGCCCGCGGAGACCGCCGTCGTCACTGTCGGGCGGCTGCAAGCGGGAACCAAGGACAACATCATCCCGGATACTGCCGAACTCGGCATTAACATACGCACTTACTCCCCGCAGACCCGCGACCTGGTCCGCGCCGCGATCGAGCGCATCATCGCCGCCGAGGCCACCGCCAGCAGCGCGCCGCGCCCGCCGCAGATCACCTGGAACATCAGCACGCCAATGCTGGTCAGCGACCCGGTCGCGACGGAGACCACCATGGCCGCCTTCGCCGGTCACTTCGATCCGGAGCGCCTGCTGCCCCTGCCGCTGGTCACCGCGAGCGAGGACGTCGGCATCTTCGGCGAAGCCGCGGGCATACCCACCGTTTTCTGGTTCTGGGGCGGTCCTGACACCCAGACAGTGCTCCGCGCGATGGCCGAGGGGCGGCTCGACTCGTTGCCTGGCAACCACTCACCCCACTTCGCGCCCGTCATCGAACCGACCCTCAGCACCGGTATCGAGACCCTGACCGTCGCCGCACGCACCTGGCTTCAAGCGCCGCCGGAGGTGCAGGAGTAAGCGACCCGGCTCGCTGTCAGCACGTGTTCGACACGGCCGTGACCAGGTTGTTCCCCGTGGAAACTACCGATCTGGTCGCGGTGGCCACCGCACTCAGCGTCGCGGCGTTCACGTTGCCCTTGGCCGCGTTGACGCTTGAGGTCAGGCTGGACAAGGCTGTCGACAGGTCGTCGATCTGGGTGGAGTACTGGCCCTTCGCGTCAGTCTTGAGCGTGCTGAGCTCCTGCTGGATCTTCGAGAGCTGGTCGGAGACCGCCGAAATGCCGTTCTGCCTGACGTTCACGTTCTTCAAGTCCTGGATAGAGGTCTTGAGGTTGGCCGCGTCCGTACAGACGGCGGGCGTGCTGCTGCTGCAGGCGGTCAGCAACGCCGCGGCAATCAACGCATGCCGCCGCGAATCCACTACAGCGCGTAGCCATCATCTCTGCAGCATGCAATATCCCGGTACTTGCCGCGCCACCCGCACTGGGTGAAAGCCTGCGCGCAGGCAGGCCGCTAGGCGTCCGGCCGGCAGAGCACGCGGGACAGGACGCCGACCATGGCCTCGGCCGTGGCGCCCGTCGCGTCGGCGGCGCGCCAGGCGACGAAGCCGTCCGGCCGGACGAGGACTGCGCCGTCCGGCGAGATCCCGTAGGCGGCACAGAAGCCAGAGCCCGCGTCCGCGAGCTCACCCGCCGCCTGCTCCCCGGCCTCCCCGTCGGCCACCTGGTAGGCGTCGAGCCCGACGCCCAGCGGGCGCGCCGCGTCGCGTGCCAGGTCGCACCATGCGGCGCCGCGCGCGCCCGTCAGCAGGACGAAGTTCCCGCCGAACAGGTCGAGCGTGGACAGCGGCGTGCCCGCACGGCGCAGGAAGACGTGCGGCGCTCGCGAGCCTGGCTGGCCCGTGCAGTCGCGCGGGTGCTGGTGCGGCGGCCGGCCGTCGCCCGGTTCGGCGATGATGGCGGGTGAGTCGTAGCGGTAGCCGAGTTCCAGGTAGAGGTCGTCAACGACCGGCTGCACGTCCGCGGTACCGAGGTACGGCGCCACCCGGGTGACGTACCGCGCGTAGGACTGCTCAACGGTGAACTCGCCCACCGGCCGCCGTTCCGCGTCGTAGGTCGCCAGCAGGCCCGGCCCCGCGGTCCCGTTCAGCACGAGCGCGAGCTTCCATGCGAGGTTGTGCGCGTCCTGGACGCCGGTGTTGCCGCCGAAGCCCCCGTTCGGCGGGACCACATGCACCGCGTCGCCGGCCAGGAAGATCCGCCCGTCGGAGTACCTGTCGGCGACATCGGCGACGGCCTGCCAGGTCGCGATGTCCTCGATGACCAGCGGCATCCCCGGGACGCCGATGGCCGCGCGCAGCAGTTCGAGCGCCCGTTCCTTGGTGATCCCGTCGGCGACGTTCGCCCAGGGCGCCTCCGGGTAAGCCGCGACGATCTCGGGGCGGGCCGTGTCCCCGACGAGGTTGACCACGAGGAAGCCGCCGTTACCGCTGCGATCCAGGCGGAAGAACCCGCGCAGCACCGGGTTGGTGACGTAGTGGACGCCCTGATTCCGGCCGGCCAGCAGCGGCGCGAGGTCCCGCTCCGCGCGGAAGTAGATGGTGATGCTGTTCGACAGCACGCCGTGGCCGCGCATGCCG
>Ga0207693_10004835_pt1 | contig 11335 bp, 9 predicted proteins | sample LARL81metaG_FD_184347 | JGI IMG/M metagenome (GOLD analysis project Ga0207693, IMG submission 184347) | Corn, switchgrass and miscanthus rhizosphere microbial communities from Kellogg Biological Station, Michigan, USA - LAR L8-1 metaG... | ecosystem: Host-associated > Plants > Roots >... | reverse complement strand
CAGCATGTGCACCAGCACCGACTCCTCCTTCTGGAAGGAGCAGGCCATCGTCAGCCGAGGGTGGAAGCGCTCTACGGCGTAGGCGAGCACCTCTTCGGCGGTTGCGGTCTCCAGTTCTGGGGCGATCGTGGTCATTGCGTTGTTCGGCCTATACGGCGCATTCCCCTTCACCGCGGATGACCTCGAACGGAGCGTTCTTGGTCCAGTCCACGAAGTAGTTCATGTTGTCCAGGCTGAACTCGATCGGCATCGTGAGGTCCTTGACCTGTGCCTCGAACTCCTTGGGTCCCACACGATCGACGAATGCATTGAATTCCTCGTCTTCGAGGCGCTCGGATTCGTAGAAGCGTACCCAGCGTTCGACCGCCTCAGGCACTCGCTTGGCGGGAAGGCGTGCTTTCAGGCGCTGACCGTAGCGGACATCGCCGCCTTCGTATGCACCACCGACGTGCGGAATGTACGCCGGGATGGTGTGATCGCCGACCTTGATCGAGGCTCCATAGAAGCCGATGTTGGCGATGTGATGCTGGCCGCAACCGTTCGGGCAGCCGCTCATCTTCACGTGGATCCGGCGCGTGAGCTCGTCGGTGATCTGCATCTGCACGATCCGGTCCTGGACGGCCTGGTTGAGGCCCATCGAGCTCGTGATCCCGAGCTTGCAGGAGTCGGTGCCGGGGCAGCTGACCACGTCGGTGATCTCATCAGCGCCGGCATCGCCGAGGTCGAGGTCGCGCAGCCGCCGCCACACCTCGTATGCCGAGTCATCGCGGACCCAGCGCAATACGAAGTTCTGATGCACGGTGGTGCGTGCGAACCCGCCCGTGTACTCGCGCATGATCTGACCCAGGCCGCGTAGCTGGTCTGGAGTCAGGTCGCCGCGCCGGATCTTCACCTCGACAGTCGAGAACCCCTCCTGACGCTGGGCCCGGAGGTTTGACTGCATGAAGTGGTTGAACTCACGGTTGTCGCCGTTGGGGCGCGCGGGGCTCTGCGGAGCCGCCGGGGCATGAGACTCCTCGTCGTAGTCGAAAAGGATGCCATCGAGCGAGAAGTCGCGCTCGGAGACCCAGTCGCCCTCCAGCTCCTCCTCGACGAGGTCGCGGAACTCGTCGATCCCGATCTTGTCGATCAGGACCTTGATCCGAGCGCGGGCGCGGTTGACGCGCAGCCACTCCTGACGGTCGAAGATCCGCATGCACGCCTCGGTGACCTTCAGGTAGTCGCCGTTGTCGAGCTCGACGAACTCGTACAGCGTCGGGGCCAGGCGCGGCATGATCGACGTGCCGCCGCCGACCCGAACCTCGACGCCGCGGACGCCGTCACGCACACGGGGCAGGAACGCCATGTCGTGGATCTTCGTGATCGCGTTGTCGTCTTCGGTCGCCGCAAACGCCGTCTTGACCTTGCGCGGCATCGCCTGCGTGGTCGGGTGACGCACGAAGTAGCGCACGTAGGCGCCGGCGTAAGGCGTGATGTCGAACAGCTCGCCCTCGAGCGTGCCGGCCCGCGGATCGCCGGTGACGTTGCGCATCGTGTTCCCGCAACCCTCCCGCGACGACAGCCCGGCGTCGCCCAGCTCGCGGATCAGCTCGGCCGCGTCCGGCAATGGGATGTGGTGCATCTGGATGTTCTGGCGGGTGGTGACGTGGCCTTTGCGCAGGGGCACGTACTTCTCGATCACGTCGGCGAAGGCGTCGAGCTGGTCGGGCGTGACGCCGCCCATCGGCAGCTTCACGCGCACCATCTGCACGTCGGGCTGGCGCTGGCCGTAGACGCCCTGCTTCAGGCGAAACTTGATGAACTCGTCGCCGTCGAGCTGACCCTTGAGGAATCGGGTGGACTCGGTGTCGAAGTCGTCAAACTCTTTCTCGAGGATCGGGATCACGTGACCCGGCACGTTCTCGACCAGCTCGGGGTTCTCCAGCGAGCCGGTGCGAGGGGTGCCGGTCTTGGGGCTGTCGATCGAAGCGGGCTCCATCGGGCTCCTTCCGGTCGCGGGCAGGCTGCCTAATGTACCAAAAGGCAATCCGATTACGGCTATTTTGGCCGGGTTGCAGGGGATTCCCTTTGGCTACCTGGGCGCTGAACGTCAACGGCACCATTGAAGAGCGGGACGGACGGGTCGCACAGGCCCGTAAGAGCTGCATAACCCCGCATGCCGTCGGCGATCGCCGAGGCTTGTCAAGTTATCCATGACATACGTGAATAAGCTCGACCGGTTGCACGCCGAGGTGCCCGTTTGCGGGCTTTTGCAGGCGAATTGGGGGGTGATAACACGACAATCGCGACGATCCGGGCGAAGCGTGCCGTGTGGAGCACCGTATAGGTGCCTGGCCCGGATCACTTCGCCGATCCCGCGACGGTTGTCGTGTTATGCCCCTCCCGTCCCTCTCTTCATTGGGCCGTTGACGGTCGGGCCGAAGCAACCCGCGGCTACTCCCAGGGCAGCGGAGGCTGATGCTCGCGGCGCACGCCCTCGTAAAGACCCGCCTGCTGCCAGGGATTGCGCTTGGGGGCGGCCGGCGCCGGGGGCGGCGCGGTCTCGCGCATGAACCGCTCGAGCGCGGCGACGACCGCCGCGGCCTCCTCGGGGGATGCGCTGGGCGCCACGATCGTGAGCTTCGGACGGCGGTTCACCACAGCGGCGAGGGTATCGTCCCGCAGCCGTGCCCGAGATCCCGGTTCTCAGCCACGACGCGGTGCTCGCCGCAGTCACCCCAAGCGAGGCGATCGACCGCGTCGGCCACGCACTCCTGCGCCACCACGCGGGCGATTGGGTCATGCCGGCGAAGGTGTACCTGGAGAGCCCCCCGTACGGCGACTTTCGAGCGATGCCCGCCCGTGGCGACGGCCTCGCGCTCGTCAAGTGGGTGACCTCGTTCCCCGGCAACCCGGCACGAGGGCTGCCGACCGTTACCGGCGTGATCTGCGTCTCTGACGCGACGACCGGCGAGCCCTTGCTGCTGCTCGACGCGCGCTCGGTCACAGCCCTTCGAACGGGCGCGGTCGCGGCGGTGGCCGCCCGGGCGCTCGCGAAGCCCGATGCGCCGACGGTCGGAATCGTCGGCTGTGGCCTGCATGGGGCATGGGCGGCTCGCTGCATGGCGGCCGCCGGTTACGGACCCGGGATCTGCCACGACCCCAGCGACGAGGCCGCGCAAGCGCTCGCCGCCGAGCTCCACTGGGAGCCGGGCCCGCGCGAAAGGGCCCTCGCGGCCGACGTCGTGTGCTGCGTGACCCCCGGCGCCCAGATCGTGGTCGAGGCCAACGACCTGCACCCGGGACAGCACCTCAACATGCTCGGCGCCGACGGTCCCGGCAAGTCCGAGGCGAGCGTCGACGCGGTCGCCGCGTGCGTGCTGTTCTGTGACGAGTGGGAGCAGGCGTCGCACGGCGGCGAGCTCACGCGTGCCGTGCAGGCCGGCCGCGTGCGACGCGAGCAGGTGACCGAGCTAGGCGCGGTGCTGTCGGGCGACCAACCCGGGCGACCAAGTCCCGACGCGGTCACGCTGTTTGACTCGACCGGGCTCGCGATCCAGGACCTGGCGGTCGCCGCGGCCGCGCTCGAGGCTTTGCGCGAGGGCCGCGTGGAGGCTCAGCGGATCGCGCTCTAAAGCGGGATGTTGCCGTGCTTGCGCTTGGGGCCGGCAACGCGCTTGTTGTGAAGCGTCTCGAGCGCCGTGATGATCTTCGGACGCGTCTCGTGGGGCACGATCACGTCGTCGATGTAGCCCCGCTCGGCCGCGACGTACGGATTGGCAAAGTGCGCCTTGTAGTCGTTGATCAGCTTCTGGCGCCGGGTGTCGGGTGTCGGCGAGGAGGCGATGTCGCGGCGGTAGATGATGTTGACCGCGCCCTCGGGGCCCATCACGGCGACCTCGGCGGTCGGCCAGGCGAAGTTGAAGTCGGCCAGCATGTGCTTTGAGGCCATGACGTCGTAGGCGCCGCCGTAGGCCTTGCGCGTGATGATGGTGATCTTCGGGACGGTCGCCTCGGTGTAGGCGTACAGCAGCTTGGCGCCGTGGCGGATGATGCCGCCCCACTCCTGCGCGGTGCCCGGCAGGAACCCGGGGACGTCGCAGAACGTGATCAGCGGGATGTTGAATGCGTCGCAGGTGCGCACGAACCGTGCGGCCTTCAGCGAGGAGTCGATGTCGAGCACGCCCGCGAGCTGCGCCGGCTGGTTGCCGACGACGCCGACGGCATAGCCGTTGAGGCGGGAGAAGCCGCAGACGATGTTGCGCGCGTAGTTCTCGTGTACCTCGAAGAACTCGCCGTCGTCGACGATCAGGCGGATCACGTCGCGCATGTCGTACGGCTTGTTCGGGTTGTCCGGGACGACGTGGTCGAGCTCCGGATCCATCCGCAGCGGATCGTCGGTCGGCATCACCCGCGGCGGGGTTTCAAGGTTGTTCTGGGGCAGGAACGACAGGAGGTAGCGGGTGTCCTCGAGGCAGGCGTCCTCGTCGTCTGAGGCGAAGTGCGCGACGCCCGACTTCGAGCTGTGGGACATCGCGCCTCCCAGAGACTCGAAGTCGACCTCCTCGCCGGTGACGGTCTTGATCACGTCGGGACCGGTGATGAACATGTGCGAGGTCTCCTTGACCATGAACACGAAGTCGGTCATCGCCGGCGAGTAGACCGCGCCGCCGGCGCACGGGCCCATGATCAGCGAGATCTGCGGGATCACGCCGCTGCACTGGACGTTTCGCACGAACACGTCGCCGTAGGCGCCCAGCGACACGACGCCCTCCTGGATGCGCGCCCCGCCGGAGTCGTTGATGCCGATCACCGGACAGCCGATCTTGGCCGCCAGGTCCATCACCTTGCACATCTTCTCGCCCATCACCTCGCCGAGCGATCCGCCGACGACCGTGAAGTCCTGGCTGAACACGCACACTCTGCGGCCGTCGATCGTGCCGTGGCCGGTGACGACGGCGTCGCCCCAGGGACGGTTCTTCTGCATGTCGAAATCGTGGGTGCGGTGGCGCACGAACGTGTCGAGCTCCTGGAAGGAGCCCGGGTCGAGCAGCTTCTGCACCCGTTCGCGAGCGGTGTACTTGCCTCGTTCGTGCTGCTTGGCGACCGCGGCCTCGCTGCCGGCATGAATCGCCTCCTGACGCAGCTCCTCGAGCTGCGCCAGCTTCTCTTCATATGTCTCTGGGGCCTTGGCGCGCATGGGGCGGCGAGTTTATGGGCTCGGCTTCTCCGGCGTAGCGGCGCCGGTGGCCCTGCCGGCCGGTCAGGCGCGCGAGAACGGGCGGTGGTGCGCCTGCCCGAGGCTGTCCAGCGCCCCGACGAGCAGCGCCTGGTGGTCGAGTTGCGAGACGAGCTCGGGCTCCTCATCGAGGGCTTCGGGCTCCGGCTGCTCCTCGGCCAGCACCGGTTCGGGCGCTGCCTCTGCCTGCTCGGGCCCGGGCTCGTGCTCGTCCGGTTCGTCCTGGGCATCGTGCGACTTGCGGCCCAGACGCGACCACAGACGCGCGAACACCTGCCAGCGCGGCAAGGGCTCGGGGGCATCCTGATCGTCGGCGTCGTCCGATTCTTCGCCACCGTGCGGCTCCTCGACCTCCTCCACGATCTCCGCCGCTTGCATGACCACCGGCGCGGGCTCGACGGCCACCGGCTCCGCCTCGACCACCGGCTCCGGCTCGACAGCAGGCTCAGGCGCCGCCACGACGATCGGCGTGGCCGTGAGCGTCACCTGCGTACCCCACCCCGACGGCTCGAGCCGCACCGTGCCGCTGGCATGTTCGCCCTCCCAGGCAACGGTGGTCTCCGGCTCGAGCCTGGTAATCCTGATCTCCCCAAACTCGCCCAGGTGGCGCGCCAACGACTGCGCGACGCTGCACTCCGCCCATAGCTCGGGCGGCGACTTCACGATCGTCCGGCTTGCCTTGTGCTCTTCTGTCATGGTCGGGATTTCGATTGGCGGGGAAGGACTCCTTTCCGGAGCCCGAGCTTTTGCAGTCCACGACCAGGAGCGACCGACGATGACGGGATGCTCGTCGGCGAGACGCTGCTGGACAGCGAGCGCGCGGGCTAGAAGCTCGGCTGGTAGTCGCCGAACACGTCGCGCATCGCGCCGCAGACTTCACCCATCGAGCAGCGGTCCTTCAGCGCCTGACGCAGGACCGGCAGCAGGTTGTCGGTACCCCGGGCGCACTCACGGATCTCCTCCAGCCGCCGCTCCACCAGGCCCTGGTCGCGCTCTGACTTGAAGGCCTTCAGTCGCTGCACCTGCTGATGCTCTGACTCGGGGTCAACGCGGAGGATGTCAGGGACCTCGGGGTTGCGGTCGTCCTCGTACTTGTTGACGCCGACGACGATGTCCTGGCCGATCCGGTAGCGCTCGTGATAGCCGAACGCGGACTCCTCGATCTCGTTCTTCATGAAGTCGATCGCCTTGACCGAGCCGCCGAGCTCGTCGACCTTCGCGATCAGCTCACGCGCGCTGGTCTCGATCTCGTCGGTCAGCGCTTCCACGAAGTACGAGCCCGCGAACGGATCGACGGTGTCGGCCGCGCCGGACTCGTAGCCCAAGATCTGCTGGGTGCGAAGCGCGATCCGCGCCGCCCGCTCGGTGGGCAGGGCGAGCGCCTCGTCAAAGCCGTTGGTGTGCAGCGATTGGGTCCCGCCGCAGACGGCGGCGAACCCCTGAAGCGCGACGCGGACGATGTTGTTCTCAGGCTGCTGGGCGGTCAGCGTGACCCCACCGGTCTGCGTGTGGAACCTCAACCTCCAGGACCGCTCATCCTTGGCGCCAAACCGCTCGCGCATGACCTCGGCCCACATCCGGCGGGCGGCGCGGAACTTCGCGACCTCCTGGAAGACGTTGTTGTGGCCGTTGAAGAAGAACGCCAGGCGCGGGGCGAAGCGGTCGACCTCGAGCCCCGCGTCGAGCGCCGCCTGCACGTAGGCGATGCCGTTGGCGAGCGTGAACGCGACCTCCTGGACCGCCGAGCAGCCCTTCTCGCGGAAGTGGTAGCCGCTGATCGAGATCGTGTTCCACTTCGGAATGTGCTCGTTGCAGTACGCGAACAGATCCGTGGTCAGCCGGATCGCTCCCTCGGGCGGGTAGATGAAGTTCCCGCGCGCGATGTACTCCTTGAGGATGTCGTTCTGGGTGGTCCCGCGCAGCTGCTCGGACGGGACGCCCTGCTCCTCGGCCACCAGGTCGTAGAGGAGCAGCAGCACCGCCGCGGGGGCGTTGATCGTCATCGACGTCGACACCTTGTCCAGCGGGATCTCTGCGAACGCCGTGCGCATGTCGTCGATCGTGTCGATCGCCACGCCGGTGCGGCCGACCTCGCCCAGGCAGCGCGAGTTGTCGGAGTCGAGGCCCAGCTGGGTCGGCAGATCGAACGCCATGCTCAGCCCGGTCGATCCGTGCTCGAGCAGGTAGCGATAGCGCTCGTTGGACTCCTTGGCGCTGGCGTAGCCGGCGTACTGGCGCATCGTCCACAGCTGCTTGCGGTACATCTCGGCGTGGACGCCGCGGGTGTATGGGTACTCGCCCGGCTCGCCGAGGCGCTGCGCGAGGTTGTGCGGGAGGTCGTCCTCGGTGTACAGAGGCTTGACTTCGATCCCCGAGTCGGTGAACCGACGGGGGTCGTCGGGGCCGACGATCGGGGCGATCGTGCGGTGCTCGTCGGTGGTGGCCATGGCTGGAGGTTACCCGCGGACACAGGTACGATCGACGGGTGGCCCGCCCCGATGCAGTCGTCGATGACGTCGCAAACGAGCTGAACACCTGGCCCGGCGTGCGGATCGAACGCCGCGCGGACGGCGCCGCAGTGGTGCTCTACGAGGATTCGACCCTCGGCGTCCTGTATCCGGAGCGGGGCGCGGCCGAGCTGCCGTTCCTCACCGCGGAGCACGACGAGCTGATCGAGCATGGCGAGGCGGAGCCGGACGAGCTGACGCCCGACTCGAGCGGGGTCAGCCACGACCTCCGCGGTCCGTCGGATGTGACCGCCGTCCTAGAGCTGTTCGACCGTCGCTATCGCGAGGTGCGCGGCGAGGATCCGCCGTACACCTCCGAGGATCCCGACGAGTATCCGCCGCACAGCTCGCAGGATCCCGTCTGAGCGGCCCCTACAGGACCTTCGACAAAAACGCCTTGGTCCGCTCATGTTGGGGCGACACGAGCACCTCGTCGGGCCGCCCGGCTTCGACGACGACGCCGTCGTCCATGAACACGGCCTTGTCGGCGACCTCGCGTGCAAACCCCATCTCGTGCGTGACGACGATCATCGTCATCCCGTCGCGGGCGAGCAGGCGCATCGCATCGAGCACGTCCCCGACGAGCTCGGGGTCAAGCGCCGACGTCGGCTCGTCGAACAGCATCAGCTTGGGTTGCATGGCGAGTGCCCGGGCGATCGCGACCCGCTGCTGCTGACCCCCTGACAGCGCCACCGGGTAGCTGTCGAGCTTGTCGCCCAGCCCGACGCGCTCCAGGAGGTCCGCGGCCCTGTCGCGGGCGTCGCCACGAGAGACCTTGGCCACCCGAACCGGCGCCAGCATCACGTTCTCGACCGCGGTCATGTGGGGGAACAGGTTGAAGTGCTGGAAGACCATGCCGATCTCGGCGCGCTTGCTAGCGATTTCGCGCTCGGGCAGCTCGTGAAGCTTGCCTCCCTGCTCCCGGTACCCGACGAGCTCTCCATCGACCGACAGCCGGCCCGCGTTGATCTTCTCGAGGTGATTGATACAGCGCAGAAACGTCGACTTGCCCGATCCCGAAGGGCCGAGCATGCACATCACCTCACCGCGCTGCACTTCGAGCGAGATCCCCTTGAGGACCTCGAGCTGGCCGAAGCGCTTGTGCACGCCCTCGGATTTGACCATCGGCTCGATCATCCGGTATCCGCCACCGGGGGATTGCCGCGACTGCCGAGCCAGCGCGCTCGCATCGTGACGCGCTGCTGGCGCGAGAAGCCGCGGCCGTATCGGCGCTCGATGAAGTACTGGCCGACGTACAGGACACTCGTCAGCGCGAGGTACCAGATGCTCACAACGATCAACAGCGGGATCTCGTTGAACTGCGCCGAGTAGATCTGTGAAGCCTCGAACAGCAGATCGAACACCGAGGCAATGACCAGCACGAGCGAGGTGTTCTTGAGCATCGAGATCGTCTCGTTGCCCGTCGGCGGGATGATCACGCGCATCGCCTGCGGCAGCACGATCAGCCGCATGATCGCCAGGCGGCCCATCCCCAGCGACTGCGCCGCTTCGGTCTGGCCCTCGCCGACCGAGAGCATCCCGGCGCGCACGATCTCAGCCATGTACGCGCCCTCATTGAGCCCGAACCCCAGTAAGGCGGCGACAAAGCCTGGAATCAGCGTGTTGGCATTGGCGTGAATGAACGAGGGGCCGAACGGGATCCCGAGGTCGATCCTCGGAAACAGCGCCGAGATGAAGTTCCAGAACAGCAGCTGCACGAGCAGCGGCGTGCCCCGGAAGAACCAGATGTACAGCCAGCTGGACCCCGAGATCAACGGGTTCGGCGACAGCCGCATGACCGCCAGCAGGACCCCGAGCAGGATCCCGATGATCATCGACAGGACCGTCAACTCGATCGTGATCCGGACCCCGTGGAGGATCCGCGGGTCGAACAGGTAGTGGCCGACCGTGTGCCACTGGAACCTGTGATTGGTGATGACGGCCCGAATGATCGACGCCGCGATCACGAGCACGATGAACGATGCGACCCAGCGGCCAGGATGGCGAACTGGGACGGCCTCGATCTCGTCGGGCCGCCCCTTTCGCTGCTCAGAAAGCTCGGAGGTACTCACCTCTGAGCTGTAGTTTCTCTCTTAGCTGCGGTCGCGTGTCAACTGATTGCGCCGTTGATCTTTACCTGGCTCGCTGGAATCGCGCCGGCCTGGACGCCCCAGTGGGTCAGGATCGCCTTGTACTGGCCGTCCTTCATCAGCGCCAGGATCGCCGCCTGAATCGGCTTCGCGAGGCCGCCGTTCTTCGGAATCGCCAGACCGTAAGGGGCGTTGGCGTACGACTGGCCGACGAGCTTGAACTGGCCGTTTGACTTCTTGACCTGGTACTCGGCCGGGGGCGAGTCGGCGAAGCCGAGCTGCGCGCGCCCGCTCACCAGCGCCAGGTTGGCGCCGTTCTGGTCTGCGAACGGGAGCACGGTGACCGCGGGCTTGCCGGCGGCCTTGCACTTCTTGCTCTGCGTGTTCGCGTCGGCCTGCTCGGTCGTGCCGCGCTCGACGGCGACCGTGTGGCCGCAGAGGTCGGCGATCGTGCTGATGTCCGTCCCTCCCGAAGCCTTGGTGTAGAACGACTCACCGGCCGTGAGGTAGTCGACGAAGTCGACGGTCTTCTCGCGCTCCTTGGTGTCGGTGAACGACGACGCTCCGACGTCGTACTTGCCGGAGGCGAGGCCGGGGATGATGCTGTCGAAGGTCGCGTTGACGATCTTGATCTTCAACCCCATGGCGGTGGCGATCGCCTTCATCAGGTCGGCGTCCATCCCGATCACGGTGTGCCCGTCGGGGGCGATGAACTCGTTGGGTGCGTAGGTCGCGTCTGCGGCAACGGTCAGCGTGCCCTTTGACTTGAGCGCGGCCGGTACCAGCGCGGCGACGGCCGAATTGCTGCCCGAGCTGGTCGACGTTGTCGACGACGTGGTCGACGGCGACGCGGCGCTCGATGAGGTCGTGGTCGAGCTGCTGCTGTTGCTGCTTCCGCAGCCTACGATCACCGCCGCGCTCAGCAGTGCCACGAGCACTGCCGACAGGCGGGTCCAGGAACTTCTCAAAATCAGACTCCTTATCGGTGGGGCCGTCTCGGTGGACCCAATTACGCGGAAAGATAAGCAGGAACTGACGGTCCGCACCGGAGTGTTAACCCCCTGCCAATAGACCAAAGTGGCGGCCGCCACCTGGCGGATAGCCTTTGAACGATGCAGGTACGCGTACTGCTGTTCGCCGGACTACGTGAGCGAGCGGGTGCTTCGTCGGTCGAGCTCGACCTCCCCGAAGGTGCTGTCGTGCGCGACGCGCTTGACCGGATGCGCGCGGTCGCGGACGGTGTGCCCGTGGTGATGGCGATCAATCAGGAGTACGCCGCGGCGGATGCGCCGCTGCACGCCGGCGACGAGCTGGCGCTGATCCCGCCGGTGTCAGGCGGATCGATAGAGGCAATGCACACCAGAGTCACGACCGAGCCGCTGGCGCTCGACCCGCTGATCGAGCGCGTGCGCGACCCCAGGGCGGGGGCGGTGGTCACGTTCCTCGGTGTCACCCGCGACGTACCCGAGCTCGAGTACGAGGCATATGTCGAGATGGCCGAGCGCAAGATCGCCGAGATC
>Ga0207693_10004834_pt1 | contig 11336 bp, 6 predicted proteins | sample LARL81metaG_FD_184347 | JGI IMG/M metagenome (GOLD analysis project Ga0207693, IMG submission 184347) | Corn, switchgrass and miscanthus rhizosphere microbial communities from Kellogg Biological Station, Michigan, USA - LAR L8-1 metaG... | ecosystem: Host-associated > Plants > Roots >... | reverse complement strand
AATCGGCAGCTAGCCGACCGCTTGCGGGCACCGCCGACGCCGCCAGCATCGCCACCGAGACCAACGCCAGCAGTTGGACACCGACGGAGTGCCCGGCGTAGCCGTCGACCGAGCGCCACGGATTCTGGCTCAGCACCGCCCCCGCACTGATCAAGCCGCCTGCGGCGAGCGCGACCGTCACTGCCTCGCAGAGCTTCTCGCGGCGGCGGAGAAGGTGGCGCAACCCGAGCGCGGCGCCGCCCACGATGACGCCCGCGATCCCGGAGATCACCGCCGCGGCCGCCACCACCGCGACGCTCGTGGTCACCCGTCCCGGCTGCCACGGCCTTGGTGGCTCGTCACTGGGAGGGGGCCGTCGAACCGGCAGGAACGCCAGCAGGGCAAGGAGGGGCAGCAGCGCCAGCCCGCCGATCAGCCCCGCCCGATATGGCGTGTTCGAGGTGAAGCTCAAGGTGACGGGCCCTGCGGTGCCCGCAGGAAGCACCCAGCCCTGCTGCCACCCGTTGACGGTGACCGGGGCCAGAGCCGAGCCGTCTGCCGCGCGAGCCGTCCAGCCCGGATTGATGCTTTCCGGCACCACCAGCACCCGTGACGACGCAGAAGGCGGGACGTCCAGCTCGCGATGGTCGGCGCTCCAGTCGTCCGTAGCCGCGGGAACCATTGCTGCCGTGTGTAATTGGCTAGCAAGCGGACCGGCCAGCTGCACGCCGTCGACCACGAATGGTGCGCCGGGGCTGATCAGCAGTTCCTGCTGACCGGCGGGCAGCGTGATCGGGTCGGACCGACACGGCTTGGCGGCCACGGGCTCGCCGTCGAGCAGCGCGCCGACGGTGGTGGCGACCGAGGTCTGGACGAACTGTCCCGCCACGCCGATGATCGGACCCTTCCCGCACGGCAGATCGATGACGCGCGCACGGTTGCGTCCGGCGTCGGCGGCGGCGATCGGCGCACCCCGGGCGTCCAGCGCGGAAACCTCGGCCAGCCCGGGTGGCTTGAGCTGATCGAAGCCCAGCGCGGTGCGGTCGATGACGTCGTTCCAACTCAGCAGCGAGAGCTTGACGGTATCGGTCATGCGCGGCCGCAGGCTGACTGTCTGTGTTCCACCGTCGCTGGCCAGCCGGCGCACCTCCGGGCCGTCACCGAGGTCGATGGCCACCAACGTCGGATGTGCAGGCAACACTAAGGAACTCGGTGTGATCCGCAGTCCGGCGACTTCACTGCGGGTGGGCAGTTTCAGCGTGAGGGTGGGCGGCATCTTGTGCTGCACGACGCTCTGCGGCGCGGTCCACGAGGTTCCCGGATCGCCATCGGCGGCGGCGTACGCCGAACCCAGCACGTCGATCGGGTCGGCGTCGCCGAGCGCGCGCGCCGCGCCGGGCGCCGCCACCAGGTCGGCCAGATTGGGGCCTTGGCGCGCGCGCACCCACACCGTTGGCGTCACCTTGGTCGGCGTCGGTACGGTCAACGTGCGGCTCAGGTTCACCGGCTCTTCCGGCGACAGCGCCATGGAAGCGGCACACCTCGTGCCGTTGGGGCTCTGGGCACAACCCGACCGGCCGAGCAGCTCCGGCCCCAGATCCCATTGCACGACAGCCGAATTCGATGGTGGTCCGGGTACCAACACTGTGTGGCGCAGGTTCACGGGATGGGCGAAGCCGTTCGCGTCGTACTGCGTGACGCTGAAGTCGGTGATGCCGAACTGGACCCCGGCCGAACCGTCGTCGGTGGCCACGGCGGTGATCCGAACCCATGGTGACTCGCCATAGGGCAGCGCCACTGTCAGCGGCTTGCCTGCTTGGTCGAACCGCAGTGTGCTGGTGCCGTTTACGGTCGACACCTCGACGCGGCGGACCTGCGCGCCGACGGCGGTCGCGCTGGGCGTGATCGTGAGGGTGGCGTTGGTGACGGGATGATCGAAGTCGACCTGCAGCCACTGTCCGACCGCCGCCTGCAGGGCATTGGACACCCAGCTCGTCGACGAATCGGCGTCGATCGCCGCCGCCGGCCCGGTCGCGGGTGCGACATTGGGCAGCGCCGTGGAATCCGACGCCGAGCTCGACACCGAGATGCGTCCGCCGTTCCATTGCCCGTAGACCATGGCGGCGCCCGCGGCGGGATAGTCGGGCACCCGATTGAACGTGCGCCGCGGATCGTCGGGCGTCCGAATAGCCGATGAGTGATCATCGACGCGGCCGTAATCCGTCTCGCGCGCCAGCGGGGTGTCGGTCACGGTGACGACGGGCACGGGCAGGCTGGCGCGTTGCGCGTCGCCGGTCAGCAGCATCGGCCCAAGTGGCGGCTGGCCAAGCAGCCGGCGGCGCTCGTCGAGTCGCAGCAGCGCCTCGGGTCCGCCGTCGACGCGCGCCATCGCATTGGTGTCGGCCAGGTACGGATGCATCCCCGGCGACCCGTCCACCTTGTAGATCTCCACCGCAGGAAAGCGCGGCCGCAGTCCGCTGTCGGTGATGAAACCGGCCAGCGTGCCGGGGCCGACGGGCTCGCCGAACTGCGCCATTTTGACGAACCCGCTCGATCCCTCTATGGCCCGGTGTACCAACAGGGGTCGCGCCGACCGCGACGACTCGGGGTCGAGGTCGTTGCGCACCACGACATATGAAATACCTTGCCGGGCAAGCGTATCCGCCAGGCCTGCGGACGGCCTGCCTGCGGCGAACAGTCGCTGAACAGAATCGAGAGCGCGGATGGTTTCCGGCGGGGTCAGCGGAATCGAGTCGCGCACTCCCCACGGGCTGCCGCCCAGCACCTGCAGGGGTTCGTCGTGGCTGGTGCCCCACACCTGGGTGGCGAACGGTGCACCGGGCGCCACCAGCACGCGGCCGCCGGTGTTGTGTTCGTCGAGCCAGTCGGCGGTATCGTGCCAGTACTGCGGGGTCGCGTCGAAGGCGCCGGGCGGGGTCAGCCTGCCGGTCCAGGCCAGCGACGTTGCCGCGGCCAACGCCACCAGCGCCACCACCCCGACGGCCACCCGCTTGTCGCGTTCGGGGTGGGCGAACGCCTGCACCCATTCGTGCCGAGGTGCGCTGCCGGGCAACGGGATTCGGCCCAGCAGATGAGCCAGCCCGAGTGCCATCGGCAGCCGCAGCAGCGGCTCCAACTTGTGCATGTTGCGCAGCGGCGTGCCGCCCGCGTCGAGGAACGCCTGAACCTGCTGAGCAACAGGCGATCCCAGCCCACCCGAGTAGCCGGCGGCGAGCAGGGCGACGCCGATCAGCAGTATCACGATGAGCCTGCCACGGGCGGGCATCGTGCGCATCGCCAGCCCGGCGATGCCTGCAGCCGCGACCAACGTCGTCGCCAACACCGCGACCGACCCCGTCACCAACGAGGCACCCGCGGTGGCGTTCGGCGCGACGAAGGGAGTCCAGGCGTCGGTGCCGCGCAGCATCTCGGCCAGCGACATCCACCGCGTGGTGACGCCGGAGGACTCGATGAAGTCGAGGAACGGCGGGCTGATCCGGCCCAGCATGAACAAGGCGACGACCCACCACAGGACCGCCAGCACCGCACACGACAGCCACCATGCGGTGAAGCGCAGCCAGAGCCGGTTCGGACGGTGTGACGCCCACCAGATGACGGCTGCCAGGCAGCCGGTCAGGGTCGCGACGGCATTGACAGCACCCATCAACGCGATCGCGAGGGCCGACCGCGCGGCCAGGATTCGTACGGAACCTCGACTTGAGCTGGATGTCGCCGCCCCGGCGGCTCCGCGCAGCGCGAGGATAACGGGCAGCAGCACCCACGGCGCCAGCATCATCGGCAGCGTCTCCGACGAGATCGCACCGAGCGTGGTCAGCACCCGCGGGGACAGTGCGAATGCGGCCGCGGCGATGACACGTGATGTCGGGGTGCCGATGCCCAACGCCTCGGCGACCCGCAACAGGCCCCAGAAGCCGATGGTGAGCAGCAGCGCCCACCACAGCCGCTGCGTCACCCAGCCCGGCAGGCCGAGCACGTCACCGGCGAGGAAGAACGCTCCGTGAGGAAACAGGTAGCCGTACGCCTGGTTCTGCGCCTGGCCGAACGGCAGCTCGCTGTTCCACAAGTTGAACGCACGGGCGAGAAACCGCACCGGGTTCGCAGTGAGATCGAGCTTGGTGTCGGGCGAAATCTTTCCGGGCGACTGGGCGAAGGTGAGAATCAGCGCCGCCGCCGCGGCCACCCACAGCCAGCGCCGCGAGAGCGGCTGCGGCACATTACCGTCCGAGGACAGCGAAGCTGTCCGCAAATTAGGTTCTGTCGCCGTACTCGACCCTGTTGAGCACCGACGACGCAGGATCGCCCGGCTGCAGCGGGGCCTTGGTGTCTTGCTGCACCATCAGCGTCACACCGAAAATGGCGGCCGCTCCCAGCAGCAGGCCCACAACGATGCTGGCCGCGGCGGGAACGATGAACCGATCCATCCGGCCAAGGTAGCAGACAATGTTTTGCGTGCCCGTCACCGAACGGGTCTTCTGGCGCACCGATACTGCCCCCGCAAGCGGGTGGGCCCCAGCCATGTGGGTGGGATGTAATGACGCAGGAATGCCGGTTTTCACCGGCGCGCGGCGAGCGGGCCTGGCTGGACAACCACGGCATCGATCACGGCTTCGGCTGCTACTGAACAAGGCTCTCTGCGGCTGCATGGTCGGCCACCCAGGCGTCGATGATGCTCCAGGTTTGTTGCAGCCACGGGCCCAGCTGATCGGGCGGGGGAAGTTGGGCCGCAGGCACCAGCGCCGCGCGGACCAACAGCCGCCGGTTCATGGGTAAGCGCCACCACGCCCGGGCGCGACCGTCCGGGGAGAAACCCGTGTGGGTGAGCACAAGGACACGCGCGCTGGGCGCTCCTGAAAGCGCCGCCGCGGTGCCGCCGGTGCGCGGGGGCAGCGTATGCGACTGTCGCCAGGCACGGCGCGCTTCGCGGAGCCGACCAGAGGAGCGGAGTCGGATGACGGCAGCGCGCCACCGCCTCCAGGTGAAGTTCCCGCCCTCCGGGAACAGCAGCAGGGCCTGCCCGCTACCCAAGGAGGCCGCGAGATCGTGAATTTGTTTGCGGGCGTGCTTGTGTCGGTGGCGCAGGAAGCACAGGCAACCCAGGTCGCCTGCGAGATCGAGGACGGGCTCACACCGAAGCAGGGCCTTGAGCACAATCCGCAGTTGCAGCCGGTAATGAATGCCGAGCAGCCAGGCCACCAATAGCGTGTCGCCCGGTCCGCAATGTCGCGACAGCACGATCATCGGCTCCTCGCGTGGAATCTGCTCTGGCGTCGGTGAGGCACTGTCGAGCAGCACTCCGACATTGAGGGTTCGGCGTCCGACGGTATAGGCCCTTTCCACCAGGTCGCGCATAAACTGATCGCAGTCCTGACCGCCGCGCAGCAACTGCCACAGGGCCCGCAACTCGATCAGCGCATACGCCATGACCACGCCCAGGGTGCGTACCGGCAGGGACGACCGGCCGATCAGCCCCGCCACGCCCCCGATAACGAGCAACAAGGGCCACACGACTAGGACGCCGATCATCAGGACGGTGACCATCGGCACCGTTATCGCGCGACGCAGCAGAGTCACAGCAGCGCCTCCAGATACTTCTGCGTCGCGTCGTAGGCGAGATCGGCGCGCCGGGCAATCCGGCGGGTGTCGCGATAGCGCAGATTCGACCATGTCGCGGCTGGCCGCTGCGGTAAGCCGCTCGGAAGCACATGCACGGCCACTTCGGGCCCGACCCGATCGAGATCGCTGTGGAAGCGGTGTCGACGTGAGATCTCGAACGCGGTGAACCCGACCTCCCACAGAAACCGCGGCGGCGCGAGTTCCTCCTCCAGACGCCCGACGTGCAGCACCCAGATCGTGTCAGCCCCATGTTGCACCGCCCGATCCAGCGGAATGCTGTTCACCAGGCCACCGTCAAAGAAGTGCTCGCCGTCGATTTGAACGGGCGGGAAGACTCCGGGCAGCGCGCAGGACGCAAGGACCGGCTCGATCAGATCTCCGGTGTTGAACCAGTGCTCACGGGCTTGCTCAATGCTGGCCGCCACGCATTCGAACGGCACCGCCAGGTCCTCGAAGGTCTGCGCGGGCAGTCGTTCACGCAACATGCGGCGAAGCTCACCGTTGCCGTGCAACGACGTTCTGCGGCGAACGACTTCGGCGAAGCGCCGAAGCATCGAACCGTCGAGTGCTCCCTCGTCGGCCAACGCGTCCCAGAGCGCCAACAACCTCTTCGCGCCGGTCGGCGTGGGGTCCGCGGCCAGTGCGGCGCCGTTGATCGCGCCCACTGAGGTGCCGCATACCACATCTGGTCGCACCCCGGCGTCCAGCAGCGCGCTCGCCATGCCGGCTTCGGCGGCTCCGAGTAGACCACCCCCGCCCAGCACGAACGCATGGCACGACATAAGGCATGAATACCCGCGAAACGGCATTCATTCGCGCATGACAGCATGGCGGAATGGCGTTGCCTCGTCGACTGTGTGTCCTAGCGGCTCTTTCTTCGCTGCTGGCGGCCTGTTCGTCGCCTGCCCAGACCCCCGCACCATCGACGCCGACGCCGTCTCCGGCGATGGCCGCCACCGCCGCCCCGGCTCCCGCCGCTGGGCCCGTGACGCCCGCGTGCGGTGACGGACCTGCACTGCTGGCCAGCATGTCGACTCGCGACAAGCTGGCGCAGCTGCTGATGGTCGGGGTCACCGACGCGGCCGACGCGAGGGCTGTCGTCGACAACCACCACGTCGGCGGCATCTTCATCGGCAGCTGGACGGACCTGTCGATGCTCTCCGACGGGTCACTGACCGACATCGCGGCGTCGGCGGGCCCGATGCCGCTCGCGGTCAGCGTCGACGAGGAGGGCGGGAGGGTCTCGCGGCTGGCCGGGCTGATCGGCAGCCAGCCGTCGCCGCGGGTGCTCGCGGCCAGCCACATGCCCGACGAGGTGTACAACATCGCCCTCGCGCGCGGGCAGGAGATGAGGAAGCTCGGCATCACCATCGACTTCGCTCCGGTAGTCGACGTGACCGACGCCCCCGACGACACCGTGATCGGTGACCGCTCGTTCGGCGCCGACCCGACGGCCGTCGCCGATTACGCGGGCGCCTACGCCCGCGGGCTGCGCGACGCGGGCCTGCTGCCGGTGCTCAAGCACTTCCCGGGCCATGGCCACGGCTCGGGCGACACGCACACCGGAAGCGTGGTGACCCCGCCGATCGCGGATCTGCAGAACAACGACTTGATCCCGTACCGCACGCTCACCGCGGAGGCCCCGGTCGGCGTGATGGTCGGGCATATCCAGGTGCCCGGGCTGACCGGCAGCGACCCGGCGAGCCTGAGCCCTGCGGCGTACGCGCTGCTGCGGTCCGGTGACTACGGCGGCCCGGCCTTCAACGGTCCGGTCTTCACCGACGACCTGTCCAGCATGCAGGCCGTCAGCGACCGGTTCGGCGTCGCCGAGGCGGCGCTGCGCGGGCTGCAGGCAGGCGCGGACACGGCGCTGTGGGTGACCACCGATGAGGTGCCTGCGGTGCTGGACCGGCTGGAGAAGGCGCTGGCAGCCGGGGAGCTGACGATGCCGCGGGTCGACGCGTCGGTGCTTCGGATGGCTGCGGTAAAGGGCCCGAATCCGCACTGCGGCCGCTGATTGATGACCTATTGCTTACCCTGGAGTAATGGCCGGAGGCACCAAGCGTTTGCCGCGCGCCGTGCGCGAACAGCAGATGCTCGACGCCGCGGTGCAGATGTTCTCTGTCAACGGCTATCACGAGACTTCGATGGACGCGATCGCCGCCGAGGCGGAGATCTCCAAACCCATGCTCTACCTGTACTACGGCTCGAAAGAGGAGTTGTTCGGTGCCTGTCTGGACCGCGAGCTGACGCGATTCGTCGACGACGTGCGCAACAAGATCGACTTCTCGCAGAGCCCAAAGGACTTGCTGCGCAACGCTGTTCTCGCGTTCCTGAACTACATCGACGCGAACCGGGCGTCATGGATGGTGCTGTACACCCAGGCCACCAGCTCGCAGGCGTTCGCGCACACCGTGCGTGAAGGACGCGAGCGGATCATCGACCTGGTCGGCAGGCTGCTGCGGTCGGGCACTCGGCATCCCGAGCCGGACACCGACTTCGACATGATGGCTGTCGCTTTGGTGGGTGCGGGCGAGGCCGTCGCGACCCGGGTCAGCACCGGTGATGCCGACGTTGACGAGGCCGCGGAGTTGATGATCAACCTGTTCTGGCGGGGCCTGAAGGGCACGCCGTCGGATCAGCCTGTGCACCCCGCGGCCGCCGGCTAGGTCCCGCTTCCGCGCACGATTGCAGTCTCCTTCCCGCATCCTGACTCAGAAGAATTCGAAGCACGGGCATCGCCTGGAGGAGGTGGACTGAATTGACCGAAACGACCGCTCAGCGCCAGACGATGTCTCGCGCTCTGGTGTGGCGCAGTCTGGGCATGTTGCGGGCGGTGCGCGGCCTCGTCGTGGTCTCGTTTCTCCTCGGTGTGATTGCGTCGGCCTTGCCGTACATTTCGGCTGCTGCCTTTGGGCCCATGATGCAGGTCGTCGCCGACGCCGGTACGCACGGAACCCTGAGCAGGGTTTGGGATTTAAAGGGGCCGGTTCTTGCCACTGATGACGATCTGATTGGTTCGTTGGCCGGTCCGGTCGTTCCATTCGGGGTGCTTCTGGCGGCGTGGGCGATCTCGCTGCTGCTGACTCAGCTGATGTACTTCGTCAACGCTTGGGTCAGCGCGAAGGTCGACCGGATGTTGGTAACGGACATTCGCCAGCGGGTGCATGACCACCTCCAAACCCTGTCGCTGGACTTCTTCACCGCGTCGCGCAGTGGCGCACTGATGCAGCGTGTGCTGGTCGAATCGGGGGGTGTGCAAAGGCTTCTGACCGACTGCCTGATGCCGCCGCTGATTGACGCACTCGTGCTGATCGCGGCGATCTGCTACCTGCTGGCCATATCGTGGCAGATGACGATCGCCGCGCTGATACTCACACCGCTGGCCTTGATCTCACTGCGGTTCGCAGGTCGTCACGTCCAGGCGGCGACGCGACGGTTGCTGAATGCGGACCGGGCGATGGCCGCTGAGCTCGAGGAGACGGTGAGTGGGATCTCCGAGATCCAACTGTTCAACGCCCAGTCCATGCGTAGCAGACGATTTCATGAGGTGTCGGAGGAGGCCGCGAAGAGTGACGCGTCGATTGTGGTCTGGATGCAGGGCACGGTTAACGGGTCTCAGGTGTTCGTCGCAGTCAGTACGGTCGTGGTGTTACTGGTGGGCATCGGGTTCAGCGCAAGCTTTGGTCTGACGTTCGCCGGTCTGATGGTGTTCACCGGGATGGTCCCGACGATGTTCGGAGCGGCGCAACGGGTTTTGGGCGCATATACCACGTACCACGCGGTGGCCCCGAACGTGGCGTCGACCTATGAATTGCTCGACACCCGTCCGACGGTCCAGGATCGCTCGGACGCAGTCGCACTCGGCGACGTTAATGGCCATCTCGTGTTCGAGGACGTGGTCTTCGGGTACGTGCCGGAGCAGAATGTTCTTGACGGGCTGTCGTTTGCGATCAGAGAGGGCGAGACGGTCGCTTTGGTGGGGGGCATCGGATCGGGCAAGTCGACGGTGCTCAACCTCGTACTGCGCTTCCTTGACCCGAAGCAGGGCCGGATCCTGCTCGACGGCCACGATATCGCCGGAGTCACCATGGCCTCGCTGCGCGACCAGGCGTCCAAACTCGCCCAGTTCCCGTTCTTCGTCAAGGACACGATCCGTGAGAACATTCGCCTGGCCAAACAGGACGCCAGCGACTCCGATATCGAGGCGGCGTGCGAAGAGGCCCACGTACATTCGGTAATCAGTGACCCGTCGAAGATGCACGACGGCTACGACACGGTGGTGGGCGTACAGGTGCCGTCGGGTGGCCAGAAGCGGTTGATCGCGGTGGCCCGCGGACTGTTGCGCAAGCCCGAGGTCTTGCTGCTCGACGAGCCGACTGAGAACCTCGATGCCGACCAGCGGGCACGGCTGACCGGCGTGATCCGCGGTTATGCACAAGATCGCACGTGCATCGTCATCAGTCACGACATGGACTTCATTGCCGCCGTTGCGGATCGGATACTCGTCCTCGAGCACGGACGCATCGCACAGGTGGGCAACCACCGCACGCTGATGGCCGAAGGCGGCCTCTACAAACGACTGTACGAGGCGCAGAACGTCGACCCCGATCTGGTTTATCCGAACCCGACGGATAAAAACGCGCAGGCGGTGGCCCCCAACTAGGCTGCTCCCGCGATGAACGTCATCACGATGGGTGCCCACATCCTCGACGTGCTCGTCCGTCCTGTCACCGACCTTCCGCCGGGCCAGGAAACTGTAAAACCGATGTGCCGACTTCGATGTCGGTGTTGCCGATCGGGCCGAACGGCGAGCGGCCAGCCTTCACCAACTCGCACCCAACGTCGCCTACACTCTCGACGTGGTTAGAGCGACGTCACCGACCCGGTGAGGTGCGGGTCGCCCTTCATCAGATTGCGCAGCGTGAGCTGCCATCCGTCGGAGATGCGGTCGACATAAAGACCCGCGCGTGCCGGCAGCACCACCGGCTTGGCGAACCGCACCGAGTACTTGACGGCGTCCGGGAGCTGACCTTCGATATTCGCCAAAACAGCTGCGGCGGTGAACATTCCGTGTGCGATGACGGTCGGGAAACCGAACAGCTTGGCTGCGATCGGATTGGTGTGGATCGGATTGTGGTCCCCGGCGACGGATGCATAATGGCGGATCTGGCCCGGCGTTATGCGCAGCACCGCGTTCGGCGGTCCCGGCTTGGGCTGCTTCTGCGGTGGCGGCTTCGGCTCGTCGGAGAGGCTGGTCCGCTGCTGATGCAGAAACGTCGTCACCTGATGCCACGCGGTTTCATTGCCGACGTTGACGTCGGTGACGATGTCGACCAACAGCCCGCGCCTGTGCTCACGCAGGTTCTCGGCGTGCACCTGCACCGACACGGTGTCGGTCACCAGGATCGGCCGGTGCTGGGTGATGCGGTTTTCGATATGCACCGAACCCATTGCGGCAAACGGAAAGTCGAAGCTCGTCACCAGCGACATCACCGTCGGGAACGTCAACGCGAACGGATACGTCAGCGGCACCGCATCGCCGAACCGCAATCCCGTCACGTTCGCGTATGCCGCTACGTTCGCAGGGTCGATGGTCAGCTCGTCGACGGTGAGCGTGCGGTCGGGCAGCGTATCGCCGCGCGGCACGAACGGCAGCGCTCCGGCTGCCGCGCGCACCAAGTTCATCAACCCGGACGGCTGCGTCATGGTACTCAGCCTAG
>Ga0207693_10004833_pt1 | contig 11336 bp, 15 predicted proteins | sample LARL81metaG_FD_184347 | JGI IMG/M metagenome (GOLD analysis project Ga0207693, IMG submission 184347) | Corn, switchgrass and miscanthus rhizosphere microbial communities from Kellogg Biological Station, Michigan, USA - LAR L8-1 metaG... | ecosystem: Host-associated > Plants > Roots >... | reverse complement strand
AGAGAGCGACGAACATGAGGTCAGCCCGCCCCGCCGCAACAACACAGCCAAGCGCAGACAGTGCGGAGAGCGCGGCCAACTCCACCACCCCGTGGCCCGCCCACGGTGCTTTCATCTCGGCTCCGCGTCAGCGGCAGCAGTCCGCCACTGAGGCAGATCGCGTGCCTCAATGAACAAACGCCTTGGTTTTGACATGCTGATCGCAAACGGAAGCTTGCGGGTACGCGCCAGTTCGTAAATCTCTTCTTCCGTTGTTTCGAGCGTGCGCGCCAAATTGTCGGCAAAAATAAGTTCGCTCATACCGGCACCGGGGGATCTTGGTACAGGATCGGCCCATCAAAGTGATCGTGCTTCTCACCACGCGATTCGCGCCAAAGCGCCTGCGCAACCGCTCTCGCCCCGATCTAATCGAGCCTGAAACATTTTGCCGTTAGCGCGGATCGGTTGGCCCGAGTGGTCGCACAAAGTGACCGTTCCGCCGTCCGTGTAGAGGTAAAAAATCGACGCGCCTCGGTTCACGAAAGTCATGCAATGGCTGCCCCCCACCGCTTGGCGCAGGAGGCGGTGCAGGAGGCGATACAGATCGCGGGGCAGGAGAATGTCTGCCGCTGCTCTCGAGGGGAGGCGAGACAGGCGGCGGCTGCTGATTCGCGAGCGGCTTTAGCCCCGCTCTTGTCGCCAAGCTCGACGTGCCGAACGTCCAGGCAAAATGAAAGCCCCGGCTTCAACCGAGGCTTTCAAGGGAGGCCAATGAGACTCGATCTAGGTGTGGACGGGCCTAGACGCTCCCAGGCTAGTCTGATTCGCCCATCACGCGAGGCCGCCCAAGCGGCACTCCACAGGAATTCAAACCGTTGGGCTGTCCAATGGAGAAGGATTACCTCATCCTCAAACGCGCCTCGGCCTCTCGCCCCTCCGGCGAATGGAACGACGACGATTTCGACGTGCTCGAAGATGGCGAAGTTGTCGGGCGCATCTTCAAGGCCAATGCCGTGCCGGTCGGCTCTCCTTGGATGTGGACGCGACGCCAACCCACGGCTATGCCGCAACGCGCGAGGCGGCAATGGCGGCATTCGCTGAACCGTGGCAAAGAGAGTAAGTGGCGCTTACTCACCAGACATCCACGTCGTGCTAAGCTCCCTCTTCCTCCAAAAGGGAGCGGCCCTTACACGGGAGGGCGTACGCTTTCTCGATAGAATTGGCGTAGCATCGCCGTGATTAGCTTTTCCGTAGCTGCGATGTGGGCTGTGTGGGACGCTTTCGCTGCTGCCGCTGCAATCCCCCTCGCAGTTGGCTGTCGATTGGGCGACAACAACTTGTCGGCAAGTAGCTTCCGCGCAATCAGGCGCGCAGTCTGCCGTTGTCGCCGGATAAGGGTTCACGACCGCCGCCGGCCGCGAGTGGTCGAGCGCTTCGGGGGATTCACGTTGGCCATTCTGAAGGGAGGTAAACGATGAAACGCGCTCTGATCGCCATCGCAAGCGTGGGCGGTTTGGTTCCGGCCGCCTGGTTGGTAGAGGCTAATGCCCAACAAATGTCTCCAGCCTCTCCTCCGTCGCAAGCCTATGCCCCCTCACAGATGGCTCCTACACAAGCTTATGTCCAACAACGAAGAGCCCGCCGCTATGCGCGTCGCGCGCCTGCCGTTGCCGCTGTGACGTGCGCATTTTGGCGATTGAACATCGATCCCACGATGTCCAAAAAATGATGAGTACCCGAAGCATAAATTTGTGACGGCGGTCACATCTTCCGAGGCCGGAAGCGTCGCACCCTACTCACGCGGTAGATACGGAAGGACCCCCAACCCCCCGATGGGTTCCTGTAGCGCCGAAGCGGGCAGGCCCTGGTCTCCACCCCCGATGATATGGGCCGGCCCGCGCCCGTTAATGGGCAGACTCATCAGCTCTTTGTGTCACACCCATGGGCTCCCCTTGGTTCTAAGCCCCGACGTGGTGTGGGGCTTTTTCTTTGCAGGCTGCTCGGCACGCCACCGGGGCCAAACTTACGCGTCAGCAGCAGCAGCGCGCCACTGAGGCAGCTCTTGCGCCTCAATGAACAGCCGCCTGGCCGCGAGAACTTATCTGCTCGGAAAAGCGCCAACTGACGCGGCCTATTTTTCATCGATTGTCGGCTTGAAGACGACAACCCCTTGCCCGCCATTCGGCGCGTGCTTCGTGTGGGGGAGCTTGCAAGTACTAGATCGATTAACCCCTGAATATGATGCAGCGACCGCCCTCGTCGCCCGCGCCGGTTTTGCGCCAAGTCGCGCAGGCCGAACAAAGAACCCCGCTCAGGGATGGGTGAGTCTGGGTGAGTTGTACGCAAAAAACCCTGCTGACCGTTTTGCGCAGTAGCTACCTAAGAACGACCGTTGGACTGGAACTTTCTCTTCAGCCAACGCTATTTTTTGGACGCAACGATTTTCACGTTGCAACGAATTTACCATGGGCGTTCGATTAGGCGTCTGGGATGGGGTGCCCAATGACCGCTCTGATTTCCACGAATAACGCTGAAGAAGACAAGGGCGAGTTAAGCTCGGGTTCGTGCGACAAAACGAAAGAGGCCACCCACCGGACGCCTGGTAAAGAGGCGATACATGAGCTCTCCGGCTGATGGCTCGAGCATCCGGGATTTTTGGCTCGGACAGGTGTCAGAGGCAGCGAACGCGCTCGCAGGTACGCGGGTGCTTAGTAACACCCCGCCCGCCACAAAAGTTTCGACTGAACCGATCGAGCCAACCAAATCCATCTCGCCATCCGTTCGGCCCGATGACTCGTTCAATCCAGCCGTTGATCCGGCAAAATCGCAGGTTCGAAGCAGTCCACGACTGACGATTTTCATCTGCCTCATGACGACATTGGCGGTGGCGACTACTATCCTCCTAGTTACGGGAGAGCTTTCGCCTAACGGCATCCGCCAACGGCTGACAAGCGTAATCGACGGTTTCTCAACAGCAGCCGAGCGGACCAAGCCCAGGCTCATCATACAGCCTTCGTATGGAACCGTAGGTGAACCCGCGCCGCTCGGATTGGCGGTTCAAGGACTGGTTGAGGAGGCTGTCGTCTATATCGAGGGTCTACTGCCTGGGATGGAGTTATCAGCGGGCATTCCAGTCGGCACGGATGCTTGGGAAATTCCCGCAACTGAGCTCGATTACGCCTGGATCGCTCCCCCGCAAGGTTTTGTTGGCACCGTCAAACTTATTGCCAAGCTGCGCCTTCCCGATAATCAAATCGCCGATCGGCAAGCGATAGATGTCGCATGGCAATCGCCGATCTCATCGGTGCCGGTGCTCCCTCAACTCCAAGAACGTGCAGCCCTACAAACGGTCTCATCGGACCCCGTTCAGATCCAACCTGATCGAGATCAGGAGGTATCGTCTCAGCCACTTGTCGCCGCCGGAGGACGGCTCGATGGGGAGGAGGTTGCGCTGGTGCCGTCGATCGTATCTGCACCGGTTCATCAAGGTGATCAGCAAGAGGTACTTCCGTCAAAATTAGCCACTACGCTCCGCCAAATTGACTCGAATGAAATCGGGAGTGTGCCGGAGCCAATTCAGCTTATACCCAATCGGGATCAAATCGTACCAGCAGACCCATCTCCTCCCGCTTTGCAGCGTCGTCTTGATAGCGAAGAGATCATCCTGCTTCTGAAGCGCGGCAAGGACCTTATTGCAAGCGGCGATCTTGCCGCCGCGCGCCTTGTGCTTCAACGGGCCGCCGGCGCGAACCACGCCGAGGCGGCGCTGGCGCTTGGTGCGACCTACGATCCTTTCGTTTTGCGAGAACTCAAAGTCTACGGCTTCACGCCTGATGCTGCCATGGCGCGCGTCTGGTACGAAAAAGCGATCGAGCTTGGTTCACCAGCGGCGCCACGGCGGCTCGAAATGTTAACTCAAGGAACTGCGACGCGCTGAAACGACAACCACGACATCTGACGTCGGGGGATTGTACAGATGTACCCTAAGCTCAGCCGCGTCCTGTTTATTGCCCTTCTGACTCTTCTCTTTCAAACCGATTTCGCCGCTGCTCAGGCGATCCCAAAGTCAATCCAACAAGGTGGCACCGAGGGGGCCATTAAAGAACGCAAGAATGCCTGGACCATAGGAATCGCCGGCGGCCTCATCGACGGCACCTACATGCGTTTTGCCGATGAACTGGCCAAGGTTCTCGATGACGGCGACAACCTTCGCATTCTGCCGATGGTGTCCTACGGCGCGGCTTCCAATCTAGACGATCTACTGTATCTGCGCGGTGTTGATCTCGCCGTCACACAGTCCGACGTCTTCGAATACTTTAGGACTGAGCGCAAAACGCCGAACCTGCAAAACCGGATTCACTACATTCTGCGTCTGCCCATCGCGGAGCTACACATCCTAGCAAAGACCGACATCCGCTCCCTCGAAGATCTGCGCGGGAGGAGAGTCAATTTTGGGCCGGCGGGAAGCGGATCCAGTCTGACGGGAACGATCGTGTTCCAGCGTCACGGGGTCCAGGTCGATCAGGTCCTGATCGACCAGCAAAGCGCTTTGCAGAAGCTGCGAAGTGGAGAAGTCGATGCACTGGTGCGGGTCGTCGGAAAGCCGGTTGACTTCTTCACGAGAATTTCGCCGAACTCCGGTCTCCACCTCGTCCCGATTCCTTACACGCAAACCCTTGCCGATTACTACACGGTGGGTGAGTTCGAGAAAAAGGACTACCCATCGCTCATTGCAGAAGGAGAGAAAATCGAGACTATCGCAGTACCAGCAGTTCTTTCCGTGTTCAACTGGCCAAAGGGTAGCGATCGATACCGGCGCATTGAACGCTTCACCGAACGGCTCTTTGCAAACTGGGATCAGTTTTTGGTGGCGCCCCGTCATCCAAAGTGGCGGGACGTCAATTTGAGTGCCACGGTTCCGGGTTGGACGCGGCACACCATCGCCGAGCAGATGCTGGAACGTTTCTACGGTCCTTCAGGATCCGCACAAGAAGATATCAGCCGCGATTTTCAAGCGTTCCTTGATCGTATCGGAACTGGCGCGCCGACAAGTCAACCCGATCGCGAAGCTTTGTTTCGCCAATTCCTGCAATGGCGCGACCAACAGAGTAGGCGAAGACGATGATGTTGCGAGGCTAACCAATCGCGTTCGGACCGCTTCCCTAGGGAGCAACTCCAACCACCACGGGAAGTAAAGCTATAGAGGAGCTGTTGGGTGCCATCATGAAGTTGACCTATTTAGTTGCTTTCGCTGGTTTCAGCGCTATGCCACTCGTTGCGCATGGGCAGAGCTATCCAACTCGATCTATTACCGTGGTTGTCCCATTCCCTGCCGGCGGTCCGAGTGACGTCGTCGCGCGCATCGTGACAGAGCATATGGGCCGCACCCTAGGCGAACAGATGGTTATTGAGAACGTTGGCGGCGCCGGCGGCACATTGGGAAGCGCACGCGTCGCGGCTGCTCAGTCGGATGGCTATACGTTGCTGGCGGGAAGCATGGGCTCTCATGTCGCCGCGCCGGTTCTTACCCCGAATGTTAAGTACGACTCAGAGCGCGACTTCTACCCGATCGGCCTTACCGCCCATGCGCCCGCCGTAATCGTTGCGCGAAAGGATTTCCCGGCAACGAACCTGAGTGACTTCGTGGACTACCTGAAGCAGAACGGTGATAAGGTAAAACAGGCACATGGCGGAATTGGTGCGTCGTCGCATATGGCCTGCCTACTATTCAATCAGGCGCTGGGGATTAGGCCCATATCCATTGCTTATCGCGGTACTGGTCCCGCGATGAACGATTTGGTCGGCTCGCATGTCGATTTCCTTTGTGAACAGTCAGTTAGCGTGACGGAGCAGATCAAAGCGGGCGCGGTGAAAGGCTATGTGGTTTCTGCCAATCAGCGCTTGGCGGCGCTGCCCGAGATCCCATCCGCGAAAGAGGCTGGGATTAACTATCAGATGAGCATCTGGGCGGGCATTTTCGCGCCGAAGGGTACGCCTAAGGAAATCGCAGCCAAGCTTGCTGCTGCGCTGGATAAGGCGCTCGATGACCCCTTAGTCAGGAAGCGACTGGCGGAGCTGGGTGGATCGATTCCCGCCAAGCAGGAACGAACCCCGGCGAGTTTCGCGCGGCTGGTGAAAGCCGAAATTGCGCGCTGGTCCCCCATTCTGAAAGCTGCATCTCTGACCACGAACTAACATGAGCGAGACGATGACCCCTTCGCCGTCAAGCCGTCCCGCGAGAACGTGGTCAGCCTCATGGATACGCTCCGACGCAGCATAGCAGCCGAGCGCCCAGCACAGCACCCCGGCGCGGGCCTAGACAAGCACGCCGCAGTAAAGCGTGCGGCGCGGCATCTTCCGTTGTGCGTAACGGCGCCCCGGGGCGGCGATGGGGGTGGGAACCATGGCCGGCGGCGGCACCAGCATGGCTCCCTACTTTCCTGACAGAGCGCATTTTTTTGGACAACCGTAAGCAAAGGTATCCATTTCCAGAAAAAGCCAGTTTTTACGGTAGGGTTGTTAGGTCAGCAGTTGGGGTGCGGGGGGTGCGTATGAATATAGACGACAGCTACCTCATTGTGCGTTTCCAACGCTTGATCACCGAAATGCTGGTCGAGAAACAGTTAGGACAACGGCGACCTGAATTAACGGATGAGTTTTATCAGACGTGGCGAGAAGTCGGGCGACGCGGCCTCAAGAAAACTCCCGAGTACCGAGATGTGCTGTTGAGGGCAGATCGGCACGCTTTGTGGCTTGCAGGATTAGTGAGGCTCGCCGCGCGACCTGTCTCTTCACCAGCAACAGATCGCACCGACACGTTGGATGCCCCCCAAAAGGCCGCTTAGTAAACCAGGATAACCGGCCTATTCTTTCAGATGCGTACCGTGTCTTGCTGATGGGCCAACCGGTCCCATTCCTCCATTTCCAGCAACGCAGAGCGGTTCTCCCCGGCCGGGAGGCTCTGTGCCATGAGACGACAATCATGCGCAACCCGCCTATTTTGTTCCGCTCTACTCATCACAGCCGTCGCCCGCCTCCTAGAGGCTTTTGCTGAGCGCCCACCAAACTCCGCAGTCATGCGAGCAACATTTCTATAATCTCTCGCGATGCGCAAGGCGCTGAAAAGTCAGCCGGCCGTGAAGCGCTAACCAACGAGAGAACTTTGCTCTTCCGACGCAACAAGCGGCCCAGCGGGGGTTCGCGATGATCCGTGTTCAGGCGTTGGTCACGGTTGCTGGGAATCAATCAGCGCAAACAAAATGCGGCAAGGCTGCGTGCCACGATTGACCCAGGCATGATTGGTCGCCTGCTGGACGATGACATCGCCGGCCTTCACGTGCATCACCGAGTCGTCAAGCATCAGGTCGATCTCGCCGGACAACACGACAGCGTAATCGACGGTCCGAGTGCGGTGCATCAGCGGATGCCTTACGGGAAGACCCCTCGCCGGCGCGCGCTCGCCGATCACCTTCATCATGAAGTTGGGATCAAGTTTCACTTCTTCGGCCGGATCGAGCGGCGGAAATTCGACAACGAGCAGCGCGGTGCCGAGGTTGGGCGGCAGCGCCGTCGGTTTGGCGCCGCTATCGTCCGTGAACGAGAGTCCCGCCGGCGCGGTGTCCGTCACCCATAGCTTGGCCGATGGGGTGCTTCCGGGCTCGAGCGTGACGTGGCTATCGAACAGCGCAATCGCCTTATCATTGGCATCGAGAGCGGTCACGACGCGGCGGATGTCGGCTGCGGCGGCGGTGGAGCACGTCAGGAGGATCGCGAAGATCGAGCCGATTACCTTGCTGGTCATTGCTTTCTCCTCTTTATGCCCGCTGAGCCAATTCCGGCGACCCGGGGGCACTGTCAAGCCTAGCGCCTTAGTTGTTTTGAGATTGAGGATAGTCTTGCGCCGGCAGGTTGACAGGCTTTCTCCCCACGCAGAATGTGCTCTCGCACTCGAACTGCCCCCTACGCTGCTCGCCCGGGCTAACGAGGTGATCGAATAGAGCTGCTTCTGCGGTCCATTAGTACGCAATTAGCACTTCCTCACGGTTCCTTCGCGCGCCTTTTCAATTCAGCAAACGCGCGGCCGGCGACGCGACCAAGTTTGGTCGCAGCAGAGTCGAGCTCCTCAGCGGGATTAACGCGGCCCGCCTCGAATGCGGTAAACCAGCGGCGGAAGCGGGCGAGTTGATCCGGCGGCAGCTTGGCAACAGCTTCGGCGATTTCTTCGACTTTCATGTGGCGCTATTCGTAAGATGGGGCGAAGGACCTTGTGCGACCATATGTGTGCTTCCGGCCTGGTTCACGGCCACCGGCATTATTAGCGCGCATCGCGTAGACTTGCACTAAGACAAAGAGGCATCATCACGCCCATCCGCTGGCGGGCCCACGCTCTGATCGCCCGCCGCGGCATGGTGATCAGCGGATTACGTTTCGTGCTGCCCAAGTGTTCTAGATCATGACCTAGTCGAGAGCCACTCGCTACCGACCCATGACCGCAGCAATAACGGTTCGTTAGGCGCAACCACTTAAAATTAGACTGCCCTCTGAATTTCGGAAGGAGGCGGATGCGGCGCCAGCGCGCCGTCCGCTCCTACACCAATGCGACCGCGTAGTTACATCCGTACGAAGGCATATTTGTCGCAACGGTCATTTCGACGATTGCCGTATTCGCGGTCTTCAAGAATCACTTCGCGGAGGAATCAAATCGAGATTCCGACGTGAAATTCACAAGCTCTATTCCGAGCAGGCCATTGGCGCGGCCTCCTTCCGTTCAATTGATCCAGGCCCGGCCTGACGATCCGATGACTGCTTTTCTGGTAGAACACCGCATCCAATCCAGAGGGACGCCTAGGGAGTTGATTCCTTTGCCGCGTCCGCGGCCTAAGCGGCTGAACCGCCGCTTCATGTGGCCCCCCGCCTGGCAAGAGGAAATGCAGCGTGCCGCACAGACGTCGCTTCCATGGGTCCGGCCTGTGTTCACGCAGCCCGGATGGACTGCCGGTCCTGATGGAGGCCACGAACCGAAGCCCCATCGGCCCATCACGTGTCATTACTCTCTCGCAAGTTCCGGCACCGGCCGAGGCGGGCTAAGCCGCCATAGCCCAAGCGCATCACCTGGGTCGGCAAGTCAAGGCGCCCGGCCACGACACGCGGTTGATGCCCGTCCGCTATGTCTACTGCAATTCATGAGGGATCGCTGAAGCGGTGCCGCGCCCCATAAATTGTCGCCATCAAACCCGTCGAGCAACTCGTCTCCAGGCGCTGCATCGCGTGCGCGAATGGCCGGTTTGCCAGCGCACCGGTCGCTGGCATGCCGAGCGCTCGGCTGGCAGGTCGCGGCTTGCTCCCGGGCTTCCGAGTAGCAGAAGAACACCGTGACCTTCTCAATCTCGAGCATGCATTTGAGCAACTGCCGCAAGTCCGCCGGCGTCATGATTTTGCCATCAACGACTCGCGGCGAGTAGGCGCGCTGATACCGAACTCTCGGACCGGAGGGACGCCCGAGCTTGAACGGTGAAGAAGTCAAGCGCGTGCCGCCGAAGCGCTCCCGAAAAGCATCAGCAGTGGGGGCATCGGGGAGGCAGAAGCGGACGTGGAATTGCACCTCATGCCCGCCGCGGCCACGCGAATAGGAATTCCGTGCTCACGGTGGAAAGGCATCAAAACTCGAGGTTTTGGCTGCGAAAGCCGCCGGGCAGCAACTCAAGCTGACTGCGGGAACACTGTTCATTCATGTGCCCAGTGACCTCGCCCTTGCGGCGGCTCATGCGCGCCGTTCAAACGATCGGAGGGGGTGGTCGCTTAGTCCGCGATTGCGCACGCAACGCGCGACCATGGCAGAAACCGCTCAAATATGACACTTGGTCGAGATCAATCGCGCATTGCGGCGTACGTCCTTGCTGACCGTGCGCATAGCCGGCTTCCCAACTGTCTAGATCGATGTTCATTTTGTGCCCCTGAAAACCCGTCCTGTGGGTTGAGCGCAGCTAAACGAAGAACGAGGGATCAACGGACGGCGCTCGGAATCCGCGATGGCGCCTTCCCTGCGGCCCGGATTCGCCGCCCATCGATCCAATATTCGGGAGTGGTAGTCGCCCCAGCCCCGAATAGCTGGCGACCCAACATTTCATTGTCTCGTTCGGTTCCCGCGCATGCTGTTGGCCCATTCGCATTGCCAAGTAGTGTGGCCCGCTGCATACCGCCGGGTAAGTCGCTCGCCTGCTTCGACGATGCGGCTGCATAGCTAAAAGTCGGCAAGAGCGCCGGGCGGGACTTTGGCGCCTGACCGCAGCTCCAGCCCGACAAAGTGAGGCCCCCCATTATTCACATGTAGAGCCATCTCGAACTTGATCACCTCGCGGAGTCTTCTTCCACCGCCCTTCTTCTGCTCACCGGAGGACGGGCCAATGTTGACCTCTATCTCGATGCAATCCCGCCAACCCCCCTCCTCCCGGCGGCGCCGCTTGGTTGGGAAGTTCAGCTGGAAGTGCTGACGAACCAAAGTCCATCACGCTGCTTGGCAGTCGGCGGCGCTTAATTGGCAATGGCGGCCACTCATTTCACCAATGCGGCCAAGCATTCCGCATGGACGTTGGCCATCATGCGGCGTCGCCGAGAAGGCATGAATTGGCCGCGTTCTCTTTCGATCAGAAGATCATCCGCCGGCGGGCAAAGCGAGCAACACCATTGAGCGAGGCTAGCTGCCATTCCAGCGGATGAGAGTCCCCGCCAACAGAGGAGTCCAGACACTGTTGTAGTTATATCCCGCGATGGAAGGGCGACTGACCTGTCGAGAGCCTGGAAGCAAAAGCCCCCGTCGGAGCTTTATGCACGAGAGCCGAGGGGCCATTACGTCCAAATATGATTTTCGGAAGGCACAGGATGTCAAAGTGACAGGTACGCTAATTTTGCCTTCGTAGAACCCGAACGAGAATACGGGCCTGCTCCATTTGGCCGGCATAGCGCTTGCACCATCTGCTAAGCCCGAGACGAACTCGAAGCGGCTTGATGTCTTTTTCTTTGGCAGCAATCTCTTCCTCGGTGATGGGCGGTTGAATAAGCCTCCGGAGCGCCAGCGCGCGAAAGCTATCCGCATCCGGCGCTAGACGCTGGCAGGGGACGGAAGCAAGTCTGGCAAAGGCGATCATTTCAGCAAAGGTTGCGCGACCAGGCTGTGTGTCCTGCGCCGTGACTGCAGCACCGCCAACCGCGAAATAGACCAAGACGACCTGACCTAGCGCCCGCCAGGTAGGTGAAGTCATCGACATGTCCTCGAAACTAGCTGCAAATATGCCAAGGCTCTCGAACCGAGACCTGCTGAGGCCAGAACGTTTTTCATCTGCGCCAGGAACGGCGTGTAG
>Ga0207693_10004832_pt1 | contig 11336 bp, 13 predicted proteins | sample LARL81metaG_FD_184347 | JGI IMG/M metagenome (GOLD analysis project Ga0207693, IMG submission 184347) | Corn, switchgrass and miscanthus rhizosphere microbial communities from Kellogg Biological Station, Michigan, USA - LAR L8-1 metaG... | ecosystem: Host-associated > Plants > Roots >... | reverse complement strand
GTGCAAGAGTCGCGCCCGCTCGCCCCGCAGCGTGTCTTCGCTGTCCGCATCCATTCCCAGCGTGTCCTCGACGAGCGCGCGAAGCTCGGCGAGACGCGCCTCGGCCGCATCCGCACCGCCGCGTAGCTCCTCGTGCCGGCGCCGTGCCGCCTGCAGCTCGCGCCACGCGAGCCGAGCCTCGGCGCGGCGGCGTACCTGCTCGTCGCCGCAGAAGGCGTCGAGCACATCCAGCTGATACGAGGCGCGCGCGAGCCGCCGCTGCTCGAACTGCCCCGACATCGCGATCAGCCGCTCGGCGACCGCGGCGACGTCGTCTCGGGCCGCCGCACGCCCCCACGCGTAAGCCCGCGTGCGCCCGTCGGCGAACACCCGGCGCGCGAGCACGAGCCCTTCCTCGTCCTCCGGGCGGAGCTCTGCGAGGTTCTCGAATTCGTCGTCGAGCAACCGGTCGGGTACGTCGAGCTCCGCCTCGACGTAGGCTTCGTCGCCCTCCGGTCCGACGAGGGCTGCGTCTCCACGTGCTCCGAGCAGGAGACCGATCGCCTGGGCGAGGATCGTCTTGCCGGCGCCGGTCTCGCCGGTGATCGCATTCAACCCGGGAGCGAGCTCGAGCTCAGCCTCGCGGATCAGGACGAGGTTTTCGATGCGCAGGCGGCGCAGCACGCGCCCGATGGTACGCACGGCGTCGGCGTGCGACTACCGACTCTTTTGGACCGGCAGCTACGAGGCGAACGTCTCGCGGTAACGCGTGAAAAAGGTGCGTTCGGGCAGCGTCGCCAGCAGCGAGGTCTGCTCCGCGAGTCGCACCGCGACCTGCTCGCCCGGCTCGAGCCGTCCCACCTGCCTGCCGTCGACGATCACGGTCACGGACCCGTCCGCGGTCCGGTTCGTCACGACAAGGTCGCGGCCACGCGGAACGACGAGTGGCCGAACGTGCAGCGAATGCGGCGCGACGAACGTGAGCGCCATCGCGTCGAGTCCCCAGACGAGCACTGGGCCCCCGTTCGACAGGTTGTAGGCGGTCGACCCAGAAGGCGTGGCACAGATCAGTCCGTCGCACGGGAGGACGCCTAGGTCTTCGCCTCCGACGGCGTATGCGAGCTCGACCATTCGTCCGGGCGTCGAGCTCGTCGCGAAGACGTCGTTCACGGCCGGCCAGCTTTCGGCGCCGATCCGCACCTCGAGCGTCGGTAGCTCTACGACCGTGAAGTCTCCCGCGAAGGCCCGCTCGAGGCCGTCCTCCAGCTCCTCGTGGTGAATCGAGGTCAGGAAGCCGACCCGGCCGAAGTTGACCCCGATCACCGGCACGCCGGTGCCGAGAAAGCGGTGGAACGCCTGCAGCATCGAGCCGTCACCGCCAAGCGTGACCGCCAGCTCGGGCTGTTGGTCGTTCTCCACGAGCTCGACGCCCTTCGACTCGACGAGGCGCTTGACCCGCGAGACGGCCTCGGCCACGGCCGGCCCGTTCCCGTGGGTCACGATTGTGATCCGCTTGACCGGCTTACCCGACGGCATCGCTGATGCGGGCGTCGAGGTCTTCGGGGAGTCTTGGACTAGCTCGCTGGACAAGGTGGAGGAAGAACTCGCGGTTGCCTTTCGGTCCCGGCAGGCCTGAGTCTACGACTCCGGCCGTCTCCGCTCCCCAGGCCAGCGCAGCCTCCGCAACCTCGTGGACGACGCGCGCCCTCGTCTCCGCCTCGCGCACGACACCGCCTCGCACGTCGCGGCGCCCGGCCTCGAACTGGGGCTTGACGAGCACGACCGCCTCCCAGCCCGGCGCGGCGAGACCGAGCACCGCGGGCAGCGCCTTACGGACGCTGATGAACGAGACATCGCAGACGACGAGCTGCGGGGCGAAGGGCAGCTCGGTCACGTTCCGCGCGTTCGTCCGCTCCAAAGCGACCACCCGAGGGTCTTCACGAATCCGCGGGTGGAGCTGGCCGTAGCCGACGTCAAGCGCGATCACCCGAGCCGCCCCCCGTTGAAGCAGGACGTCGGTGAAACCGCCTGTCGAGGCGCCGACGTCGAGGCAGTCGCGGTCTGCCGGATCGATGCCGAACGCGTCGAGAGCATTGGCCAGCTTGATTCCCCCGCGCGAGACGTAGGGCTCCCCTTCCGTGACGACGAGCTCGGTCCCCGCGTCGACCTGGTCGCCTGGTTTCTCGTGTCCCAAGACCCGCCCGGCGAGAACGAGCGCCTGCGCCTGTGTCCGGCTCTCTGCGAGCCCGCGTTCCACGAGCAGGATGTCAACCCGTTTCTTCACGCTCCTATGATCGCTTGCGTGGCCGGCTTGCAGGGTGAACGCGTCCGCCTACGCCCGCTGAAGCCCAGCGATGTCGAGCGCCTGACCGAGATCGGAGCCGAGCCCGAGATCGCGCGCTGGTGGGGCGAGATCACGCGGGATCACTTGCTCGACAAGGCCGAGGGCCGCGACGATGCAACCGCCTTCGCGATCGAGCACGACGGCGAGGTCGTCGGGCTGGCTCAGTTCTCCGAGCCCGGCGAGGGAGAGTTCAAGCACGCTGGCATCGACCTCTTTCTGACCTCGTCGCGGCAGGGCCAAGGACTCGGTCGCGACGCCGTGCGGACGCTCGCCCGTTGGCTGATCGACGAGCGCGGCCATCACCGGCTGACGATTGATCCCGCATTCGCGAACGAACCGGCGATCCGGGCGTACGAAGCAGTCGGCTTCAAGCGCGTCGGAGTGCTCCGCCGCTATTGGCGCGACCCCGACGGCATCTGGCAAGACGGCCTGCTGCTCGACTTGCTTGCCGAAGACCTCGAGGACTAGGCGGTCCGCGTCGCGAGCCCGGCGACGATCTCCTCGAGCACCGACGTGTCGGCATCGATCGCGGTCAGCCGGGCCTGGGCCCGCTCGGCCGCCTGGTCGGCGAGCTTGCGAGCGCCATCTTCGCCGTGCGTGACCACGTAGCCGTCGCCGTCGAGGATGTCGTCGACCACCTGGAAGAGCATTCCAAGCTCGTCCGCGAACTGCCGCCAAGGCCGCTGCTCACCTTCCGGAATCTCGGCGACCCACAGCGCACACGCGACGGAGGCGTAGAACAGGCGGCCCGTCTTCAAGCGATGGATCTGCTCGAGGTCGTCGCCGATACCCTTGGTGTCCGCATGCTGGCCTCCGATCATCCCGAGGGTCGCCTGGATCAGCTCACGGGCGACGAACGGGGTTGGATACGAGAGGGCAAGCCGGACAGCCTCACCGAGTAGCGCGTCGCCCACGAGGACGGCCGTCGCCTCGTCGAACTGGGCCCACGTGCTCGGCCTGCCCCGCCGCAGCTCGTCGTTGTCGAGCGCCGGCAGATCGTCGTGGACGAGTGAGAAGTTGTGCACGAGCTCGAGCGCAGCCGCTGCGGGGAGTAGGCGCTCGGCCTCCAGGCCCGCCGCCTCGCCACTGGCCAGGCAGATCACCGGGCGAATGCGTTTACCGCCGCCGGCCAGCGCGTAGCGAATCGGCCCCGCCAGCTCGCCGAGCTCGGGCGTTAGCGCCAGCTCGTCCAAGTAGGCCTCGACGAGGGCGCTCAGCTCTTGGGGGCCGGTCATCGGACGCCTCATCCCGCCTCCTTCTTCGCCCGGGCCAGCTCGACCTCGACCTCCTTCGCGATTTCCGCGAGCTCGGAGAGGATCTCTATCGCACGATCAGGGTCCTGCGTCGATTCGAGCTCCTGCCGCGTCTGCTCCAGCCGCTCGAGCAGGACTTCCGCCCTTTGGAGTGAGTCTTCGGAGCTCACGCGACCTCCTTCTCCCGGGCGATCCGTCCCAGAATGCCGTTCACCAGCCGGCCGGCCTCGTCAGTCGCATACCGCTTGGCGAGTGTGACAGCTTCGTCGATCGCGACCTCGAGGGGGACGCTGCCCTCGTCGAGCTCATACGTCGCCAGGCGCAGGATGTTCCGCTCGACGGCGCCGAGCCGGTCCGCCGTCCATCCGTCCGAGGCCGCGGTGATCCGACGATCGAGCTCCTCGACGCGCGCCGCGACGGCCTCAGCCGTATCGCGGGCAAACTTGTCCACCTCTCCCTCGTACAGCGAGGCCAGCGGCTGACCGGTGACATCCCACTGGTAGAGCAGGAAGAAGGCGGTGCGGCGGGAGGCGCGGCGACTGAGCGTCACACGAGCTCCTCGATCGCGACGTCGACACTGCTGACGTCGACACCGCACATCTGCTCGAGCGCGTGAGCGACCTGCTGCTGTACCTCTTCGGCGACCTGGGGGATCACGCTTCCGTACCGAGCCGCGATCCGCAGCGTCACGGTCGCCCTGCCTTCGACGAGCTCGACGTCGACCCCACGCCGCGGCCTGCGGACGCGCGTGCCGTCGACGAGCTCGGCGGCCCGAACGACGATGCTCGCGAGAGTGCCTGCGGGCACTGAGATCGCTCCCTCCGGCTCGCTGATCACCAGCTCGTCGGTCACTCTGCCGCCACCGACACGAACGGCTTTCCCGACTCCTCGAGGAACGACGTCGAGTAGCGACCGCTGGCGAACTGCTCGCTCCGCAGGATCTGGATTCCCAGCTCGCGCGTCGTAGGAATCCCTGCAACCTCGAGCTCCCCGAGTGCGCGAAGGGCGCGCGAGATCGCGGCGGCTCGGTCTTCGTCCCAGACGACGAGCTTGCCCAGCAGGGAGTCGTAAAACGGCGGCACCGTGTAGCCGGCCTCGACAAACGTGTCGAGCCGGACGCCGGGGCCGAGAGGTGACCGGAACGCCGTGATCAGACCGGGCGCCGGCGCGAAGTCGCGTCCGGGATCCTCGGCGTTGATTCTGATCTCGATCGCATGGCCCCGGCGGGGTGCGCGGCCGGTCGCGGTCAGCTGCTCACCCGCAGCGATTCGCAGCTGCTCGCGTACGAGATCGATCCCGGTCACGAGCTCCGAGACGGGATGCTCGACCTGCAGGCGAGCGTTCAACTCGATGAAGTAGAAGCTCTGGTCGGCGCCGAGTAGGAACTCGAACGTCCCGGCGTTGCGGTAGCCGATCGTCTTCGTCGCGCGCTCGGCTGCCGCTTCCATGGCCTCCCGGGTGTCCGGCGTCAGCGCAGGTGACGGCGATTCTTCGATCAGCTTCTGGTGCCGTCGCTGGATCGAGCACTCACGCTCGCCAAGCGTGAGAACACCGCCGTGCGCATCAGCCAGCACCTGAATCTCGACGTGCCGTGCAGGCCAGACGACCTTCTCGAGGTAGAGGGTGGCGTCGCCGAAGGCCGCCTCGGCCTCGGCAGCAGCCGTCTGGAATGCCCCATCCAGCTCGTCCTCGCCGTCGACCATTCGCATTCCCTTGCCCCCACCTCCGGCGGCGGCCTTCAGCAGGACGGGATACCCGAGCTCCCCCGCGAGCGAGCGGGCCTCGCCCGGACGGACTGCTCCGTCGCTGCCGGGTACGAGCGGGACGCCGGCGCGCTTCAGCTCTGCCTTGGCCTGCACCTTGTCGCCCATTCGCGCCATGACATCCGCAGTCGGCCCGACGAAGACCAGGTCGTTGTCCTCGCACGCCGCGACGAAGGCCGGGTTCTCTGACAGAAAGCCGTAACCGGGATGAATGGCCTCGCAGCCCGTCGTGGTCGCGGCGGCGATCACCGACGGGATGTTCAGATAACTCTGCGCGGCCGGCGGCGGGCCGAGCGCGACTGCTCGGTCGGCCAGACGCACGTGCATCGCGTCTTTGTCGACCGTCGAATAGACCGCAACTGCCTCGATCTCGAGCTCGTGAAGCGCTCGGATCACGCGCACAGCGATCTCGCCGCGGTTGGCCACGAGAACTCTCGAGAACATGGCTACAGGCCCAACGGCCTGCCGCTGATCGGCTCCAGGTCAACTGAGGCGTCGCTTGCGATGCCGTCTGGAGGTTGTGCCGGCTTTGCCGGTGCGACCGTTTCAAACACCGTCACAGTCCCAACGGCCTCCCGTTGATCGGCTCCAGTTCGAAAAGCAACTGGCCGAACTCGACAGGCTCCGCGTTGCCGACGTGGATCGCGCGGACGACCGCCTCGACATCCGCCTTCACCTCGTTCATCAGCTTCATCGCCTCGAGGATGCAGAGCGTCTGGCCGGGGCCGACCGCGTCCCCCTCCTCGACGAAGGGCGGCGCGCCGGGCTGCGGCGCGCGGTAGAAGGTTCCGACCATCGGCGCCTCGATCCGAACGATGCCGTCGCCCGACTGCGGTTCGGGCCATGCCTCGTCGCCTTCGGTCGCGGCGTCCTCGCCGGCCGCTGACGCGAGCACAGGCTCGATCGGGTCGGGTGTCCGCCTCACGGAAACGCGCATCCCGTTCTCCTCGATCGTGATCTCGCCGACTCCCGATTCCTGGACGATCCGGACGACCTCGCGGATCCGTTCGGCTCGCGCCTGGTCGACGCCGCTCGCCGCGAGCGAGTCGTCGCCGGAATGTCGCCCGCGGATGGCCTCCAGAAGCGGCCGTGCCTCGTCGCCGAACAGCGCGAGCAGGAGCAGTTCTTCATCGCTGGCGGCCAGCCCGTCGGCCTCCTTGCTCAGCAGCTCGAGGTCGACAGGCTCCGCTTCGGGAACGCCGTCTGCCAGAAGCTCTGCCGCCCGGCGCACGGTGGGATCGATCGACCCTGGAGGGGAGCCGTAACGGCCCGCGACGAGGGCACGCAGTTCGTCGACCATCGTCTGGTAGCGGGCCGCCGAGAGAACATTCAGGAGCGCCTGTGACCCGAGGATCTGGCCGATCGGCGCGGCAAGCGGCGGCCAGCCTACTTCCTCGCGTACGCGGAGTAGCTCGTCGAGCACCTCGTCCAGACGGTCCCCGGCGACCTGGGCTCGCAGATGGGTGTCGAGTGCGGCGACCAGGCCGGGCGGCACCCGATGCTCCGCCGCGCGGACGGCTACGCGCGGTGCGACCGGCGTCACGGGCTCGTCGCCGAGGTGCTCGTCGACTTGCTCGGACGCACGCCACAGAGCCTCGACGTCGACCCCGGCGTCCTGCCCGAGCCCGGCCAGCGAGGTCGCCAGGGCCTCCCCCGAAACCCGATGGAGGGTCAGGGCGATTGGATAGATGGCGCAGGAGACGAGGTCGGCGCCGGCGCGCACTGCTTCAAGGGCCGACGCCAGTGCATTGCCCGCTGCACCCTGGCAGTAGAGACCGACCGGCAGCCCGCTCGCCTCGCGGAGCGCTCCAACCAGCTCGTGTGCGCGATAAGGCTCGAGCGAGCTCGAGGGGTCGTGGAGCAGGATCCGCACCGCTCCGAGCTCCGGCAGTTTCTTCGCCTGCTCGACGAGCGCCTCGGTCTCGCCCTTGTGCCCGGAGCCGTAGACGAGGCCGGCGTCGAACTCGCGCTCAGCGCCCGTGATCGCCTCGCCGGCCTCGCGAAGGTTCGAGACGTCGTTCAGCGGGTCGTGCAGGCGGAAGACGTCGATGCCGCTCTCGGCGGCGGAGGCGACGAAGCGGCGCGCGAAGTCCGCCCCAACAGGCCGTGAGCCGACGAGGAATCGCCCGCGCAGGGCCATCGCGAGCGGGGTCTTCGTGCGCGCCTTGAGCGCGCGGATCCGCTCCCAGGGGCTCTCCACACCACGCCGAACAGCGCTGTCGAACACCCCACCGCCGGAAACCTCGAGGTATGCGAAGCCGGCGCCGTCCAGAGTCTCGGCGAGCTCGAGCAGGTCTGCGGTCGGCAGCCGTCCCGCGAGCGGCTCCTGGGACAGCAGGCGAATCGTCGTGTCAACGAGCGCAGGCATCGGGACCCAGGAGCCTAGCGCGGCAGGAGCGGCCGTTTATGGGCCTGCCGGCGCCGAACAAAAGCCTCGACGGCGAAGGCCCAACCGGCGGGGGCAGCGGTTCGCTCCAACCTAACCTAGTAACAGACTGTTACAAGGAACGACACGGCTCCAAAGCTCGAGGGCCGGCCGAGATTCGGCTAGACCTGCGCCGTAGCAGCCGTTCGAACCAAGTAACAGTCTGTTACTAAGTCGCTCCAGACGCAGGGCACACGGCCCCGTTTGCCGCGCGACGCCGAGACGCCGAACTACGCGCGCGAGATGTAGCGCCGCTCGCGGGGGTCGACCTTGATCCGGTCGCCAGGGTTCACGAACAGTGGTACCTGCACCGTCGCGCCGGTCTCGAGGGTCGCCGGCTTCGTCACGTTCGAGACCGTGTCGCCACGGACACCCGGTTCGGTTTCCGAGACGGTCAGCTCGACCGAAGCCGGTAGTTGGACACCGGCGGGCTCGCCGTCCACGGTCAGCATCTGCACCGACGACGACGGCTCCATGAAGTCGATCACGTCCGAGACGGACTCCCTCGGCAGAGCCGTCTGTTCGTACGTCTCCTGGTCCATGAAGACGACCTCGTCGCCGGACTCGTAGAGGTACTGCATGTTCTTGACCTCGGTGTGAACGCGCGGAAACTTCTCGCCGGCGCGGAAGGTGCGATCGACGACTGCTCCGGTGTCGAGGTTTTTCACCCGAGTCCGGACGAACGCGCCGCCCTTTCCCGGCTTCACATGCTGGAACTCGACGATCCGCCAGACACCGCCGTCGAGGCCGATGTGCATGCCGTTCCGAAACTGGTTGGTGTTGACGACTTCGGCCATCGGCGAGGCAGGTTAACCAAGGCGTCGCCTGCGATGCCGCCCGGGTGCTCGAGCCGCGTTAACCGACCGTCACGAGCTCCTTCGGAAAGCTGGAGAGGACCTCGGGCTCGCCGTCCGTCACGATGACGAGGTCCTCGATCCGGATCCCTCCTGTGCCCTGCAGGTAGATCCCCGGCTCGATCGTCAGCACGTTGTTGGCCTCGAGCGTGTCGGTCGAGGTCGGCGCAAGGTGTGGCGCCTCGTGAACGTCGATCCCGACACCGTGACCGAGCCCGTGGCCGAACTTGTCGCCGAGGCCGGCCGCCGTGATCAAGTCGCGCGCAGCCGCATCCGTCTGCGCCGCCTCGCTCCCGGAGCGGGCCGCCTTCAACCCCGCGAGCTGAGCCTCGAGGCAGACATCGTAGGCGCGCTGAAGCTCGTCTGGAAGCTCGCCTGTCGCAAACGTGCGAGTGCAGTCGGAGCAATAGCCGTCGAGCACGGCTCCCGCGTCGACCACGATCGTCGTGCCGCTCTCGATCACGCGGTCGCCGGGGTCGGCGTGCGGGCGCGCGCCGTTCGCGCCGGCGGCCACGATCGTCTCGAATGCCTCCTCGTCGGCTCCGAGCTCGTGGAAGAGCTCGGTCATCCGCCAGGCCAGCTCGCGCTCGGTCCGGCCGACGAACTGCTCGTCGGCGATTCGCCGATACGCCTGGTCGGTGATTGCGGCCGCACGCCTGATCTTCTCGAGCTCGTCCTCGTCCTTGACCGCGCGCAAGCCCTCGATCAGGCCCGAGCTCGGAACGAGCTCCAGGCCACCGTCGCGGAGCTGCTCGTAGCTCCGATATGTGAGATGGGCGCTTTCGAAGGCGAACGTGCCGGACAAGAACTCAGCCATGTGGGCGATCACGTCGCGCCTGCTCTCCACGAACTCGACGTCCGGGAGCGCGCGTGCCGCTTCGGCATAGCGGAAGTCCGTGAACAGGCGGACCCGGTCTGGCTCGACGATGACGGAAACATTCGAGCTGACGAAGCCGGTCAGGTACCGCACGTTCGCAGGGGTCGTGACGATCAGCGGCTGCTCGAGCTTCTCCACCAGTTTTTGGGCGCGTGCGTTCATTTGCCGTCTGCAAGATATTCGAGCGCCTCGCGGTACCCCGCCGGACCCTTGCCAATCACCCGTTTCTTCGCGAGGTCCGCGATGAGGGAATTTCGGCGCCACTGCTCTCTCACCTCGATGTTCGAGAGATGGACTTCGACGACCGGCGCCTCGAAAAGCTCGACGGCGTCGCGGATCGCGTAGCTGTAGTGAGTCCACGCCCCCGGATTGACGACGACTCCGTCGGCCCAGTCGAGCGCCTCGTGACACCAGTCGATGTATTCGCCTTCGCTGTTCGTCTGCCGGCACTTGACCGTCATTCCCAGCTGCGCAGCCCACTCGAAGATGCGAGCTTCGAGCTCACGTAGGCCGAGGCCGCCATAGAGCTCGGGGTCACGCCGGCCGATCATGTCGAGGTTGACTCCGTTGAGGACCGAGACACGCGCCACCGCCAAAACCTTAAAAGAGACACAGGCCGACAAGGCTCACCTGGGCACACCTTGCAACCCTGGACAAGCCGGACGTCCGAGCAAAGCCCGGACATCCTCTGAGTCGGCGTCGCAAGCGAACGCCTCAGTCGGCGATCAGGTCGTCGAGAGCGAGCCTGGCCTCGGCTTCGGGCACGTTCGCCGTGAAGCCACCCTCGTCGCCGAGCAGGACGAGGGTCAGCTCGCCGCCGGTCGACTTCTTGTCGCGCTTGAGCGCCTCCCAGGCGCGCTCACGGTTGGCCTGGACCGGCTCGGGCGCCAGCACCTCGTCGACGACCTCGGTCGATCGGCCGGAAAGACGAAGTGCAGCTCGGAGCCCGAGCGCCACCGCTCGTCCGTGGCTCACCGCTCCGTCCGACCCGGCCTCGAGCGCGTGCGCGAACGTGTGCCCGAGGTTGAGAACCTGGCGCGGCCCACGGTCGTGCGGGTCGCGCAGGCAGAGCGCGGTCTTGAAAGCGGCACCGCGCCGTACGAGCTCGTCGTCGGGGAGCTCCCAGAGCGGCTCGCCGGCCAGCAGGCCCGTCTTGACGACCTCTGCCAGACCCTCGCGGCGCTGCTCCTCGGGCAGCGTTTTCAGGAGCTCAGGGTCGATCACCGTCCGCATCGGCCAGTGGAAGGCGCCGACCAGGTTCTTTCCTTCCTGCAGATTGACTGCGGTCTTCCCGCCGATCGCCGCGTCGACCTGACCGACGAGCGTGGTCGGCACCGCCACCCAATCGATCCCGCGGAGGTACGTCGCCGCGACGAAGCCCACGACGTCCGTGGTGCACCCGCCGCCGAAGGCAACGAGGATCCCGCGGCGGTCGAGCCGGAGCTGACGCCAGAGGCGCTCCGCTGTCGCGACCGTCTTCGCTTGTTCACCGGCCGGCACGGTCAACACCCGCACCTCGATCGGCGGAGGATGAAGTTCGAGCACGCGCTCGTCGGCGACCAGCTCGGCCGGGCCAGGTCGGTGGACCAGATCCGCCGACAAGGGCGCAACGGTCACGCCACCGGCGGCCAGAACGATTCCGTCGGGGTCTCGCGCCCGGCCGTCGGCGACCTCGCCGTAGAGCGGCTGCCGGCGCGCATACAGCTCGCGAAACTCCGTCTCGTCCTGCGCGAGCGGCCTGTCGCTTCCGCTCGCCCGCTCCCAAGCCGCCTCGACCTCGACTTCAACGAGCACCGTCGTTGCCCGGGCGCGTAGCGCCTCGCGAATGGCCGGTGTCTCGA
>Ga0207693_10004831_pt1 | contig 11336 bp, 7 predicted proteins | sample LARL81metaG_FD_184347 | JGI IMG/M metagenome (GOLD analysis project Ga0207693, IMG submission 184347) | Corn, switchgrass and miscanthus rhizosphere microbial communities from Kellogg Biological Station, Michigan, USA - LAR L8-1 metaG... | ecosystem: Host-associated > Plants > Roots >... | reverse complement strand
ATACCCTCGCCAAAACCGGTTTGCCGCTGCGCTTCTTCCTCAGCTGTGCCGATGGGGCGTTTCGGAAGCGAAACCAGCGCGATGATAAGCGCAACAAACGAGATTGCGTTGGCGAAAAAGGCTGCTGCTGCTCCCCACCAACCGACCAAAATGCCGGCGATCGAAGGTCCAATTAGTCGTGATCCGTGAAAAACGGAACGATCCAGTGCGACGGCAGACGCGATTTCGTCGCGCTTTACCAATTCCGGAACGAGCGCCGAGATCGCAGGCATTTCAAAACCAATCGTGATTCCGAGCAAACTCCCAAAAAGTATCATGTGCCACATGTGGATTTGGTGGGTTTGGACGAGCCATCCCAGGGCCAGCGCGAGCCCGATTTGCGCAACTTGAGTCGCGATCAAAATCTTGCGCTTGTCCGAACGATCCGCGGCTGATCCGCCGGTCGGAGTAAAAACAATTGTTGCTATACCTGTGGCAAAGGTCGCCAGCCCGATCATGAACGCGCTGTCGGTCAACGTGCTCATGACATAGCCCTGTGCCATCCACTGCATCCAGGTGCCGCTGTCGGAAATGAGCGAGCCAATGATGTAACGGCGAAACGGCCCGGCTCGCAGAAGCGCGAGCATTTGCCGTCGAGATCCGGGTACGTCAGTACTCATGGGCAAAGACAGATACGTGCGGCGCGACGCAGTAGCAATCGCGTCAATGCCGGCGCGGCTTTTACGGATGCGGCCGGAGATGATTGGCCCAGAACAACAAGCCTACCAGTACCCCCAGGGACGCGATGATAATTGCCAGAGCTTTTTGCGTGTCTTTTGTCATGTGAAACGAGCGCCACTTTGAAGGAGAAACCGGAATTCGTCCACGCCTTTTCGCATCTTTCCAAAGCAAGGGACCTTGAGGTCTCCTGATTAATTCGTGTGCATTATCGACTGGAATCCCTGCGTCGCCACAGCGCCTCAAGGAACGGCTGTTTCTAACTGCCGATCTACACAAGAAGCGATTTCCGAAATGATTGAAGGAAGGCGACACTGGGGTTTAGAGACAGCCATTCCTTGGAAAAATCCAGGGAGGGAAAATCGTTTGCCTTGCTGACGAAGATTGAAATTTTTGCCTGACCGTTTTTGAAAACGTGTCTTCTCGATTATCGTTAGCCATGCGCATCGACCGATTCACCCAAAAGATGCAGGAGGCGCTACAAAGCGCGCAGGATATTGCCTCGCGCACGCAAAGCCCGGAATTAGGCAACGAGCATTTTCTGCTGGCACTGCTTGAACAGGGCGAAGGCGTGACCCGGCCGTTACTGGAGAAAATTGGAGTGTCACCCGATGCGTTGCGGTCGCGACTCGAAACCGATTTAGCCCGCAGGCCAAAAGTTAGTGGGGCGGTTTCTGATTTGCGCATTTCAAATGACCTGCGCCGCACGCTTGATTCCGCCGAGAGTGAGATGTCGAAGTTGAAAGACGAATACGTGAGCGCTGAGCATTATCTGCTCGCTCTCGCTGGCGAAAACAATTCCGCGGCAAAAGCGCTGAAGGATCTGAGCGGGACCCGCGACAAAATCATGCAGGGGTTGCAGCAGGTGCGCGGTTCGCAACGCGTCACCGATCAAAATCCGGAGGGAAAATATCAGACGTTGGAAAAATATGGACGCGACCTCACGCAACTGGCACGACGCGGGAAAATCGATCCGGTCATCGGGCGCGACAATGAAATTCGCCGCGTCATGCAGGTGCTTTTGCGCCGGACCAAAAACAATCCGGTGTTAATCGGCGAGCCCGGCGTTGGCAAAACCGCGATCGTCGAGGGATTGGCACGTCGGATCGTTTCCGGCGATGTCCCGGAGTCCCTGAAAAACAAACGCATCATTGCGATGGACATCGGCGCGATGGTGGCAGGCGCGAAGTTTCGCGGCGAATTCGAGGATCGCCTGAAAGCGTTTCTGAAAGAGGTGACCGATTCGCAGGGCGAAATCATCCTCTTCATCGATGAGCTGCACACCATCGTCGGTGCGGGGGCGGCAGAAGGATCGGTCGATGCCTCCAACATGCTCAAGCCGATGCTGGCGCGCGGAGAGTTGCGCACCATCGGCGCAACCACGCTGGATGAATATCGCAAGTACATCGAGAAAGACGCTGCGCTCGAACGCCGTTTCCAGCCGGTGATGGTGAATGAGCCGAGCGTGGAAGATACCATCGCCATCCTGCGCGGATTGAAAGAACGCTACGAAGTGCATCACGGCGTGCGTATCACCGATGCCGCACTGGTTGCCGCTGCGGTCTTGTCGCATCGCTACATCAGCGACCGGTTTTTACCGGACAAAGCGGTCGATCTGGTGGACGAAGCGGCTTCGCGCCTGAAGATCGAGCTCGATTCCATGCCGACGGAAATCGACGTGATCGAACGCGAGATCATGCAGCACGAGATGGAGCGGCAGGCGCTGAAAAAGGAAAAAGATGCGGCCAGCAAAGAGCGGCTCAAGAAACTTGAAAAAGAACTGGCTGAATTGAAGGAAAAATCGAGTGCGCTCAAAGCGGAATGGCAAAAGGAAAAAGCGCAAATTAACGCGCAGGCGAAGCTGAAAGAAGAGCTCGATCAGTTGCGGACGGAACTGGAGCGCGCGCAGCGGCGCGGCGAACTCGCGAAAGCCAGCGAGATTCAGTACGGAAGAATTCCGGAACTGGAAAAGAAACTCGCGGAAGTAACCGCACAAAGCGCCAAAAGCGGTCCCAGAAGAAGACTTCTCCGCGAAGAAGTAACCGAAGAAGATATCGCGCAGGTTGTTTCAAGCTGGACGGGCATTCCAGTGTCCCGTTTGCAGGAAGGTGAACGCGCGAAGTTGGTGCGACTCGAAGAGCATTTGCATCAGCGCGTGGTCGATCAGGAGGCAGCGATCAAAGCAGTAGCGAACGCCGTCCGACGTGCTCGCGCTGGTCTGCAAGACCCGAATCGCCCACTCGGCTCATTTATTTTTCTCGGGCCGACCGGCGTCGGTAAGACTGAACTCTCGCGCGCGCTCGCGGAATTTTTGTTCGATAACGAGAACGCGATGGTCCGGATCGACATGAGCGAATACATGGAAAAACACACCGTGGCGCGATTGATCGGCGCACCGCCAGGTTATGTCGGCTACGAAGAAGGCGGACAACTTTCGGAGGCCGTCCGGCGCAAGCCGTACTCAGTCGTGTTATTCGACGAAATCGAAAAAGCGCACCCGGACGTGTTTAATGTTTTGCTGCAAGTGCTCGACGATGGACGCATCACGGATGGGCAGGGGAGAACGGTCGATTTCAAGAACACTGTCATCATCATGACTTCGAACATTGGCTCGCAGTACATCACCGAAGAAGAATCGAGTGAAAATCGCAGACGGCTGGTGATGGACGCGTTGCGCGCGCATTTTCGTCCGGAGTTTTTGAATCGAGTCGATGAGATCATCATCTTCGAGCGACTGAGCGAAGAGGATTTGAAGAAAATTGTCGAGATTCAGCTGGCTCGGTTAACGAAACGTTTGGCGCAGCAGAACATTAGATTGGATTTGACCGACTCGGCGAAGACACTGATCGCGCGCGAAGGTTATGATCCGGTTTATGGCGCTCGTCCGTTGAAACGTGCGATCCAGCGCGGTCTGCTTGACCCACTGAGCATGAACATTCTCGAAGGCAAAGTCGGGGAAGGACAAAGAATCGTGGCTGACGCGAAAAACGGCACAATCCAATTCAGCGTCCGATAGTTCAAGGAACATCTCAAGGAACGGCTGTCTCCAGGCTACCGACGATCGAACGGCGGCTGGAAGCCGCCCTTGCTAATTGCAGGTGACTTTTAAAGAACTCTGGACTGTCGCTCGGTTACGGGATTCGCAGTCAGAGACAGCCGTTCCTCGATCAGATTGAACGAAATCGCTTCCTCTGTTATCTCATGGACATGATCAAAACGACTTTAGCGGTATTGGCAGCGGGACTATTGGCGACCGGCACGTCCTTTGCCGGCGGGAAAGGGTGTTGCAGCAAAGATATGCAAGCCTCGAACAGCGAGGCGAGTTGCATGAACCTGGCGAGTCTGAATCTGACGACCGACCAGAATGCGAAACTGACGGCATGGCAAAAAGAGTGCATGAAGGACGGGTGCACCAAGGAAGGTCGGGCCGCGTTCATGAAAAAGGCCAAGGCCATCCTTTCTGCAGATCAATACGCGCAGCTGAAATCTGAGTGCGACAGGACGATGACGAAAAAGAGCTGATTCTTTTTCGTGCAGGATCGGGCATTAAGGCCCCTTCCACATTGGATTTGAGAACGCGCCGGTTAATCACTGGCGCGTTCTTGTTTCGGTCGGCAGTTAGAAACAACCGCTCCTTAGTTTCTCAGCCCGCGCATACGGTGTGGAGGGGCAGGCTTCTTCCTGTTCCTCCGAACGCGCTTATTTCTCCGCGCGATTACAAGATCTTTTGCAGCAGTTCCGCTAGGCGCCAGCCGGCTTTGTGCAATTCGTCGCCGACTACTTGCGTTGACCAGTCGAGGTAACCGGTCCCGATCTCGTGGGCTTCGCCTTTGGCGAAGACACGGCCGTCTTTTTCTTCACGATGGACGTGCTGGAATTGGACGCGGGTGTGAGCCTCGCGCGCAATTGGCAAAATCTCGTTAGCCCATTGTTCGGCCCAGGTTTTTGGATCGCCGGACGTGCGCCAGTTCTTTGGCTCATTCGCAACGAACCCAGCGATCAATTTCTCTTTTGCCGGCCCGTAAACACTTTCACGCTGCTCCTTCGGAACTTCGTCCGGCGTTCCGATCGTTAAGTTGCGGACTGTGTCCAGATCCCAATAGGCGTGGAACGAATGATAGTAATGTCGCGCACATTCCGCGGTGGGGTTGTGGACCAAACTTAAGGCGTTCCCGCCCTCATCGCCCAAACCGGCCGCGCCGCGATCGGGATCAACCACTTTGCCTTCTTCGTTAAAATACTCCGCACCGACGTGGAGTGGTTGATGAATATCACCGACGCAATGCACTAACAGAATGAGCGCGATCGTTTTCGTGATCTTGCGCGGGTTATCCTCGGGAATTTCACCGCGCAAAACTCCGATGCAGTAAGGGATGGTGTGTACCACATCCCAGTTGCCGCGCCCGTACTTGCCGTCGCCGTATTTCTCGGCGTTTAGCACCGGCACATCGGTGTAATGCATCCAGTGATGCGACGGCGTGGTATCGCTGGCATCCGGGCTGGGTGGATTCGCATTCCAAAAATCGTGGAGCTGTTGTTCGATCTTTGGATGATCGCGAAAATGAATTCCACGGGCATCATCTGGACCGCGCTTGTCCCAACTCTTGATGTCATCCGCAATCAGCGAAGCGCGCTCCAGCGGAATGCCATCGAGAAGCGTTTTAATCTTTTCCGCCGGTGGCGTGCCAGCGAGTTTGCGATCAGCCATAGCGCCGACGATTTCGTGACCGAGCGGACCGTAGGCATCGGCGCGAAAAGCAACGGCGAGGAACCCGATAAAAACAAACGTTCGCAGGGACATTTGCCGCACAGACTAGACAGGATTCATAGGATTAACAGGATTGGATTCAGAAGCAGTTTCTCTGTAATCCTGTAAAACCTGTCTTTCTTCTAGTTAGCGCAGAGCAGTCACATCGACCTCAAACGCGTATTCCATCCAGGTGCCACGCGGTCGCGCACGCTGGCGTCCGACCGCGCCGCGTGGTTCGTCCTCACCCCAGTACAAATCGATTTGCAGCGGATGGACGCCAGGGCCGGTATCACAAACGAGCCATTCGTCACTCCCTGTTTCGTCGTTGACGGTTTGGGATTTGATCCGAAGCCGCGTGTGCTGATGCAAAAACTTGTTGCGTGACGAAATCGCACAGGAATGACGCGGGATCAGCACTTCGCCACGACGTCCGACGGGTGCATCAGCAAATGCGTATCGACTGTCGCCCGTCCACCGAATGTAGTTTTGGCCATCAATCGGTTCGTTAATCCGGCCGAAGCCTTCTTTCTTTACCGCCAACAGAAAATCGCGCGGGTATTTGCGGCCGTGTAATCCCGCGGCAGTAATGGGTGTGGCATCGAACCCGCGCTCGGTCGTGAAGCCCGATTCCTTGGGGGTGTAGTAAATCGTACAGAAAAAAATGCGCGAGTGCATGGTACCCTCTGCCGTTTGTTCTGGATGAAACTGCCGTCTACGCGCGCGTAGTTCGATGATCTTCTGATCGCGGAAAGCGCGCAGCTCCTCATCCGTCATTTTGTCCATCGCCATTTCGGGATTTTCGGCAATAGCAAAGGACGCCGCCCCGGCGCTTAAGGTCCCAATCAAGCATAGCCGCGGCCACCGACCACGGCTACAGTGTGCGCGCTTACTTCGAATCGGACTAAGATTCGTGAATATGTCGAGCAGACCAATGCACGATTCCGTCATTCCGGAAAAAACTCGGAGACCGGTCCTCCGAGCAGGACTTCGATCGGCAGGCGCTTGTATTCGTATTCGTAGGGTGGCGACTTCCACTGAAAATGATTCGCGTAGATCCGGCGAATACAGCGTATGACTTCGACCCCCGTCTCGAATGGACGAAAAGCGTCGCGGTCGGTCACGTGCAATTGTGCACCACCGCAGAGTTGGCCGGAAAATTTGTGGAACGTCGGTTGGAAAAATATCTCACGAAAATGTGTGCCCTTGAGTTTGCAGCCATTTAATTCGCGACAGAGTTTTTCCGGGTCAATCCATGGCGCACCGAAAATTTCGAACGGCCGAGCCGTGCCGCGCCCCTCGGAAATGTTTGTGCCCTCGAGCAGGCACATTCCGGGATAAACCGTAGCGGTAATGAGTGTCGGCATATTGGGCGAAGGCATTACCCAGGGCAGACCAGTTTGATCGAACCACATCGCGCGCTCCCAATTTTTCATCGGCAGAACGGTAAGCGCGCATTTGGAAAAAAATTCGTCGCGAAACTGCATCGCAAGTTCACCGATGGTCTTGCCGTGACGGACCGGAATTGGATGCATTCCGACAAATGAGCGGTAATCCGGGTTCAGTTTTGGGCCTTCGACTGTCACGCCATTAATCGGGTTTGGCCGATCGAAAACGACAACGCGAATGTTCTCGCGCTCGCAGGCACGCATTGCCAGATACATCGTCCAAACAAAAGTGTAGTAACGTGCGCCCACATCCTGCAGGTCGACCAGCAACAGATCGAGATCATGCAACATCTCGCGTGTCGGTTCGCGGTGTTCGCCGTACAAGCTGTAAACCGGGATGCCGAGTCGCGGATGTTCATAACTCCGCCATTCAATCATGTTGTCCTGGGTTTCGCCGCGATAGCCGTGCTGCGGACCAAACAAGGCACGCAAGTGAAATAGCCTCCCGTTTTCCCGCTCGAAAATTCGCGCGGAATGCTCGAGCTTGGAATTAACAGAGGCGGGATGGAGCAGGGCGCCCACGCGGATGCCCCGAAATTCATCCGGCCAGAGTTCGAGAAGCTGATCGACAGGAAGACGCACGGCCATTTTCTTTCCTGTAGCCGCGGTCGTCGGCCGCGGCAACGACCGGGCGATCGGGGTCAATCGCGCCTGCTGTTCCGATCAACAAAATCGTGCTCTCGCAAAATGCGCGCGCCAAATGCTCGCCGCCCGCCAACGCAGCTACTGGCGACAATCCGGTGTTGTAGGCTTCGACCAAGGCTGTGCCGGTTGTGCCGTTCGCGCCCTTCAGCACGGCGATATGTTACAGTCGGCCAAACTAGCCAGAATGGCTGACTCGTAGTCGTTGCTTGGAGGCCGGTGGCTTCAATGGCCGACTGCCGCGAGCTCTTCCAATCATTATTGGAATGCATCAATTGCCCGGACGCGATCATCGCTCTCACAGTTTGTGGCGCTGGTCCGGGACCCAGCTGCCGCGATCGCCGATCGCTAATGCAACGCCGACAACCTAGCCGCTGCCCCGTTTCGTTGGAACCGAACCTGAGTCAGCAGTCTCGCCAATAGAACGACCAGCGCCAAGCCTGTGCATATTTTGGCGAATAACTCGCCATGTTGCGCGTAAAACGTTAGCCATGGTTCGGTGGCAATGTTGATTTCGCCGATGAGAGTTCCTTCTTCGAAGATGCTGCCTTGATCATCGCGCAAGACCTGGGTGACGCGACCAAATTCATTAACGAAACAGGTGACGCCCGTGTTGGCGGCGCGCACCATCGGTCGACGATTCTCTACGCATCGGAAAATAGCGTTCGCCAAATGCTGACGCGAACCGGCGGAGCGCAGAAACCAGCCGTCGTTGGTGACGTTAGCGAAAAAATCCGCTCCTCGCAGAACGAATTGCCGTGTCAGCTCACCGATGGTGTCTTCGAAACAAATTAGCGGCGCGACTTTGGCGTGGTGGTTGGAAAGCTGAAAGACGCTGAATTCTTTGCCGGCGTCGAAATCCTCCGGCACCTGGTCGCCAACAATTGCGGCAAAGAGCGGGAAGGAATGGCGGAATGGGACATATTCGCCGAACGGCACTAGGTGGACCTTACGATAAAGCTGGGGATCGCCTTCCGGCCGAAACAAAAGAGCGGCGTTGTAAACCTGATGTGGTTCTTCGTCGATTGCACCAAGGAGCAAGTCTACTTTGTTCGAGCTGGCGATCTGGCTGACGAAATCGAATGTTTCCTGGTCCTCAAGGACGGGTTCGGGCATGGCGCTCTCCGGCCAAACCAAGAGATCGATGCCCGATGCCGACGTGAGCGCTATTTTGCTCAACCGAGAAAACTTATCGAAGATTGTTTGCTTATAACGGACATCGAACTTTTCCGCGCGCGGCACGCTAGCCTGGACCAAAGCGACGTGCAACGGCCACGACGGCGCCCGCGTTTGCACGGCCGTCAGACCCCAGGTGAATACCGCCACCAGTCCAACAAGAGTCAGCGTTAAGTCAAAGTGCGGTCGCATCGCGCGAGTGCGCGTTTCTTCCCAAATCCGCCTCGCTGTGGCAGTCAGAATGACGTTGCAAAATGCCACGAGGAACGTGACGCCGGCGACTCCTGTAAATTCCGCGATCTGAATTAGTGGCCACGTCCCGTGTAAGGCGGTGCCAAGTCCGTTCCACCCGAAGCCGGTGATTACCCAGCCGCGCATCCATTCCAATGCGACCCACGCGGCCCCGAGCGACAAAGCGAGAAAAAGATTGTGACCCGAGCTAAGCCATCGCGAGCCGGCCGGTGTTTCGGGGCTGGCCCGCGCGAGCATTTCGCTCCACTTATCGCGCGCGACGATTTTGCGCGCCCCCGGCCGCATCAGTCCGCAAAACCATGCCCAGGCGGCGAAATAAAGGGCGAGATAAAATTGCAGGATGAACCAACCAAGTGCAGACACGGTCGTGAGCCAAAAAAAGCAGCTCCAGAAAAATGCCAGTCCAGCAACATAGCCGAGGAGGAAATCACGCAGCCACCGGCGCTTGATATTCTCACCAGACAATAAAATCGTCGCGCACAAAGGCACAAGGGCGATCCAGATGAGCCACGTTTGATTGAATGGCGGTAAAGCTGCCGCTCCCAGTAACCCACTGATGATCGCACTGAGCCACGGCCAGAGCCGCAGCAATCGCTTGCTCACTTCAACCGCGGCGCCGCCGCCGCTGTCTTTGCGCCTGGCGTCGCCGGATCGGATCGAGCGCATCTTTCAGATCATGCACGTAAGATGGATTCACGCGAAATGAAGCGCGTTCTACATCCTCCAGCGTCCGAATACTTACCTTGGTGGAAAGGAGGTAGCCCATCGCTAGCATGCCCGCGAGCGTGTCGATAAACTCACCGGCCTCGACTTCTTCGATCTTATCGAGCAGAAATTTTCCTCCCAGGGCCGTGCCAGTGAGACCGATCGCTTTTAGGATCGTTATCTCACCGCCGCTTAACTGAATTTCGTATCCCACGTCGCAATTCTTGCCGCGAATTGTGCGGTGTCGAGTGAGTTATTTGGCAAGGCGCTGATTCGCGTCTTTTTGCAGCCAATTCCAAAGCGCCTCCAGCCGGGCGCCGATTTCGTCTTTAGCGTGTGCCAATTCCTCGCGCGATAATTTTCTATTCTTGGGCAATCGTGCCCCAAAAAGGTAATACTTGATTTTGGGTTCCGTCCCCGAGCCCCGAACCGCAATCCGCGTTTTGTCCGCCATCTCGAAAATCAACATCTTCTCTTTCGGAATCTCGTCGCCCTCAACGTCGCGAATCGTCTCTTTTTCGAAATTGCGGATGCGCGTCACCGGGCTGTCCAGCATATGGCGCGGAGGACTTTCATCGTAGGAAATGAGCAGTCGGCGGATCTTCTCCGCCCCATCTGCGCCTTCGAAATAGATCGAATAATTCTTTTCCTCAAAGTAACCGAACTCCTGGAAAATTTCGTCGAGCAATTCGTCCAAAGTCATTCCCTTCGATTTGGCGTAAGCCGCGACTTCGCAAAACATGATCACCGCAGCGTTCCCATCCTTGTCGTGCACGAAATCGGCGCCGCTGTACCCGTAGCTTTCTTCGCTGCCGAAAATGTAGAACGCCGATTTCTGCAAGCGCAGCCTGCGCGTTTCTTCCTCCGACAGCTCCCGGTAATTCGGTGTGGCCGTTTCTTCCTCGTACTTATTCAGTTTCGCGCCGTTATATTTGAAACCAGTGAGGGTATCGATGCAGCGCAATCCGAATTTCTCCGCGATCACTTTCTGCAGGTCGCTCGTGACGAAAGTCTTGATGATGACGCCGCGATGTGCGTTCTCCTTGTTCAAAATTCCGCGATCGAAAAACGTTTTCGCACGGTACCACGCCAGCACCGAACCAATTTGATTTCCGCTCAGTAATTTCATTTCGGCCAACGCTGTCCGCACCGCCACGCCGAGGCGATCGCAATCCGGGTCGGTCGCTGCCACGAGATCGGCTTTTTCCTTTTGCGCGAGGGCGATACCTGATTTCAACGCCTCCGCATTTTCCGGATTTGGCGATTTCACCGTTGGAAAGCGGCCATCCATTTCGTCCTGCTCCGGAGCCAGGGAAAAGTTCACGCCGAGCTTTCGCAACATCGGCGTAACGATGAGACTGCCAGTTCCATGAATCGGAGTGTAAACAATCTTCAAATCACGAGCTTTGGCGATTACTTCGCGATCCAAGACCAGGGTTTCGAGTCGTTCCATGTAAGCGCGATCGACTTCCTCACCGACCGTGATGATTTGGCCGCGATCGTCCATTCCGGATTTTTCGGATGAACCGGAAATCATCGCTTCGCTGTTCACTTCGGCGATGATCCCACTGGCATGCGGTTCGACCACCTGCGCGCCATCGCTGAAGTAAACCTTGTAACCGTTGTCGTGTGGCGGGTTGTGGCTGGCG
>Ga0207693_10004828_pt1 | contig 11338 bp, 15 predicted proteins | sample LARL81metaG_FD_184347 | JGI IMG/M metagenome (GOLD analysis project Ga0207693, IMG submission 184347) | Corn, switchgrass and miscanthus rhizosphere microbial communities from Kellogg Biological Station, Michigan, USA - LAR L8-1 metaG... | ecosystem: Host-associated > Plants > Roots >... | reverse complement strand
TTCTACCTTTGGTGAGAGACAGAATGGAACACGAGACAACCACGACCGACGCGCATCACGCACTCGCACCTGCCGGCGCCGGCCACGGTGCCGCCGCGCAAGGACAGCAACACCCGCTCGGAATCTATTTCGCCATTTGGGGATTGTTGTTCGTGCTCAGCACGTTCTCCTATCTGGTCGACTATTTTCACTTCGTGGGGTTCACGCGGTGGGCGCTGATTCTAACATTCATGTGGTTGAAGGCTGGATTGATTGTCGCCGTCTTCATGCACATGCGTTGGGAGCGTCTGGCCCTTATCTACGCAATTCTGATTCCGCCGCTGTTGCTAGCGGTACTGGTGAGTCTGATGTCGATAGAGGCTGACTACACCTTTTGGACTCGCGTCCTCTTCTTCGGGCTATTGGGGGGACAACCAAGCCACGGTTGAGGCGGCCGTCAGTCGCTTGATCCCACGTTCCCGGCGCCGAACGAGCTCAAGGGCCTTTTTGCGCCGGCTTCGTGGGTGCCGCCGCGACCGCAGCCGAACCCTGCGATTGCGACGCTTTCGGCGGCGAGGGTGGCGGCAGTGGCGGCGGAGAGTCAGCCCATGAGCGCATGAAAGCGATTAGGTTCAAGCGTTCTTGCGCGCGAGGGACGCCGGCGAACGCCATCTTGTTACCGGGAATGTAGCGGGCGGGCGAGCGCAGATAGCGGAAAATCTCGTCGTAGGTCCACCGACCACCCTTGGATTGCATGGCAGTCGAATAGCTGAAGCCTTCATGCGTGCCGCGTGGACGATTGATGAGCCCATAAAGATTGGGACCGATCTTGTTCGGTCCGCCTTTGCTCCAGTCGTGACACTGCGCACACCGTTCGGCCACGGCCGCACCGGCTTTCGGGTCGGCGGCCGGGATCGCCGTTGCGAAGTCGGGTAGCTCTTCCTCTGCAACAACGGTTGGGGCGCCAGGTGTCTCAGTCGGATTGCCGGCGATTTCGTGCGGCATGTTGCGCATATAGCCGAGCAATGTGGCGCGATCTGCGGGCGACGCCAGCGCCTGCGGCCAGCTCCTGCGCAACACCGCCAGATCGACACCCTGCACGCCAGGAACGTTGTAGGCCGGTCGTTCGGGATATTGCGCTTGAACCACAGCGCCGCCGAGCCAATCGCAGATCGCTACCAGCACGAGCGAAGCCACGATCGCGGCTGCGAACTTACCCCTTTCGCGCATGTCCATTGAGAGCTCTTAGGCGTGTGAGTTCGGGAGACTCCGATTCCGGATTGTTACTTGACCACGCAAGCTGTCAAGCAGGCGGTAGACACAGACATGCCACCGTCATCCATCGGAAAATCGAGATTGCCGGACGTCGTCCACGATCTGGTGAGGCGCAAGCCGAGAACCGTCCGAAATGAAGTGCCATAAGGCGCGCGTGGCACCTGTTTCGCTTCGGGAGCGACGCGCTTGCTCCTTGTCTGCGTTCTGCAGCCCAGGTTACCTGCGACAATTCACCGCAAATTGGCGCGAACTGGATGCAAAGTTGGCTTTAGCCAGGCGCCAGCGGTCCGTTTCGACGCTGAGGACGAATTGAACGAAGTTGTCGAACAGATCAGACGAGATCGCCTTGAGAATTACGCAAGCCACTAGCCTGAACGATCGGAGAGTCTCAGCGTGGGACCAACGCCCGGTACAGATGCCAGGTCGCATGGCCGAGCACCGGCAACACGACGATCAGGCCGACGAAAAACGGCAGCGAGCCGAGCACGAGTCCTGCCGCCACGACGATGCCCCAAACCATCATGGGCACCGGATTGGCCATCACCGCGCGCACCGAGGTGAGTACGGCCGTGTCCAATCCGACATCGCGATCAAGCAGCAGCGGAAACGACACGATGCTGATCGTCATTGCGATAAGCGCAAAGAAAAAGCCGACTCCAATGCCGACTACGATCATCGACTGACCGCCCGGCGTGCGAAAGACGTCGTGCGCGAATTGAGCGAGTGAAATAATCGGAGCAGGGCCAAAGGTGGAGAGATAGATAACCCATGCGGCCGTCAGCCAGAGCAAAAAGACCGCCACGAGCGTCAAACCGAGGAGCCAGATCGCGCCGATGGCCGGCGCTTTGAGCACGTCGAATGCGTTGGACCACTTGGGTTCCATGCCCATCTCGCGCATCCGGCTCATTTCATAGAGGCCGAGGGCCGCAAAGGGACCGACGATCGCGAATCCGGAGGCCAACGGGAAAAGCAGCGGCAACAGATCGGCGCCGAACGCTATGCGCACGAAAACAAGTCCGACGATGGGATAGATGAAGCCGAGAAAGAATACGTCGCTGCGATACGCTGCGAAATCCGCGTAGCCCTTTACCAGTGCCTGGCGCACATCGGCCACGCCGATCCGCCGGACCAGCGGCGCCGGCGAATGGATCGTATCCTGGACGTGATGCAATGAATGACCAGCCGATTTCAGCGCGTGCGCGGCGTGGACGATTTGCTCGCCGCTCCACTCGATCGGATTTTTCACAGTCATAGCGATCCTCCGGAAACTACTGTCCGTGGTCTCGAGATCGCTTGTGGCCTGGCGGCCTACGTGCCGTCGGTCACGAGATATCCCGCAACCTTCGAAAACACCAGCATACACGTCTTGGCGCTGACCCGGAAGGCGCGAAGGTCGTACTCATAACCAAGGCTTGCTCTACGCCGCGTCCGATTCGATCGGGATCTTCTGTAAACGGAGCGTCCCGACCTCGCCACCCGTTGGGAGGTCACGAGGCGGCCGTCAGACCACCGCGTGCAAATATTCGAGTCGCTCGAAATTCCGCTGAATTGCGTGTTGGCGTATTCAGGATTTGCTGGTGCCCAGGGACAGAATCGAACTGCCGACACGCGGATTTTCAGTCCGCTGCTCTACCGACTGAGCTACCTGGGCTAACCGGATTATCCGGGAAGGTTGGGCTTTTTAGGGGAGACCCGCAGCCCTGTCCAGCCAACTTAAAATCAATGCAAATCAGCATCTTCTTCTGCCGGAGGTGGCTCATTGCCCTCCCCGCTGGGCGCGCCGGGAATCGCATAGTCGCCCGTCAGCCAGCGTGCCAGATCGAGATCTTTGCAACGCTTCGAACAAAAGGGGCGCAGTACGTCATCCCGCGGTTTGCCGCAGATCGGACAAGCCCCAACGTCACCCGGTCGCGACATCGAATCCCTCGCGCGCAAATGCGTCGTTCGCTTCGAACGTCACGCGTGCAGCGCCGCGCCGCGCAAGTGCGCTGCGCACTTCCTCGCCATGTTCGTCGAGCCAACGCACCACCTCGTTGGATGCGCGTACGGCAATCGGTTTGCCGGGGGCGGAGGCAGCGGCGCGCTCCACGCTGCGCAAAATCTCGAGTGCCACGCTATCGCGCGTCCGCTTGCGACCGTGGCCGGAACAGTTGCGACAGCATTCGCTCACCAGCTTGACCAGCGGATCGCGTACGCGCTTGCGCGTGATCTCGACCAGGCCGAATTCCGACATGGGCGAAATTTGTGTCGGCGTATGGTCCCTGGACAGGCTGTCGGCCAGCGTGTCGAGCACTCTTTCGATGTTGGCCGGATCACTCAAGTGAATAAAATCGACGACGATCAGGCCACCCACCCCACGCAGGCGAACCTGGCGGCCGATCTCGTCAGCGGCTTCCAAGTTCACGCTGAGGCTGGTCTCCTCAAGCCCGGTCGAGGCGGTAAAGCTTCCGGAATTCACGTCGACCGCGGTAAGCGCCTCGGTGCCTTCGATGGTGATCCAGCCGCCGGACGGAAGCGGCACCTTGGGATTTATTAGACGCTCGACTTCTTCTTCCAGATTATAGGTATCGAACAATCTTCCGGGTCCGGAGAAGAGCTCGACCTTGTGCTCGGCTTCCGGCATCGCGCGGCGGCAATAAGCGCGCGCAGCCTCGTACGCTGCCGCGTCGTCGATCAAGACTTTCGAGGTTTCATTGCGCACCGCATCGCGCATCGTTCGTTCCACTGGATCAAGATCGTGGTAGAGCGTCGCTGGAGCCCGTGCGCTTTGTCGGGATGCGAGAACCGGACGCCACGCTTCTGCAAGACGCTCGGCATCTTCCCTCAAATCTGCGAGCGAGGCGTCGCTCGCGGCCGTGCGAAGAATATAACCCGCACCCGGCACCAGCCTATCGCCGCCTTCGGCGATCATGGCTTCGCCAAGCGCCAGCATGCGGTCGCGTTCGCTCTCGTTCTCGATCCGTCGCGACAGTGCGATCCCAGGCGTGTTGGGGACCAAAACGGCGAGGCGACCCGGAATGGTGATGTTGGCGGAGAGCCGCGCACCCTTCTCGCCAATCGGATCCTTGACCACTTGGACGAGGATTTCTTCGCCTTCGTGCACGCAATCGCCGATTTTCGGCGTGCGCTCTTCTTCAAAGCCGGGCAAGTCGGCCAGACAGCGGGCCTCGCGAGCACCGAGAAAACCCGCGCGTTCCAGCCCGACATCGACGAACGCAGCCTGCATACCGGGCAACACACGTTGCACGCGGCCAAGCATGATGTTGCCTATGATGCTGTGGCCTGAGCGGCCGTTGCTCTTCTTGCGCGGCGCGCCATCTTCGAGTCCGATGGTGCGCTCGAGCATGAGGTCCTGGAGCCGGCCGTCCTCCACGACGGCCACGCGAATCTCTCCGGCTCCTGCGTTGATCAGGATATCCTTCTGCATGCGGGTACTCAGGCAATAGCGACGCGAAACGCTAACACGAATATCCGCTTGCACGAAGCAGTGTGACAGTTTCACGTAATGGCAAGCCGACCACATTCGAATACGAACCACTGAGTCGGCGTACGAATATTTCTGCCCTGCCCTGAATGGCATAGCCGCCGGCCTTTCCCAAGCCCTCGCTGCAGCGCGCATAACTATCGATTTCATTCCTGGTCAAGCGCTGAAATGCGACGCGGGTCTCGACAATCCGTGTACGGATTTTATCGCTGTCGGACCAGACCGCGATTGCCGTCAACACCATATGATTTCGGCCCGACAGCAGTGTCAGACATGCGCGTACTTCTTCCTCACTTTCGGCCTTAGGCAGAATGCGCCGGCCGCACGCAACCACCGTGTCGGCTGCCAGAACGATGGAGGGCGCGCCGTGCCAGCGCTCAGCGGCGGCCACAACCTTGTCACGTGCGAGCCGCAACCCATAGGCACGAGGACTCTCAGACTTGCGGATTTTTTCGTCGATCGATGTCGCGACGATCGCATCGGGTGCGATTCCGGCCTGGGCGAGGAGCGCGCTGCGCCGCGGGCTTTCGCTCGCAAGGACGAGCTGCACGATACTACTTGAAGCGATAGGTGATGCGCCCCTTGGTCAGGTCGTATGGCGTCATTTCCACCATCACCTTGTCCCCGGTAAGCACGCTGATGCGGTTCTTGCGCATCTTGCCGGCCGTGTGCGCAATGATCTCGTGACCATTCTGCAGCATGACGCGAAATGTGGCGTTCGGTAGGCGTTCGCTGACCGTGCCTTCGAATTCTAGTAATTCTTCCTTTGCCATTCGTCCTCTGGGTGGCCTGCCGAGGCGGGACATTGCACCGAAACCGGCCAAAATCAAGGGTTTTGGGTCCATCCGGGTAGACGGCGCAGCCGCAAAGCACGCACCTCGACGGCTTTATGTGTCTGACGCGCGCTTCTCTTCGAAGCGGTCTTGAATGCGACGCAGGAGTGCATCGCGAACCGCACGATAAGCTTCAAGGCGTTGCTCACGCGAGCCTTCCACGATTGTGGGGTCAAAAGTCGGCCAGTACTCGATCTCGATCGCCGAGGTATGCGCCAGGTCGATCGCGCGATGCTGAGCTTCCGGCGAGAGCGTAATACAAATGTCGAATGAACTGTCGAGCAGATCCTCGAAGCGCTTGGGATGGTATTTCGCGATCTCGATGCCGATCTCCTCCATGACTTCGACCGCCATGGGATCGAGCGTGCCGGCACGCACGCCGGCCGAATCGACATAGACGAATTTGCCGAAGAGATGCTGCATGATGGCCGCCGCCATGGGACTGCGCACGGCGTTCATGGTGCAGGCGAAGAGAATGGCGCCGGGCAGATCCTCGCCATGAGGTCCCCGCATCGCATCACCCTTTTAGATGCAGCACGCATATAAGGGTGAAAATGCGTCTGGCCGTGTCATGGTCGACGGTGATCTTGCCCTTTAGACGTTCGCGCAGCAGGGTCGAGCCCTCGTCGTGCAGGCCGCGTCTGCCCATGTCGAGCGCTTCGATCTGCGATGGCGGCGCATTGCGGATGGCTTTGAAGTAGCTCTCGCAGACCAGAAAATAATCTTTGATCACGCGCCGGAAAGGCGTGAGCGACAACATCACTTTGCCATGTGGTGTCTCGTCCTCGAGCTTGATGTCGAAGGTCAACCGATTTTCCTCGACACCGAGCGTGAGGTGATAGGGGCCGCCGTGCGAACCCTCGGGCGTGAAGCTGTTGGATTCCAGAAGGTCGTAGATCGCGATGTCGCGTTCCTGCTCAATCTCGCGCGTGCGGCGCACAATGCTGCGCTCGTCCAGCACGATCGAGCTGAGGCGAAAAGCCGTCTGGACCGCCATGCGCTAGCGTCCGTCCCGCAGATTGAGGCGTGCCGCAATCGAGCGGGCATGCGCGTCGAGCCCTTCGGCATCGGCCAACGCGATCGCATCAGGCCCGAGCGACGCGATGCTGGCCGGATCGAATTGCATCAGAGTGGTGCGTTTCACGAAGTCGAGAACCGAGAGACCCGACGAGAAACGTGCCGTTCGCGACGTCGGCAGGACGTGATTGGGACCGGCGATGTAGTCGCCAATCGCTTCGGGCGTGTGGCGGCCGAGGAAGATTGCGCCGGCGTGCCGCACCTTCGTGAGCAGTTGGTTGGGATCGGAGGTCGCGATCTCCAGATGTTCGGGTGCAATCGCGTCGACAAGCGCTGCAGCATCTTCGATTTCACCGACGACAATAATGGCGCCATTGCCGCTCCAACTCGCCCGTGCAATCGCTTCGCGCGGCAGAGTCTTTAGTGAGTTCTCGATTGCCGCGGCAACTTTGTCCGCGAATGCGCCATCGTCGGTGATAAGAATGCTCTGCGACGAAGGATCATGCTCCGCTTGGCTCAACAAATCGGCGGCAATCCAGTCCGGATTGTTGCCGCTATCCGCAACGACAAGGATTTCCGACGGTCCGGCGATGCTGTCGATCCCGACCTGGCCGAACACCTCGCGCTTGGCTGCCGCGACATACGCATTGCCAGGCCCGACAATCTTGTCGACGGGCGCGATCGTGGGCGTGCCGTAGGCGAGCGCGGCTACCGCTTGCGCGCCACCGACGCGGTAGATGTCCGTGACACCAGCACGCTTCGCTGCGGCAAGAACAAGGGAATTGATCCGACCGCCGCTTGCCGGCGACACCATGACAATGCGGCCGACACCTGCGACCTGCGCCGGAATCGCATTCATCAGCACCGAGCTTGGATAAGACGCAGTGCCGCCGGGCACATAAAGGCCGACGCTATCCAGCGGCGTCCAGCGCCACCCGAGCTTTGCGCCTGTCTCATCTTCGAACCAGGCATCCTGCGGAATTTGGCGTCGGTGAAAGGACTCGATCCGTGCCGCCGCAACCTTCAGTGCACTTAGCGCCTTGGCATCGCATCGCCCTTCGGCGGCACCGATCTCGGAATCTGATAGGCGCAAGGTTTCTACCGTCACGTTTGACTGATCGAACTTATTGGTGAGATCGACCAACGCCGCATCGCCGCGGGCGCGAACATCCGCGATGATGCCGCGCACGACCGCGGCCACGTCTTGCTGTTCCGCGCGCTTGGCATTCAGCAGCGCGTCGAATTGCGCCGAAAACCCAGGCGCTGCGGCATCGAGACGGCGCGCCATTTCAGCCAACTTCGTGCGCGGGCCGGCCGCGGGCGGCCCACGCGCCGCTGACATCGCTGAGGCCGGCATCGATGCATTCGACTGTGAGCTTCAGCGTTCCACCGCCGGAAAATATCAGCTCGATCGCGCCCGCAGGATCATTTGCGGCTTGCGGCGTGAACTTGATGGCCAGCAGCGAAACCACGGCATCGGGCGCTCCACGTTTAATGTTGTGAGACTTGACGGAGAGCACGCCATCGAAATGCAGACCGGACTGCACGCGCAGATCGCCGCTGCGCGTGCCCGCTTCCCATTGAAAACGATTGAAGAGCGCCGCGAAGCGGCGGCGCTTGGGCAGATAGACGAGGTCCTTGACCTTCGCGACGGCGTCTTGCAGCCGCGCGGAAATTACTTCGAGGTCCGCTGCGTCCTCCGCCGCCAATGTCATACCGGCGCTCATGCCGACAGGCGCTCGATATCGGCGCCAACACCGGAAAGCTTCTCTTCAAGGCGCTCGAAGCCGCGGTCGAGATGATAAACACGATTGACGACTGTCTCGCCCTCAGCAACCAAACCCGCAAGCACGAGGCTTACCGAGGCGCGCAAATCCGTTGCCATGACGGGCGCACCTCGCAGCCGCTCCACACCGACGACCGTCGCCATATCGCCTTCGACACGTATATTCGCACCCATCCGCGCCAGTTCCGGCACATGCATGAAACGGTTCTCGAAGACGGTCTCGGTGATGTGCGATGTACCGCTGGAAATCGCCATGAGCGCCATGAATTGAGCCTGGAGATCGGTGGGAAAGGACGGAAACACGTCCGTCGTCACATCCACCGACACTGGTCTGATGCCATTGCGCTGGATGGCAATGCCGCGATTGGTCGGGGTCACTTCCGTGCCGACTCCGCGTAGCAGGCCATAAAGCGTGGCGTTTGATTCAGCGCGTGCGCCAATCAACTCGACCTCGCCGCCCGTCATCGCCGTGGCAATGGCGTAAGTTCCAGTCTCGATTCGGTCCGGCATTACCGTGTAGTCGACGCCAGAAAGCTTCTCGACACCGTCGATGACAATCTCGCGCGTCCCCAGGCCCGAAATCTTTGCGCCCATCGCAATGAGGCAACGGCCGAGATCCTCCGTTTCGGGCTCGCGCGCTGCGTTTCGCAGGATTGTCCGCCCCTGTGCCAGCACGGCACCGGTCATGAGATTTTCAGTCGCGCCGACGGACGCGAAAGGCAATTCGAACGTCGCCCCGCGAAGACCGTTCGTGGCGCTGGCAATGACGTAACCATCGACAAGTTCTATTTTCGCGCCGAGCGCTTCGAAACCCTTGATATGAAAATCGACCGGGCGCGCTCCGATCGCACAACCGCCGGGCAGCGAAATCTTCGCTTCGCCATGCCTCGCAAGGAGGGGCCCCAGCACCTGAAAGCTGGCGCGCATCTTGCGCACCATATCGTATGGCGCCACCGCGGATTCGATTGTCGCCGCGTGCAGACGCATCGTATCGCTCTGACCGATGCCGGCTCCGCGGCGGATGTTCATTGTCACGCCGAACTGCATCAGCAAATCGCCCATACCAGCGACGTCGGCAAGGCGCGGAATATTACGCAATGTCACGGGTTCATCGGTAAGCAGCGACGCCGCCATCAGCTTCAAAGCCGAGTTCTTCGCGCCACTGATCGGAATCTCGCCCTTGAGGCGTCTTCCGCCGCGAATTCGTATCCTGTCCATGGTCCCTCTCGCGGCGCTCAACGCCGCGTCTTTGGCCTCTTGTAGCGTCCAGCGGACGGCTAGGCTACGGGGTGAAGCTAGCTGGTCTTTGGGGTCACATTCGGGCCGCCCGAAGACATCTTCGAGCCCGATTTCGGAGAATCCGGCGACACCGGTCCGGGACGTGCCCGAAGAGCCGCCTTGCGACGTTTGAGGTTGTCTCGGAGCGCTGCCGCGCGACGCTTTTCACGCTCTGCGGCGCTGCCTGCCATGGCTGCTAAGCGCCCTTTCCTAGCGCAAATTCGTAGGCTATAGCAGCCGCCTTCGGGCGCTGCCCGGATTGCACGGAGCCGGAGTAGCGTAGTGGTAGCGCAACCCCTTGGTAAGGGGTAGGTCGAGAGTTCAATTCTCTCCTCCGGCACCAGCAAGCAGTAAAGTTGAAGGCCGACGATGCCGACCGCAATTCCGCTTAACAGACCGACACCGCGCTAGTTTCGGTTTGGTGTCTCGTTTTCGTGTGGGTGGATTGCGGAGACCTAGTTGCTGTCGTCGGTTGACGTCCCTACTCCCCGGCCCGCTTCATGATCGAGTCGCAACATCGCGTCTTCGATCGCGGCGAACACATCGTCAACCAACCTGGCCAAGCCAGCTTTGGCGTTCTGCCAGTGACCCGGACCTTCCGCATCCAACCGGCGCAATTGCTCGACCAGCAACGCGCGCCTATGCTCAAGCCTCTCAATATCGCTCAAATCGGAAAGTCGCTCGACGTCGGCCTTACGTGCCGCCTTCTTTCGCAATGCGACGAGCCGCCGAGTCAACTGCTCGATACGCATCTCCATATCGGGATGAAACGTCGTGTTCGCCATCGTTCGAACCTGTTAAAGGTTCAAGGCGCGCGACAGCCCGCTCGACACCTTTTGTCTCAGACGCGCCTGATCAGGCGCAAAATCACAAGCAGCACGACAGCGCCGAGCGTGGCACTGACAATGGCAGGCACCAGCCCGACGCCAAAACTGACGCCGATCCGCGGCAACAGCCACCCGCCAATGAAGGCACCGACGATTCCGACCGCAATGTCGCCTAGCAGACCGAAGCCGCCGCCCTTGACCAACAGGCCCGCAAGCCAGCCAGCGATTGCACCGACCAACAGCCAAATCAGAATTGATTCCCCGGCCATCCCCAACCTCCTCGTAAATCCGGCTATCCGATGTGACTATGCAGGCCAACGCGCCCCGGACCGCGGCCCATCGCCCGTGTCAACAATACCCCAAAGCGCGGCAAGTTCCGTCCCAAATCAGCACAAATGCAGGATTTTCCGTCTTGCGCCCCCGGCGCAGAAGGGAACTTTAGCGGCACCAGGCCGTTTGGTATCCACGTCCGCCTCATGGGCGGAACGGTGAATAGGAGTGTGTGACATGTTGAACAAGCTATCTCGCCTGGTTGCGGCGACGACGTTGGCGTTGGCGGCGACTACGGCTGTTGCGCAGGCCGACGCCTGCAGCGGACATAGTCACGCGACGGGTACAATTCTAGGCGCGGTTGGCGGCGGTGCCATCGGCAGTGCCGTCAGTCACGGCAGCCTCGGCGGTGTCGTAGTCGGCGCGGCTGCCGGTGGCTTGGCCGGCAACGCGATTTCGCGCGACATCGATTGCCATCATCGCTACCACAGGCACGCTTATTGGAGCCGCAGTCAGCATCGCTACGTTTACCGGTACGACCGCTGAACTGACTAGGGATTTACAAAGATTCTAGACTGAAATTCAGAAA
>Ga0207693_10004827_pt1 | contig 11340 bp, 8 predicted proteins | sample LARL81metaG_FD_184347 | JGI IMG/M metagenome (GOLD analysis project Ga0207693, IMG submission 184347) | Corn, switchgrass and miscanthus rhizosphere microbial communities from Kellogg Biological Station, Michigan, USA - LAR L8-1 metaG... | ecosystem: Host-associated > Plants > Roots >... | reverse complement strand
GTCATGAGTGGCCGCGACAGCCATCACCAGTGTGCGCAGGGCCGTCGACTTGCCCGATTGCGGTGCGCCCACGATCGCGACATTGCCTGCTGCTCCGGCTAAGTCGACGGTCAATACGTCGCGGCGCTGATCGTATGGACAGTCGACCAAACCGATCGGTGCCGATAGCGGCCGATCCCCCCTGGCATCGGAGATGAGGACGTCGAGTGTCGGCGACTCCTTCAACGGCGGCAGCCACACCCGGTGCGCCGGCGTTCCGTGTCCCGCCAATCGGTTCAGCACGACGTCCATCAGCTTCGCCCCACGGGTTTCGCCGGGTGGCTGTTGTGGACACTCGGTCACCCGGCCGGTGGCCGCAGCGGTGAACGCTCTCGGCGCGCCCAGTGCATCGGCGTGCACCATCGGCGGCCTCTCGTGCGGCGCCGACACGAAGGCGGTCTGGAACCGCATCAACTCCCCAGACGCGGTCTTCAAATACGCGGCGCCGGGCGAATTTGGCAGATGATATGCATCGGGCACGCCGAGCACCGCTCGGGATTCACTGGCGGAGAACGTCTTCAGGCATATTCGGTAGGACAGATGGGTCTCCAACCCGCGCAGCCGCCCCTCATCGAACCGTTGGCTGGCCAGCAACAGATGCATGCCCAGCGAGCGCCCCAGCCGGCCGATCGCGACAAAGAGTTCGGCGAACTCGGGGTGCTGACTGAGCAATTCGGAGAACTCGTCTACCACGATGAACAGCGCGGGGAGGGGTGGCATGGTGCGGCCTTGCGATCGGGCGTGTTCATAATCGGCCACGCTCGCGAAGTGGCCTGCGGCCCTCAACAATTCCTGCCGACGGTTCATCTCACCGGCAAGTGCATCACGCATCCGCGCCACGAGGTGCGCCTCGTCGGCCAAGTTTGTGATGATCGCCGACACATGGCGTATCCGGTCAAGTCCGGGAAACGTCGCACCGCCCTTGAAGTCGACCAGCACCAGGTTGAGCACTTCCGGAGGATGGGTCGTAATCATGCCGAGGATCAACGTCCGCAGAAACTCTGACTTGCCAGACCCGGTGGCGCCTACACATAAGCCATGCGGGCCCATGCCGTTTCGCGCGGCCTCGTTGATGTCGAGTTCGACAGCATCGCCATGTTCGGACAAACCGATGGGCACCCGCAGAGGCCGGCGGCCCTGCCGGGTACCCCATTGCAGCGCGGGGTCGATGCTCGCGAGAACATCGATGCCCATCAGCTCAAGCCACCCGATCGTCGCCGACGGGTGTCTGGCTGCGGCATTGCAGGCGGGTCGGTAAGGGGCCAACCGTCGGGCGCACACCGCAGCTTGAGACGGTGTCAAACTATCCGGGCGCATGTCGCCGTCCAGACGCAGCTTCAGGCGCCGCCCAGCGGTGAAGGGCTGTTCGATCACAGGTGGCGAGCCGTCATCGACGACGATGACCACATGCGGTGACCGATTGTCGTCAAGCGGCCTGCAGCCGGCGATCGCCTCTCCGAGGCTGCGATAGGTCATCCGGAATGGCCCGACAGCGTCGAGCCACCGCGGATGCTGATGGTGCGGGAGCCACTTCAGCCAGTCCCATTCGGCGCCCGACGAGGGACCGACCACGGCGGCGATCCGGACATCGTCAGGGCCATGCAGGACCGCCAGCTGACAAACGATGGCGCGCAACAGCGCCCGCGCGACAGTTGGATCTGCGTCGACGGTGAGCGCCGAAATTGTCCGCAGCCCTACCACGCCCGGAACGTCGGCGACCATCGCCCTGCGTCGGATCAACCGCTGCAACGCCGACGAAGTGACCGGATCCAGCCCCTCGACCGGGCCGAGTTCAGGCGTTACGAGCGTGGTGCTGAGCGGCTGATCACCGCGGCCGACTCGGACGTGACAGAAGTCGGGATCGTCGATTCCGCGTTCCCACATCCGCGGGCCACCTGGCAGTGTCCACAACGCGTCCGGGTCGGGATGAATCCAGTGCAGCGAGCGATGCTGGTTGACCGCGGAGATGGCAATGGCCTGATCCACCGCATCGAGGTAGCTGAGGTAGGCGCGCCGATCCTCGTTCAGCTGGGCGGTCTGGTTGGCACCCCGCGTTCCGTATGCGAGCGAACCGAGGACCGACGCCAGCATCATGATGGGGAAGAACATAAAGATGGGACCACGGGCCGTCGTCGCGGCGCCGGAAGTGAAGTACAGCGCCATCATGCCGCCGGTGGCGACGAGCACGGCCACCGGCAGCAGACGAGCAAGTGGATTGGCGGGCGAGGCTTTCTGGACCTCGGGCGGGGCATCTAGTGTGATGTCGCCCTCAGCCACTGGCGGTGGCTGAAGTCGCGGTTCGCGGGAGAAGTCCATCGGCTGAAGGACGTTGCGCCCATCCGGTTGGTTCCATCCACAGGCGGCGACATTGCCGCGCAGCCATACGCCAAGGCGGAGCTACGGTGAATGCGCAGGGCGTCAAAAGGGGGGATGCAATGCCCGGTCCACTGTGCCGGCTATTGATTCAGCACGGACCAGACTCCGTGGACCTCGCACTACCGAGGGATGCGCTCATCGGCGCGCTGCTGCCGTCGATCGTCGACCTCGTCCACCGCGGCCCCGTCGCCGCAGTCGAGGGCCGGCAGTGGTATTTGTCCCGCGTGGGTCAGGAGCAGTTCGACGAGGCGACGAGCCTTTACGACAACGCTATCCGCGATGGCGAGCTGTTGTTGCTCACGACCGCCCCCGCCCCAGTGCCGCAATGGACGCGAAGCGATGCATGGCAGACGGCGATCGAAACCGTTGACGCCGACCGCGTTCCAGCGCGGTTCGCGGCGATGGCAGCATGCCTGTGCACCGCCGTGCTCGGTGCGGCGGCGTTGCTCTGGTCCGGCGTCGTCACCCACGGAGCGGCCGATGTCATCACTGGCGGCGGCATTGCCACGGCAGCCGCGGCCGGCGCAATCGTCATGCGACGCGCCCACCCTGACCCGATTCTCTGTGTCACGCTGTGCGTCATCGCTGTCATGTTCGTCGCGGTGGCGGGCTTTCTCGCCGTGCCCGGCGGTCCGTCGACACCCAACTCGTTGCTCGCGGCCGCGGCGGCGTGCTCGACGTCGATCCTGTTGTTTCGCATCACCGGCTGCGGTGCAATCTGTTTGACGGCCCTGGCTACGCTCAGCGCGTTGACGAGTGCGGCTTCGGCCTGCGGTGTCGCGTGGACGTTGCCCGCATCCACAACAGGCGCGGCGCTTACCGTGCTGGCCTTGGGCGCACTCGGCGCGGGTGCGAGATTGTCCATCGCATTGGCTGGTTCGGCGCCCGCCATGCCGGGTTCGGACCATGGCGCAGAAGATGATCCCACGGTGGAAACGCGACGCGCTGTCACGGCTCATCACTTCTTGACCGGACTCGTGATCGGGTCGGCGAGTGCCGCCGCGCTCGGCGCACTTGTGGTGGTATCCAGCTGTGCCCACAATGGGCGCCACTGGCTGACTTGTGCGGTCTTCGCGGCCGTGGTCGGACAGGTGTTGCTGCTGCGCGCCCGCACCCACATCGACATGCGCCGCCGCGTTGCCCTTGTCATCGCGGGCACTGCAGCCACTGCGGCGGGTTCCGCACTGGTGGTGATTTCGGCGCCAGGACATGCCAATTGGGTCTGCCTACTCGCCATCGCGGTCGGCCTGAGCATGCTGGGTACAGCATTTGGTGCGACAGTCGGTCCACTTGCACGCCGCGCGGTCGAAGTGCTGGAGTATCTCGCGCTCGCGGCGGTAGTGCCGCTGGCGTGCTGGGTTAGCGGCCTCTACGGGCTGGTCCGCGGTCTGAGCCTGCCATGACGGCTCACATAGCGCGGATCGTGAGGCTTTGCGCCGCTGGTGTGCTGGCTACCTTTCCGTTCTGCGCTGCGCCGGCCGCGTTCGCGGTCATGCCTCCGGCGGTCGACGATTCGATGTTGCCCAAACCGCGCCCACCTGCTCCACCGCGACCGACCAAGCAGCAAGAGCGTTGCGTCGCAACACCTCCCACACGCGTAGGCGCAGCCGATGGCGGACAGCTGAAGGGCCTCGATCTGAAGCAAGTCTGGAAGTTCACGCGCGGAACCGGACAGACTGTCGCCGTCATCGATACCGGGGTGGCACGTCATCGACTGCTTCCGCATCTCGTTCCCGGCGGCGACTACGTGTACACCGCGGACGGTACCGACGACTGCGACGGTCACGGCACAGTGGTCGCGGGGATTATTGGCGCAGAGTCGGATTCAGACGGATCGACGTTCAGCGGCATCGCACCCGACGCCACGATCGTCAGCATTCGTCAATCGAGCAACAAATTCCGCGCCGCCGACGATCCGTCCGGAGCTGGCTTCGGAGATGTGGATACGCTTGCCGGCGCCGTCCGCACTGCTGCGGACATGGGCGCGACCGTGATCAATGTGTCCTCGGTCGCGTGCCTGCCTGCCGACGGTGGATTGGACGACCGTCCGCTCGGCGCCGCGCTGGCCTACGCCGTTGACGTCAAGAACGCTGTTGTAGTGGCTGCAGCGGGAAACGTCGGCGGGCCCGGCCAGTGCCCCGAGCAGAATCCCGCGGCCGATCCCGCCCGGCCGGGCCAACCGGATTGGGACCATGTCAGCGTCGTCGTCAGTCCAGCCTGGTACGACGACTACGTGCTGACCGTGGGGTCGGTCGATGTGCGCGGGGCGCCGTCATCGTTCAGTCTGGCCGGGCCGTGGGTGGATGTCGCCGCCCCGGGCGAAGGCGTCGTGTCGTTGGATCCCGACGGTGAAGGCCTTGTGAGCAGCCTGCCGTCGTCCGGCGACCCGATACCCATCTCGGGTACGAGTTACGCGGCGCCAGTGGTGAGCGGCATCGTCGCGCTGGTGCGGTCGCGATCGCCTGAACTGACGGCGCGACAGGTCATGCGTCGCATCGAGGAAACAGCACACCGCCCGGCCACCGCGTGGGATCCGGTTGTGGGGCATGGTGTCGTCGACGCGTTGGCCGCGGTGAGCGGTGATGCGACGACGGCACCGATCTCTGCGGTTACGCGCTCGCGGCCCGTGTCGTACCCGGACGCGACGCCCACAGACGGTGGGGCCCATCGGTTCGCGGTCGGCGGGGCCGCGGTCTGTCTGGCCGTGTCCGTGGCGACTGTCGCCATGACTGCGTCGGCGGCGCGGCTACGACGGTCCCGCGACGCCATCGCTCGCGATTGACGCGGCGTCCTCGCTCAACTCCGGTCCGCGCGGCAACCGCGCCAGCACTGGCCACGGCGCCGGCACGGGCGGACCGGCGAGACCGAGATGCCTGGCGGTGTCCTCATTGCGAAGCCCGAACGCAACGCCTGACTCGTTGATGAAGTAGAGAGCGCCGCCGCTCGCGCCGCCGCCGGTGATCCCGGTCGAACGAACGTAGGCACTGCGACCTAGCGGGATGGAAACGGCGTCGACATTGGGGCCGTCGTCGTCGGCCTGCGCCAGCGTCATCGGACTGACACCATCGACGAAGAGCGAATTGGTCACCAACAGAGCGGTGTTGGCGCCGGTCGGAGTGAGCTGCCACCGCAGGCAGACAATGGCGCCATGGGACACACCCCCACGGTCCGGGAATGCTGAGACGTGCAGCGTGTCGAGGATCGGCACGGCCCCGATGACGTCAGGCGCGACGGTGGCGAAGTCGCGGTCGTTCTGTGAGTCGGTGAACCGGATGAGGTCCGCGGCAACTTCGCCGATCCGCTGCACCCCGCGCGCAAGCACAACGTAATACTCCTCGGCGACCGCGCGGGCGACTCGGACCACGCTTCCTACCGGAAATCCCCGCAGCACGCCCGGTGTGCCAGCGCCGGGTATGTGAGGGGCGGTGATCGGGGGCGCCTCGGGCGTCGCGTCCAGCAGGGCCCGCGAAACAGGCTGCGGGGTAATACTGTCCAGCTTCAGTGCCCGTACGACGGCGCGGTTGCGCAGGTCGACCTTGGCGCGCCATCCGTCATACAACAGATAAGTCGTCGCCGCGCTTTCCGCGCGGGGCGTGACGAGAACGGCGCGACCTGAGACGAACCCGTCGCTAGGTATATCCCCGGCGACGACGGTCGTGCTCGTCACATCATCGCAGACCATCCAGCCCGACTCGTCCTCGCCGAGCGGTGCGGCTATCGCGGCGGGTGCACCCGGAATGCCCATCAGTGGACCGCGTTTGGCGTTGTTGATCGCCGACGCGCTCACCGGTTCGGGATTCGCGGGCGTGCCGGCGATCAGTCGTGCGGACGCGAGGTTGAGTACCGGATGAATGATGTCGCCGACGCGGACATAAAGGGCTCCGGAGTCACGCATCATCACGATCGGCGCGCTGCCGAGTGCGCCGGACGGTCGAAGGAACGCCAGGACGGCGCACACGACAACGACGATCACCGCAAGGATGACGCCGGAAATGAGCGAAAGCGATTGCGCTCGAAGCGGATCGTCGAGCATCCGGACGTCGCCACGCACCAAGGCATGCTCCATCCGGCGCAGCAGGAATCGGTACCCGCTGACGTTCAGCCGCGTTGTCGATTGTCGAGCCATCTCTCCCCCGCCAGCCAGCCTAACGGCCGGCGGAGGTCGCCGACGTCACCGTTTTGTTTAGAACGTGCGCAGCAGCGCGGTTCGGCCCTTGACGTGAAGCTTCTCGATCGTCGAGTCACGAAGTTCGGCCATCCGCTGGCGCATCTTGTCTCCGAGTACGTTCAGCTCGTCGTCGCTCATCTGCACCGGCGGCGGGCACAGATCGCGCTCCTCTTCGGCGGCGTGGGCGTGCAACACCGCGACGAACGATTCCCATTCCGCTTGATAGCCCGCATCGTGCGGCGGCGTCCGCAACACGACGGCCAGCTGATCGAAGACCTGCCGATGCTCGGCATGGGCGATGGCCACCAGCTTGCTGGCTGCCTGCACCGCAGGATAGAACAGTTCGTCCTCGATGCGCATGTGGATATCCAGTTCGACGAGTAGCTCATCGAGACTGTCCTGGCGCTCGTGGGACGTGGGCGGCATCGCGGTGATCTTCTTGCACAACCCGCGCAGCGTGTTGTGGTGGTCGAACAACACATCGAATCCGTTCATCGCCTCCCCGCTTCCCAACCTCGCACCTCGACGATTCCGTCGCGAATTCGGGTCGGATAACTCGGCAGCGACGCGGTGGCCGGCCCCTTCAGTACCTCACCGGATTGACATTCGAATCGTGAACCGTGCCAAGGGCATACGACGCGGCCACGGTCGACCCAACCGTCCGACATCGGCGCGCCCAGGTGCGGACAGTACTCGCCGACGGCCAGCACGGTCTCGCCGTCTCGATGCAAGACCACACCGACGCCGTCGATCTCCACCCGCTGTGGCCGGCGGTTCAGTGCCCTCACCGCCAGCACCGGTGTCCAGTCCTCGACCTCCAATCGGGGACCCGAGCGATCGACGCCGACCCCGGACCCGTACACCAGCGAGGCACCCAGGTAGCCGCTTGCCATGGTCAGGCCATAGCCCAGCGCGCTACCGGCCATCCCGCGAAAGTGACGGCCGCGCCGTCGATCCCACCATGAGACCGCGTACAACCCGGTCGCCACGGTGTTCAACAGGCCATGCACGATCCCGATCCGGCGATCTTCGCCGTGGGTGTGCTGCCAGTCGGTCGCGCCGGTCGCCGCCGCACCCAGACTCCCGATGATCCCCACACCCAGCGCCAGTCTGGCCGCGTCGCGCATGGCGGTCTGCCCGGGCAGCACGCTGGCCGCGTCCAGTGTCACCGCCGTCGCTACTGCCCCGGTCGGCAACGCGGTCAACGCCGAGTGCAGCGGATGACCCAACCAGGTCCCGTGCAAAACGTTGGTGACGCGCTCCCGACGACGCCCAAACGCCGCGAACACCAACGTCAGGGCGTGTTCAAGCCGGTAACTGGGGCGATCCAGCCACTGCTGGCGCCCGACAGTCTTTACGGCCTGAGATCCGTACTACCTTGTACGTTCCGTTGCCGAACGTGCCTTGTTGACCACGGCAATCCTCCCCAGGTTCTTCGTGTCAAACGTCGAATCTCGCGGTTGATTGCTGAACCGCTCATCGGCCGGGCCGTCCCCGTTCGGCCTGACCACGGTGCGTTGTTACCCGCGCCCCGTACCAGGGACGCGAGACGACGGCGACAGTGGTTCAAGGCCAGCCCGCATTGATTTCTTGGCGTACCGCGCTTGCGGATTGGGTATCTGCTGCTCATGAATGCGGGACGGCCGTTGTCGGCGGTCACAGCCCTGGCCGTGATAGTCGCTGTCGGCGGACTGACAACGGCATGCGGCAGCGACGGCACCTCGACCGAAACTTCGGTCGTCACGGTCACCACGACCAGTCCGTCGACCGCTACCTCATCCGTCAGCACCGCAGTGCCGTCGTCGGCACCCACAGGCACGGTCACCGAGACCACGGTTCCGACCGGCACCCTGACGCCCACGGAGCGGGGCGATGACCGCGGCGGTAACGAGCCCGGCGATGACCACGGCGGCCACAGCGGACCCGGCTGAATTGCCGATCTCGACAGTTACGTGAATTTTCCCGGTTTCACTTTGAGCCGCGATAAAACGGATGTACGGTCCGCTTGCTGTCCTGCACCTTCCACTGAAAAGGCAATCGGAGCGTGTCCAACCACTTCACCGGGCTGAGCCTCGGGCCCCCGCTGGGCGACCAGCGTTTGGATCTCTGCGACCTGTACGCGTTCGTCTCACCGGCCGACCCGTCGCGGACGGTCATCATCCTCAATGCCAACCCGCTGGCCGATGCCCTGCACCCCGATGCGATCTACCGCGTGGCGATCGACAATGACGGAGATCTGTTGAACGACATAGCTTTCAGCTACGTCTTCTCCGAACCGCGCCATGGCAAGCAGACCGTCGACGTCTACCTGGCGGCAGACGAGGACGCCGAGTCGGTCGAGGCGGTAGGGGAGAAGCTCTTCTCGGAGGTTCCGGTCTCCTTCGTCGGCGATGAACCCCACATCGCAACGTCGGGCGACTTCACGTTCTTCGCCGGTGCCCGCAGTGACGCGTTCTTCTTCGACTTCGACGGAGTCAAAAATCTCTTCAACACCTCCGGCAAGCGCAACTTCACCGACCTCACGTTGCCTGGCGAATCACCCTGGACTGGCGTGGATTCCAACACCGAGGCCAACGTCTTCTCCACCGCCATCGAGATGCCGACCAGCTTCCTCGGCGCCAACCCCGACATCAGGATCTGGGGTCGCTGCAGCTTGCGCCTCGACGGCGAGCTCCTGCACGTCGACCGCGCCGGCCATCCGTCGGTCAGCAGCTTCTTCAACACCGACGACACCAAAGAGGAGTACAACGCCAGCGAGCCGGTACACGACCGCCAACGGTGGATCGACATGTTCATCCATCAGCTGGGCCACACCGGCGACTACTCGCGCGACGAAGCCATCGAAGCGATCGACAACGAAGGCACGCTGCCCGACATGCTGACGTTCAATCCATCGAAGCCAGCCAAATACCCGAACGGCCGCGTCTTCACCGACGACGTCATCGACTACCGGCTGGCGTTCCTCACCAAGGGCGACTGTCCGCCGTCCGGCCTGAGCCCGCACACGGACACTCTGCAGGTGTTCCCGTATCTGGGCTTGCCGCACCTGCCGTCGGGCTGACCTATAGGGTTCGTTCGGCCAATGGACATGGGCCCTCGACGGTGCCGATGTGACAGGTGTGGCGGTCGGCTAGAGCTATTTCCGCTTGGCGTGTAGCAACACAGGCCTGTCGACGAGCGCCGGCGCGGGACCGCTGCGGCTCAGCCTAGGCGCAGGCGGGAGGCTACGACGCGCTTCGCGTGCCGGGCACCGGTCTCGACGACACGAAGGTGATCGGCCAGCCTGCGCGACGAGCTACTCGCGAAACACTTCGGACAAGAGGAAAGACATGCTCCACCGTCGAAGCCGAGCAGCCACCGCCATCAACGGTGACCGTCACAGCAGCCGCGCCAGCGCCCCGGCTCTTCGAAAACGGCACCCCCTGAGGGCACCTGTCTATGCTCCGCAGCAGTCGTCAAGCGTCTACTACCCGAATTGTGCAGCGGCGCGCGCCGCCGGTGCGGCACCGCTCCTCGTTGGCGAGCCGGGCTACCGCGACGGCCTCGATCGTGACGGAGACGGCGTCGCCTTTGAACGAAGCTCGAAATCGACGTTTTGGCGCGCCCGAGTGGATAACGCCAGAACATCGATCTCGGCGTAGCTAGACCTCTTTGGACCGGCGTTCCCGATAGGCCGCCACATGCTGGCGGTTACCGCAGTTGCCCGTGTCGCAGAACTTCCCCGACCGGTTGCGCGACAGGTCCAGCAGCACGGCCTCGCAATCCGCTGCCGCGCAGATCTTCAGCCGGCGCAGCTCCCCGATCCGGATGAGGTCGGCCAGGGCCATCGCAAACTCGGCGCCCATGCGCTGCCAGAGCGGGTCGTGTACGGACGCCAGGTGCAGATGCCACTCCGGCTGCTCGGGGTGCCGGGTCAGCCACGGCGAAGCCTTGGTGTCGCTGAGTAGCGCGTTCACCTGCCCGACGCTCTGAACCTCGTCGTCGGCGACCTCCCAGATCTTGGCCAGTCGCTCACGCAGCCGGTGGATCGACGCTAGCTCGACGGTGTCATGGTCACGCCGGCCCGTATAGCCCCAGCCGTCCAGAAAAGCCTCGAGGGCGGCGGCATCACCGAGTTGTTCGCCGTCCACCCTATCGGTGTTGATCAGCCCACACGCCGCCCGCAAAGTGAGCTCGGTGTCATGAGTAAAAATCATTTGACTTATGACCCCTTCCGACACTAGCGTCATGACCAAAGAACATTTTACTCATTACATCGCGGAGGTGCACCCATGGCAACAACACAGCCCACGGTTGACCACTTCCGGTTCGGCCTGTTGCTCGCGGTCAGCTCCGCCTTCGCCTTCGGTTCCTCCGGACCGTTCGCGAAGTCGCTGATGGAGGCCGGCTGGAGCCCGACCGCCGCGGTCACCGCTCGGCTCGCCGGCGGCGCGCTGCTGATGGCCATCTTCGCCACGATCGTGAAGCCCGACTGGTTCCGCGAAGCCCTGCAGCACGCCAAGACCGTCGTTGCCTACGGGTTGATCCCGATCGCCGGCGCGCAGCTGTGCTACTTCAACGCCGTCGCGCACCTGTCTGTCGGTGTGGCGCTGCTGCTGGAGTACACCGCCCCGATCCTGGTGGTCGGTTGGCTGTGGGCCACCACCCGCCGCCGCCCGAGCAACCTGACACTCTCCGGCGTCGCGATGGCAATCGCCGGAATCATGTTGGTGCTCAACGTTTTCAGTGGCGCACACATCAATCTGATCGGTGTCGGC
>Ga0207693_10004826_pt1 | contig 11340 bp, 6 predicted proteins | sample LARL81metaG_FD_184347 | JGI IMG/M metagenome (GOLD analysis project Ga0207693, IMG submission 184347) | Corn, switchgrass and miscanthus rhizosphere microbial communities from Kellogg Biological Station, Michigan, USA - LAR L8-1 metaG... | ecosystem: Host-associated > Plants > Roots >... | reverse complement strand
CTGCTGGCTGCCTTCCAGCACGATGGCAATGTCTATTCGGCGGCGTTTAGTCCGGACGGGACACGGGTGGTGACGGCGAGCGAGGATCAAACGGCGCGGGTTTGGGAGGCCGCCAGCGGCAAGCAGGTCGTGCTGTCGTCGCTGGCGCTGATCGAAGCCGAGTCCGAACTGGGCGTGCTGCGGCGGCTGGTCGATCACGGCGGTTGCTGGATCGAGGCGAACGATCTCTCCGCCGTGCAGCTCTGCCGCGAACGCCGGCTGCCGTTCGTCGCCGGCCCCACGCTCAATGTCTACAACCATCGCGCGCTCGCGATGCTGATGGACGATGGCCTGCGCCGCTGGGTACCCGGCGTGGAGCAAGGCTATAGCTTGTTGCGCGAACTGCGCGACGCGATGCAGGCGGAAGGCCGGCCGATGCCGGAACTCGAGGTGATCGCCTTCGGCCGGTTGCCGCTGGCCTTCTCCGCACGCTGCTTCACCGCACGGGCGCTCGACGTCGGCAAGGACCAGTGCGACTTCCGTTGTATCGACTATCCCGACGGCATGCCGCTGGCCACGCGCGAGGGCCGGCCGTTCCTGCGCATCAACGGCATCCAGATCCAGGGCGAGGAGGTCACCGACCTCGGCCCCGAACTGCCGGCATTGCGCGAACTGGGCGTGGATGTATTGCGGCTGTACCCGCAAGCCGCGGGCATGGCCGAGATGGTGGCTCACTTCCATCTCGCCCGCCGCTCGCCGGTGGCACCGCCACGCATCGGCGCCCGCAACGGTTACTGGCACGGCGAGCCGGGCATGCACATGACTGGGCTCGCATAAGCTCGTCCTCGACCCTGCTCACGAGCAGCGGGGAATCCTGGCTGCAGTTGCGCCTTCGCTGACCGTATCAGCTCAGCCGGTCGAACCAGCTTCTGTCATAGGACAGGAACGCATCGAGGATTTGCGGATCGTGTTTGGTACCCCGTTCGCTGGCCAGAATGAATAACGCATCCTCATGCGACTGGGCTGCATGGTAGGCGCGACGATTGCGTATCGCGTCATAGCTGTCGATCACGGACAAGACCCGTGCTGGCAGGGGAATGGCCTGCTCACGCAGACCATCCGGATAGCCGTTGCCATCGTAGTGCTCGTGATGATGACGCACTGCCAGCGCGATCTCGTCACCAAAGGGCAGCCCCGGGTCCATCCGCACGATGTGCTCGCCATGGAGGCTGTGGCCCTTCATGATTTCCCACTCGGCGGGAGTGAGATCGCTACCCTTTTTTAGGATGTCGTCGGGCACCGCGATTTTCCCGAGATCATGCAGATATCCACCACGCTTCAATGCAAGGATGGAATCTTCGTCCATCCCGAGATGCCGTCCTAGGTCGGTAGCATGGACGGAAAGCCGCTCGCAATGGCCTTCTGTGTATGGATCGCGTCCTTCGACGATGAGCCCGAGTGTGCACAGGACAGAATCAGCGGTCTCAAGTTCGTCGGTAAATTCTTTCAGTCGTAGCAGCGACTTCACGCGGGCGATCAATTCTTCCGCGAGAACAGGCTTGTTGAGGAAGTCGTCGGCCCCTGCTTCGATCCCGCGGACTTTATCGCTGCTATCGCTGAGGCCCGTGATCAGAACGAAGGGGATCAGGCGAGTCGCCACATTTTCTTTCATCGCCCGACAGAGATCGTATCCAGACTTGCCAGGCATCATCACGTCAGAAAGGATGAGATCGGGAGCCTGGCGGCGCACTTCCGCTTCCGCCTGCTCGGCGCTCGAAGCGGTGACCACACTGTATCCGCGAATTGTGAGCAACTGGCTCATCAGCCCGGCGATGCTGGGCTGATCATCGACAACAAGAATCCGCGGAACTCGACGCCTTGGTAACAAATCCCCCATACGCTGATAAGAAGCGACCTCGCCACGGGTAGTTGTCCGCGATATGCGCTCAAACCCCAAGACGACGAAGCTGGAACTATGAGAACCGTTGAAATTTACAACCTAAGATTCTACCGCCATTCTCGTATGTGCGTGCGAGCGTCAATAGATGAAAACACTATCATTAGTCTGAAGTTTCAAGAATTCCCATTTCGGTACTCACATATGTGAAATGTGATTGCTGATCTTGCATTTGTGCCGAGCTGTACTTAGCTTGGCGACATGCGGCGCAAATTGAGATCTCTATTGGCGTTACTGCTGATGATAGGGACTTTCTTCCATGCCTTATCAGCGGCGGCACCGAAAATCCATATCATCGCTTTCGGCAAGTGGATGTCGGTGCAATGGGTCAGCGGAGCAGGAGCAGACGACAAGTCGGTCACGCTCAAAATCCGAGCACTCGTAGTAGACGGCCGCGTCAAAGAGTACGTTTTGGGAGCACCTCATGAAGTGACCGATCGTCTCTTCGTGGTTCGGCGGGTATTTCGCGTGAATGACAGCTTGCCGGAAGATTCGAATCCACGATGGCAGTGGCAGCGTGGAAGCTGGCTGCTGGTGGATCGTACAACCGGGAGAATTGCACCCATCAATTTGCCTGACTTCGACGTTCTCTACTCGGTTGCGAGCTGGTATCGCGATTATGTGGCATATTGCGGCGTCGCCGATGATGGCAAGAAGACGTACGCAGTAGTGGCCGAGTTAGGCCGCCGCAAGCCGGTCTTGAAGAAAATCCTGGGAGAGGGAATCACAGATAACGCCGCGCCGGATTCGGCCTGCTCCGTTCCCGAGTGGCGCCGAGGCCCTGTGCGAGTGAGTTTCGAGTCGGCAACTTCGAAGCAGACGTTTGCGATTCGTGGGCACGTTGTAGACGTTGTGCCCGATGCACCGGACGAAGAAGATGATTAGAAGAATGCTCGACTGACGGGCGAGCGTCCTATGTCTCCCCCTGCTCCCCTCAGCTCTTAATTCCGCGTGTGTGCCTAGTCACCTGCAGCTTCTACTGCAGGCATTTCTTCCGCGACAACTTTCTCTTTGACCTTCGCACTGGTGACCAGGATGACCGAGAGCACAACGATTGCGCTGCCAGCGAGGATGAAGCGGTCCACCTTTTCATGCAATATCAGCCAGCCGAGGAACACAGCCACAACAGGATTCACGTACGCGTAGGTTGAGACTTTCGATGTAGGCACATGCTCGAGAAGCCAGATGTAAGCGGTGTAACCAATCCACGAGCCACAGACGACGAGGTATCCAACGGCAGCAAGGCTTCGCGGAGCCCGCGTGACGTGAGAGAAGTCTCCGTTCAGCAAAGCGAAAATGAAGTTACCTGCTCCCGCCGCAGTGACTTGCCATCCAGTAGCGCCGAACACATCCATCCCGGATTGCCACCGTTTCGAAAGCACCGAACCGAGGGCCCAACTAAACGATCCACCGATCAGGCTGATCGAAGCCCAGAATTCTCTTCGTCCGAGGCTGCCCGCTTGTAATTCGGGCCAGACGAGCACGAACAAACCGACAATTCCCAGTGCCAGTCCAGCTTTCCCCCGCCGCGAGATGTGGTGATCACCCAGCAGAAGGGAATCGAGAACCAGAAACCACAACGGCGTGATGGCGATGATGAGCGCGGAAAGGCCGGACGAAACCGTAAGTTCCGCATAAGAGAGCGTCAGATTGCCACCCATAAGCAACAGCAGACCGACGACGGACGCTAGGGCGATCTGCTTGGCCGAGTAAAGAATGCGGTGACCAGTGAGCGCACAGACACCGAGCATGATCACGCCAGCGATCGAGAATCGCACTCCGCACATCAACGCTGGAGGAATGGTTTGTACCGCGATGTCGATGGCGAGGTACGTGGAACCCCAAAAGATGTACACGAGCCCAAAAGCGAGAATCACCATCCACCGTTTTGGGCGATGAGCGGAATGCATTTGCTTGAGAAACAGAGGGAAACCTAAAGATATCAGACGAGAAAAGCTGTCGCTTGGATTCTAAAGTTGAGGAGGTGGGATGGTGTAGTGAGTGTATTCGCGATTTTCGCCAACAACGACCAGAGAATCTGCTATCGAGGGCTGCCCTGCTTCTTCTGCTCGAGGCAGCCTTGCTCGATGTCCTTGACATCAGGTAGCTTCGGAGCTCCCTCTAGTATTGGATCTTGGGCCTCCTGCACAAACCCGTCGGCAAACTCCTTCGGTGACTTCGAGGCACCCGGGATCCCAATCAGGAACTCTCGCCGCCTCACCTCTATCAGGTAATCTGCATCCACCACAATGTTCGCAGGCATTGGTTCTTCCAACCTAAACTCCTGGGGGCCTAAGTAGAGGAAAGCATCGATATAGTGTTCCAGCGGTTTTTCGGCCTGTTTTTGCAGCCTTAGGGGAAATAAAGCAAGTTGCGCCTTGCAATCGGGGGTGACCATGATTCCCGGCGGGAAAATGTCACTGAGCAACAAGGCACCCAGCCACGTGCCTTTCGTTAGAGCGATTGAGGGATTGGGCCACGATGCGAAAGGGCTGATGGACGCTGCTGGCCGGTTGGTATCGTAGACGCTAAGATCACTGAGGACAAAGGTGCGGTTCGGATAATCTTTCTCATAGGCCGACACGGCACTGTCATCAATTCCGTGCACTAGGTGAAATGTGCCGAAAAGCATCAGAGCCTTACGATGTTTTAATAAGACCTCTTTTTCCATGACGGAAGCGGTGCTAGCGTCGCGATCGACAAATTTGTTTGCTTCTTCGGAAGTCTTGACCGTGTCCCAGTCAATGGGGGGATCGCAAGCCAGCACGCGGAGCCGCTTGGTTGTAGGGAGTTTCTGATTGATGGCGCGAACGAGAGGGAAAAGCTGCTCATAGAAGCCCGAGTAACCACACATAGACTGCGTGGTATTTCTCCACACTTTGCGGACTTCGGTGAAAGGCACATCTTCTCCAGTGATGTAACGGTCGAGAACAGGCTGATATAGCGAATTGCCGCATTCGACCGCGATGTCATTTACCCTTAAGGGGAATGCCGGATCGCGAATGAGCGCGAGAACGAAGTCATCTACATCTTTCATTCCATGCGCCGCTGGCATCCCCACGACTTCGTATCTATCGAACGTGGCAAGAATCGTGGGGATGGCAGGTTTAGGGGTGGGTTCCTGAGCGGTCGGCTTCGTACGTCTGGCTTGACTTGCCGCTGGTAGAACGGTCATCAGGAGCAACGACAACACGATCCAGCCAGACCGACCAAGTCGATATAACCCGCAGCGCGCCGATTGCCCCTCAGGAATCGTGCTGCAGAGTAAGGTGCAGAAGTATCTCATCTAAACGATTCCTTTTAGTCCCTGATCTGGGCAACTCGTTGACGGGTGACGCTGGCCAGCAAAGATCTCAGAGATGAATCGAACCGTTCGGCTATAAGTCGGAAATGGATATATCGTATTCCGAGCGAGTCGTCAAGTGACGGGTGTCAATTGAGGATTTAAGCGATAACGAGGCCAGCATGTCAATCGTTGGCAGAGCTTGAACTATCGCCGAATGGATTGATTACGCTCAGCGCGTGATTCTGTTGGCCGTGTGGATGGCGTACCACTGACACAAAGCGCTCAACTGTCGTAATCAACTGTCGTAAGCAGGGATAGTGCTCACTGACTCGATGTTTGAAAAGGAGGGTCAAAGCAAGGACAACTACATTAGCGTTTACTTCAGCTTTTCGTACTCCACTTTAGCCGTCTTTAAGAGCGGAACGTCCGCGTCAGCATCTTTCCAAATGGCAAAGAAATCTTGATAGGCGGTGCGCGCTTTCGCCGCGTCTCCTTGCACAGCGTAGGCTCGTCCGAGATTCAGCTGCGCCAGAGGATATTCAATTCCCCAAGCAACCGCCCCTTTGTGATCGAGTATCCGCTGAAATTCCGCCGCAGCCTTGTTTCCATCGTGCAACTTTAGGTATGCCAACCCGCGCACAAACACCGGAGTAGCGCCCACCGCCCGTGGTCCCGTTCCAAACTCATAATTGCGAACTGCTTCGAGAGTGCTCACGGTATCGGCTGCCTGGCCTTTGCCGAGTTGTTGCATCGCGTGCACCTCGACCCCGATCATCGTCTTGATGAAGACATTGTCGGGAGCATCACGCATGGCGCTCTCCAGTACCAATGAAGACTTCGCGGCATCCCCTGCGGCCGCATATGCCAGCGCCGCTCCCCATCGCGTGTCCGGATCATTGAATATCTCAATAGCCCGGTCAGCTTTTTTTCGCGCTTCGCTTTCGTACCCTAGCTGCCCCTCGTCGTAGGCTTCGAGCGTCATGATTTGGCCTGCAACTTCTTTGGCCCCTGCCCCTATGAAGGCCTGCCGCGCTTGCTCCCATAACCCGTGCGATGTTTCCACCTTACCCAGACAGGCGTTCCACGCAGCATTGAAGAACATCAGAAAAGGCTCGAACGAGGTACCCTTCACTGCATCAAGCTCATGCTGGATAGCCGCGCGATCCCCCTTGTAATAAGCGAGATCGAGGAGCGCAAAATGAACTCCCGAACCAGCTGCCTTCTTGGCAATGGCTTCTTCCGCCATGCTCTTCGCCTCATCGAAGCGGTTCAACGCCTCATAAGCGCCAACCACGTTGTCGTAAGCATAAACATCCTGGGGATCGATACGATGTGCCTCGCTCGCAAACTCTAGAGCCTTCTCGTGCCTGCCCAGTGCCGCAGAAGAAAGGGCGGCGTCATCCAATGGCACTGTGTCGCGCGGGTAAGTCTGCGCCCACTGCGTGTAGACCGTAAGCGCCTTCTCTAAGTCGATCGTTACTTCGTCGTAGTAGTGCGCCTCGATGTAGTACCTCTCGCGGTCGCTTGCCCGGTCGCGCAGTTCGTATGCTTTCTTAAGAGCACTCATCCCTTCCGTCAGCCGGCCGAGATTGAAGGAAGATACGCCCATGGTCGCATAGGCCATGGCGAAGTTTGGATCTAGTTCGGTCGCCTTCTTGAGAAATGGAATCGCCGCGCCATCGCGCATTTTCTGGTGTTCGCTCTGTCCCAACGTATACGCCTGTAGCGCTTCCAAAGACGAGGTCGTGGCCTGTTCCAGCGGCTTGGCAAACTGCTGCACCGAGGCCAGCGATTCCCCCATCTTCTGACGCAAACTAGATGCGGCTTTGTCCAGAGACTTCAACACCTGTTCTTTGCTGTCAACCTCGACCTGCTCGCGGTCCAGTGCGTCGCCAGTTGCGCCGTTGAGTGCTGCGAGCGTGATGACATAGTGGTTTCCCAAGCCTGCTATGGATCCCGTCAGCAGCGCTTTGATCCCCTGCCGCTGGCAAATTTCCCGCGCCACGTCATTCGAGATCCGCTCATCGGCCGGCTTCCCCATTAATCGCAGTGCGTCGCGGATTTTCGAGTCGGGAACAAGATTGAGGTACGGCGACTGTTCCAGTTGCACTGCGAGCGCCTGCTTCAGAGTGCCATCAAAGACGGGATCTCCAGTGGTGTTTACGAAGTCAGCGAGCAACACACTATCTTTCTCAGTGAGCTTCGCCGACGTTCTCGAACGGAGGTACATGACGAGCCCTACAACCACGACCAGCACTCCCGCGGCGATTGGCAGGATGAGACTCCACTTCATCTTTTGCTTTGCCTCGGGGAGTCGAGTGGGAGGTGTGGTCACGGCGGATTGCGACGGAACGGATGACGGAACAGCAATTCTTGATGCGGAAGAAGCTCTTGCAGGAATAGTCGGGGCTTCCATCACAGCCGGAATTGCCCCGGAACTCTGCGCGATCGCTCGCCCGCTCTCCGTATCCCGCTTCAGCCGTTGCAAATCGGCGCGGATATCTGCAGCGCTCTGATAACGAAGGTTACGATCCTTCTCCAGGGACTTATTGAGAATGTCTTCCAGCTTGGGAGGTAAATCCGCATTGAGGCGGATCGGCGCTACCGGCGCCCGATTCAGAATGGCATCGAAAATGAGGGCGGAAGTATCCCCTCGGAAAGGTAACGCTCCCGTCGCCATCTCGTAAAGAACCACGCCGAAGGAAAAGAGGTCCGTGCGCGAATCAAGTTCCTTTCCTTTGGCCTGTTCCGGAGACATATAGGCGACCGTGCCGAGAGTGGAACCGGGGCTGGTGAGATGCTCCTCGAGCACGACGGACGTTGGCGCTGTCACATCGGCAGGCTCCGACGACGAGCGGGAATCGGATTTCACCTTGGCCAGACCGAAATCGAGAATCTTCGCGTGTCCGCGCTTCGTGACGAAAATATTGGCAGGCTTGATGTCGCGGTGAACGATGCCGCCGGCGTGCGCAGCGTCGAGCGCGTCGGCGATCTCGATGCCGAGAGACAGAATTGTCTCGAGTTCCATTGGACGGCCAGCGATCAGGTGCTTGAGCGTGGCGCCATCGAGAAACTCCATGACAAGGAACGTTCGGTTGCCTTCCTCGCCGATGTCGTAAATCGTGCAGATGTTCGGATGATTTAGGGCCGATGCAGCTTTCGCTTCTCGGCGGAAACGCTCTAGCGCTTGACGGTCCTGCGCGAGGTCTTCCGGAAGAAATTTCAGTGCGACGAAGCGGCCAAGGCGCGTGTCTTCTGCTTTGTAGACGACGCCCATGCCGCCGCCACCCAGTTTTTCGACGATCCGATAATGAGAGATGGTCTGATCGAGCAAGGAAGTCCCCGCACCCTGTTGGGCAGTAATGCTACGGCTCAGTCGGCTCGAAGTCAAAACGAGATTGAATCGTCGGGTTCGTCCGGAGGAAGCGGATTTTTGACGGACCGGATGATTATGGAGGCTCGTCGGCTATCCGGAAGCTATCGGTCGGGTTAGGTAACATCGCAACGTCATTCCAAATCCCTAAGTTGCCGTCGGGCCCAGTGAATGGTGCCGCGACAGGTTCCAAGCTGAAACGATTCCGCTCATGATGTGATGGCGAACAAAAAGCGAAAATGATAAACTGCCATCCTTATGGCACGGCGGCCAGATCCCGGAAAGAAAGACGAGACGTGGACTCGGAAAGACTTGGACCAGATCCTCCATAATCTCTCACTGCTCAGCGAACACGGAGTGCGCGAGTTCTATCAGCGCGCCTACCGCGAGTGCGCCATAATCAACTCGCATACGTTTCCTCCTGCCCGCGCCGTTCAGGAATTAGTGCAGGCCTGGAAGCAACTAAGGAAGTGGCGAAGACCATAACTGTCCGGGCGCATCTCATAGTCCGTTTTGAAAGGCTCAGTTTTCCGCCGACGACGGTTCGTATGGGACTCCGTTTTGCGCCGTGCCGCGAAAAAGCGTGAATCAAGGCGAGACTGACCCAAGCGAAAAGGTTCGTATCAGGGCGCGGCTTCAGCCGTGCCGAAAACAGCCCAACAAAGAACGGGGCTTTTAGCCCTTGCGCGCCTTCTTGAGACGTGCGAATTCGCAGAACTTCGGTCACAACAAGGGGGTTCCGCCGCCTGCATATTCCCAGCTATAATCAAATAGATGTCGTTCGACTGCGATGCTGATGAAGAACTCCAATTCTCATTTGCCCGAATGCTGGCTGCACTGCCTGGTATGTCCCCGGCGGTATCGGGCCAATCTGCCATCGCGGCTCCGTCCTTCTCTTTTCGGTAGCGATTAGTTCGTTCCTCCGCCACAAGCGCCTCGTTTTTTCGATATTCAGCACGCTTGAACCAGAGCTGCTACCCGAGGTCCGACTCACGCCAACCAGCCAATAACCATTGGCTGTCTTACGGAGGAAATTCCAATGACTACCAAGACGATGACCGCAACAATCGGTCCAAGAATCAAAACCGCCCTGCCCGGGCCGAACGCCAAGCGCGTGCTCGAGGGTGATCAGAAATACATTTCGCCGTCCTACACCCGCTCCTACCCGATGGTCGCCAAGAGCGGCAAGGGAATTGTCGTGACAGACGTGGACGGAAACGAGTTTTTCGATTTTTCTGCTGGCATCGCCGTAACCTCGACCGGCCATTGCCATCCCCATGTTGTTGCTGCCATTCAGAAGCAGGCCGGCGAACTGATCCACATGTCCGGGACCGATTTCTACTACGAGAACATGGTGGATCTGGCCGCCCGCCTTTCGAAGATCGCTCCCATGAAAGCGCCGCACAAGATTTACTACGGCAACTCCGGCGCCGAGGCAATCGAATGCGCGCTGAAACTCGCGCGCTACCACACAAAACGCCAGCAGGTCATTGCGTTCTTCGGCGCATTCCACGGCCGCACCATGGGCGCGCTCTCCTTAACGGCATCGAAACCGCAGCAGAAGCGTCGCTTCTCGCCGCTCGTGCCCGGGGTAACTCATGTCCGCTATCCTGATGTTTACCGCGGATGCGTCGGGGGCCAGCAGGAAGCCGAAGCGTTCGCCCTCGGCTGCGCGCGCTTCATCGAAGAGAAGCTCTTCAAGACCACGCTGGCGCCCGAAGAAGTGGCCGCGATTTTCGTCGAGCCGATCCAGGGCGAAGGTGGATACGTCGTCGCTCCCACCGTCTTCATGCAGGAACTCCGACGCATCTGCGATCGCCACGGCATCCTGCTCGTTGTCGACGAAGTACAAAGCGGCATCGGGCGGACAGGGAAGTGGTTCGCCGTCGAACACACCGGAGTTGAGCCGGACATGGTCTGCATGGCAAAGGGCATCGCTTCGGGCATGCCTCTGGGCATCACAATGACGAAGGCTGACCTGATGGATTGGGTCCCGGGATCCCATGCGTCGACTTTTGGCGGAAATCCTGTAGCCATCGCTGCTGCTTTAGCCACGCTCGACGTGATCGAGAAAGAAAACCTGCTGCAGAATTCCGAGCGGGTTGGACGTCATATTCTGTCGCGCATGGCGGATTGGCCTTCGAAGCTGAAACTGGTCGGCGATGTGCGCGGCCGCGGACTGATGATCGGTGTCGATATCGTGCTCGACAAGGTCACCAAGGAATACGCCAACGTCGAACGCGATCGCATCGTCGAGATGGCCTTCGAGAAGGGCATCCTGTTCCTTGGCTGCGGTCCGAGCAGTATCCGCCTGTGCCCGCCACTGGTAGTCACAAAAGAAGAAGCGGATGTCGCTGTGGCTGTCCTGGAAGACTGCATCGCCGCGGTAGGCAAGAGCGCATAACTGATTGGCGGTTTGCTCAAGGTGGTTTTAAAGCCGTGCCGTCCGGCTCGGCCATCTGTCATCCTGAGCGAGGATTGGACTTCGCGCAAGCGCGCGAAGTCCAACCGCAGTCGAAGGATCCCTATATAGTCCAGCGCTCCGCTGACGCATCGGGGAATTCTCATACGGACTCTTTCAGCCGCGCGCTCACTTCACCACCACCGCGATTTCCCCATGCTTCTCGTTAACTTGCACTCGCACTGGCCCGGAATCGCGTTCGAGGAACAACCCGATCCTGCAATCTTCAACACGAAGATCATTGATCGTAAGTTGCGGGACTCCTTGCGGCAAATAAGGTCGGT
>Ga0207693_10004825_pt1 | contig 11340 bp, 9 predicted proteins | sample LARL81metaG_FD_184347 | JGI IMG/M metagenome (GOLD analysis project Ga0207693, IMG submission 184347) | Corn, switchgrass and miscanthus rhizosphere microbial communities from Kellogg Biological Station, Michigan, USA - LAR L8-1 metaG... | ecosystem: Host-associated > Plants > Roots >... | reverse complement strand
GACGCTCGAGCCCGATCTGATGTTCGAGCTCGCTCGGCGAAACGGTGTCAGCCTCCCGTACCCCGACGCGGATGCGGTCCGGCGCGCCTACAGGTTCAGCAACCTGCAGTCATTCCTGGACGTGTATTACCGGGCGTGCTCGGTGCTCATCCACGAACAGGATTTCTACGAGCTCACAACGGCCTATCTGACGCGTGCGCGAAGCCAGGGCGTGCGCCACGTCGAGATCTTCTTCGACCCGCAGACTCACACCGCTCGCGGCGTCCGGTTTGAAACCGTGGTGGGCGGAATTGCTCGGGCATTGACCGAGGCGCGGCAGCTCGGGATCACGTCCCATCTGATCATGTGTTTCCTGCGGGACCTGCCGGTCGAGGACGCGATGACGACGTTGGAGCAATCGCTGGCACATCGCGACGTGATCTTCGGAGTGGGCCTCGATTCCGCGGAGGTGGGTAATCCCCCACAGAAGTTCCGGTACGTGTTCGAGCAGGCGGCCGCGGCCGGGCTCCGTGTCGTCGCACACGCTGGCGAGGAGGGACCGCCCGACTACATCTGGCAGGCGCTCGATGTGCTCGGCGCGGAGCGGATCGATCACGGTGTGCGCTGCCTGGAGGATCGTCGCCTCGTCGCGCGCCTCGAAGCCGACCGGGTTCCGCTGACCGTGTGCCCGTTCTCGAATGTCAGGCTGAAGGTCGTGGAAACGCTCGAGCAGCATCCGCTGGCGAAGATGCTCGAGCACGGGCTGTGCGCCACGGTCAACTCAGATGACCCCGCCTACTTCGGCGGCTATGTAGGGGAGAACCTCGCCGGCGTCGCAGATGCCCTGCAGCTCGACGAGCCTGCGCTCGTCCAGCTCGCCCGCAACAGCTTCGAAGCCGCGTTTCTCGACGACGCCGCCCGAGCCCGTCACCTGGCCGAGCTCGACGCTGCTCATTCGTGAGCGAAGACGATGTCCTGGGCACCCTCCCAGAGGGTCATCTCGCCCAGAGGCCGGAGGTTCTCATCGCCCTCGAACACCGTCAGGAAGTGGTTGCCCGCGAGCTGGCCGACGATGCTCGAGAACATGCAGCCGCCGTAGGGCAGCAGGATCTCGGTCTCGCTGAAGCCGCCCGGATAGAGGAGGATCTCGCCCGGCGCGGGATGGCTTGTGTGGTTCTCGAAGCCAACGCCGACGTCGAAGTCACCGAGCGGGATCCAGGTCGACTCGCCGCTCCAGCGCACGTGGATGACCTTCTGCTCGAACGGCAGCAGCTTCGAGAACGCCTCGCACGTCTTCGGGGCGCGCTGCTCTTCGAGGCGAGCGCGGAATCTATACGGGCCGGCAGTGATTGACAGCGTCGTCATGGGCTCTCCATTTCGATTGCGGGAATCAGCACGCGCCCTGTGGGCGGGCCGACGATCCGGCCGTCGGCGAACACCGTCCGGCCGCGCACCAGCGTGCGCGCGACGCGGGCGCTCAGGCTCCACCCAACGAACGGGCTGTGGCGATGGCGGTAGTAAAGGTCCTGCGCCGACAGCGGGCGTGACGCGGTCAGGTCCACGAGCACGAGGTCGGCGTCGACGCCCGGCTCGAGGCGGCCCTTGCCGGCGAGGCGGAACCTGCGGGCGACGTAGCCGGATGTGACCCGAGCGACGAGGTCGAGCTCGAGGCCTCGGGCGCGGTGGCCCTCGGTCAGCAGCAGCGGGAGCATCGTCTGACAACCGGAGATGCCTCCCCACGCCGCGAATGCATCGTCACCGCCCTTCATCGCCCACGGCGCGGGCGAGTGGTCCGATGCGACCATCGGCAGCGTGCCGTCCGCGAGCGCGCGCCAAAGCGCCTCGCTCTCGGACCGGGGACGCAACGGCGGCGCGCACTTCGCGACGTTGCCGAGGGCCTCGGCGTCCTCCTCGGTGAGCGCTAGGTAGTGCGGGCAGGTCTCGCAGCTGACGTCGATGCCGCGAGCGCGGGCGTCGGCGACGAGCGCGACGCCACGGCCGGTCGAGACGTGAACCACGTGCAGCGCGCAGCCACTCTCCTGCGCGAGCGCGATCGCCCGCGCGATCGCCTGGAGCTCGGCGACGGCAGGGCGCGACGCGAGGAAGTCGCGCATGGCGGTCCGCCCTGCGGCGCGCGCGCGCTGCGCGAGGCCGGCGGTGATCGCCTCGCTCTCGGCGTGCACCGCGACGGGCAGCCCGAGAGACCTCGCGCGGAGCATCCCCTCGTACAACGTCAGGTCGTCGACGCCGGGGAAGTCATCGATGCCGCTGGAACACATGAATGCCTTGAATCCGACCACCCCACGCGCAGCGAGCTCGTCCATAGCTTCGACACCGCCCGGTACGAGGCCGCCCCACAGAGCCATGTCGACGAGCGCGCTCCGCTCGAGGCAGCGGCGCTTGTCGTCAAACGCGGCGGCGGTGACGGTCGGCGGGTGGGCGTTGAGCGGCATGTCGATCGCCGCCGTGCAACCGCCGGCGGCGAGCGCCCGCGTGCCCGTCTCAAACCCCTCCCAATCGGCGCGACCCGGCTCGTTGAAGTGCACGTGCGCATCGACAACGCCGGGCAGCAGATACAGGCCGGCGGCGTCGATCTCGTCGTCTGCGGGTCCCGTCAGCTCAGGGCCGAGCGCGGCGATCAGACCGTCGGCCACGCCGACGTCGAGTCGGCGCTCGCCGCCAGCGCCCGTGCCGGCGACCGTTGCACCACGGACCAGGACGTCGAAGCTCATCTGACGAGCTCGAGGAACTTTGTCGTCACTTCTATTGCCGCCGCTACGTCGTCGGCGGTCACGGACTCGGCCGGGTTGTGGCTGACGCCGCCGGCGCAGCGGACGAACAGCATCGCGATCGGCGCGATCGTCGAGAGCATGACGGCGTCATGGCCGGCGCCGCTCGGCAGGCGCAGGACGGGATGCCCGCACGCCGCCACCGCCTCGGCAACCAGATCCGTGAGCGTGGACGAAGTGTCAACGGCTCCGGTGCCGGCCCCGACTTGCCACTCGAAACCCACGTCGCGGGCTTTCGCGATCGAGCCGGCGCGCTCACGCAGGAGCGCAAGAACGGATTCCCGGACCGAATCCGAGGCGTGCCGGACATCGAGGCTGAGGACCACGCGCCCGGGGATCACATTCCTCGCGCCGGGCTCTACCTCGACGGTTCCGACGGTCGCGACTACGCCCTCCTGATGGCGGGCAACCGCCTCCAGCGCGGTCACGAACTCGGCTGCGGCGCCGAGCGCGTCCCGGCGCAACCCCATCGGAACGGTGCCCGCATGGCCCGCTTCGCCCGTGAACACGACCCGGCCGCCGGTCTGTCCGGCGATCGCACTGACGACGCCGAGCGGGAAACCCGCCGCTTCGAGCACCGGACCCTGCTCGATGTGGACCTCGTAATAGCCGATCAGGTCGGCGGGTTCGCGCCGGGCGCCGGCCAACCCGTCTGGGTCGCCGCCGAACGCGCGCACCGCTTCGGCCAGCGTCACGCCGGCTGAGTCGAACCGCTCCAGGTCCGCGCCATCGAAACGGCCGGCGACGACGCTGCTCCCGAGGTAACCGGTGCCGAACCGGACGCCTTCCTCATCGGCAAACGCGAGCAGCTCGACCGCGTACGGCAGCGCCCACCCTTGATCGCGCAGTCGCTCGAGACACGCGATCGCGACGAGCACCCCCAGCATCCCGTCGTAGCGTCCGGCGTCGCGCACCGTGTCGAGGTGCGAGCCGACCAGCAGCGTCCGCAGTCCCCCGCCGCCGAGACGGCCGATGAGGTTGCCGATCGCGTCGCGGCGCACGGCCATGCCGGCGGCTTCCATCCACTCGCGCACCCGCTCGCCGGCCTGCCAGAGCGCGGGTGTTGCGAACCGTCGCGTCAGGCGGCCGGGCTCCTCGCTGAAGGCGGCGAGCTCGTCGCACCGCGCAAGCACGGCCGCTGCATAGGTCATGGAGTCGCTCATCGGTGTGCCGTTTGCCCGCGGCGGCGGCGGTGAGCGAGACTACCGACGTGGAAGTGCTGCAGCCCGACAGCTGGCAGGAGGCGCTCGAGCTCAAAGCTGCCCATCCGGATGCGGTGCCGATCGCGGGCGGAACCGACCTGATGGTCGAGCTCAACTTCGACCGCATCCGCCCGCGGGTGATGCTCGACCTCACTCGGATCCCCGACCTGATCGACTGGGGATCGGACAGCGGTCGGCTGCGCGTCGGCGCTGGAGTCACGTACGCGCGGCTGATCGACGAGCTCGGCGACCGCCTGCCCGGACTGGCAATCGCAGCGCGTACCGTGGGGTCGCCGCAGATCCGCAATTGCGGGACGGTCGGCGGCAACCTCGGTACCTCGTCTCCCGCCGGGGACGGGCTCCCACCGCTGTTCGCGGCCGACGCAGAGGTCGAGCTCGCATCGAGAGCCGGGATCCGCCGGATTGCAGTGCGCGAGTTCGTGACCGGGCCGAAGCGCAACTGCCTCGCCGACGACGAGCTGATCGCCGCGTTCCACATCGCCCCCGCTGACGGCCCGCAGCAATTCGCCAAGGTCGGTACCCGGAACGCGATGGTGATCGCGGTCTGCTCGCTCGCGCTGTCGATCTGGCCGGGCCGGAGGGACGTCGCCGCGTGCATCGGCTCCGCCGGTCCCACGCCGATCCGGCCCAAGGAAGCGGAGGGCTTCATCGCCGGGGTGCTCGACGAGCATGACCTGTGGAGCAAGCGCGCACCGATTCCAGACGCGGCGCTCGCCCAGTTCGGAGAGCTCGTCCAGCGCGCCGCCCGGCCGATCGACGACGTGCGCGGGAGCGCCCGCTACCGTCATCACGCGCTCGGCGTGCTCGGACGGCGGACGCTGACGTGGGCCTGGGAGGCGTACCGATGCGCCTGACGCTCACCGTCAACGGCGAACACCGGGAAGTGGATGGCTCGTGGGAGGGGGAGAGCCTGTTGTACGCCCTGCGGGAGCATTTGGGCCTCCCCGGCTCGAAGAACGCCTGCGAGCAGGGCGAGTGCGGGTCCTGCTCGGTCTACCTCGACGGCCTGGTCGTGTGCTCCTGCCTGGTGCTGGCCGCGCAGGCGCATGGCCGCGATGTGGTGACGATCGAAGGGATCGCCAACGGCGACGGCCTGGACGAGGTGCAACGCGCCTTCGTCGAGGCGGGCGCGGTGCAGTGCGGGTTCTGCACGCCGGGATTGGTCGTGGCCGCCCACGACCTGCTGCGCCGCAATCCGAGCCCAAGCGACCCCGAGATCCGCGAGGCGCTGTCCGGCAATCTCTGCCGGTGCACGGGCTACGAGAAGATCCTCGACGCCGTCCGCTTGGCGAGCCGGCGGATGGCCGAGGCCGAGCAGACGTGACCACGCGCACCGTGATCGAAGGCTGCGCGATCGCGACCGTCGACGCGGCTCAGACCGAGTATCGCGATGGGCACGTCGTGATCGAAGGGCAGCGGATCGTCGCCATCGGCGAGGGGCTCGCGCCGGAGGCGGCGGTGGGTGGAGCAGAATCCCGGCGGATTGACGGCCGCGGCCTCCTGGCGACCCCCGGTCTCGTCAACTGCCATCACCACCTCTACCAGTGGGCCACGCGCGGACTCGCACAGCAGGCGACGCTGTTCGAATGGCTGGTCGAGCTCTACCCGGTGTGGGCGCTGATCGACGCCGACACGTGCTGGGCAGCGGCGCGCGCCGGTCTGGCGGCGCTCGCGTGCTCGGGCTGCTCGGCATCGACCGACCACCACTACGTCTTCCCGCGCGGCGCGGGGGACCTCCTCGAGGTCGAGATTGGCGCCGCGGCGTCGGTTGGCGTGCGATTTCATCCGTGCCGCGGTTCGATGGATCTCGGCCACAAGGATGGCGGGCTCCCGCCCGACGAGGTCGTCGAGGACCGTGACGCGATCCTGGCGGCCAGCGACGCCGCGATCAGCCGTTTCCACGATCCATCGCCCGGCGCGTTGGTGCGCATCGCACTGGCGCCCTGCTCGCCATTCTCGGTGACGCCTGGGCTGATGACCGATGCCGCCGAGCTGGCGCGCCGCCGCGGCGTGCGCCTGCACACACACCTGGCCGAGACGCTCGACGAGGAGCAGTTCTGCCAGGAGCGCTTCGGCGTGCGCCCGGTCGACTACCTCGACGACCTCGGCTGGCTGGGTGACGATGTCTGGCTCGCGCACTGTGTGCACCTCGACGACGCCGAGATCGCCCGCTTCGGTGCAACCGGAACCGGCGTCGCCCACTGCCCGAACTCCAATGCCCGGCTGGGAGCGGGAATCGCCCCGGTCGCCGGGCTCGTCGGCGCCGGTGTTCCCGTTGGACTCGGCGTCGACGGGGCCGCGTCCAACGAGGACGGCGGGCTGGCGTCGGAGATGCGCGCGGCATTGCAGTTCGCGCGGCTGGCCGGCGGCCCGCAGGCGCTGACCGCGCGCCAGGCACTCGCCCGCGCCACGATCGACGGCGCGCGGTGCCTTGGACGTGACGAGGAGCTCGGGTCGCTCGAGGTCGGCAAGCTTGCGGATGTGGCGCTGTGGCGACTTGACGGGCTCGAAGGCGCGGGCATCGAGGATCCGGTCGCGGCGCTCGTTTTCGGCTCGACGCAGACGGTCGAGCTGCTGCTCGTGGGCGGGCGCGCGATCGTCGAGGGGGGCGAGCTGCGCACCGCCGACGAGGCGCACGTGGCGGTCGAGATCGCGCGCGCGAGCCAACGGCTTGCCGCCAAGGCGCAGGCCCGCGTATGACGACAGTTCCCACCGGCCCGACGAGAGAACGCACCCCCGCTCCGGTGCAGCACCCGGGCGTCGTCGGCGAGACGACGGTGCGGGCGGACGGCATCCCGAAGGTCAAGGGCGAGTTCGAGTACTCCTCGGACATCCGGATGGATGGGATGCTGTGGGGCGCGACGTTGCGCAGCGCGCATCCGCGCGCGGACATCTGGGCGCTCGACACCTCGCGGGCGCTGGCGGTCCCGGGGGTTCGCGCGGTGCTCACCCACGAGGACGTCCCCGGTCGCAAGCTCTACGGCATGGAGCGCGCCGACCAGCCGGTGCTCGCCTGGCAAAACGTTCGCTACCAGGGCGAGCCGCTCGCGATCGTCGCAGCCGAGGATCCGGAGTCAGCCCGGCGCGCGGCCGACGCGATCGAGGTCGAATACGACGTGCTCGAGCCGCTGACCGATCCGGAGCGCGCGATGGCAGTGGATGCGCCGCAGCTCCATCTGTCTGGGAACGTCCTGCGCCATGTGCGGATCATCCACGGTGACCCTGACGTGGGCGCTGACGTCGTCGTCTCGGGTGAGTACGAGGTCGGCATGCAGGACCAGGCGTTCCTCGGACCCGAGTCGGGTCTCGCGGTCCCGGACGGCGAGGGTGGCGTCGACCTGTACATCGCCACGCAATGGCTGCACGTCGACCGCGACCAGCTCGCGCTCAGCCTGGACCTGCCGCCCGAGAAGGTGCGCCTGACGCTGAGCGGCGTCGGCGGGGCGTTCGGCGGCCGCGAGGATCTGTCGATGCAGATCCACGCCTGCATGCTCGCCCTGCGCACGGGGCGGCCGGTCAGGATGGTCTACAACCGCGAGGAATCGTTCTTCGGTCACGTCCACCGCCACCCGTGCTGGATGCGCTACGAGCACGGCGCGACGACCGACGGGCGGCTCGCGTTCGTGCGCGCCCGGATCGTGCTCGACGGCGGCGCGTATGCCTCGAGCTCGACGGCGGTGTGCACTAACGCGGCGTGCTTCGCGGCTGGGCCCTACGACGTCCCCAACGCGCGCATCGACTCCTACGTGACCTACACCAACAACCCACCGTGCGGCGCGATGCGCGGGTTCGGTGCCGTCCAGGTCGCGATCGCACACGAGGCGCAGATGGACAAGCTCGCCGCAGTGTTGGGCATCGACCCGGTGGAGCTGAGGATCGCCAACGCGATGCGGCCCGGCACGCGCATGCCGACCGGCCAGGTGGTCCCCGAGCCGGCGCCGGTCGCCGAACTGCTCCAGCGCGTACGCGAGATGCCGCTGCCGGCGGCGCCCGACGAGGAGGACCGTGATCTGCGCGAGCTCCCGGGTGGCGTTTCCAACACCACGCACGGCGAGGGCGTCCGGCGCGGCGTCGGCTACGCGGTCGGTATCAAGAACATCGGCTTCTCCGAGGGATTCGACGACTACTCCACTGCCCGGGTCCGCCTATCGATCGACGGCGGCGAGCCGCTCGTGGAGGTGCACACGGCAGCCGTCGAGGTCGGCCAGGGCCTCCTCACCGTGCAGGCGCAGATCGCGCGCACCGAGCTCGGGGTCAAGCGCGTCGCGGTGCTCACGGCCGACACGCGGGTGGGATCTGCGGGCTCGAGCTCGGCCTCGCGCCAGACGTACGTGACGGGCGGCGCAGTCAAGGCGGCGTGCGAGGCGATTCGTGAGCGGCTCGGCGCCGATCCGCGGAGGATGACGGCCGACGAGCTGGGCGCGCTGCTGGGCGAGCACGCGATTGAGGAGACCGTGGAGTGGCGTCACCGCGCGACTTGCCCCCTCGACGAGAACGGCCAGGGCGACGCCCACGTGCAGTACGCGTTTTCCGCGCACCGGGCTGTCGTCGACGTCGACCTCGAGCTTGGTCTGGTCCGCGTTGCCGAGCTCGCGACCGTGCAGGAGGTCGGCAAGGCGATGAACCCCCAGGCGCTCGAGGGCCAGATTCAGGGCGGCACCGCCCAGGGCCTCGGCCTGGCGCTGCTGGAGGAGATCCAGATCAAGGACGGCAGGGTCCTGAACGGGTCGTTCACCGACTACCTGTTGCCGACGATCCTCGACATGCCGCCGATGCAGATCGAGGTCCTCGAGCACGCCGACCCAGAGGCGCCGTATGGGCTCAAAGGCGTAGGCGAGCCGCCTCACATCTCGACCCCGCCGGCCGTCGTGGCCGCGCTGCGCGCCGCCAGTGGCCGCGCGCTGACGCGGCTCCCGGTCCGCCCGGAGCACATCATCGGTCTTGAGCCCGCAGGGCTGTCTCTCTCCCTGGCCGACCTCGGCACGCTATTCGAGCACTCGCCATGGGTCGCCGAGGCGGCGTGGCGCGAGCAGCCTTTTGCCACTGTCGCTGAGCTCGAGGCCGCGCTCGAGACGGCGATGCGCGAGGCGCCCCGCGAGCGTCAGCTCGACTTGCTGCGGGCGCATCCCGAGCTCGCCGGCCGTGAAGCGCAGGAACGCACGCTCACGCGCGAGTCCACGCACGAGCAGGCCTCGGCGGGGCTGGATCGACTGTCCGCGGGCGAGCTGCAAGCGCTCCGCCAACTGAATCGGTCCTACCGCGAACGATTCGGGTTCCCGCTGATCGTCTGCGTCCGCGAGCACACGAAGGACTCGATCCTCGGGTGGGGCGCCGCGCGACTCGAGAACTCGCGCGAGCACGAGATCGAGGTCGCGCTCGGCGAGGTCTCCAAGATTGCCCGGCTGCGCCTTGCCGACCTGCTTGGGAAGGCGTCGTGAGCGGGATCACCACACACGTGCTTGACACCTCACGTGGCCGGCCGGCCGTGGGCGTGCCGGTGGTGCTCGAGCGTGCGGTGGATTCGGGCTGGAAGCCCGTCGGTCGCGGCACCACCGACGCCGACGGTCGCGCGCGCGACCTGCTCGCGTCGCCGCCGGAGGTCGGGCGCTACCGGTTGAGCTTTGACACCGAGGCGTATTTCCGTGCGGTCGGCGAGGCGGGCTTCTACCCCGAAGTCTCGGTGACCTTCGTCGTCAGGCACGGCGAGGAGCATTACCACGTACCGCTGCTGCTCAGCCCGTTTGGATACAGCACATATCGAGGGAGCTGACGGATGCCGATCGTTCTCAGTCAGGCCGGCTACGGGAAGTCCGAGATTCGCCTCGTGAAGGTGTCGCGGCGGGCCGGCGGCCACGACCTACGCGACCTCACGGTCGACGTCGGGCTCGAGGGCGACTTCGACGCCGCCTACACCGCGGGGGACAACGCCGGCCTGCTTGCCACCGACACGATGCGCAACACGGTCTATGCGCTGGCCAAGCAATATCCGATCGATCCCATCGAGGCGTTCGGTCGTCGGCTGATTGAGCACTTCCTCGCCGCGGGACCTGGGGTCACGCGCGCGCGTGTGCACATCGTCGAGCATCCGTGGGCGCGGCTCGAGGTCGGCGGCCGCCCCCACGAGCACGCCTTCCAGCGCGACAGCGGTGGCAACCGGGTCGCGACGGTGGTGGGCGACGCGGGCGCGCCCGAGATCGAGTCCGGAATCGACGATCTGCTGGTGCTCAAGACCACGGGCTCGGGATGGGAGGGCTTCCTGCGCGACCGCTACACCAGCCTTCCGGAGACGTCGGATCGGATCCTCGCGACGATCATCGCCGCGCGGTGGTCCTACGGCGGCCGCGACGTCCCCTTCGAAGCCGCTTGGCGCGACGTGCGCCGCACGATCCTCGAGGCGTTCTGCGACCACTACAGCCCATCGGTGCAGTTCACCCTGCACCACATGGGCCAGGCGGTTCTCGATGCACGCCCCGAGGTGGAGCGGATCAGCTTCTCGCTGCCGAACAAGCACCATCTCCTATACGACCTGGGGCGCTTCGGGCTCGAGAACGAGAACGAGATCTTCCACGCCTCAGCCGAGCCCTACGGGCTGATCGAGGGCACGGTCGAGCGCTCGTCGCGCTGACCGGGTCGCTCGGCTTCTCGTGAGGGACCGATTCGTCCATCGCCGTTGACGATCGGGTTCGAGCCGTTGAGGCCGGGTAGGCGGATCGTGGGCTCTTGGTCGGAGAGTCCGCCCGTACACCACTCAGGGCAGGCAGGAGGGTCGATTCTCCGGTCGCAGGTCGCGGCGTGACGGTTCACGCAGTCGCGACTTGTGCCCTGGTCTCGCATGCTTCTGCACGTCCTCTTAGGAGGATCGAATGACACGATTCCGCATCGCCGTACTCGCCGGGTTTGCAACCCTGGCGCTCGGAGCTACCGCCGTTCCGGTTGCTTCGGCATCAAACGGCACGGCCGTGCCGCCGAAGACCAGCAGCCTTCCGGCACTGAAGACCGTGCCCGTCCATGGCGTCGTGAAGAACGGCAAGCAGCAGTTCAACGGCAGCTACGCCATTCAGCGCTACGTCGCGCGGGGCAACAAGGCCTACGCCGTTGGAACGCTGAAGGGCACGCTCAATGGACGCCATGTCACCCGCTACAACGTGATGATGCCCGCGACGCTGGCGGGACCCCCTGCGGTTGGTTCTGCGAAGGTCAGGAAGGCAGCGCTCGCGTGCACGGTGCTGCAACTGCAGCTTGGGCCGATCGACCTGAACCTCCTCGGGCTGCGCGTTCAGCTGTTCGGCGGTACGAACCCGGCAACCCCGCTGCCGGTCTCACTGCTGATCACGGCGGTTCCCGGTAAC
>Ga0207693_10004824_pt1 | contig 11341 bp, 8 predicted proteins | sample LARL81metaG_FD_184347 | JGI IMG/M metagenome (GOLD analysis project Ga0207693, IMG submission 184347) | Corn, switchgrass and miscanthus rhizosphere microbial communities from Kellogg Biological Station, Michigan, USA - LAR L8-1 metaG... | ecosystem: Host-associated > Plants > Roots >... | reverse complement strand
ACTCGATTAACAGTCGAGCGCTCTACCAACTGAGCTATCGGGGAATGAATTGCTGAGGGAGACTCGAAAAATAGCCGCGAAGTGCATCAAGTCAAAGCGTGGCTAGCGATGATGCTCTCGCTTTGGTGGCAGGCTCTGATGCGTAGTTGCTTGCGCCGCGCAGAACCGTGCGCAACCATCGGCCCGTGTGTGAGTGCTCCACCTTCGCGACCTCCTCGGGCCGGCCGCTCGCCACCAACTCGCCACCGCGGTCGCCGGCTTCTGGGCCAAGGTCGATGATCCAATCCGCCAGCTTGATGACGTCGAGATTGTGCTCGATGAGCAGGAGCGTGTGCCCCGCGTCCACGAGGCGATCGAATACTTGCGCCAGGCGACGAATGTCTTCGAGGTGAAGACCTGTGGTCGGTTCGTCCATGATATAGAGCTTCTTTCCGCTTTTCTTGCCGGCGAGCGCGAGCTCGCGCGCGACCTTGAGCCGCTGCGCCTCGCCACCCGAGAGAGTGGTCGCTGGCTGACCGAGACGCAGATACCCGAGTCCAACCTGCTGCAGTTGCCAGAGGGCCTGGCCGAGCTTTTCCTCGCGTGGGAAGGCGCGAATTGCTTCGTCCACCGTGAGCTCGAGGACGTCGTAGATCGACCGGCCATTCACGTGAACGTCGAGCACTTCCGGCTTGAATCGCTTGCCGCCACAGTCGTCGCATGGCACGTAGACGTCCGCCATGAAGACCATCTCGACCTCGAGATACCCGGCACCCTCGCACGTCTCACAACGGCCGCCGGCAACATTGAAGCTGAACGTGCCGGCCGTGTAGCCCCGCTGCCGACTGAGCGGTGCGTCGGCGAAGATGCGGCGGATCTCGTCGAAGGCTTTCACGTACGTGACAGGATTCGATCGCGGCGACTTGCCAATCGGGCTTTGATCGATCATCACGACGTCGTCGAGCGCCTCGGCGCCCGTGATGCTGTCGAATGCTCCAACCGCCTCTCCGAGGTGCTGCTTCGCACTGTGCTCACCGTGCAGACGCACTTCCAGCGCGCGCATCAAGACGTCGTGGACGAGCGTGCTCTTCCCGGAACCGGAGACGCCCGTCACGCAGGTGACGGTGCCTAACGGGATCCGGATGTCGACGCCCTTCAGGTTGTGCTCGCGCGCCCCGGTAAGAGTGAGCCATCGCGGGCCGATGCGGCGGCGGTGCTCCGGGAGAGGGACCTCGCGCTTTCCAGAGAGATACGCGCCGGTAAGCGGGCTCTCGGCGACGCGGGATATGGGACCCGCGAAAACCACCTGCCCACCACGCTCACCACTGGCGGGGCCGAGCTCCACCATGTAGTCCGCCGACCGAATCGTTTCTGGATCATGCTCGACGACCAGAACGGTGTTGCCGGCATCTCGCAGGCGATGCAGAAGTCGCAGCAACCGATCGGTATCACGCGGATGCAATCCAATCGATGGTTCGTCGAGGACGTAGAGCGTGTCGACGAGCTGCGATCCAAGGGAGTTGGCGAGACCAATACGCTGCGATTCGCCGCCAGAAAGCGTTCGTGTGGCTCGATTGAGTGTCAGATAATTGAGCCCGACGTCGCAGAGGAATTGCACACGATCGCGCGCTTCCTTGAGAATGTGAGCCGCGACCTGTTGCTCGAATGCCGTGAGCGTGAGCGACGACAACCATTGAATCAACCGATCGACCGGTAGCTCGCTGATCTCGGCGATGTGGCGGCCATCGATGCGAACCTGGAGCGATTCCGGCTGGAGCTTCGCGCCCTTGCAATCCGGACAGGTACGCGCGCTCTGATACTGACGGAGAAAAACGCGGATGTACTGCTTGTATCGCTTTTCCTCGAGATCGACGAGGAAGGGGAATATCCCCTTGTATCCGCGCGTTCGTGCGTGCAGCAACTTCTCACGCTGCGCCGTGGGGAGCTTGCACCAAGCCACGTCGCTCGGAATGCGCTCGCGCTTCGCGAACTCGATGAGCGCGCGCCGCTTGTTCTCGTAGCGCGGCATGCGCCATGGATCGATCGCGCCATCGCGCAGGGAGCGATCGGCGTAAGGAACGATCAACGCTTCATCGTACTCGAGCGTCGCGCCGAAGCCATTGCAGCGCTTGCACGCGCCGCGTGGGCTATTGAAGGAGAAGAGCTGCGGCGTGGGTGACGGCGCGCGCGTCCCGTCGTTGGCGCATTCGAAACGCTCGGTGAAGCGCCAGCGGCTGCTCGGCTGGGGAAAGCGCGCCGAATTCACAGGCTCGGTGAAGAGAATGATGCAGTCTCCGTCCCCCTCACGAAATGCCGTACCGACGGCATCGGCGAGGCGGCCACGCGACTCATCCGCGACGGCGAGCCGATCGACGATGACCAGGACTTCCTTGGCGAACGTCACATCGACGGCGAGCGTCGCCAACTCGTCGAGGTGCCTGACGCCGCCATCGATGCTGATGCGAAGGAAGCCAGCCGCGCGAAGATTGTCGACGACGACCTCGTGCGTGACTTCATCCGACATGCGCAATGGAAAAGCCACTGAGAACCGCGTTCCAGCTGGCAGCTCCATGACCGCATCGGCCACCGATTGCACGGTGTCCGGCTTCATCTCGCGGCCGCAGAGCGGACAGAAAGTACGGCCGATGCGCGCCCAGAGCAGTCGCAGGTAGTCGTAGATCTCGGTAGCGGTGCCCACCGTAGAACGTGACGTCTTGGTCGGATTCTTCTGCTCTATCGCGACCGCCGGTGACAGCCCGTCGACAGAGTCGACGTCCGGTTTTTCCATCCGCTCGAGAAACTGACGGGCGTACGCCGAGAGAGATTCCACATAGCGCCGCTGCCCTTCGGCGTAGATGGTATCAAAGGCGAGGGACGATTTTCCGGATCCAGACGGACCGGTGATGACCGTGAATGTCCGTCGGGGGATTCGCAGATCGAATCCCTTCAGGTTGTGCTGCCTCGCACCCCGTACCACAATGGCGTCCTTCATGGGGCGAAAGTTAACCGAAGGGCACGCTCGTGGCTGGTGGTTGGTGGCTGGTGATTCAGATAGGTCGCGTGAGGGCGCGAAGGAGGCGTCCGACGACCAGCACGACGATTGCGCCGGCGGTAGCGATTCCAATCGATCGAACATCCAGCTCGCCCTGGGTGACCGTTCCCCAGCCGACGTACGAGCCGATCAAGCCGCCTAACAAGGCGCCACAAATTCCGAGAATGATCGTGAAAAGACAGCCCGCCGGGTCGCGTCCGGGCATAATCCATTTTGCGAGTGAGCCCGCAATGAGGCCGAGAACTATCCAGGAGAGCCAGAGGGGCATCGGGCGGAGAGCGGTTGGCGGTGAGGCTGAAGCTATCAGCCAGCCAATATGGACAAAAAAAGCGCGGCCGGCGCGAACGCGCCGGCCGCCGATCCCTTGGAACCTTCCAGCCTCAGATCGTGGTGTTCGTCGTCCTGCCTCTCGTGGTGAGTCGATAGATCCAAAGCAGCAATAACGCACCGAGCACCGCGAGCAGAATGCTCCACAGTGAGAATCCATTCAACCCGGTTCCCGTCACGAGATTGCCCAGGAACCCACCAAGGAAGGCACCTACGATTCCAATGAGAATCGTGACGATGATTCCGCCCGGATCCTTCCCCGGCATGATCGCCTTCGCGATCGCGCCGGCGATGAGGCCCAGTACTATCCACGCCAAGATACCCATATCGTCTCCTCCAAAATTTGGGGGTATGACTGCGCCGCGGAAAAACGCAACCGATGTACCACGAGGCAGTCCTGGTCGCGAAGAGCAGACGAACTGAGGAGTGAACGGACGACTCGACTGGCTCGTTACCTTACGACAATGTCACCGCCGGTCGCGGAATATCACGAAGAGGACGCACTCGGAAAGGCATACGACAGTCGGCTCATGCGCCGGCTGCTTCGTTATGCACGGCCATACACTTGGCTCGTTCTCTCGTCGCTGAGTCTGCTCGCCGTCGAGGGCGTGTTGCAGTTGGTGGGACCGCTTCTGACGCAGCGAGTGATCGACGTCGCGCTCCCGGCACGAGATGTCGCCGCGGCGGGGCGAATGGCGGCGCTTTTCGGTGGCGCACTCGCCTTCTCGTTCTTCGCTTCGTACGGCGAGACGTTGCTGACGAGCCTCCTTGGTCAACGCGTGATGCGTGATCTGCGTCACGAATTGTTCGCACATTTGCAGCGGTTGCCGGTCGCCTTCTTCGACCGCAACCCAGTGGGCCGTCTGATCACGCGCGTGACGTCCGATGTGGAGTCGCTGAACGAACTGTTCACGGCCGGCGTCGTCTCAGGAATGGGCGATCTATTCACGCTCGTCGCCATCAGTGTTTTGATGATCGCGACGGACTGGCGGCTCGCGCTCGCGTCGTTCGCCGTTATCCCAGTCGTATGGATGACTTCGAGCCTCTTCCAACGTTCGGTGCGGTCAGCGTACCGGGAGATACGGACACGACTCGCACGCATAAACGCGTACCTGCAGGAGCACATCACAGGCATGCGGATCGTGCAGCTCTTCGGACGCGAGCGCGATGAGCTCACGAAGTTCGACAATTTGAATCGCGATCACCTGGATTCCCATCTCAGGTCGATCCGCGTCTACGCGCTTTACTTCCCGGCGATCGAGATTCTGACGACGGTCGCTCTGGCGAGCTTGATCGTCGCCGGGGCGCGGCGCGTCGAGATCGGCGCGCTCACTGTCGGGACCGTGGCGGCGTTCCTCCAACTCGTGAGGCGGTTTTTCGATCCGCTGCAGGATCTTTCCGACAAGTACAACATGCTCCAGCAGGCAATGGCCGCGTCGGAGCGAATCTTCAGGCTTCTCGATACACCACTGGCTGAGGGGTTGGAGGGCGCGCGCGGTCAGCGGTTCTCCCAGGCGGTGACGCTTTCCACGCATTCCTCGCGCGTTCCGGTCGATGCCAGACGCAAGGTTACCATAGAGTTCCACGACGTCTGGTTTGCTTACGACATCGCCCACGTCGCGCGAGTCGGCGCGAGTGGTGAGCACTCGCCGGAGTGGATCCTCAAAGGCGTGAGTTTCCGCGCCGAGCCAGGGCAGACGGTGGCGCTCGTTGGACACACGGGAGCCGGCAAGACCACGATCGTGAACCTCTTGCTGCGATTCTATGATCCACAGCGCGGACGGATCACGGTCAACGGTGTCGACATCCGGGAGATGCCCGTCGATGAGCTGCGGTCACTCATCGGGTACGTGCAGCAGGACATCTTCCTCTTCGCTGGGGATGTCTCCAGCAACATTCGCCTCTCCAATCCATTGAGCGACGAGCAGGTTGCTCTGGCCGCAGCGCGAGTCGGTGCCGATCGGATCATCCGACGGTTTCCCGATGGCTACTCCCATGTGCTCGGCGAACGGGGAGCCTCCATCAGCGTCGGCGAGCGCCAGCTGCTCTCGTTCGCGAGGGCAATTGCCGCGGATCCCGCGCTATTGATACTCGACGAGGCGACGAGCGCTGTCGACAGTGAAATCGAAGCCGAAATTCAGAGCGCGCTTTCCGTCTTGATGACTGGCCGAACGACGATCGCGATCGCGCATCGTTTGAGCACCATCGTCAACGCCGACGAGATCCTCGTCCTTCACCATGGGCAGGTGCGCGAGCGTGGCACGCACCGCCAGCTCATGGCGAAGGCCGGGCTCTATGAACGCCTCTACCGACTGCAGACCGGCGCCATGAGTGGACGAGGCGAAGAGCGTGCGCTCGCGAGTGGAATGTGAGGCAATTGCGCATTCCGTTGCGCGCGTGCAACGCGTCAACTCTCGGATTGAGGGCCGCTTGCGAGCGTTGGGGTGGCTGGCGTAGTTTCTGCCCACCTGCTGCTCGCCGTGCCCGCAGCAGCCTATCCTTCAGAGAGTCGCGTGCGCTCCGCTCGCGACCGGGTTCGCTTCGCCGCGCCAGCGCCACTCGATGCCGGTTCTCCGAATCAATGAACGTCAACACTCGCTTGGGTCCGGCAAGACACGACTCGGTGGAGGCGCTGACGTCGACATTCGGATTTCCAACGACGACCAAGTGGGGACGCAGGCGGTGATCGACCTTTCCGACACCCATACCGTAATTCGACGGAATGGGAACGCGGTCGTAAAGGTGAACGGCGTCCCGCTCGGGGCGGAGCCCACTCCGCTCATGCACGGCGACAAGATCGAGATTGCCGGACAGGAGCTCTTCTACGCCGAGGACACGAAGGCCGGCACCACGCGGCACGTAATGCAGTCCGAGGTCCGCTCGATTCTCGAAAAGCGTCCCGGCGCGGCTCGTGCGACGATTGGTTCTGGCGGACGGTTGGTGTCGCTCGTAGATGGTAAGGAGTACATCGTGTCCGAGCGCGGGCTCACTGTTGGACGGGATGCGAGCTCCGACGTCGTGGTGGCGCAGAGTGAAGTCTCGCGCAAACACGCGGAGATCGTCCCGTCCGAGCGCGGCTACCTCATTCATGACCACAGCACGAATGGCGTGTACGTCAATGGCGTGCGCGTGTTGCAATCGCAGGTGCTCTCACGTTCTGACGTCGTCCGAATAGGGTCTGAGGAATTTCGCTTCTACGCCGACGTGATGATCTCGGGCTCGATGCCAAAGGCGTCGATGCCAACGCCGACGCCCCCAACCTCCTCGGCTGCTGCTCCGGTGTCAGCGGCCGCTCCTGTGCCGGCAACCCCTGCGCCTGCTTCGCCGGCGGCTGCTGCGACAGCCCCACGCGTCGAAGCCGTACCGCCTTCACTGCCAATCGCGACGCCAGCGCCGGCGCCCGCGGCCGCCGCACAGGTACCAGCCGCTGCCTCGAACGCGGAGACATTGCGTGTCGCGGCGGTATCGGATGCGCCCACCTCGCCAAAAGACGCGGCCGCGGCCGATGCGCGGCCGCTTCTTGCCTATCTCGAGGTTATCAACGAGGGCGTCGCGCGAGGCAAGAAATTCGAGATCCGCGTGCCCCTCGCGCACATCGGCCGCGGGCCTCACAATGACGTCGTGGTCGATGACGACAGCGTTTCAGACACGCACGCGAAGCTGCAGCGCCGGGAAGATGGCTGGTATCTCATCGATCTCGGTTCGACGAACGGAACTTACGTAGGTGGTTCGCGGCTCACGCACGAGCGGAGGTTGGACGGGGCTCCCGATGTGAGGTTTGGTGGCGTGAAGTTCACCTTTCGTGCAGCCGACGTGCCGGTTCCCGCGCCGAAGAGTACGCGGGCCATCGCGTCGATGCCTATCGATCGGAGCAAGCTGCCACCACGCGAGGCCCGACCCGTCGCCGCCCCGAAAGAGCCGCCGACCGAGCCCGCAGCCAGCGGTACTTCCGCTTGGCGATGGGTAGCGATATTGATTGCCGCCGCCGCACTGGCTTTTTACCTCTTGAAGAGCTGACGAGTTGATAGTGCGTCTGCTTCACGCTGCTCGGACCGATGTCGGGATGATCCGCTCCGGCAACGAAGACAATTACGCGGTGGATGCGGACACGCAGCGCGGCCTCTTCATCGTGGCGGACGGCATGGGTGGCCATGCCGCCGGGGAAGTCGCGAGCGAGATGGCCGTCCAGATCGTTCTTCGCGAGCTCATCGAGTTGCGCGATCTCGATACGAACGGCGTGGAACGGCGGATCACCGAGGCGCTCAAGACCGCCAATCGGGCCATCCATGAGCGAACGCTCATTGAAGTGGACAAGCAAGGGATGGGCACGACGGTCTCCGTGCTCATCGTCTCCGGACGCCGCTATTTGATCGGACAAGTCGGCGATTCGCGCGTCTACATGCTGCGCGATGGGGCCCTCGCGCAGCTCACGAAGGACCACTCGTACGTTCAGGAACAGGTCGACGCCGGTTTCCTCACGCCGGAACAGGCCAGATACCACCCATACAGCAACGTGATCACGCGTTGCGTGGGGGCGAGCCCGGATGTGGAACCGGACGTGTATCGCGGCGAGGTGAAAGTCGGGGACGTCTTCCTCGTGGCGAGCGATGGCCTGACTGGCATGGTCGACGATCGGCGCCTGCAGACCCTGCTGATCTCGCGCGCGACGCCGGACCGTAAAGTCCACGCGCTCATCTCCGAGGCGAACACCCGCGGCGGGCTGGACAACATCACGGCAATCGTCGTCGAGATCGCGGAGCTGGATGGGGCTCGCTCGGATACACCGACCGGCCCGATGGTGACGCAGCCGCAGCCGCAATGAGTGACGAGACGGTTTCCTCCGTCGCTCAGCTCTATCTCGGCAACATTCTCTATGCGCTCGAGCGGGCGGCGCTGAGTCTCGAGGAGGAAGGTCGTCGCGACGACGCGGGCTTCTACCGCGGCATTGCGAGAAAGCTCGCCGAGGCACGCGGCAGGGAGCGGCCGGCGCAGCCCGAGGCGTCGCACTGATTCACGCTTTCGCGTCGGAGCGCCCAGCGCAATATTAGCGGCGCTGTTTCGACTCCCTCCCGAGGACCCACATGCAGATTCGTCGCCATTTCGGGCGCGTGGCATTCGCCGCCGTCGCGCTCACGTACGTCTCTACACCTGCGTTTGCGCAGAAAGCCGGCATAAAGCCGTCGCTCGCGGGGTTCGATCAATACATCACGAAAACGATGCAGGACTGGAAAGATCCCGGTCTCGCCATCGCCGTCGTGAAGGACGACTCGATCGTTCTCATGAAAGGCTATGGAACACGGACGATGGGAAAGACCGAGCCTGTGGACGAGCACACGATGTTCGCGATTGGCTCCTCGTCGAAGGCATTCACGGCGACCCTCGTGGCGATGATGGTCGATCAGGGGAAGATGCGCTGGGACGATCCCGCGACGACGTATCTGCCCGATCTCCAGATGTACGATCCGTATGTGTCGCGCGAGCTCACGTTGCGCGACATGCTGACGCACCGCAGCGGCCTCGCGCGCGGCGATCTGATGTGGTATGCGACGGACTACAATCGTGACGAGATCCTGCGCCGCGTGCGCTTCCTGAAGCCGTCGTGGAGCGTTCGCGCGCGTTTCGGCTATCAGAACATCATGTACCTGGCGGCTGGCCAGGCGGCGGCACGTACCGCGGGAACGACGTGGGACCAGCTGGTGCGCGATCGGATCTTCATGCCGTTAGGCATGACGGAGACGAACACGTCGACGCGAGATCTTCAGGGCAAGTCGAATGTGGCGACGCCGCACAGCGAAGTTGACGATACGCTGATCACAGTGCCATGGCACAACATCGACAACATCGGCCCGGCTGGCTCGATCAATTCGAATGCGTCGGACATGATCAAGTGGGTCCGCTTCCAGCTCGCGCAGGGCAAGGTCGGCGGGAAATCGCTCGTCAGCCCCTCCGCGCTGGGCGAGACACACACCGCCCAGATGACGATTCCAGTCGGTGCCGATGCCCGGCAAGTCAATCCCTTCACGCACCTCGAAGCCTATGGTATGGGCTGGTTCCTCCAGGACTATCGCGGTCGCGAGCTCGATCAGCATGGTGGAAACATCGATGGGATGAGCGCGATGGTGGCGATCATGCCCGAGGAGAAGATTGGCCTCGTCATCCTCACGAATGCGAATGGCTCGCCGGTGCCGACGATCGCGCTGTACCGCGTTCTGGACGCCCTGTTGAACGAGCCGCCGCGTGACTGGAACGCCGAATTCAGGAAGGGATACGAGAAGGCGCGCGCGCAGGCGAAGGAGGCCGAGCAGAAGCGACTCGCCGAGCGGACGATGGGAACGAAGCCGTCGTTGCCACTGGATCGCTACGCCGGAGTCTACGCCGACAGCATGTATGGCGATGTCACCGTGACGGCGGAGAATGGCACGTTGCGCGCAAAGTACGGGACGGCGTTCGACGGCACCCTCGAGCACTGGCACTACGACACGTTCCGCGCCGACTGGAAAGGCCGCGCGCTGGGCAAGACGTTCATGTCGTTCGCGTTAGGCGCGGACGGCAAGGTAAAGAATCTCGACTTCGAGGGTATCGGCACCTTCGGCCGAAAGCCGGACGCGCCGGATACGACACGGAAGATCGTGCTCGCGGCGAGTGAGGCCGGCAAGCTCACGGGCACGTTCGTGAGTGAGACGCCAGCGTTGTCGATCGAGGTGAGCTACGATGGTGAGTTGAAGCTCACGGTGCCTGGCCAGCCGGTGTATCGACTGCTGGCTGATTCGCCGACGCGGTTCCGTCTGACGGGCACGGCGATTCCGGCGGGGTTCTTCCTGGAGTACGAGATGGCCAGCGGCGCGGTGAAGTCGGTCAAGTTGATTCAGCCGTCGCCGCGTCCTTCGCTGACGTTTGTGCCGAAGAAGTGATCGCGGGACGAAATGTGGGGCCACTGAAACCACAGCCGCCCGCAGGGCGGCTGCGGCTTCAGCGATCCCTTGCTGCGCTTTCGTTTCACCGAGATGTTACGCCAGCAGATCGGACCTCACCGCTCGCTTCCCGAGGGTTCTGAGGTGACGCGCCTATCAGATCAACATGGCGCTCCGGTCAAGCACTGCTCGCACATCTTCGCGCGAGCGCGTGATCAAACGGAGCACGCGCTCGCGAGACAGCTGCACTGGACGGCAGGTGAACACGCGGAACCACCGCGCGGAGTGGTAGAACTCGTCAGCGAGCTTGGGCAGGTTGATGCCCCCTTCGCCCGCGGTCGTTAGGCGAAAGACCTCGCCCGAGCGCCGTTGCACCGGCATGTCGAGCCCGAGCATCTGAGTCTTTCTCGGATAATCGAGCAGCAGCTCCCCCGGCTCGAGTCCCAGCTCCAGAGCGAGCGCGTCCTCGACCCGCCGCGTGAGCGTGGGATCGTCGGCGATCCATTCGGCCGCGTCGGCCGGGAGATCGGCGGCAGGGCATTGAAAGGCACGCTTGAAGAGGCGTCGCTCGCGCAATGCCGCGAGGAGCGGACTGGGGGCGCGGCGGGCCAGGTCGTGCAGCAGCCCCTCGTCCGTGAACGCGGCGAGAGTGGCGGCGTCGAGCGAGCCGGTATTCACGGCATCCTCGACCAGTCGCTTGTACATCGCGGTCGCGCTGCGCACGGCGTGGTGCCAATACACGTTCCGGTACATCTGGTAGCGCGCGAAGAGGAGCGACTCGAGCGCGGACAGTCCCTTCTCGATAATTCCGATCTCGGGACCCGCGGCGCCCTCGACGATCGTCAGAGAATTCAGGAGCCGATCGACATCGATCTCTCCGTACGGCACGCCACACATGAAGGCGTCGCGCCGGAGGTAATCGAGCTTGTCCAGATCGAGCGAGCCGGAGATCAGGCGCTGGAGCGGGCTGCCGCTGGTCCCCCCGATCAGCGCCATGATCTCGTTAGGTGAGTCGCCACCCATCGTCGAGCGCAGCGTTTCGGCGACGGCGCCCTCGGTGATCAGCGGACGA
>Ga0207693_10004823_pt1 | contig 11341 bp, 10 predicted proteins | sample LARL81metaG_FD_184347 | JGI IMG/M metagenome (GOLD analysis project Ga0207693, IMG submission 184347) | Corn, switchgrass and miscanthus rhizosphere microbial communities from Kellogg Biological Station, Michigan, USA - LAR L8-1 metaG... | ecosystem: Host-associated > Plants > Roots >... | reverse complement strand
CCGCAAGTCCGAACGCCATCGCGCGCCAAAGCGACTGTTGGGCAGGCGCGATTGGCCGGGCTTCGCTCGATGTGACAAGCGTCACAGTTTCCCTTCCGGGACCCTCCTATCGTTCGAACATTAGAGCGCCCGGCAGGCCAAGCCTGCCGGCCTCACAACAGGGATTACGACCATGACGGGTTTCAGCTTTTCCGGATTGAAGGCGATGACGGTCTGCGCCGCGCTATCGATGACGGCGGGACTTGCGCTCGCCGGCGACGCCAATGTGACGACTGATCAGATCCTCAACGCGTTGCAGCCGAAGCCGGTCATGCGCGGCCTGTCGTCCGGCGCCGCTCCCGCGCAGGCCGATCAGGCGGTCAAGGCCAAGGAGGCAAGCTTCCTGCAGGGCCTGCGCAACCGCCAGACGCGCTCGCTGTCGCTCAGCGAACGCGAACAGATCGCGGAGATCGCGACCACCAAGCCGGCGATCGATCTGGAGATCCAGTTCGACTTCAACTCGGCCTCGATCAGCGCCGCCTCGGTGCCGTCCGTGAAGGCGCTCGGCCAGGCGCTGTCGGATCCGAAGCTCAAGGGCTCGACCTTCGTGGTCGCCGGCCACACCGACGGCGTCGGCGGCGACGCTTTCAACCAGGGCCTCTCCGAGCGCCGCGCCGACACGATCAAGCAGTATCTGGTCTCCAAGTACCACATCGCCGGCAGCGACCTCGTCACCGTCGGCTATGGCAAGACCAAGCTGAAGGACGCGAATGATCCGACCGATGCGGTCAACCGCCGCGTTCAGGTCGTCAATATGGATAACGAGACCGCATCGAAGTGACGACATCACGATCCGCCTGCCGTTCGCCCGGCGGGCGGATTATCGGCGGAACGGAGCGGTGACGCGTCGCTCAGATCCAGCTCTTGAAGATCATCAGGTGGCCGAACAGCGCCATCGAGGTGCCGACGAACGCCGCCGAGACCGGCAGCATCACGACGAAGCTCACCGCCGCGACGGCGACATACGCCCAGAGCAGCCAGCGCGGACTCCTGCCCCACCGCAGCGCATAGACCAGCGCGAGACTCGCAAGTGTCGCCGCAGGCAAATAGTAATAGAGGAACTGAAGCGTGCGCGGCAGCACCGCCCAGGCAAGGTAAAGCCCGAAATAGAACGTCGCGATCAGGAACGCGTCGGCGCGCCGCACGACGATGACGTCGCGCACCACGATCGCGATCGCCGCAAGCGCCGGCCACAGCACCAGCGGATTGCCCAGAAGCACCACCGCAGCGACCCGGTCGTCGCCTATATTGTCGAACAGAAACCAGACGGGACGCACCAGCAACGGCCAGGACGGCCACATGCTCATATAGACATGGCCTGCGATCGCGCTCGTCACGTTGTCAGCGAAGATGCGGCGCTGCGCCGCCCAGATTGCCGATGGCGACAAACCATAGAGAGGAACGAAGCTCGACAAATAGGCCAGCACCGGCGCCAGCACGAAACACGCGGCAACATGATATGCATTGAAATCGGGCCAGAGGCCGGGACGATACCAGTCGGTATCGCGCGCATCGGCGAATTGGGCGCGCCAGGCCTGCATCAGCCGGACAGCCGCAACGACGACGATCGCGACCGCGAGTGGAAAAAATCCGTTCCATTTGCAGGCGCCCGCAAAGCCAAAGGCGAGACCGGCCAGCGCGAACCAGAGATGCGGCCTGCGCTGCTTGAAGCCGTGCATGAACGCCGCAATCCCGAGCAGCGCGAACGTCAGCGCAAAAATATCCAGCATCGCGGTTCGCGCCATCACGAACAGCATCTGATTGAAGAAGGCGATCAACGCGCCGGCGATCGCGGGCGCTTGCGCCGCGAACAGCGCAAGGCCGCAGAGATAGATCGCGACGACGGCGAGCGCGCCGAACAGCACGCCCGGGTAGCGCCAGCCCAGCGGATCATCGCCGAAGACGCGGATCGAAAGCGCGATGAACTGCTTTGCAAGCAACGGGTGCATCGGATTGAGCATCGGCTCGGGCATCACCGGCTCCAGCAGCTGACGCGCCGCCGGCACGTAATGAACTTCGTCGAAGACGAACTTGTTCGGCGTGGTGATTCCCGCGAGCAGCGCGACATGCGCGACGGCGAAGATGATCGCGGCGACGATGCTGCTTCTGGCGACAGAGACTCGGCCTCCAGCGACAGACGTATTCGAAACAGGCAGCACCTCGTGCATTGCAGTCACAGCATCGATTCCGCTGCGTGGTGATTTTCAGCCGAGAAAAATCTTTCGGCGCAACGCTTTGAACGTATCGCCGCGCTGCGCGACCAACCAACAGGTTGATAAGGCAACGCTTGTGATAATTTTGCAATATCGTGAGCGCGCGTGATCCAGTACGTTGAGACCGTTCGATCAGTACTGAAATTGGAATGATGTTGTTGCGTAACGAGTGTCTCGCTGTTTGCGTTCTTCTGTCGGCCGCCGGTGCGGTGTCTGATGCCCACGGCCAAGCGCGCGTCGGCGAAGCCGTCGTCGTCCAAAAAGAAGTCCTTCACATTTCGCCGGCGTCGACCAGCCAGATGAGCGTCGGCGACGGCGTGCTGCGCGACGAAACCGTGCGCACGGGCGCCGAGAGCGCGACGCGGCTCGTGATGGCCGACAGCACCAATCTCTCGCTCGGCGCCAACGCTTCGCTCACGCTGGATCGCACCGTCTTTAACGACGAGCGCACCTATCGCGACATCGCGGTCAAGATGACGTCGGGCGCATTTCGTTTCGTGACCGGACATTCGGAAAAAGCCGCCTACAAGATCTCGACGCCGCTCGCCACGATCGGCGTGCGCGGCACCATCCTCGACATTCTTTCGCAGCGGGGCAAGACCACCGTCGTTCTACAGGAGGGCGGCTCCCACGTCTGCAACCAATCCGGTTCGCAATGCATCGAGCTGACCCAGCCCGGCGACACCGCGATCATCACCTCGTCCGGCCAGGGCCGGAGCACAATCAAAAAGACCAGCACCCCGCCCTGGACTTTCGCGCAGGCCTGCGCGGCGTCGGCCGGTCTCTGCGGCGTCACTGATCTGGCCAAGAACGACGCGTCACCTCCTCCCGATGATTCTGCGCTGTGCGGACGCTGATCATGACTGCCGTCGCACGTCGACTGATCGTTGCAGCCGCCCTGATCATGACTGTTTCGCTCGTTCTGTTCGGATCTCAGGCGCGCGCAGATGAAGAATTTCCGACCGACGGCGGAAATGGCCAATACAATTGCGACGGTCCCTGCAACGACCCGCCGCCGAATGATCCGCCGCCGGTGACCGGCGCGGACTCCAGCGGAGCCTCGATCAACGGTCTTGCCGATCAGCGCTTCAACCAGATGGTCACCAACCGCGTGCTCGGTTCGGTACTGCTTGGCGTCAACGAGCAGATCAACTGCCATGACTGCGTCAGCGCATTCGGATCGGCCGGCTCGTTCTCGGCCGGCGTGCATGGCCGCAAAGAGCTGACCAACAATCTCTCGCTGCTCGCCGGCCTCGCCTATACGCAATACAACGAGGGCGGCTATCACGTCACCAGCGCGCCGGTCGGCGCCTTCGCGCTGCGCTACGACTTCACCGATTGGGGAGCGTCGCGGCCGTTCTTCGATATCGGCACCATCCTGACTCCATGGGAAAAGGTGCGCTATAGCCGCAACTATGTAACGAGCCTCGGTCCGGTGGCGCTGCAGAGCTCGACCAACGCCGCGAACTACGCGGTCTTTGGCCGCGCTGGCTGGATCAGCCGCATCTCGCCGCGCGACGAGTTCGCCGCGTCGGTTGAAGTCTGGCAATTGTGGCAGCGCGTAGCCGGCTATACCGATCCGGCGGCCGCCTTCAATCCGTTCGACGCTACCGTCGCGACCGGCACCGACCGCACCAACCTCGTCAAGATCGGCGCCCAGTGGACGCATCTGTTCGGCAGCAGCGTCGAAGGCAATATCAACGGCGGCTATGTGCGCTCGTTCGCGACGCATTCCGGCATCGTCGCGGCCGTCACCGGCGACGGCGTCGTGACGCCGACCATGGGCGATCAGGGTTGGTTCGAATATGGCGGCCGACTCGGCTTCCGGCTCTCCCAGGGCTGGGTCACCGACCTCTTCGTGAACGGCACGCTCGGTCCGCAGCCGGTCGGCAACACCATCCATGGGGGCCTCGGATTGCGGGTGAATTACTGAAGTGCTGCGCAAGAGCCGCCCGCGTGCTTGCGGCAATTATGCATTGAACCGTATCGCCATCGCGCGCAACCTACCCTCATACCGATATGGAGGATGATTGCGATGACAAAGCCGCGCGTGCGCGTCTACACCGACTATAAGAGCCCCTATGCCTTCGTCGCCAACGCGCCGCTGTTCGCGCTGGAGGAGACCGAAGGCGTCGAGCTGGAGTGGCTGCCCTACACGCTGCGCATCCCCGAATTCATGGGCACGGTGGAAGAGCGTACCCCGCATTTCTGGCGCAAGGTCCGCTACCTCTATATGGACGCACGGCGTTTCGCCAATGCCCAAGGGCTGACCATCAAGGGTCCGCGCCGAATCTACAACGCGTTCTATTCCAGCGCCGGCATGCTGTTTGCCCAGCGCCATGGCCTCTTCCGCGCTTATCACGATACGGTGTTCAGACGGTTCTGGAAGCACGAGCTGGAGTTGGACGATCTGTCCGAGATCAGCGCGATCATCGAAAGCCTCGGCGGCTCCGCGACCGAGTTTGCAGCCTATGTCGACGGCCCGGCGCGCGCCGAGCACGACCGCATCATCGACGAAGCCGAAACACTCGGCGTGTTCGGCGTGCCGACGATGGTCTTCAATGGCGAATTGTTCTGGGGTGGCGACCGCATCCCGCTCCTGATCGAACGTATCCGCGCGCCCGAAACCAAGGAAGTCGCACTCGGCGGGAGACGCTAGTTTTGTGCGTCATAACGGACTCTATCTCCTCATCCTGAGGAGCCCGCCGCAGGCGGGCGTCTCGAAGGACGAGGCCCGAATTTGCACACCGGGCCTCACGGTTCGAGACGGCGCTGGCGCGCCTCCTCACCATGAGGAATAATGACGCAGTGTTCACCGCCCACGCGCCAGCGCAAGCGCCGCGGCCAGTCCATTCTCCAGAATCTCGTCGGACAGGCGCTTGTCGTTGACGGCGCGCGCGAGCTGCAGCGTGCCGACCATCATGCCGTAGATCGCGACCGCGTTCCCGCGACGCGCGGGCGGCGAACCTTCGATCTGCGCGGCAATCAGCGCGATGAGTTCTGCAACCTTCACGGTGAAGGCGTCGCGCGTCTTCTTCGGATGGCGCGCGATCTCGGCGACCATCGCCGCGGTCGGACAGCCGCGGCCGGGATCGTCGCGGTGACGCGGCGAGAGATAGTCACGGATCAGGACCTCGAGCCCCGCCTCCTTGTCCGCCGCGGCGCGCAGCGTCTGTTCGCGCCGGCCGAGCGCTTCGCCAAGCACGGCGCGGACCAGATCCTCCTTGGACTCGAAATGCGCGTAGAACGCGCCGTTGGTCAGCCCCGCCTCCGTCATGATGCCGGCAAGCCCTCTCGCGGCGACGCCATGCGCGCGGAACTGACCTGACGCCACGTCGATGATCCGCTGCCGGGTGACGTCCTTGTGTCCCTTTTCGTAACGCATCCGGTCCTCCTCTACCTCCGACCGCTGCATAGCAGTCAGTCGCAGTTTCGCTATTGCATGACGATCATCATAATGCATTATGATCATAATTCAACGATCAAAGGTGCAGGTGAAGAGCGATGGGGCGGCAAGGACTGGCACTCAAGGAGACCCGCCCTCCTACCGAACCCGATCCGCAGGCTCCATCCGGCAAGGACGGCGCGTCAGGCGAGAAGCGCCGGGAGGCAGCCCGGGCGGCGCTGCTGACCGGCCCCGTTCTGCCGACGCTGATCAAGCTCGCACTGCCGACTATGCTCGTGCTGGTGGCCCAGACTGCCGTCAACATCGCGGAGGCCTATTATGTCGGCTTCCTGGGCACCGATGCGCTCGCCGGCGTCGCGCTGGTTTTCCCGATCTTCATGCTGATGATCATGATGTCGAACGGCGGCTTCGGCAGCGGTGTATCCTCGTCCGTGGCGCGCGCGATCGGCGCCGGCAGGAGGCAGGATGCCGATGCGCTGGTGTTTCACGCGCTGGTTCTCGCCGTAATCGTCGGCGCGCTGTTCACGCTCGGTGCGATCCTCGGCGGCCCCCTGCTCTATCGCGCGCTCGGCGGCCGGGCCGGTGCGCTCGATGCCGCACTGGAATATTCCAACTACCTGTTCGCCGGCGCGATCCCGGTATGGATCGTCAATCTGCAGGCGGCGGCGTTGCGCGGCTCCGGCAATGTCCGGGTGCCGGCGATGGTCACGCTGATCGGCGCGCTGGTGATGATCCCGGTCTCGCCGCTGCTGATCTTCGGCTTCGGGCCCGTGCCGCGGCTCGGCATCGGCGGCGCCGGCATCGCCTTCGGTCTCTATTATTGCGCGGCGATGCTCTACCTGATGCGCTACATGGCCTCGGGGCGCGCGGGCCTGACCTTCCGCTTCGCGCCGTTTCAGGGCCGGCTGTTCGTGGACATCCTCAAAGTCGGCATTCCTACGGCGGTCAATGCGGTGCTGACCAATCTCACCGTGATCCTCGTGACCGGCGCGTTTGGCCTGTTCGGCACCACCGCACTCGCGGCTTACGGCATCTCCTCGCGTCTCGACTATGTTCTGATCCCGCTGCTGTTCGGGCTTTGCACGGCGACGCTGACCATGGTCGGTGTCAATGTCGGCGCGGGCCAACTGTTCCGCGCACGGCGCGTCGCTTGGATCAGCGCATTTGTCGGCGTCGCATTGACGGGCACGATCGGGCTGGTCGTTGCGCTCCATCCGCCGCTCTGGCTGAACCTGTTCAGCCATGACGCCGAGGTGCTGCGCGACGGCACCATCTATTTGCACATCGTGGCCCCCGCCTACGCGGCGCTCGGCTTCGGCTTCGTCGTCGCTTTTGCCGCCCAGGGCACAGGCCATGTCTGGTGGCCCTTCGTTGCATCCGCCGCGCGCATTGCGATCGCGGCCGGCTTCGGCTGGATCGCCGTCGGCCGCTTCGGTGCTGGCATGGCGGGACTGGCCGCGCTGGTGACGACGTCGCTGATCGTGTACGCCGCGATCTGCGCCATCGTCATGCTGTCGCCTTCGATCTGGCGACGCGACAAGACCTGATCAGGTGGGCATCAGGCACCCTCATAGGCCTTTTTCAGGCCGGCGATGTCGAGCTTGACCATCTGCAACATCGCTGCCATCGCGCGCTTGGCGCCCTCACGGTCCGCACCGCCCAGATATTTCGGCAGCGCGGTCGGCACGATCTGCCAGGACAGGCCAAAGCGGTCCTTCAGCCAGCCGCAGCGCTCGGCCTGCCCACCGCCGGACAACAGCCCGTCCCAAAGCCGATCGACCTCGGCCTGGTCGGCGCAGTCGATCTTGAAGGAGATCGCGTGAGTATATTCGAACCGCGTACCGCCATTCAGCGCCATGAAGTGCTGGCCGGCGAGCGTGAATTCGACGACCAGCACGGTGCCTGCCTTGCCCCCGGGGCTGTCGACCGTGTTCCGCTGCACGGTCTCGATCCGGGAGTCCGGCAGCAGCGACACATAGAAGTTCGCGGCTTCTTCGGCCTCACCGTCGAACCAGAGGCAGGGTGCAATTTTGGACATGAACGGTTCCTCTCTCGTGACTGACGGTCCTAGGACGATGTCACCCGACACCTCCCGACAGTTCCCGCCAATTTTTTTTGAAGAGCCCCCGACCGCACGCCGGTCGCATGCGTCATTCCTTCGGAACCGGCGCGCGCCGCGCTGCCGGAGGAAATTCGAAGATCGAGCAAGGCTGGCGGGAACCGCAACGGCGCCAATAGTCACATCAACCCGCGCCGGAGGCCGACGTACAATAATCGCGCCAGAACCGCCGATAACCCGCCTCGACCTCTTGCGTGTAGACCACGACATTTCCGGCCGGCGAGTTCTCGATTTTCGCGCGAAGATCCGCCCGCAGCTTCTCCAGATGGGCGGGCATTGATGCATATTTCTGCGCAATCGCAACATAGCCATCATCATCGTCGGCGACCCAGTCGTCGAGACCGATCGCCGTCAGGATGCCCCCGGCCAGCCGCGATGGCGCGCCCTTGCCGAGCTTGGCAATGACGGGAACGCCCATGTAGAGCGATTCCCAGGTACTGATGCCGCCGTTCTGCGGAAACGGATCGAGCGAGATATCGATGTTCTCGAAGGCCCTCAGATGGTCCAGACGCCCGGTCGAGCCGATGCAGATGACGCTGTCCTGCGGAACACCCTGGGCTACAAAACGAGCGACCAGACCATCGCGCAGAAACGCTTCGTCGAGGGCGAGATGCTTGACGACGATCTTCGATCCGGCGACCGTACGCAGCAGCTTCGACCAGACCACGAGCACTTCGTCGGATATTTTGTCGATCCTGTTGAATACACCGAAGGTGACGAAGCCGTTGCGAAGCATTGGAAGCGTGGAAGGCTGCAGGTCGGAAATGGGATCAATCGTGATCACCGATGGCAAATCATGCACGTGCTCCGCAAATAGATGGCGAACGTTCTGCGGAATGGTCACGGGGTCTGCGAGGAAGTAATCCATCGTCTGAATTCCTGTTCCCGTCCCGGCGCCCCAAGCCGTAACCTGAACCGGCGCCGGCTTGCGCGCGAACACGTTCAGACGATGACCCGCCGTATATCCTGAAAGGTCGACAAGGATATCAACGCCGTCGGTTTGAATGCGATCCGCCAGTTCATCATCAGAAAGAGCCACGGCGTCGACCCAGACATCAGCCAGCGACTCGAAAACAGCAGTCAGAGCATCTCGCGACGGCGAACAAGAGTAGCAGTTGATCTGGAAATTCGCTTTATCATGGGAACGCAGCACCGGCAGGAAAGCAAATGCCGCCGAATGAGTCCTGAAGTCGGAAGATACGTATCCAACGACGATGCGCTTCTGCGGGTCGAGCGGTCGAGCGGCAAGGTTACACCTCCGGAATTTGGAGCCGACCGCCTCCCACCAATAGCTTCTCGTCGCCTGTTGGGCCGCGAAATCCGAGTCGGGAAGAAAATTCAGATAGAAAAGCTTCTTCGTGATCGCCTCATCGTAATCCGGTCGGATTTCCAGGGCGCGATCGAAATGTTGAATCGCGCCGGCGATGTCTCCCAGCCTTCCGAGACAGGCGCCGAGCAAAGTGAGGCCAACTTCGGACGTCGGATTTTGCTCGAGCACCCTTTTGCAGGCGACGATCGCCTGCTCCACGCTGCCCGTGAGCATGCTGACCTGCGCCTTTCCACGCCATGCCAGTTCAAGCGAGGGCTCCAGTGCGACGGCGGCATCAAAATCGGCTTCCGCCTGCGCCCTGCGTCCTATCAGCAGGTGGAGCCGTCCACGATGGGCCAATAGTTCCGCCATCTCCGGCTTGATCGCGAGCGCCGCGTTGAACGCTGTTTCCGCCACCTCGAAGTGCCGGAGTTCAAGGTGGGCCAACCCTTTGCCAACCATGGCTTCGAAGTGGCGCGGCTGCAGCTCAAGCGCCCGTTCGGCGCTTATGGCGGCGGCGTCGTATCGCTTGAGCATCATTTCCGCGACGCCACGATTGCAATAGGCGTCGGCGTCATCGGGTCTTAGCTCGATCGCGCGCGTGAACGCCGCGATCGCCGGCTCGGCCAACTCCAGACGCAACAATGCGTTGCCGAGATTTCTCTGGGCCGTCGGAAAATCCGGCTTCAGCGCGACGGCCATCTCCAGGCAGACCCGAGCCTCCTCATAGCGTCTGAGGTTGAACAGCGCAAAGCCGAGATTGGACTGAGCATCCGCCGAGCTTTGGTTGAGGGCAACCGCGCGCTCGAGGATCTGCCTCGCCTCCTCCGACCGCCCGCATTCGAGTACGGACACGCCCAGCAGATGCATGGCGTCAAAGAAATCAGGCAAGACCTGGAGCACACGCCGGCAAAGCGACTGAACATCCGCATGCCTGCCCTCACGATAGGCGGCGAACGCCACCAGCAAGGCCTCCGCCTGCTTCCTGAGCTCCTGCGGACTTGCGCCCTGGAAGGCAGGGGAGCCGACGGTGTTTTGCAAGGCCTTTTCTCCGGCGAATCTCTCGGAAGATTCTAGCACGCGTGGCCGAGACCGCCAGGACGACGGACTACGGCCTGAAGCGCCGGGAGGTGTTCGGATGGTAGGCAGGGCGCCTTGCGCCTTTGCCCACCGATATGCTGAAGCGCGATACGCTCAGGATGAATCTTATCGCTCGTCAGGCATCGGCGATCGATTCAAGCGTGGGCCGCCTGCGCGGCGTGCGCTTTTTCCGCAGCCTCAACGTCCATCCACATCACTTCCCAGATATGGCCGTCCGGATCTTCGAAACTGCGGCCATACATGAAGCCGAAGTCCTGCTTCGGTGATGGATCGGCGGCGCCGCCTGCGGCTTTCACCCGGCCGACCACGTCGTCCACGGCATCGCGGCTCTCGGCGGACACACAGATCAGAACTTCGCTCGACGTCTTCGCGTCGGCGATCTTTTTCGGCGTGAACTGGCGAAACTTGTCGTGCGTGAGCAGCATGGCGTGGATGGTCTCGGAAAACACCATGCAGGACGCGGTCTCGTCGCAGAACTGCTCATTCTTCGTCGCCCCGATCGCCTGATAGAAGGCCGTGGCGCGAGCGAGATCGCTGACCGGCAGGTTCACGAAGATCATTTTAGCCATCATAAGCTCCTTTTCGCGGGTTACGCTCCAAGGACGATTGTGCAGGCGCGGGCCCGACAGGCCGTCGAAAATTTCTTTTGTCCGCTTTGTCGCACGTCCGATTCGTGCGCAAAGAGGGAGAAGCAAAGGTGCAACGCGCCCTCTCGTCGTCATTCCGGGACGCGCCTCTTGGCGCGGGCCCGGAATGACAGCCCCGGAAGATAGCAACTCGCTATCGCCCTACGGGACGCAGCGTCTTGGCGATTGCCACAAGTCTGCGTTGTCGATCCGCCACGGAATGAACGTCGCCTGTTACGTCGCGATCGGAGCCGGCATGTTGAGAAACGCACGCGTGACGTGCCAGAACAATTGGCGATTGATCGCGATCGTCACCGAATGCGCGGTGCCGGGCAGGATGATGAACTGCCGGTCGCCGTTCGGCAGCTTGTTGAAGAACTCCTCGAGGTCACCCACCGTGGCGATGCCGTCATATTCGCCGCGCACCAGAAGCACCGGCGCCAGCACTTTCTCCGGATGCACCACCGGCAGGTTGGCGGTCATGTCGAGATAGGTGCCGGTCGGGATCTGGTCGCCGAACTGCATTTC
>Ga0207693_10004822_pt1 | contig 11342 bp, 5 predicted proteins | sample LARL81metaG_FD_184347 | JGI IMG/M metagenome (GOLD analysis project Ga0207693, IMG submission 184347) | Corn, switchgrass and miscanthus rhizosphere microbial communities from Kellogg Biological Station, Michigan, USA - LAR L8-1 metaG... | ecosystem: Host-associated > Plants > Roots >... | reverse complement strand
GAGCGTGGCCGCCATGGCGTTCCGCAGGTCGATGGCTGCCTGAGACTCCGGGTCAGCTTCGGCCGAGCGGTCGGAGTCTGGGACTTCACTCATGAGCGGTAGCCTAGCCGCGATGGCTTGAAACGGCCGAGACCTCCGATCCACCGTGATCCGGTCACCACGGCCAATCCTTCCGTCGCACGACCATCGCGCTGGCGCCCGCACGATGTGCTTCGTGAAACCGCAATCGTGCGTGCTATCAGGCTCTCCGCATGAGGAGTCGTCAGCTGGCGTACGTCCCCGCAAGCCGTTCCGGCTGCGATCTCCTTCTCCCGACCATGATGAGCGCCGCCATTCCGAGGTACGTATGCCCGGAGACTCCAACAAGGACGGATCCTGCCCGATAAGCGATGTTCCTGCGGCGAATTGGTCGCCGAACCGGCGCGACCCCTGGCTCCTCGAGTAGGCGTTGTGCCATCGCTTCATCCCAAGCCAGAGGACGCACTGTTGCCTCGCCTTCGCGGAGGCCCGCGGCAAGTGCCTCAATGGCGTCAAGGTGCTTCCCCGCGAAGCGAGTTGGCGCCAACGCAAACCAATCCTGACCGAAAATGTGCCTTGCCACCTCCGCGGCGGTGTAGAGCTCGGCAACGCGCATGACGGTATCCGGATCTGAGGCAATGTCTGGCAGGTGTCCTGCGCTCACGACGCTCCGGGAGCCGCTATTTGAAGACACCAAGCAAGCGGGCGACGCCTTGGCACCTGCGTGGAGTGCGAAAGGTTGAAGAGCGTCTCGCGGTAACGCAGTCATGCTGCCATACGTTGACGATGGTGGATATCGCCAGAAGCGTTACGAGCACCGACGGCCTCGCTCGTCGCCTGCGCTCCGGTGATCGCTGTTTGTATCCCACTGATCGCGAGATTGATGATCGAAGCAACTTCGACTAGGGCGGCTACGACACGATGGCAACAACGGTCTCGCCAGTCAACAGCGGAGGTTTACGCATTCTCACCAAAGCTCACGAGCCTAGCGCGCATGAAGGATGCGCATTGTTGGATGGCGAGTAATTCTTAGACACCATCCAACGAACAGGCAGCCCCCCGGCCGGTGCAGCAGACACCGGGCCGGCCCCTTGACCGGACCTATCCAGGAGGCCCAGCCATGGCACCTACTGCACCACGAACACGCCTCAGCACCATTACGACCTCGCGGAGAGCGGTGTGGCCGATCTCGGCCGGGTCGGCTTCGACGACGCCGGCCGGACCGTGGAGGTGCTGGTCGCGCTTACGCACGCGAGGCTGGCGATCGCGCCGGAGCTCGCCGACTCGGACGATCACGGCAGCCACCGATCGATCTCGCGGCCACAGATCCATGAACTCCGCCGCGATATTCAGATCCCGTAGCAGCAGCCGGGTATTGACGTGAGCGTGATCGAGGCTTTCCAGCCTCATCCGACGCCGGCGTCGGTCTGGCAAGCGGCGGCCGGAACCACCATCGGCGACGACCTGCTCGAGTGGCCTCCCGACCTGTTCGCGATGACCGACTTGATGCTGGAGCGCTCGGAGACTCATCGCTTCGCTCTAGCCCCTCCGGGTGGGCGGCGCTGGCCGCCTGAGCGCTCGCCGAGCTGGGCCGACGCGGTGGTGGACGCAGGCCGTCGATGGAGCGCATGGGCCGAGGGAGATGGCACGACCCGACTCCCAGACCTCCTAGCCCAGGAGTGGCAAACCCTGCTGGACGGAGTCGAAACACCGCTCGAGCAACTGGCCGAAGGGCATGCGTGGCCTGTATGTGAGGCGTTGCTGACCCTCCACGCTATCGCCGACGAGGCGTGCGCTGGTCTCGGCGTCGCCCTTGACGCGTCCGCTGGAGAAGGCTGCGTTTATCGAGCTCGTGGCCGCGAACTCCTCTCCAGCACCGGATCCTTGGCGCGGATTCCTTCAGACCTCATGCGTGTGCTTCCCAAGATGCACACGCCCTCGAGCGGCAGCTCAGTGCGCTCGATCTCACGCTACGCATGCGTGCGGGGCCCGGGCGTGGCGGCGCGGTGGCACAAGATGCCTGTTCGCCGTAGGCGTTCCGATACTCGAGCCGGGCATGCCAACCTATTGCTGCTGCCCTGGCCGTTACGGGTGCGCGATACGGATTTCTATCCGCTTGAAGGCTCAGTGCGCGGGCCGATCTTAGAGCCCTACGGATTCTTCCAGTTCGCACCTTCCGAACCACTCGATCTGGACCTCGTGGACCGGATGCTTGTCTCAGCCCGCGATGAGGTCGACGGCATCGATGTCGTGATGCTTCCCGAGAGCGCCGTCGACGAGGACGACATCAACGACCTTGAGGCAGTCTTGGACAGCCATGGAGTGGTCACCTTGCAGACGGGGGTCCGCCAGCATCCGCAACCAGGGCAACGGCCAGCCAACTGGGTACACATCGGCATCAGCCCGACGCTGGAAAGGGGCGGATCGCAGCCGAGTCCAACCGGCGAACCGTGGTTTCACCTCCGCCAGAACAAGCACCACCGCTGGACGCTCGACGAAGGACAGATCTATCAGTATCACTTGGGCGGCGCACTCCACCCTCACCTCCGCTGGTGGGAGGCGATTGACGTCCCTCGCCGGTCCGTCCAGATTATCGAGCAGAACGGGCTCACCTCCGTTGCCCTTGTCTGCGAGGACTTGGCTCAAAATGACAGCGTGGCCGACCTCATCCGGTCGGTCGGTCCGACGCTGGTTTTCACGCCGCTGCTCGACGGACCACAGCTCGCGTCGCGCTGGGCGGCACGGTATGCCAGCGTATTCGCCGATGACCCTGGGTCGGCCGTCCTGACGTTGACGTCCTACGGCATGGTGCAGCGCTGTCGGCCACACGACTACCCGGCGTCCACGGTGATTGCCCTGTGGAAGAACCCCGGCGGAGGGATCCGCGAGATTCCGCTCGAGTCCGACGCAGAAGGCGTCATCCTGACCGCGTGTGTCGACCGTGCCATCCGGCGCAGTGCCGATGGACGCTTGCCCATCAGAAGCGGTATTTCGCTCTTCGATGTCAGCGTTCATCAGGTTCGGGCATCGACTGCAGGCTCGGGCTCGCGCCCATCCTGGGCAAGGACGCCAGCGGAGCCGGAACTAGACACAAGGGATCTGGCCATCCTCACCTCCTGGGCAGAAGCGGTGGCGGAGACAGCACTGTATGCGCCCGAGCGTGTCCAGACGACGCTAGCGGAAGCAGGCCGGGACGCTGGGTGGCGCTCCGAACTCGGCATTCCGGAGCCGTCCCCACAATTAAGTGAAGCCATCTACGCCATGGGCCAATTGGTCGAGACGATCACGGCCGAGGGCGGCGTTGAGACGCTGGAGGCATTGCTCGATGGCTACCCGCACGGCACGACCGGCGAGGAGGAACACACCCGCTTAGGGAGCCGGGTGCTGCTTTCAGCCCTAAAGGCACGTGAGACCCGGCGGCGGATGTAACGACACCGGATGGCGAGCCAAGCTAATCGGGCAGCATTGGCACGTGCGCCACATCCGCTGATCGCGTCGGCGGTCAGCTTTGTTTGATCGTCATACGGCCCCGTCGACCTGGGTGGTGACCGCGGCGCTGGAGATCACGGCCGTACTGATGGACCCCCACCGCTTTGATTAAGAGCTGCCAGGTGGTTCGACGGCGTGGCGCTGCTCGGCGAGTTCAGCGCGAGTTTGGTTGAGGCGAACCCCTAGTTCCTGTTCGGCCAGTTCAATCGTGTCGTACATCAGTGCTTCAGCCTCGGCAATCGCGTCTAGCGGGCCGCGATGCCAGATGTCGTCCAGGCGGGACTCGATTCGGGTTGGTCGAAGCGGAACAGTGCCGAGCAGGCGCCGCTGCCATTTCGGCAGCTGATGCGGCTGGAAGATCCGGTTGATCGCCAGCACAGCGCTGAAGATGCCTTGCGCGACAGCGGATAGCAGGGAGTGAACAGCGATCGTGTCACCCCGTTCGGCCAACGCTTGCCGCGCGGTCCAGCCCGGGAATCGATCCGGGTGCAACGCCGCCTCGACGACCGCCACCACCAGGGCGTCAGGGTAGGTGCCGAGCCGCTCTCGCCAGGTGTCGAGCGCCTGGGCGCCCCGCAGTGCTCGACCGCTGCCGATCGCGGCCAACCGGTAATGCTTGACCGGATCGAGGTCGCTGTCGTTGAGCACCGCGTCGAGGAACCTCTCAACGGTCGTGACGGTGAAGTTGCTGATCGTCACGGCAAGCGGGCCGAGCTGGTATACCTCGCTCCACTCTTCCTCGTCTTCGTCGTAGTCCCAGAAGCCCTCGAGGTCTACGCCGAGCGCGCGGATCGGCCCGCGGCGATCCTCGTCGGATGGGGGTTCCCGCCAGTAGCAGTCCAGCTCGAGGTCTGACCAACGGTCAGCCAAGCCGGCGCCCACCGAGCCGGCGACGGCCGCAACCGCGAGGTTCGGTGCCGGCCCATACGCGACCGCCACCCGTTCTGCGGCTCGCAACCGCCACACGACATGAGGCGTCGCCTCCGCTGCAAAACCCACACCACCCACCACAGTCCACCATCCAGCGTTAGGTGCTGCTGGCGCCGAACGCTCAGCTCTCAGTCACTCGACCTGACCGATCGCCACCGCGCCCCGGATTCAGCCCTTGCCGCAGGGCATCCAAAGACAACGGTAACGGGGCCACGTGACCGGCCTTTCCCCGACATCGCATCGGCGTCGTAGCTATTCGACCAGCAAAGATCCGCCACCTAGCGTGTCGGGCAAACAGGCTACTTCGTCGAAGCAGCAAATAAGAATTCATCTGCGCGAAGCTCGCAGCGCACGATGACCGATCAGACGGTTTGTGCTCGCCTGTCGCCGCTCAATTCATGCGACAACGGCACAGGGCAGGAAGGTGTACGCGGGTGAGCGCTCCCAAGCTGGCGTGGCTCATCCCTCGCGTAAGCGGCTCAAGCATGGGGCCGGCGGGGCGGAGCCGAAGGTCCATCATCGGAGTGTGGCTTCCTGCGGGAAGTGTGAGAGCGAAGGAGTCTCCGATCCGCCGCCCACGTCGGGCACGCAGTTGCACGTTTCTCGCTGTCGTGCCCAGGACTGAACCCAGGTTGGTCGTTAGGCGAGATCGCGGCTCCTGGAAGCGAATTAACGGCTCGCCCGCGGCGCGTCGGGGTCCACTGCCGGCCGTTATACAGACGCTCGAACCACTCGCGTGGCGGCTCGCCCTCGGCGGCGGTGGGCTGACGAAGTCGTCCGGACCGATCCAGGCGGCCAGGCCCGCGTCGCGAATTTCGCGAATCATTTGCTGGGCGGGCATTTCGCTGCCACCGAAGAACCCGAACTCCTCGCCCGCGACATCGCGAATGTTCTTTGCTAACTTGCCGAGTGGCGGATGACCGGCTCCGTGCCGTGGTCACCGAGTGACCTGTACTCGTCATCCTGGATGTCCGCGTGCTGAGTGATCTTCGGCAATGTCAACTGTGTGCCCGTTGGTCCAGATCATCCAGCGATCCTCCCGGGCGCAGGTCGATCGACGCTTCGTTGCCGAACCAAGCGGCGAGTCTTTCGGCCGTAGTGAGCGCTGCCCATACCCTGCTCGGCGGGTGTGCGATCTCCACCGTCCGCTCGATGCGATCAGGAAACCCATAACATCCTCCATCAAATAGCAATCGGTCAGTTGCTATCCCATTGCGACCAACCGATTGCATCAATGGCAGTGGCGGTCGAAGGCAAGGCGGCCTTGTTTGACTCGGCCTGGCCCAGTGCTATCGGGCGGGGTGCCAACCGGGTGGCTGAGCCACGATGTGTGCCGGCTCGCCGACGCCGGTCAGATCGAAGTCCTCCTCGCGCATCGTCCGATAGCACGATTCCGCCGCGCCGCGCACAGAGCCGACCGACTCAGCCAGCGCTACTGATCACGCCAAGCGAGCGCGAGGTCGCCAGCGTTAGATGGCCGCGGCCTATCGACACTCTTGTGTCATCGGACGTCCAGCTACTGATACGGCGGGAACATCGCAAAGGTCCAGTTGTCGTCGCGGTTGAGCATGGCGGTGATGGAGTCTGTGTCGTTGCTGGTGTTGAACGTGGCGGCTTGCGCGCCCCAGTTGCCGTTGGTCGCGGTGAGGACGGGTGAGGTGCCGGTCGAGGTCGCGGCGGGGGCGCCGAACGAGCCAGAAATGGACTCCTCCTCGGAATCCTCGTTGGCACTGTTGGCCCTGAGCGAGGAGGTGAGCCCGGGGTCATCCTCGATGACGGCCCTGTCTGTCGCATTCAGGTTGCGCGTGCCGACCGTGGCTCGTAGGAAGTTCTGCCGGATCGGGATGGGGCGGCTCGCTGAGGGCGTCACCGGCTCCGGTTGAGCCACGGGGCCAGAGGGGCCGTCCACGATGCTGTCGGTGGTGGAGGCGGCGCTGTTGCCCGTGGTCTCGGTAAGGGAGGACATGACGTGGGGCGACTCGCCCGAGCTTGTCTCAGACATGTAATCGCGGATTGTCTGTCCCGGCCTGAGACCAGCCGGATTGAGTACGTCGCTTTCTTCTCCGGCGACGAGGGTTAAACGTCTCGGGTCGACGTTGGCCGGGTTGGTTTCATCGATCGGGTCCCTGAGGAAGTCGCTTGCGTCTTGGGTGGCGGTTTCGGCGATGTCGGCGCCGGCTCCGGCTGCGGTGGCGCCGAGGGTGGCGAGTCCGGATACGGCGGCGACGGCGCCGGCGGCGATTTGGACGGTGCCGAGGGCGGTGCGTTGGTCGTTGGTGAGGAAGTGTTTGCCGCTGACGGCGTTGTCGATGTCGTCGGCGGCTTTGACGGTGGAGGCGACGGCGCCGGTGGCGCTGGCGACGGCGCCGACGGCGGTGGCGACGGTGAAGGCGATGGTGCTGGCGGTGACGGTGCCGACTTCGGCTCCGATGACGGCGGGCAGGGCGGTGAGGGCGGCGCCTCCGGTGGCGACGGCGGCGACGATGAAGGCGATGGCGGTGCCGATGTCGATGAGCAGGTCGGCGAGGGAGAAGTGGCCGGTGGTGTCGGTGAGGGTGATGGGGTTGGTGGAGAAGGCTTGGTAGTGGTTGAACACGTTGGCGGTGTCGCGGCTGGTGAAGCGGCCTTGGGTGGGGTCGTAGCTGCGGGCGGGGAGGAGGAGTTGGCCGGTGGTGGGGTCGGTGAGGGAGCTGGTGGGGGTGGCTCCGGTGTATTGGAACGGGTTGGCCCGTCCGCCGGGGGCGGGGGTTGTGCTGGGTGCGGGTTGTCCGTTGGGTTGGGTGGGGGCGCCGTAGTCGCTGTAGTGGTAGGTGTTGGTGACCGCGGCGGTGGTGTCGATGAGGGCGGTGACGGAGGAGTGCCGGTCGCGGAGTAGGTAGCCGGTGCCGGTGCCGGTGGTGACCGGTGCTGGTGCGCCGGTGGTGGGGACGGCGCCGGTGGTGGTGGTGCCGGGTTGCAGGGTGCGGGCTTCGCGTCCGGCGGTGAGCAGGTAGGACGCGGTGGTGGCGGTGGTGCCGGTGGTGGGGTCGGCGGTGGTGTCGTTGACCAGGGTGCCGTCGGTGCCGTAGTGGAAGGTTTGGGTGCTGGCGCCGCTGGTGGTGGTGGATCGGCGGGTGCCGTCGGGCCAGTAGGTGTAGGCGGCGGTGGTGCCGGCGTGGGTGGCGGTGAGCATCCGGTCGAAGCCGTCGTAGCTGAGGGTCGTTCCGGTGAGGGTGTGGGTGACTCTTCCGTCGGTGTCGAAGGTTTGGGTGGTGGTGGTGCCGTTGCTGGTTTGGGCGGTTAGTTGCCCGGCCGGGTCGATGGTGTTGCTGGTGGTGGTGGTGAACGGCGGCGGGGTGGCGCCGGGGCGCGGGTTCTTCTTCGGTTTCTTCGGTTTTTTGGTGTTGCCGGGCGGTTGCTGCTGCGCGCCGTTTTGGGGTCGGGTGGTGGTGGTGATGCCGGTGACGTCGCCGGCGGTGTTGATGGTGTAGCTGGTGGCGGTGGCCGGCTGCCCGGCGGTGTTGGGGCCGGAGTAGGTGGCCGAGCCGAGCAGCCGGTTGTAGGCGTCGTAGCGGTAGGTGGTGGTCCAGGTGCCGGCTGAGGTGGGGGTGGCCGAGACGGCCGGGTCGGTGTCGGTGCGGGTGGCGAGGTTGCCATGGCTGTCGTAGGTGTAGGTGTGCGCCTCGATCACCGTCCCGGACGTGGTGGTGGTGCGTTGGGTGGCCAGTTGGTTGTGTCCGGTCCAGGTGTTGGTGGTGGTGACCCCGTTGCCGCGGGTGATGGTCGCCACCCGGGACATCGTGTCGTAGCTGTAGGTCTCGGAGGCGAGCACGGTGCCGCCGCGGGTTTGGGTGGCGGTGGTGATCCGCCCGGCGGTGTCGTAGTGGTAGGTGGTGACCGCGCCGGTCACGTCGGTGGTGGTCGATAGCAGCCCGCTGTCGGTGTAGCTGGCGGCGGTGGCGGTGCCGTCGGAGTAGCCGCGGGAGATCACATGCCCGTCGGCGTCGTAGCCGAAGGTGACGGTGGTGGTGCCGTCGCTGATCGCATGCACGTGCCCGGCGCCGGGTTGCCCGGCCGGGACGTAGCTGTAGGTGTTGGTGACCGCGGGCCCGCCGGCGGGTTGCGCGGTCACGCTGGCCAACCGGCCGGTGGAGGGATTGTAGGAGTCGGTGATCACGGTGCCGGACGGGGTGGTGCGGGTCGCGACCGTCCCGTCGGCGTGATAGGTGTAGCCGGTGGTGCGCCCGTCCGGGTCGGTGGCGGTCGCGGTCCGCCCGGCCGGGTCGTAGGTCAGCCGGGTGCCGCTGGCGTTCTGGGCTGATTGCGCCCGGGCGCTGCTGGTCTGCTGACCGCCGAGCGCGACGGTGTCGGACAGGTTCAGCGGATTACCGGGGAAGGTGCTGTTTCGCGGGGTCGCGGTTTGCGTCAGCGACGCCCCGCCGGCGCCGAGGTAGGTGTAGTCCAGGCTGAGGTCGTTCGAGGTTTGGGAGGTGACCCGGCCCAGCCCGTCATAACTGGAGGTTTGGGTGGGGTCGGTGGTGCCGTCGCTGTATTGCCGGGCCACCGTCACCGGCTGGTTGCCGTTGTCGTAGCTGGTGATACGGGTCGCGACCGGGCTGGTCGAGCCGGCCGGGTCGACCTGCTGGGTGATGGTGTGCGCCACATCGTTGTAGGCGGTGGCGTGGGTGATCCCGGTCGGGTCGACCTCCTGCACCTGCCGACCCAACACGTCCAGCGTGGTGGTGACGGTGCGGCCGGCCTGGTCGGTCGCGGTGGTGGTCGCCCCGTTGAGGCTGTAGCGGTAGGCCGACAGCTGCCGGCTGGTCGGGGAAGCGGTGAACGCCTCGTTGACGACGTTGTCGGTGACCCGCACGGTGCGGCCCAACGCGTCGTAGCTGGTTTGCACGATCCGACCGTCCGGGGTGGAATCGGTCCGGGTCGCCGGCGTGGTCGCTGTCGCCGCCGCGTAGGCGGTGGTGGTGGTCAACCCGTCCGGGGTGGTTTTACTGGTCTGCCGACCCCCGGCGTCGTAGCGGTAGCTGGTGACCCGCCCGAGCGGGTCGGTCGTGCGCACCGGCTGCATGGTGACCAGATCCAGCACCGTGCCGGTACTCGACGCCGCCGAGGTGCCGGCCGCGGTCGTGGTAGTGACCGTGCGGGTGTGCGCGGCCACATCAACCGAGGACGCGAACGTGGTCGTCACCGTGTCCGGGCCGCCGCTGTCCCCGGCCGGTTTCGCCCCCGGCGCCCACGTCATCGTCCGCTGCGTCGGCTGACCGGATGTGTCATACAGATAGCTGGTCGTCGACCGGGCCGACAACGGCTGCCCCGGCGCGGCGTAGGCCGTGGTCGCGCTGCTGATCGTCTTATGGTCAGCCGAGAGCACATTCGTGGTCTGGCTGCGGGACCCGTCCGCCCCGGTGATCGTCACACCGGTGATCAACCCGAACACACCGTCATATGTGGTCGCCGTCGTCGTGTCGGCCTCATCGGTGGACTGGGTCACCCGGCCGTGGCTGTCATACACCCGGCTCGTCGACACCGTGCGGCCACCCGCGGCGGTCGTGCCGGCGACACTCGTGGCCGCCGAATACGTCACCGTCGACGTCCGCGGCCGCGCATAATTCGGCGCCACATTGCCTAAACCGGTCACCGGCAGATACGTCGCGGCCTGCCGCTGCACCGCCACCGCCCCCAACCCCAGCACCGCCCGGGCCACCAGCCGATGCTGCGAGTCATACGTCGACAACGTCGAGGCCGGCGAACCCGGACACGTCGCCGGCACCGGAAGCTGCGACACCACACAACTACTCAGCAACGTCGAATAGAAATACGTCGCGTCACCGGAGGCGAACAACCGATCCGACGTTCCGCCGTTATACGTCGGGAAACCGGTGTAATTGTGCCGCGCGGTGTTCTGCGGCGGGTTCATCGAGAACAACCGCGCCGGCCCCAACACCGCCCCCGACCGGTCCACCGTCACCACCGACTGCACCGCCGTCAAACCCGGCTCGTAACCAATCTCCTGATACGTAACCAACGTGTGCGCCTGCGACGGCGACACCACCGACGTCAACAACGGCACCGTCGACCCCGACACCGACGAATACGCAAACGAGGACACCGCCCCGGTCGGATCGGTCACCGACGTCACCCGATGATCCCCGTCAAACACGATCGTGGTCTTAGCCACCACCCCATCCGAACGCGGCGGAGCCGACACCACCACCGACGACGCGCTATACGTGAACGACGTCGTCTGCCCATACCCATCCACAATCGACGTCGGCGCCCACCGGTCATTACCCAACGCCTGCCACGTCAACTGCGTGCGATTACCGAACCGATCCGTACGAGAAACCAAATTCCCGTCACTATTAAACGAATCAACCCGGCCATCGTCATACAACAACGTGAACGGCGTCGCCGGCGTCGCCGGTGTCTGCCGGAAAACCAGATCCTGCTGCGGATAATCCTGCAACCCCGACGGGAACGAACCCCCCGCCACATACGCCCCACCATTCGCCGGAAACACCGTCAACGGCGCCGCCACGTTAACAAACGACACCCCCAACGACCACCCCGGCCCAAACCCCGACCGATCCAACCCCCCCGCCGCCCGAGCCTGATCCCACACCAACGACCACGACACCCCCGCCGACCCCGGCCCCCCCACCGACACCACCGGCACCGACACCGAAAACAACCCAGTCCGCTGATCCACCGACCCCGACAACCCACCCCCCAAACCAATCGCCCCCGACACCGGACCCGCCGCAGCAGCCCGCGCAAACCCACCCGACACCGAAACCGGCGCCACCAACACCCCCACCACCAACGTGACAACCGCCCCAACAACGAGGGCCGGACGATTCCTCACAACACTCACCTCAGCTTGTTACGACGGGAATGTTGACAACGGAAAC
>Ga0207693_10004820_pt1 | contig 11343 bp, 10 predicted proteins | sample LARL81metaG_FD_184347 | JGI IMG/M metagenome (GOLD analysis project Ga0207693, IMG submission 184347) | Corn, switchgrass and miscanthus rhizosphere microbial communities from Kellogg Biological Station, Michigan, USA - LAR L8-1 metaG... | ecosystem: Host-associated > Plants > Roots >... | reverse complement strand
AATCGACGCGACAGGCGTATTCGCGATGCACCCCGAGGCATTCGACCACGGTGAGGATCTCGTCGCCGAGGTGAATGATCTCTTTCATTTCGATCAAATCCATTATACCAGAGACGTCAACGATTCAAAGGCACTCAACGCCCAAATCGGACCGATGGTAATCATTGCCGCCTCGGGAATGGCGGAGAGTGGCCGAATTCTCCATCACCTGCGTCATGGCGCTCCAGACTCGCGTTCAACGATTCTGATCGTTGGGTTTCAGGCGGAGCACACGCTCGGCCGCCGCATCGTCGAGCGCCAACGCGTGCTGCGAATTCTGGGAGAGGAGGTTCAGTTGCGCGCTCGCGTCGAGGTGCTCAATGGCTACAGTGCACACGCCGACCGCCGCGAGCTGGCGGCGTGGCTCGGGGCCGTGCGCGGTACGCAGCCTCCGCCGCGCATCTGGCTGGTGCACGGCGAGCCACCGAGCCAGTCGGCACTCTCGGCGCTCCTGCGCGAGAGCGGGTACGTCGTCGATGTCCCCGCCGCCGGCGACCGCGCTACGCTGTAGGGTGTCATCGTGGCTTCTCTCCCGTCCGATACCGATGAGTCGTCCGCGACGAGGCGCATCCTCGCGGCGGCCACACGACAGATCGCTTCCGGCGGCGCGGCAGCGCTCGCGCTCAGCGACGTCGCTCGAGAGGCGGGCGTCAGCAAGGCACTGATTCACTATCACTTTCGCGACAAGGACACGCTGCTCGCGCGTCTCGTCGAACAGTTGACGCATGATCTCCTCGACCGCGAGCGAAGAGCACTCGCCGCATATGTTGGTCAGCACAATCCGCTCGCCGTCGACTCGCTCTGGCAATGGCTCGAGGCGGAGCTACACCGCGGCGATATTCGCGTTTTGCTGGAGCTCGATTCCTGTCGTGGCGTGGCAGTACAGCAAGCGGCCTACCGCGCAGCGAAGATTCGCCGCTCCGCGGCCAAGGACACTGTCGAGCGTCTCTTCACGATCCTCGACCTGAGGCCACGGATCGATTCTTCGCTACTGGCGGACGTCTTCATCGCGTTCGTGGATGGGCTGGCGATGAACGCCGGATTAGGGGCAGCGGCAGGAGACGCACCAACCGCGCGCGTTGCTTTCGACGTATTCTGGCTGGCGATGCTCAGTCTGGCGGAGTGACCGCGCGGACGAGAGCTTTGGTGAGTGCCGCACTCGACTCGCCCCAGCCTGCCTGTCCGCCTGACGAGGGCAATTGTTCTACTGCTCGCGGGGCTCTGGCTGGTGTCGCTCGCTGCCGTCATGGCCTGGGAACGACGCGATAACGCGAAAGCAGCGGACGCCATCGTCGTCCTGGGGGCCGCGCAATACGATGGCCGACCCTCGCCTGTGTTGCGGGCCCGATTGGACCACGCCGTTTCGTTGTGGCAGCACCATCTGGCTCCACGTCTGATACTGACGGGAGGGATGGGCGACGGCGATACGACGAGCGAAGCGGCAGTAGGACGTCGTTACGCGGTGAAGCACGGCGTGCCTGATAGCGCGATTCTCATGGAGACACGCGGCCGCACGACCGCGGAGTCCGTCCAACGGGTCGCGCAGATGATGGATTCGCTGCGACGGCGCGACGTCATTCTCGTGAGCGATCCGTTCCACATGCTACGGCTGTGGATTTTGGCACGGCGCTTCGGCCTCGCTCCATATACCTCGCCGACCCGGACCAGCCCGATCTCATCGAGCTCGGTCGAACGATGGCGGTACACGTTGAGCGAGTCGGTGAAGGCCCCGCTCACTTTCCTGTTCGAACATCCTAATCGGCCGAACTAGGGCTTCTCAGCTGCTGACCGCACGACGAAGCCAATTCCAGTATTCGTCCTGCGCGAGCTCGGCGACATCGTTGTGCCCCGCGCCGGGAACGAGAAGGAGCTCGCCCTTCACCTGCGCCGCGTCGTAGACCTCCTTTCCCATTTGAACGGGGACAACGCGATCGCGGAGACCGTGGGTAACCCAAACGGGAATCGCGAGCTCATGAACGCGCTGAACAGTGTCGTAGTGCACGCGAGAAACGATCGGCCAGAAGTGGGTGACGCCCGGAAGAAACATTCTCCTCGCCATCGCCTTCGCTGATGTGAAGGGTGACTGAAGAAGAAGGACCGTCGGCGCGTTCTCCGATGCGAGCTCCGCCGCGATTGCACTGCCCAGCGAGTGCCCAAAGTACGCGACCCGAGTCTGAGGAACGCCGAGCGTTTCGACGACGAACTCACGCGCGGCGCGTGCGTCGAGCGCGGCAGCGACGTAGGTCGGGCGACCCGAGATGCCGTCGTACCCGCGAATCTCTGGAAGGAGAACCGCCACGTCTGCCGCGCTTGTCACGGCCTCCGCCCACGGGATCAGATTGCGCGAGAGATCGGCGTTGCCGTGGAAGGCGATGAGCATTCGTGCTGCCTGCTCGTAATTGCCAAGCAGAAACCCGAAGAGCTCCGTTCCGTCTGCCGCCCGGTATGAGACCTGCCGCACGCGTTCGCCAACGGGAGGGGACGAGAAGAGCCCCCGAAGCACGATTGGTGGCTGGAACACGATGCGCTCCTGCTGCACCCAGAGGAGCCCGAGCAGCAAGAAATAACCGGCGACGGCGGCGAACACGGCGAGCAAGAACAACACGTCACACGGATGCTAGGGACGCCGTCGGAGCGCAGGGTTCCTGAGAACTGGCAAGGAGTGCAATTTACGCCGATGCGTATTCCGATCGAAACCTTTCGCTTGGCGAACGGCCTGTTCGTAACTCTTTCGGAGGATCACACGGCGCCGATCGTCGCCGTCAACCTCTGGTATCATGTCGGGTCGGCGAATGAGCGAGCGGGGCGGACCGGCTTCGCGCACCTCTTCGAGCACATGCTCTTTCAGGGCTCGGCTGACGTCGGCGCAAATGAGCATTTCGAGCTCATTCAACGTGCCGGGGGCACGCTGAACGGCTCCACGTGGTTGGATCGCACGAACTACTTCGAGACGGTGCCGTCAAACCAGCTCGAGCTCGTTCTGTGGCTGGAGGCGAATCGCATGGGCTGGCTGCTGCCAGCAATGACGCAACAGAAGCTCGATACGCAGCGCGACGTCGTCAAAAACGAACGCCGGTGGTCGGTCGACAACCAGCCATACGGCACTTGGTGGGAGCGACTACCGGCGTTGGCGTTTCCTGAGGAGCACCCGTTCCATCATTCGCTCATCGGATCGATGTCCGATCTCGATGCCGCGAGCCTGGAAGACATCAAGCATTTCTTCGCGACGTACTACACGCCCGATAACGCGGTGCTTTCGATCGCGGGTGACTTCGACAGGTCCGAGGCGCGTGATCTCATAACGAAGTATTTCGGGCCCATTCCCGCGGGCAGCGGCAGACCGCCACTGCCGGACATGACGTTGCCAGCGACGTTTGGGGGTTGGAAGCGTGTCGTCGTCGAAGATGATGTCATGTTGCCGCGTCTCTTTCTCGCTTTCCGCGCGCCCCTCTTCGGCACCAAGCAGTACTACGCGTCGAGCATTGCCTCGGCGATCCTTGGCTTGCGCAAGGGAAGCCGGCTCTATCGTCGACTCGTTCGTGAGCGGCAAGTAGCGGCGGAAGCACAGGCATTCACCTACGATCTCACGAAGGGAACCGATTTGCTGGTCATCGACGTAACGGCCAGACCGTCGCTGGCGCCGGAGGCCTTGGAGCGCGAGGTCGCCGACGAAGTCGATCTGTTGGTGCGCGATGGCGTGGCAGAGGAGGAAGTCGCTCGTGCCGTCGCTCTCGTCCAAACCGAATTCGTTGCCGCGATGCAATCCGCGGGCGATCGGGCTGAGCGGTTGTCGCTGTTTGCGACCTATTTCAAGAATCCTGAACTCGTGAACGAGCAGGTTCAACAGTACGAGAGAGTCACGGCAGCGGAGGTGAACGACTTCGTTCGCGAGCGACTCGGCGAGGAAAATCGCGCAAGTCTTCTCTTCGTGCCGCGACAGCACGCCGCTGAAGATCAAGTGCCATCCGACGAGATCGTGGCCGGCGTCGGCTCCGGAGCGCCGGCATGAGCGGCCACGCGAATGGCGCGAGCGCGGTCCTCGAGCGCTTGCCGCGCCCCGTATCCGGTCCGTCTCGGCCATATCAGTTCCCCCGCTTCGATCGAACGGCGCTGCCTAACGGGTTGAAGCTCGTCGTCGCGCCGATCACCAAGCTGCCGATCGTCACGATCGCGCTCCTGGTCGATGCAGGCGCGGTAAGCGACGCGCCGGGCCGCTTCGGTTTGGCGCAGCTCACGGCGAAACTCCTCCTCGAGGGGACGGCCGCCGGTGACGGTACGGCGATTACAGATCGGTTCGAGCGCCTCGGCGCGTCGATCGAGGCGCACGCCGATTGGGACGTCGCTGTCGTAACGGTGACGACGTTGACCGACAAGTTGCGCGCGTCGTTCGATCTGTTGGGCGAAGTGATGCGCGCTCCGGCGTTCACGGAACGTGAGGTCGAGCGGCTGAAGAACGAGCGTCTCGCCGAGTTGCTCCAGCTTCGGGCCGAGCCCCGCGGGCTGGCAGACGAGATGTTCTCGCGATTCCTGTATGAAGAGGCCTCTCGTTACGCGCATCCTGACGGCGGTGATGAAGCGAGCGTTCGTGGCCTCACGCGCGACGCCATCAGCTCGTTCTATGCGAAGCGCTATTCGCCCAATGGCATGACGATGATCGTCGTCGGTGACGTCGAGACGGCTGAGGTCGAGACGCTCGCGGCCGAAGTGCTCGGTGACTGGAAGGGGCACGCGACGACAACAGGTTCAACTTCGGACGAGGCGGCGCGGCGCACGCGTGCTGTGCATATCGTCAGCAAGTCGGACGCGCCGCAATCGGAGTTGCGCATTGGGCATCTCGGATTGCCGCGACGACACCCCGATTACTTTCCCGCCGTGATCATGAATGCCGTGCTCGGCGGATTGTTCTCGTCGCGCATCAATCTCAATCTGCGAGAGGCTCACGGCTACACGTACGGCGCCAGCTCGTACTTCGACTGGCGCCGTCAGAAGGGGCCATGGGTCGTCGCGACCGCCGTTGCGAGCGACGTCACGCACTCCGCGGCGCTCGAGGTCATCAACGAAATCGATCGCATTCGCACGGCGCCGATAACCAACGACGAGTTGACGCTCGCCACGAGCTACCTCGACGGCGTTTTCCCGATCCGTTTCGAGACCACGTCCGCAATTGCGGCGGCGCTCACGACCTTGGTCGTATACGACCTGCCTGACGACTGGTACGACGAATATCGGGAGCGTGTCCGATCCGTTACGACGGGCGATGTGCTCGTTGCGGCCGAGCGACACCTACGTCCCGAGGCGCTCCAGATGGTGGTCGTCGGTAACGCGGCGGCGGTGCGCGATCGCATCGAAGCGATGGCGTTCGGGCCGGTTCGGGTTTATGACGTCGACGGGCGCCCCGCCTGACGATGGGGGATGCCAAGCTCGGTTCACGCCGCGTCTACACGGGTCGCGTCCTCAACCTCGACATCGATCAGGTTCGCTTCCCAGATAAATCGACGGGAGAGCTGGAGATCATCCGTCATCCGGGAGCCAGCGCCGTAATCCCGTTCCTGAGCGACCCGGCCGGCGGCGATCCGCAGATTCTTCTCATCAAGCAGTACCGCTACGCGGCGGAGGATTTTCTCTACGAAGTCCCCGCCGGCAGGCTCGACCCGAACGAGTCGCCCGCGGACTGTGCGCGGCGGGAATTGATGGAAGAGACGGGTTGCTCGGCCGAGCGCATCGAGCCCCTCTACACCTTCTACACGACGCCCGGATTCATCGACGAGCGCATCCATGGATTCATCGCCACCGGGCTCACCCGTGGCGAAAGCAGACGCGAGCCTGACGAATTCATGACGCTGGAAACGATGACGCTGTCGCATGCGTTGGAGTTGATTCAGCGGGGCGAGATCCGTGATGCCAAGACAGCGCTCCTGATTCTGTTCGCAGCCGGCTTCCGCGCTGGGCGCTAGGAGCAAGACGCGATAAACCGGAAGGTCCCGACCCGTGTCGAAAGATTATGACGGGCCGCTACCTGTCCTTCCGAAGCGTCACAGATAGTAGACAGCCGGACGTATGGCAGAGTTCGTCGCCACACGAGGCGAGCTGTGTTAAGTCGTTGTTTTCTAGCGAATTAACACGCGGACTCCGTCGGCGTCTAATGGGGCACGTGGCGTGCTTTTGAGGGGGGTGCGGTTCCGACTTGCATCGTCGCACCACACATCGGAGGAGCCCAGATCGATTCAGATTATCGGATCGAGCCCTGGTGCAGGACCAAGGGGGGCATAATCGAATGGCTGACATCGCATTTAAACGGGCGCCGCTTCCAGGCGCCTCCATCAGAGAGAAGCTCCGCAGCGAAGACGACGCGGCCGTCGTGTCGGCGTTCCTCGGCGGTGAAGAGCGTGCGTTCCAGGAGCTGGTCGAGCGATATCAGACAAGGCTCCTGAACTTCATCTATCGCACGATCGGCGACCGAGAGAAGGCGGAAGACCTCGTGCAGGAAGTCTTCATTCGCGTCTACCGTCACATTCATCGATTCGACCGTTCGAAGAAGTTCTCGACGTGGGTCTACACAATCGCCTCGAACCTGGCGAAGAACGAGCTGCGAAATCGATCGCGAAATCCGCTGGTGCTGTTCCAGACCATCAAGAGCAACTGGGAAGACGAAGAGCGTCCACTGCAGTTCGAGGATACGACGGCGCGACCGGACGACCTGTACCGCAAGCGTCACCTTCGGCAACTCGTCGAGGAGACGGTTGCCAAGCTTCCCGAGCATCACCGGCAGGTCTTCGTTCTGCGCGAGCTCGAGGGGAAGTCGTACGAGGAGATCGCTGAGATCACCGACTGCAATCTCGGTACAGTGAAGTCGCGATTGAACCGGGCACGGAATGCGTTCGCTTCGATCATCGAGCCCTCGCTCGACTGATCAAGCTTAGTCCGAGGTCAGAACAACGTAGAAACGCCGGCGCGACTGTACACGCCGGCGTTTCTCTTGCTTGGACCTTAGGATAATTCGCGATATCGTTCGCACGCTTTCTGCCATTGCTATTGGCGGACTAGCACCCGGGCAAGTTGTCAAGTAATTCTGGAACCGCGTCACTCAAGCCGGGTACCGAGACGCGAACCCGTTTTACGCGGACGAACTTCACTGTATGGATTGTCGCGAGTTTCGAGAGAAGCACGTTGGCTATGTCGACGACACGCTTTCAGCAGTGGAAATGGAAGCGATGCATCGACACGTGCGGTCGTGTTACCGCTGCTCGCGCCAGGATACCGCTGTGCGCCGCGGACTGTTGCTCGTTCATAATCTTCCGCAGATCGAACCATCCTCGGATTTCATGGCGAAGCTCAGCGATCGAATCGCCGAGCTGGAAGCAGCGGGCCACGACATCGGCGAAGCATCGCCATATCAACTGACGAGCGGAGCGTTCGCCGCGCTTGCGGCGGGACTGACGCTATTCGGCTATGTTGCGCTCGAAGCGTCCAATCACTTCGGAACTCCGCCGACGTTGACGCTGCCTCCCGTGGTGGCGACCGCGCCGGCCAAGCCGGCTCCGACGTTCAGGAGTGGCGCTTACATGGCGGGCATTTCTACGGGAATGCCGGTGTGGCCGGCGGTGCTGATGGTCGACGAGGCGCCTCGCCGTCTTGCAGACGTGGAGCTGCAACAAGCCTCGCTCCGTTAATCGCACGCTACACGAGACGCCGCGGCTGCGACCGCGGCGTCTTTCGTATATTGTGAGCGCATGGCAGCCGCTCCCACCTCCGCCGGACAACAAGCGCTGCGCGCGGCGCTAAAGACGCACGTCTTCGATGCGGCCTACTACTTCTACGGCGCCGAAGACTATCTCAAGGACGAGATGATGCGGCTCGTGATCGAGGCTGCCGTCGATCCCGCGACGCGCGACTTCAATCTCGAGCTGCTTCGGGCTGGCGAACTGGATGGCGAGACGCTCGGCTCGTTGCTTGGCACGCCGCCAATGATGGCCGATCGCCGGGTCGTCGTGGTGAGAGATGTCGGCGCGCTGCGAAAGGATGCTCGTCGCGTCCTGGAGCAGTACCTCGAGCGACCGGCGCAGGACGTCGTCCTCGTTCTGGTCGCGGCTTCTGGAGCGAAGGAAGATCGCGCCCTCATGGAACGCGCGGCAGCCGTGGAGTTCGAGCCACTGTCCGGTGCGCGAGTTCCGAAATGGATCACGTACTACGCGTCTCATGACCTCGGCTGTGAGATCACACCCGAAGCCGTGACGTTGCTGCAGAGCGCCGTCGGTACCGAGCTCGCGCAGCTCAAGATAGAGCTGGACAAGCTGGCGAGCTTTGCGATGGGCGGCGACCGGCGCGTGATCGACGAGGACGCCGTCGCAGCGATCGTCGGTGTGCGGCGAGGCGAGACGTTAGGCGATCTGCTCGATGCAGTGGCACAGCGCAAGGCCCCGCGCGCCCTGGAGCTGCTGCCACATGTTCTCCTCCAGCCCAAGACGAGCGCCGTGACGATCGTGATGGCGCTCGCGACGCAGACACTCGCGCTGGCGTGGGGCCGAGCCAAACGACGCGCTGGTGCATCGTCGCAGCGAATGGAGAACGAGTTTTACAACTTGCTCAAAGAATCAGGGTCGAGCTACACGGGGCGCAGCTGGGGGGAGGCCGTACGGGCGTGGTCGCGAGCTCTCGACGCGTGGAGCCAGTCGGATCTCGATGCGGCGCTCGGGGCACTGCTCGCTGCGGACGCGGCGCTCAAGGAGAGTCGCCTGTCGTCGGATGAACAGCTCCTCGAGTCGCTCATTCTCACGCTGTGCGTTCCGGCGCGACGGGCATCGCGACCCGCGGCATGAACCGATCGGTCCTACGTCTGCTCGTTATGCTCGGGGCGTGTGCCTCGGCGCACGCTCTTTCGGCGCAGCGCGCCGATAGCGCCGTGAAGCCGGCGCTGGCTACCGCGGACGCCCGAGATTCACTGTTCGTTCGCGCGCGCAAGCTCGTGCTCGAGGGCAACGGCGGCAAGGGACGAGCACTCGTCGATTCGGCGCTCACGGCGGCGACGGGGGCTTTGGATTCTGCCACCGCTCTTTACTGGCGGGGTTCTCTGGCGGCGACCGCGTCTGACGCGGAGCGCGACTATCGCCGCGTGATCGTCGAGTATCCGTTTTCGCCGCACTCCGGCGACGCGTTGCTCGCGTTGGCGCAGCTCGAGATGGCGCGCGGCGATCGAGATCCGGCGATCGATCACTTGCAGCGCTTTCTTCTCCAGCGGCCTAACGACCCGGAGCGTGTCCGTGCCGGCATCTGGCTTGGCCGGCTGTTGCTGGAGCAAAACCAGCTCACACGGGGATGCGCGGTGCTGTTGCGCACGCGCGCGGCGCTCGGCGATACGGCAGTGGAGACGCGGAATCAGGTCGATTACTACGCCGCCCGCTGTGCCGGCGTCGATACCGTTGCTCCGGTCGTTCGCGCGCCGCCGCCAGCGAGAACGGTGCGCCCGGACACGACACGCCGCCGCGTGCCCGTAGCGGACAGCGTGCGCGTCGACACCACGACGCGTCGACCGACAGCGCGACGTGATTCCCTACGTCCGCAACGACGAGATTCGTCGCGCCCGGATTCGTCGCGCCCTCCAGCTCGAAATCGCGACTCAGAAGTCGCGAAGCGGTATACGGTACAGGTCGCGGCGTACGATACCAAAGAATCGGCGATCGAGCTCGTGAACAGGCTCAGCGCCCGTGGCATCGTCGGCCGTGTCGTCAACAGCCAGAGCGCGCCGTACCGCGTTCGCGTCGGCCATTATGCAACCGATGCCGAAGCGACAACCGCTATGCGCGAGCTGAAGGACAAAGGAATCACGGGCTTCGTGACGACGACAGACAACGAGACCGCGCCGGTGAAGAAATGAGCAGCGTGGGACAGGCACCGACGCCGCTGATGCAGCAATATCGCGAGATCAAGGCGCGGCATCAGAACGCCCTGTTGTTCTTCAGAATGGGCGAGTTCTACGAGATGTTCTACGACGACGCCGAGATCGCCTCACGCGTCCTTGGCCTCACGCTCACGTCGCGGAACAACGGTGGCGCGGCGGACGTGCCGCTGGCCGGCGTGCCGGCGAAGGCGGTGCAGGAGTACCTGCGGCGACTCGTGCAGCAGGGCTTTCGCGTCGCGATCTGCGAGCAAACGGAAGATCCGAAGCTGGCAAAGGGAATCGTTAGGCGAGAGGTCGTCGAGACCGTGACTCCCGGTGTCACGTTCGCCGACGAGCTGCTCGACGGCACTCGCAACAACTTCATTTGCGCACTGTGGGCCCTGGCTCGCGGACGCGTGACCGCGCCGCCGGCGATCGGCATCGCCGCGGCGGACGTATCGACCGGCGAGCTGCGACTCTGTGTGACGCAACCGATGGAGCTCGACGCGGTGCTGGCTCGTTATGCGCCACGCGAGATCCTGTTGCCGCAGGGCTCCGAGCTCGCGCTGCCGCCATCGCGCGCCGAAGCGCTGATCACCGAACGTGAAGCCTGGGAGTTCGACGCCGACCTCGCACGGGAAGATTTGACGCGACAATATCGCGTTCAATCGCTCGAGGGGCTTGGCATCGGCGAGGCCGAGACGCCGGCGATCGCGGCGGCCGGAGCGCTTCTGCGCTATTTGCGTGAGCTGCAACCTGGCGGCGTCCCGCAGCTTTCACGACCCACGGTCGATCGCGCGTCGGGGTTGATGCCGCTGGACGAGATGACGCGGCGCAACCTCGAGCTAGTCGAATCGCTTCGCGGAGGAGGCGCCGAGGGTACCCTGCTCTCGGTGCTCGATCGCACGGTGACGCCGATGGGCGCGCGGCTGCTGCGACAATGGATCCTCGCCCCGCTCACCGACCGAGCGCTGATCGACGAGCGACTCGACGTCGTCGGTAGCCTCGTCGACGACTTGCTGACGCGCGAGGAACTGCGAACGGCGCTCGATGGCGTCCGCGACGTGGAACGACTGGGCGCGAAGATCGCCTCGGGACGCGCCGCGCCTCGCGACGTCGGCGCGCTCGGGACGTCGCTGGCGCGATTGCCGAAAGTCGAACAGCTCGTTAGGCACATCGGACGGCAACGGGAAATGCCCCTCGTCGACCGGCTGCTCGCGGAGTGGGACAATTGTTCCGCCGAGGCACGAGCGATTCAATCGACGATCGTCGAACATCCGCCGCTGTCCATCGGCGACGAGCCGACGATCGCCTCTGGCATCGACGCCGAGCTCGATCGGTTGCGCGCGCTCCGCGACGGCGGCAAGGACGCGATCGCGAACATCCAGGCGTCGGAGCGAGAACGAACGGGCATCGGCTCGCTCAAGGTC
>Ga0207693_10004819_pt1 | contig 11344 bp, 9 predicted proteins | sample LARL81metaG_FD_184347 | JGI IMG/M metagenome (GOLD analysis project Ga0207693, IMG submission 184347) | Corn, switchgrass and miscanthus rhizosphere microbial communities from Kellogg Biological Station, Michigan, USA - LAR L8-1 metaG... | ecosystem: Host-associated > Plants > Roots >... | reverse complement strand
CCTAGTCGCCCGATTCATTCAGATTGCAGGGTAGAGGTGCTTGAGTTTGATACGGGCATTGGGGGTTGAGAATTGCCAATTGGCCTTGGTGTGGTTGGCATTGCGGTCGTGCTCCCATGCGGCGATTTCCTCGACGAGGGTCTGTTTATCGGCAATCCGACGGTCGAGGCACTGGGACGTGAGGACGCCGAGTTCGGACTCTGCCAGATCAAGCCAACTACCGTGCTTTGGAGTGTAGTGCCATTCGAAGCGCTCGACCAGTCGCCTGGCCTCGGCGGCTGGAAACGCTTCGTAGAGTGACCCCTTGCCGTGGATGTTGAGATTGTCCTGGACCAGTACGACGGTCTTGGCGTTGGCGAAGTAGCGATCGGCCAATTCTTTCAAGACGTGAGCGTAGTCCACGGCGGTATGGCGATCGGTGACCTTGACGTGGCGCCAGCCTTCGAGCGGTGCAAACATCATGAAGATGTTGGCGGTGCCGTTGCGCTCGTACTCGTAATCGCAGCGGGCCGGGCGTCCCCGCTTCATCGGGATCGGCAGGCGCGTCTCGGCAAGGAACTGCTTGGAGGTCTCGTCCAGGCACACCAGCGGGTAATCGGGATCGCGTGGCCGCGTGTAGACCGCCAGCACATCTTCCATGGCGGCTACGAACGCGCCATTGGCCTTCGGCGGGATGACCCAGCACTGCTGGCGATGGGGCTGGAGAATGTTTTTTTTAGTGCCCGCCCAATCGTCGAGTCGCTGGCGCGATCGACAATTTGCAGTTCCACGACCTTTTTCTCCAACAGCCGCAAGGTCCAGCGCGCGCGTCCCTTGGGAGGTTTGGAACAAGCCAGCGCAATCAATTTGGCTTCTTTCTCGCCGTCAAAAATCCGTGCAACCGCCGGTGTCGCCCGTTGCTTGCGGCTCAACACAGCCTCGAAGCCTTCTTCCACCAGTTGCTTCCGGACCCGGTAAACCATCGAGGCGCTGGTCTCCAGCGCCTTGATAATCCGGTTGTCACTCCAGCCTTCACCGGCTTCCGACACATCGGCCTTCAACAATATCCGCGCCTTCAGCAGCCGCTGCGCTGCGCTCTTGCCTTTGCGTATCAGCGCTTCGAGTTGCTCACGTTCCTCACCGCTCAGCCGCACAACATACTTCTTTACCGAAATGTCCTTCGCAGCCATGATGGCCTCCGCCGCATCCGATGCGACCAAAGCGAATCACAAAATTCACGTCCTTGCAAATTGATTGAAGCGAGCGACTAGACGAGAATCGAACTGAACTTGTGGGTGAGTGCCCTCAAAGACGGTGGGGAGCCGCGCCAGCGGATGATCGTACGGGAGGTGGCAGCTGCTTTCCGAATGGGTTAATCCGGGCTCATGGCGAGCCGCTTCACGCCGCACCGCTTCTCGAATTCCGCGACATTGACGATGCCGCGGCGATGGGTGCCGTCACCGATCTTGCGGTTGCCGTCCCAGGCTTCGACCTCGAACAAAACGCTCTTGCGGTCGATCTCGAGGTCGCGGGCGCTTGCGCGGACCGTGCGGCCGACCGGCGTCGCGGCGAGGTGGCGGACCTTCACGTCCATGCCGACACTGACAAATCCTTCCGGCAGGTGGGAGGCGATCGCGGCGCCTGACGCCATCTCCATGTGCAGGATCATCATCGCCGTGGCGTAGACCTGCGGCATGTCAGCCACGAAATGACCGACTGTCATTTCCGGCGAGACAGTAGTTGTCGTCTCGGCCGTCATGCCGATCGCGACATTGTCGAGCACATCCATTGCTTCCTCTTTCAATTGCGCGTCCCCGTGCTGGTGCTTAGATCCGAGGGACTTGTCCGGCTCGGCACGCGTATTGCGACCACGCCGTGATTCAATGCCTGATGGCATGAATTGCATGCGTCGGTCAGATCGGCATAGGCCTTGGCGAAGGCCGCGCTGTCCCTCGATTTGACCGCACTGTCGAGTTCCTTGAAAGGCTGATCCGTCACGGAAGCGATCATCTCCGGCAAGGAGATGTCGTGCTCGGTCGGATGCGCGTGCCCGAGCCGATTGAAGGCGCCTTTGAGATTTTTCAATTCGTAGCCGGCAAACTCCCAGTTTCCGTCCTGCCCGGCCTGCCAGAGCCGCTCGTGCCGCGGCTGAATCGTCGCGATCATCATGTCGCTGATGCTCGGCAGATATTGGGTCGGAGGCGGGGGCATGGCTTCCGGTCCTGCGGCGACGCTGCGCGAGGTGTCAAGATCCGTTGCAAGGATGGTGACTGCGGCCAATCCGATCGCGGCAACCGCCATCGGACCACGCCACATGCCTGCTTTCCCGGACCTGGTGCCGTTCTCGTTCATGACTGCTCCATGCTCGCCTGCCCAAAGACTGTCGGGAGGAAGACATCAGGCTTACGACGTGACGTCTTCCGCTCACAAGAGACATTCGGCTTACGGCCAAGTGTTATCCGGAAGGTTAATAACGATTCGCGTTGTCGTGCTGCGCACGACAACCCATCGAAATGGCTTCTGGGTCGACGGGTTGATTTCCATGTGCGGCAGGGAGCGGGCATATGAATGAAATAGCCCGCCGTCGCACGCGCGATCGATTCTCCTCTGGCACCCCAGCGAATGTCGCAGATTCCCAAAAGAATGTATGCGACCGTCTCCTGTTCTCCGTGATGGTGAATACCCGAGCGCGATCCCCGTGCGACCACGAACAGGCCACCCCCGGTCGCCGACGCAATGCCGAGCCCCCGCGCGATCGCGGCGAGGCGTTCGGAGCCCGGCGTCGGCGCTGTTCCCCGATCGAATTCAGTCGGGCCGACGATGTGTATGGCAGCCGAAGAGCTCATGGCAGCCCGGATCAAGTTGAATCTTCAATCGGAAAGTTAGGCGACCGCCAACCAGAGAGCTACTAAATTGGAGTTTATATGATCCGCTCCCAGTCGAGATGGATCGCTCTTCACCGGGGCGGCTTCCGCCGTGGTCATGCTCGCCGCCGTCATTGATCCGCCGACGGCCGTCGCCGCCGGCATGTCACGCCTTGAGAACATCGCTTGTCCCTCCTGAAGGATGAAATCGAATTGATCCAGATATCGTGGCGAGCTTTTTCGAGATCCACGAAATTACGATTCAGAAATGGCCCATTCAACTGGCATGTGGTCGTGGCGTCCTGCGATTGCCGCCGCGCTACGTTCCGCTGCTGGCCGACCCAGCCGCCGACACGCAAAGGGCTGCGCGGCAGTTATTCCGCCGGGGCCGGCGCGGCAGTACCGGATGCGGCTTGCGTCCTGTGCCCGAACAACCGCCTCTGCAGCCGATCCAGGTAGATGTAGACCACCGGCGTTGTATAGAGAGTAAGAATCTGAGATAGCGCGAGGCCGCCGACGATGGCGTAGCCGAGTGGCTGCCGGATCTCGGAGCCTACTCCGGTGCCGATCATCATCGGCACGGCGCCGAGCAGTGCCGCCATCGTGGTCATCAGAATCGGGCGGAAGCGCTTGATGCAGGCCTGATAGATTGAGTCCTCGGTCGACAGGCCTTCGTTCTGTTCGGCGTGCAAGGCAAAATCCACCAGCATGATGCCGTTTTTCTTGACGATGCCGATCAACAATATGATGCCGACGATGGCAATCACGCTCAGATCGTAGTGAGCCGCCATCAGCAACAACAGCGCGCCGACGCCGGCCGAGGGCAGGGTCGAGATAATGGTGATCGGGTGGATCACGCTCTCGTAGAGCACGCCGAGAATGATATAGATGACGAACAGCGAGGCGAGGATGAGGATCGGCGTGCTCTTCAGCGAGGCGCCGAAGGCTTGGGCGTTGCCCTGGAAGCTTGTTTGCACCGAGAGCGGCGGATGCAGCTCCTTTTCAACAGCCTGAATGGAGCTGACGGCTTGGCCGATCGCGGTGCCCGGCGCGAGATTGAACGAGATCGTCACCGACGGGAATTGTCCGGTGTGGTTGACCACGAGCGGGGCGACCTTCACCACCGTGTCGATCAGCGTCGACAACGGCACCTGTTGCCCGCTCGACGATTTGACGTAAATGCCATTGAGCGCCTCGGGGCCGTACTGGAATTTGGGGTTCACCTCCAGAATGACGTGGTATTGCTGCAGTGTGGTATACATCGTCGAAACGATGCGCTGGCCAAAGGCGTCGTCGAGCGTGTTGTCGATCGTGTACGGCAGGATGCCGTAGCTCGATGCGACGTCGCGCTTGATCGTGATGTCGAGCAGCGGTCCGGAGCTGAGCTGATCGGTAGCGACGTCAGTGATGCCCGGAACTGCCTTGAACTTGTCGAGGAACAGAGCGGACCAGTGGCTGAGCTCGCCGGGGTCGGCATCGTTCAGCGTGTACTGGAACTGGGTCTTGTTCAGCCGCGCGCCGACGGTGATGTCCTGGGCGGCCTGCATATAGAGCGTGATGCCCTGGATCTTGGCCAGGTTGGTCCGCAGCCGCGCCATCACCTTCTCGATCGGCTCACGCTCGTTGGCGGGCTTGAGCTGAATGAAGACACGGCCATCGTTGAGCGTGTAACTACCCCCGCCGGCGCCGACGGCCGAACCGACCGTCGCGACAGCCGGATCCTTCATGATGCCGTCGAGCAGAGCCTGCTGGCGCTCCTTCATCGCTTGGAAGGAAATATCCTGCGCCGCCTCGGACTGGCCGATGATCAATCCGGTATCCTGCTGGGGAAAGAAGCCTTTGGGAATAATGACGTAGAGATAGCCGGTCAGCGCGACCGTGCCGAGCATGACCATCAGCGTGATGAAGCGGTGCCGTAGTACGACCTTGAGGCCTGACTCATAGGCGTAGAGCAGACCGTCGAAGCCGCGCTCGGACATCCGGTACAGCCACCCATGTTGGTTGCTCTCCGGCTTGAGCAGGTAGGCGCACATCATCGGCGTGAGCGTCCGCGAGATGATCAGCGAGAGAACGAGCGCCACGCTCACCGTCACTGCGAACTCACGGAATAGCAATCCGACGTAGCCGCTCATCAGGAACAGCGGAATGAAGACGGCAATCAGCGAAAGCGTGATTGCCATCACGGTAAAGCCGATTTCGCCGGAGCCCTTGAGTGCGGCGTCATACGGCGACATGCCATCTTCGATGTGCCGCGTGATGTTTTCGATCTCGACGACGGCGTCGTCGACCACGAATCCGACCGCGATCGACAGGGCCATCAGCGAGAGATTGTCCAGGCTGTAGCCCATCTCGTAAAGTATCGCGAAGGTGCCGACCAGCGACAGCGGCACGGTGACGGCCGGGATGATGGTTGCCCAGGGATTGCGCAGGAATATGAAGATGACCATGACGACGAGCGCAACCGTCAGCAGCAACGTGAACTGCACGTCGGTGACCGATGCGCGGATGGTCTGGGTGCGATCGGATATGACATTTATCTTGACGGCGGCCGGGATCGAGGCCTGAAGCACGGGCATCATCGCCTTGATGCGCCCCACGGTTTCGATGACGTTGGCGCCGGGTTGCCGCTGGATTGCCAGGATGATCGCCCGCCGATTGTTGTACCAGCCGGCGATCAACTCATTCTCACCCGCGCTGACGGCGCGGCCGATATCCCGGACGCGGACCGGCGATCCGTTGCGATAGGCGATGACGAGGTCGGCATACTGGTCGGGCTTGAACAGCTGATCGTTGGTATTGAGCGTAAAGGTCTGGCGCGGGCTGTTGAGCGTGCCCTTGGGAAGGTCGACATTCGCCTGTCCAAGCACCGTGCGGACGTCCTCGAGGTTGATGCCGCGGGCCGCCAGCGCTTGCGGATCGACCTGGATCCGGACAGCCGGCTGCTGCGTGCCTCCGATGCCGACGAGGCCGACCCCGGACACCTGCGAGATCTTCTGCAGCAGAATATTCTGCGCATAGGCGTCGACCACCGTCAGCGGCAGGCTGTCGGAGGTGATGCCAAGAACCAGGATCGGGGTGTCTGCCGGATTGACCTTTCGGATTTGCGGCGGATAAGGCAGACCGGCCGGCAAATAGGCGTTCGCGGCATTGATGGCCGACAGCGTGTCGCTGACCGCGCCGTCGATCTGCCGATTCAGGTCGAACTGCAGGGTGATCTGGGTGTAGCCGAGCGCGCTGGCGGACGTCATCTGGGTGAGACCCGGGATCTCACCGAATTGCAGCTCGAGCGGCGACGCCACCGTGGAGGCCATGGTCTGCGGATCGGCGCCAGGCAGCTGCGCGGTGACGGTAAGCGTCGGGTAGTTGACATTCGGCAGTGCCGCGACCGGCAACAGCGGATAGGCGACCAGACCGCCCACCAACAAGGCGACCATCAGCAGCGCGGTCGCGATCGGCCGATAGATAAAGGGCGCGGAAATGTTCATGGGATCGGCGCCTGCAGCGCATCCTGCGCGGCTTCTTCCTGCGCCGCCTTGCCGTGCAGCGCCACCACATGCACGCCGGGCTGCAGCTTGTATTGTCCGTCGGCGACGACCTGCTCGTCGGCTTGCAGGCCGGAATCGATCAGTGCCTGGCCGTCGCTGATTTGCGCGACCTTGAGTTGGCGGATTGCGACGGTGTTGTCCGGATTGACCACATAGGCATAGGGGCCGGTCGGGCCTTGCTGCACGACGCCCGCGGGAACGGTCAGGCCGTTGTGCCTGATGTCGACGAGCAGTCGTGCATTGACGAGCTGGCCTGGCCAGAGCTTGCGCGACTTGTTGGCAAAATTGGCCTTGAGCTGGATCGAGCCGGTGGTCTGCAGGATTTCGTTGTTGACGAGGCCGAGCACTCCCTGATCGAGGAGCGCCGTATTATCCTGATTGTAGGCAAGCACCGCGAGCGGCTTCTTGGTCGCTTGTTGTTGCTGCTGGATTTGCGGCAGCGCCGTCTCCGGAAGCGTGAAGATCAGCGAAATCGGGTCCAGCTGCGTGACGACGACGAGGCCGTTCGCAGTTGACGGACTGATGATGTTGCCGACGTCGATCTGACGAATCCCGACCACGCCATCGATCGGCGAGGTCAGGCGCGTGTAGCTGAGTTCGACCTTCGCCGAATCGATCAGTGCCTGATCGGCCTTGACGGCCGCCACCAGTTGCCCCACCTGCGCCTTCTGGGTTTCGAGCAATTGCGGCGTGGCCCAGCCTTTCTGCCCCAACGTGGTGTAGCGGGTGAGATTGGCCTGGGCGTTGATGAGCTGGGCTTGATCGCGCTCGAGATTGGCCGTGTATTGATCGATCAACGCCTGATAGGGTCTCGGATCGATCTGCGCCAGCAGGTCGCCCGCATGTACGGTCTGGCCTTCGGTGAAGTTGATGCTGATGATCTGCCCCTGGATCTGGGCGCGCACGACGTCGGTGTTATACGCGATCACCGTGCCGACGCCGGTCAGATAGATCGGCACATCGTGCTGGGCGACCGTTGCGGCGACGATCGGCACCGCCGGCGGCGTGGGCGCGGCATCGGCCCTGGCGAAGGGATGACCGTAGGTCGCGTACAGCAAACCGCCCGCCGCGAGTGCGGCAATCAGCAACGCGGCAGGAATTGCGATTTTCTTTCTCATGGCCCATTCTTCTCGCAGTTGAAAGCGCTGTTTCAGAAGCCGCCGGGAGTGATCGTCGTCGGGAGAATCCTGGTGCTCCCGATGGTGCCGGTGGGAGCCGTACTTGTCTCAGCGGGTGGAGGTGCGATCGTCGGTACAGTCGGTGCCAACGGGGTCGGTCCTACGAAGCCCACGATCGGCGACACGGTTGGAGTGGGCACCACCGGCGACGCGCTGACGCCTAGATTGCCGATCTCGAACGAACCCAACGGAATGCCGGTTCGAGCGACGCCGCCGGGAGTCGTTGGCGTCGTTGCGGTTGGAGACGACGACGAAATCACGCTGCTCGAGCCCGAACCGCACATACCGGACATTCCCGCCGTTTCCAGCGTTCCTGAGGTCGACGATACGCCCGAGGTGCCCAGGATGCTCGATATTCCGGGCGACGTTGACGATCCCGAGCTTGCAATGCCCATCATCGCCGCGCTGCCGGCCGTTGTCGCGGTCGCCGGCGCTCCGCTGCCAATTCCAACTCCCATTCCGCCGCCATCGAAGCTCGCGGTGGATCCGAACATCGACGATGGGGCGGTGCCCACCGTCGAACACGCGTTGCCGCTTGATGTGCTCGGGATCGCGATTGTCCCTGTGACACCGGTAGGCGCCGGGCTCAGTCCTGGCGAAGTAAGTTCGGTTGAGCCGAGCGGAATGCCTGTCGGTTCGACCGATGCGCCCGGTGCCGCGCCGAGCGGCGATGTTGCATTGAGCGTCGGCGTCGTCGCCACCGTGCCAACCTGCGCAACGGCGCTGTTGGCGGCGAACAGCGCCGGGATCATCGCAGCAAGCAATGAAACCCCCGTTGACATTCTCCGTTCGGACATCGGTCACTCCTCTTGATTTCTGCTGTGAGCGTGTCGAACGTTAAAGTGGCAGACCTCACGCCCCATTCAATTAAATAGGCGTTTATTGTCGGACCGTGCGCGGACCCTGACTTGGCTGCAGGTCGTCCCACTACATGGCGTGCCCTCGAATGGAGCTGTTTAGCTCCGCGCTTTCGAACAATTGGGCCCGGCGCCATTGCCGTGCCCGCAAGACTAAACACTATTTTAATTGAGCAGCCCTCGTGCTCTCCCGATCTTGATCGGATCATGCCTTGGTGGAGTACATCCGTCCGGTCCGAGATCGATCTCTGGTCACCCACCACGCACTATGGAGAGCGCAAATGAGTGAGGACGAAGTCCCGGGCGTCGGCGACTACGAAGGAGCGGCAGCCGGATGGGGTGCGTTGAAGGCGGTAGCAGATGCGGTTCGTGGCCAGCAGGCGATCGTCAAGGAGACCCGGGGACTCCTCAACATGAACCAGCCGCACGGGTTCGATTGCCCGGGCTGCGCCTGGCCGGATCCGAAACATACGTCCTCGTTCGAGTTCTGCGAGAACGGCGTCAAGGCCGTCACCTGGGAAGCTACCGCCAAGCGGACGACGCCGGAATTCTTCGCCAGCCATCCGGTGCGCGAACTCTGGAAATGGTCGGATTTCGACCTTGAGAATGAAGGCCGCTTGACGCATCCGCTTGTCTACGACCGGGCCACCGATCGATACCTGCCGATTTCGTGGGACGAGGCGCTGGCGAAGATCGGTGCCGCCCTGCGGGCGCTGCCGGACCCGGATATGGCGGAGTTTTATACCTCCGGTCGGGCCTCCAACGAAGCAGCGTTCCTCTATCAGCTGTTTGCGCGCGAATACGGCACCAACAACTTTCCGGATTGCTCGAATATGTGCCACGAGGCGACTAGCGTGGGCCTGCCGGAATCAATCGGCGTCGGCAAGGGCACGGTGACGCTGGAAGACTTCGATCATTGCGATGCGATCTTTTGCATCGGCCATAATCCGGGGACCAATCACCCGCGGATGCTGACGACGTTGCGCGCTGCCTCGAAGCGGGGCGTACCGATCATCGTCTTCAATCCGCTGCGCGAGCGCGGATTGGAACGCTTCACGGCGCCGCAGGACCCGATCGAGATGCTGACGATGAGCTCGACGCCGATTGCGTCGACCTACTATTTGGTGAAGGTCGGCGGCGACATCGCAGCTCTCAAGGGGATGATGAAGACCCTGTTGGCGCTGGATGCAAATAGCCTCGCCGAAGGCGGCTCTGGCGTTCTCGACCGTGAATTCATCAAGAATCATACGACCGGGATTGACGAACTGCTGGCCGACCTCGAAGCGACCTCCTGGGCGGCGATCGAGGAGGACTCGGGTCTGTCGCGATCAGATATCGAGTTCATCGGCAACATCTACGCGAAGGCGGAGCGGGTCATCATCAATTACGGCATGGGGATCACCCAGCATCGCCACGGCACCGGCAACGTGCAGCAGATCGTCAATCTGTTGCTGCTCCGGGGCAATATCGGGCGCAAGGGCGCCGGCATTTCTCCGCTGCGCGGCCATTCGAATGTGCAGGGAGACCGTACTGTCGGCATTACCGAGGTTCCGAACGATGAGCTGCTGGACGGAATAGCCCGCACGTTCGGATTCGAACCGCCGCGCCACAAGGGCCACAACGCCATCGAGGCGATCGAAGCGATCCGGGATGGGCGTTCGAAAGCCCTGGTCTGCCTGGGCGGCAATCTCGCGGTTGCGATGTCCGATCCGGAGGTGACGTTCAAGGCAATGAGGAATCTCGACCTCGCGGTGCATATCGCCACCAAGCTCAATCGCTCCCATCTGCTGCTCGCCAGGCAATCCTTCATTCTTCCCTGTCTGGGGCGCACGGAACTCGATCTGCAGGCGACGGGGCGCCAGTCGGTCACAGTGGAAGATTCAATGTCGATGGTCCACGCTTCCCGAGGAGCCCTCAAGCCCGCGTCGGAGCATCTCAGATCGGAACCGGCGATCATCGCGGGCATCGCGCTGGCGACGTTGCCGAATACCCGAGTGGGATGGGCCGACCTGGTCGCCGACTATGCAAGGATACGCGATGCGATCGAGGCGGTATTTCCGGACTTCGCGAACTTCAATGCCAGCATCAAGCGGCCGGGTGGATTTCGGCTCCATGTCGCGGCATCGGAACGGGAGTGGCGGACGCCGACGAAAAAAGCCAATTTTCTCGTCTATTCCGGTCTTGATGAGGATCCGCGTGTGACGACCAGCGAAGCTCTCACGCTGACGACGATCAGGAGCCACGATCAATACAACACGACCATCTACGGCTTGAATGATCGCTATCGCGGCATCACGGGCCGTCGCGACGTCGTATTCGTCAATGAGCGTGACCTCGCCGATCGCGGCCTGAAGCACGGCGATCTCGTCGATATCAGCGTGGTGCCCGACGCCGGCTCGAAATCGGATGATCGTGTCATGCGCAAATTGACGGCGGTCGCCTACAATATCGCGCGGGGATCGATTGCGACCTACTACCCTGAGGCAAACGTCCTGGTCGCGCTCGATCACTACGACGTCAAGTCCGGAACGCCATCGTACAAGTCGACACCGGTTCTGCTTCGCGCTTCGCCGCCCCACGGAGTACTGCGCCGATTGGCCGAAGCCGCTAACGCGTAGAGGCTGAATCTGCAACGATGAGAGACGCAACGACCGGCCGCGCCTCACAAGCGGCCGGTAGGCGCATGGATTCGGCGGGTGGATCAGGTCTAGGCTTCCAGCATCGCCGGCGGCGCCTTCACGGCGAGAGCCCGGGCCGCCTTTCGCACTTTCCCGAACGCATGATCCTCGATCTGCCGGATACGCTCGCGCGAGACATTGAATTCCGCCGCGAGGTCCTCGAGCGTCAGCGGCTCGTCGACCAGATGCCGCGCCTCGAAGATGCGACGTTCGCGGTGATCCAGCACACCGATCGCGACGGTC
>Ga0207693_10004818_pt1 | contig 11345 bp, 9 predicted proteins | sample LARL81metaG_FD_184347 | JGI IMG/M metagenome (GOLD analysis project Ga0207693, IMG submission 184347) | Corn, switchgrass and miscanthus rhizosphere microbial communities from Kellogg Biological Station, Michigan, USA - LAR L8-1 metaG... | ecosystem: Host-associated > Plants > Roots >... | reverse complement strand
CCAGGTCGTCGCGGTGGCGGCGGTGCAGCCTGGCGATCGCGCGGCGCCAGCGCTGCGGGGTCCAGTTGCCGCCTTCGGGAAAGATGAGCAGGGCGCCGCTTGGGTCGAGGCTGGCGGCCAGGCGGCTGATCAGGTCGGTGTGGTGACTTGTGCCGCCGCGCTTTTTGCGGATGAACGCGTTCGGGAGCCGGTTGGCCAGCACGTCCGCGGTGGGGTCGAGCTGCAGCGTCTCCTTCATGACGATGCGGGGACGACGGGCGCAGGAGCTGATCAGGTGGTGGACGAGCAGCAGGGAGTCGCCCGGGCCCGCGTGGCGGCTCAGCACGATGACGGGGCGGTTCGCCGGCCGTTCGGTTGGTCCCGTTACCGTGACGTTCAGCCCGCAGGTGCGTTCCGCCGTGCGGTAGATCAGGTCGAGCAACCAGCGCATGATCCCGTAGTGACGGGTCTGGTACGGCTCGGTGTCCAGCCGGCCGCCGAAGCCGCTCACGATCCACAGGCACAGCATGACCGTCAGCGCGGCGGTCTCGGCGACAGCCCAGACGAGCGCGAAGCACACCACCCGCAGCGCCCGCATCCGGTGCCTCCGGCCGGTGGCGGCCTCGTCCTCCTTCCGCAGCCGGTGCCTGACCAGGTTGAAGGCGGCGCTCAGCAGGGCTAGCGGCAGCGCGAGGATGGCCAGGGCGCCGGCGATCGCCACAACGAGCGGGACCAGCACCAAACGGCGCACTGGGCTGGGCGGAAGCATCGGGCCTCCTGGCGGTCTGGCTAGCCGTGATAGTGGGCCAGGTAATCCGCGGCGGCCGCGTACGAGCGGTCGATGCTGTTGTTTACCTGATTCCGGTCCCGGTAACGGAATTGTCGCATCCCCGGGGGCAGCCGCTGCCCTCCGGTCGGCAGGACGTGCACCTGGACGCCGGGCGGAATCGCCGACATCTCCTCGTGGAACCGGTGCCTGCGCGCGATCTCGAACGCGACAAGCCCCACCTCCCACGGCCGGGTAGGGACGCTCAGCGGGCTCTCGATGCGTCCGGCGTGCAGGACGTAGACGGTGGTCGCGCCGAGCGCGACGGCGCGACCGACCGGGATGGAGTCGACCAGGCCGCCGTCGAAGTAGTGGTTGCCGCCGATCTCCACCGGCGGCAGCAGCCCAGGCACGGCACACGAGGCTATGACGGCCGGCACCAGCGGGCCACTAGTGAACCAGTGCGCTGTCGCGTCCTCGATGCTGGCCGCCACGCAGTGAAACGGCAGCTTCAGGTCGGTGAAGTCGGCGGCGGGGAGGGTCTCGGCGAGCAGCCTTTTGAGCGGCTCGATCGCGTGGAAGTGGGTGCCAGAACGGATCAGCCGGATGGCGCGTCCCAGCACCGTTTCACTGAAGACGTGGCGGAGCGCCTCGCCGCGCCAGAGTTCGGTAAGCCGGTCGGCGGCGCCGTCAGGATCGGCCGCGACGAAGGCGCCGTTCACCGCGCCGATCGAGGTGCCGACGACGTAGTCGGGCGTGATTCCCGCCTCGGCCAGGGCACGCAGCATGCCGACCTCGTGCGCGCCGAGCAACCCGCCGCCGCCGAGCACGAACGCAGTCTTCACCTTTTGCAGGCTACTTGCACGTATGGAGATCGCAGGCCACATGGGGGTTGCCCGGAGCGCAAGCGGTTGCGAACCGCAATTGGTTGCGAGCCGTTGCCAAGGGTGAGGTGGCGAATGCTCTAGGTGGTGACGGGTTGGGGCTCGACCGCGTCGAGGACGGTGACGGTTTGCGGCACTCTGCTGGCTCCGCGACCGTGGACGGCGGCGGCGGTGCTGTGCTCGCCGATCCTGAACGGCGGGCGGCCGTCCACCGGCTGCATCACGCCATCGTCGACCACACCTACGGCGTGGCCAGGGACGCGTGGGCGCGAGCACTGCCCGGGCTGCACGCTACATGGGAACAGCTCGCGGAGAAGTACCCGGAGCGGGCCCCGGCTGCGCCGGACGGGCCGGCCGGGCCGCGAACCCAGCCCGACGGCGCCTGGGTGGCGGACGGGAACCGCCGACTGAACCCAGAACAGAACAGCGAAGTCGACCGCGGCGTCACCCGCATCCAGGAGGTAGGGCGCCAGGTCATCGTGCCCGGCATGCGCGCCGTCGAGGCCGAAGACGTAAGCCGCTGCCTAGCCGGCCTTGAGCACTGCTTCAAGGGAGAAGACCGGCTCAAAGAAAAAGTCGCAGACCGGATCCGTTCGAAAGGCCGTCCGCCATCTGAGGCATTGGCAGGCATACCGGACGCGGTGCGGTTTACCTTCCAGTACACCGAGACTTCGTACACCGGAGCCGTGCAGAAGGACATAGAACGACTGGAGGCTCGCGGATTTATCCAGGTTGAACGTCGCAACACGTGGACCGACGACCAGTACAAAGGCATCAACAGCCGATGGCGGGAGCCAGAATCAGGCGTGATCTTTGAAGTACAGTTCCATACGCAGGCCAGCCTGGAGGCGAAACAACTGACGCACAAAGCGTACGAGCGCATACGCAGTTCTGCGTCGGACGAAGAGCGAGGAGTGCTCAAGGAATTTCAGCGCCACGTCAACTCCATGATCCCGATTCCGCCGGATGCGACCGACATCGACGACTACCCCCCGGAGAAACGTGATGGCCGAGGAAATCACCTATTACGCGATCGTTGACGACTACAGCAGTCGTCAACAGCCCGCGGGAGTGCTACGCCGGATCAGACGCGATGGCGGGGAGCGTGACGAGACCTTCGGTCGCGACCTCACATGGGCGCGCAGTTCACTCCTCTACGAACACGAACACGGTGATCTTGAGAACAAGTTCGTGCCGATCAGTGAAGAGGAAGCTGGCCGGATCGTGGAGAGGATTCGGGGGCTAGCCAGCCCAGACGCCTAGCCGGGTCAACGGTTGGCTACGCGGGGATTCATGATCACGAAAGAAAAGTATGCGTATAGGACATTTTCTTTCGTGATCATGCTTTGCGTTGGGTCTATCACCCGGAGAGCGGGGCGAATGTGCCGGATGGCGCGGACGTGGCGTGATGGCCGGGTCTGGGTCGGCGGCCATCGGAGCCGTGCGCTTAGCGGCTCCAGGAGCCTGTTGATTGCGCAATCGACACCAATAGAGCGGGTCGATTGCGCGATCGACAGGATGGCTGTGCGGGCCGGCCGACCCCGCGCCGACGCTAGGTCGCGCATAGGGCGCAAAAGTCACTGCAGAACTAGGGCAAAAAGGACATTAAACGGGACGATTGCGCCCTATGTGCCGGACGCCGCCCATCCTGACGGAGAAAAGACCTCAGTCTCACACGTGGGCGACGCCGACGATGACCTGTCCGTCGCGGGGCTCGGCGTGTACCGGCTGCTCGGAGTCCGGATACCACGCCCGGCCGTCGACGACGCCGGGCGGCACGAGTTTCAAGGGGCCGAAGAAGCTCGCGAAGTCCTGCACTGAATGGTTGTAGACCCGCGTCCCGCCCGAGGAATAGGCGCCGAAACCCTGTTTCGCCGCTTCACCGTCGGCGCGGCCGACGGAAAGCACCACGTAGCTCCCGGGCGCCAGTCGTGCGACGTAGCTGGCCACCAGGTCCCGCGCGTCGCCGGGCGCGAAGAAGTGCAGCAGGTACCCCATGAGCAGGCACGCTGGCGCCTCGAGGTCGATGTCGTCCTGGATCGCGCCGATGATCGCGTCCGGCTCGCGCACGTCGCCGTCCACCACCGTCACGCCCGGATTGCCGTGTTCGGCCAGCGCGCGCAGGTGGGTGAGCACCACCGGGTCGTTGTCGATGTAGGCCACCCGCGCGGCCGGAATGATGGCCTGAGCCGTCTCGTGCGTGTTCGGCACGGTGGGCATGCCACAGCCCAGGTCGATGAACTGGCCGATCCCCTGGCCCGCCGCCCACGTGACCGCCCGGGCCAGGAACTGCCTGTTCTCCCGCGACACCTCGACCGTGAGGGGAGCGGCAGCCATGAGCCGGTCCGCCACCTCCCGGTCGGCGGCGAAGTTGTCCTTGCCGCCGAGGATGTAGTCGTACACCCGGGCGATGGAGGGTGTACGGGGGTCGAAGCCGGCCATGATCGCGATCGTAGCGCTCGAAGCGGAACGGCTTGGCCCAGCCGGCGCGCTACTGGGGTGCGTCTCCCGCGGGCCACTCGGGCCGCCACACCCGCGCGTCAGTGACCCCAGGGGGACCTTAAACCGGGATCACCTCCACGTGTACCCCGGCAGTCCGGATCAGGTCCAAGAGGTCGCCAGGGTCGGAGGTGAGGATGTCGTCCCCGTCCTGGGCGAGACAGACCACGGACGCGTCAATGGCGTCCGCGGCGCCCGTGCGGGCTAGCAGCATCCCGGCCCGCTTCCCCAAGACGTCGTCTACGGGAACGACTTCCACATTGTCTAGCAGCCGGGCAACGGGCGCCTGACGGCCGTTCCCGCCGCGCCATACTTGAGCGATGACCGCGCCATTGGTGAGCGGAACGCGCCCGGAGGCGAACTCGTTCTTCACCAGCGCGGCGACGTCGCCCTTACCGCGCTCGGCCGAGACGAATGCGCCGGCGTCCAGCACCAGCATCACTCAGTTCCCGTCCGCCTGGTGCCAGTCATGTCGTTCTGTACGACCTTGCCGCCCCGGACGACGATCGCCCGCTCCCTGGCCCGCCGCACGGCGGCTTCCATCTCCTCTTCGGTGATCTCACCATGCTCCGCCTCGTACGCGGCGATGAAGTCGCCAATCCCGCGAAGCCTGCGGTCGTGGTCGAGCTTCAGGCGCAGCGCGTCGTTCACCCAGGCGCTCATCGAATCCGCCGCGCCGGCGGCCACGGCCGCATGGGCCGCGGCGATCAAGTCCGCGTCAACGGTCACCGACAACCGGCTCTTAGCAGTCATACTCAGAGAGTACATATATCCCACTCCTATGGCATAAGCAGTCAGGCGGGATTAGCGTAACGCTGGGTACTGACAATCGAGCGATTTGTCGCCGACGCGTGACAGCGCTGCCGCCAGGGCAGTGAAGCTGACTCGTTCTTGTTCAAGCCGGACGGCTGAGCCGAAGGCATTCGCGCCCAAGGCGCGGTACAGGTCCTGTTCCGCCGAGGTGAGGAAAGCCAGGGCGGCCATCGTCGGGGAGGGCTCGGTCACCCATTGGCTCCGGTGGGCGAGCAAGGTGGCGCGGTCCATGAGCATTGAGCGAGCGCGCGGGAAGCACTCCCGCAGGCGGTTCAGGATCGCGAACCCGTGGGTGTCGAGGTCGCCCCAGTAGACCAGATCGAGGCCGGCCAGCCAGCCCAGCGACTCAAGGACCCGCACCGCGTAGCCCCCGCCGAAGATCACCATCGCGTGCGCAGTGAGCGGGAACGCGAGATAGGTGATCTCGTTCTCGACAACGTAGACGCGCAAGACTTCTGGCGGCGGGGCGGTGAACTCGTCCGCGCGGACGGTTAGCTCGGTATAACCGTCCGGACCGGCCGCGAGCCGGAACCGGACGTAACCCGGCTTGCGAAGGAACCCGTAGCGACCCTCGAAGTCGTTCGCCGACGAGTGGACCCGCTCGAGGTTGAGCTGGAGGTCCAGCAGTTCGGCAAGCACACCCTTATGCCGACCGATGAACTTGGTGTCCACACCAGGCACGTCCACCTGGCGCAGGTACATGCCAGGTGCCTGGCGCTCGTCGATCCAGCGGACGGTCGCGAGCAGGCTCGCCCAGTCGTCCGCGAGCTCGAGCACCTTAACCGGGCGGCGTTCCAGCCAGACGGTCAGGCGGGGAGCTTCCGCCTTCGTCCGCTCGGCGAGCTCGGTGAACCGTTGCACGTCGCCGCGCGTCCCGAGCAGATCCCAGGCCTGGCCGTAACCGTCGAGCCAGGCGCGGGCCGGGATCAAGTTCGTTCCGACGAGCCTGCCGCCGACTTGCTTGTACTCCACCCGGAGCGGACCGTGGGCGGCCTTCGTCCACTCTGCGGCCCATGCCCGCACCTCGCCAAGCCGAGCGCCGAGCTCTGCTGGACCCGGGCCGCGGACCGGGATGTCACGCGGAATCCATGCCTGTCCGGTCGCGAACGCCTGGAGCAGCTCTGGCCACTTCTTCCGCACGGTCTCGCGCACGTCGTCGGGGGTGGTCCACGGCTTTGCCACGTCAGGCGACCGCCACCGCGGCCCGCACGCCGAGGACGTGCGCGAGCCGCTGCTGGTGATACTCCTCGATCGTGAGGTTGCGCAGGCGGGAGTCCATGCTCGTCGGGTTGTCGACGAAACCGACCGCCGACACGTACGGTTCGATCACGTGTATCTTCTGCAGCGGGGTCACGATCAGCAGCTGCAGGCCGAGCTTGCCGAACAGCTCGAGGGCGAACCTGGTTGACTCGTCCGAGCCCCGGCCGAACGCCTCGTCGATGACCGCGAACCGGAACGTCCGCGACTTGGCGACACCCCACTCCAGCTTGAACTGGTAGGCGAGTGAGGCGGCGAGGATCGTGTAGGCGAGCTTCTCCTTCTGACCGCCCGACTTTCCGGCGGAGTCGGCGTAACGTTCATACTCGGTGTCGTCCGCGCGCCACCGCTCCGACGCGCTGAACGTGAACCAGTTCCGTACGTCAGTGACGAGCCTCGTCCATTTCTGATCCGCGTCGGTCTGCCCCTCTCGCCCCCTGAACCGCTCGATGATCCGCTTGACTTGCAGAAATTTCTGCTCGGAGTATTGGTCATCGTTCGGGTCCGGCGACACTGCGTTGTCGGTGCAGGCTCGTAGGTCGGATTTGAAGTCCTTGATCTCGGTGTTCGGGGTCGGCTCCGGTTCTAGGCGGATGTAGCGGTCCCGGTTGTAGTCCACGTCCACCAGCGACCTGTTGATCGTGTCTATCCGCTCCCTGATCAGGTTAGACTCCCTGTTCAGCTGAGCCTGGAACTGGGCGATTTCCATGATCGTGTTCTTGTTCAGGTACGTCTTGAAAGTCGACCGGAAGCGAGGCAGGTCGTCGCGGGACAGTCGGCCGTGTAGCTCCCGGTAGCCGTCGGCGGCCTCGACCGCGCTATCCAGCTCGCTGGTCTCCACCGGGTACTGGCGACGGAAGTCGGCCATGACGGTGACGATCCTGGTCGCCAGCCTGCTCCTGCGGTCGGCGCGCTTCTCGGTGAGGCCAGTGATCTCCCGCTCGGCGGCCGTTTCGGCCGCGCCGCAGGCGGCCGGGCTGGCGGGCGGCGCATGTCCCGCTTTGGCGAGCAGGGCGGCGATCGCGGGGAAATGCTCCGACGCCGGCTCGGACGCGGGAACGGCCAGGATCACTTGGGCCGCGCGCTGTTCCGCTTCGGCGTCGGAGATGGACTGACCGGTTCGGCCGAGCCTGGTGTTTGCCTCGGCCAGCTCGCGCTCCGCGCCCGTGATCCGGTCGGCCACGGTCTTCAAGTCCGTGTCGAGCCGTGCCAGCTCGGCAGAGGCCGTGATGAGCCTGTCGTGTTCCGCGCGCAGGTCGGCGATGTCGTTGACGACTGACTCGTAGTCGATCTCGGTGAACTCGGTCGTCGCGTCCAGGCTCGCGAGGACCTGGCCGTGAGCGATCGCGGCCTTGACGGCCGCGTCGCAGCTGGCACACTCTTTATCGGCCGTCGCGATCAGCGCCGCCAGAACCGTGGCCCGGCTGATCATGGCCTCGATCTTGCGTTCATTGGACCAGCCGAGCACGTATCTGCCACGATCGTCGATGCGGAACCGGTCGTCCTTCTCATGTCGGCCGCCGGAGCCTTTCACTTGGCCCGCCTTGGTGATCGCCTTTGGCATCCGGCGGAACTCGGCCATCGTCTCGACGCATTCGAGATCCGCGCGGTGTGCGAGTTCCCGCTCCAGCCACGGGGCGAACGGCGAGTCCTTGACCTCCAGCTTGGCCGCTAGCGTGGTTCCGCCGAAATCAGGCGGAACCACGGTTCCCGCTGCCTGCGGCACCCGGTAGTAGACGATCCGGCCGCTGAGGTGGTGGCCGTTGATCCAGTCAGAGACGGCGGCGTAGTGCCGGTCGGGGACGAGGACCGACAACGCGAACCCGCGCAGTACGCGTTCCGCCGCGCCCTCCCAGTCGGCCTCATCCTCCCGGACCGCGATCAGCTCGCCGACGAACGGCAGCGACTCCCCCGTCAGCCGCAGCTCCCGGCAGAGCCGCTCTCGCACTTCCAAGTCGCGGACGGGGATGTTGTTCTTGCGCGCCTGCAGGCTGCGCAGCTCGGCGTTCACCTCGGCGCCCTGGTCGTCAAGCCTGCGCTTGGCGACGGCCGCCTCGGTCAGCTTGTTCTGGCTGGCGGCGACCGATTCCTGGGCGGCCTGGCGAGCGGCGGCGATCTGTCCACGCCGTGCCGCGAAGTGCTCGGCGGTCGCCACCGGGTCCAGGCCAGCCTTCGTGAGCGACTCCGCGAAACTCGCCGCACGCGCGGCGCGCGTCGCCCGAGTCTTCTCCAGGTCGGTGATGCGCTGCTCGATCTGCGAAAGGCGGTCGCCGCCATGTCCGGCTCGTTCGAGGTGCAGGCTCCGCTCCCGAACCCGGAGGCCTTCCAATCGCTCCGCGAGCTGTTTGGCCTGGACAGTCAGCCGGGCCCGTTCCGTAGAAAGATCCGACAGCAAGCCCTCGACGAGCCGCAGCTTGTGATCAGCGAAGTAGTACCGCAGCGCTTCGCGCTGGGCGCCGAGCGTCGCGATCTCGGTGGCCACCGTGTCGTGGGCGTCGCAGTCCGCCATCAGCGGGGTGAGCGCATCGAGCTGGGCCTGAGCGCGCTGGACGGCCTCGTGCGCCTTGGTGAGATCCTCGAAGTGGGCGACGATGTCTCTGGTCGCCTTCGCGGCGTCGAATGGCTCGAGCATGTGCTCGCGGACGAACTGTGTGAGGTTGCCGACCGACTTCATGGAGACTGTCTGGTGGAAGAGCTCCATAGCCTGTTCGGACTCGATGCCGAGGCGGCGGCGGAAGTCCCTGCCGTACTCGGGGAACGCGTCGTGGATCCGGACGCCCGGGTGCGCCCGCAGGCGCTTGCGCAGCTGGGCCATCTCGGTGCCGAAGTCGCTGAAGTGGGGGCTGATCGAGAGCGGGCTGTCGGCGGTGACGTAGAACCGGTCCGGCTGCCCGGACGTGTCGCCGGTGCGCATCCAAAACACCTGGGCGATGGTGACCGTCTCGCCGTAGCCCTCGTTGGTGAAGACGGCCAGGATAACGCTGAACTTCGTCGCGTCCCGCAGCGCGACGGGGGTCGTGGCGCCGGTAATCTCGTTCCGCTCGGACTTGTAGTGGCCGAGGACGTACGAGCGCAGCGAACGCTCTCTCGTCTCCGCGCCTGCCGCCTTGTTGTAGGAGATTCGGTTGGCCGGCAGCAAGAGCGTGGTGATCGCGTCGACGATCGTGGACTTGCCGGAGCCGATGTCGCCCGTGACCAGCGTGTTCCTCCCGTTGGCGCACAGGGTCCAGACTCTTTCGCTGAAGGTGCCCCAGTTGAGCAGCTCGAGGCGGTCCAGGCGAAAGCCGGGGCTCAGCTGTTCCGGTTCTGTCATTCGTCGTCTCCGCTTGAGATCGCCTCGCCGGTGAGCGTGGCCGCGTACCCGGCGAGCTTGGCGTCGAAGTCGGCCAGCCACTGGCCGTCGACGAAGGCCTTGAGGATGCGGCGGACCTCGTAGACGGGTTCCGCGCTCTTGGTCGCGCGCAGGAAACCGAGGTCGACCACCTTGTTGATGTGCGCGTCGATCTGGTCGAGAAGCCGGGTCTCGTTGCTCGTCGCGGGCACGAACACCCGGAGCATTTCGGCGATCTGCGCGCGGGTGAGCATGAGCCTCGTGTCGCCGCCCTGGGCGTCGAACTCGGCGAGTTTCTTGCGCAGCAGGGCGAGCAGCAGGCTGACGTGGAAGGACAGCGAGCGACGCGGGACTAGCCTGGGTACCTGGCTGTTGTCGTCTTCGTCGACAGGGCGCTGGCGGAGGTACGCGTAGCCCTCGGCCTCGTCGATCACGACCTGGAGGCCGAGGACTTCGACGTAGTCCCTAATCTGGGGCTTGAGCTGGAGCAGCTGCTGCCAAGCCTTGTCATGGGTGTCCCGGTAGACGGCACCCTTCATCAGCTGGACGACGGGAACGGACAGCTCGGGCTCGGTCATTGGGTGTACCTTCCCTCGCTCCGGGTGACGCGGGTAAACGTCACCCGCGGCAGCGTGGCAGTCCGGTCCCGGCCGTCGGGGCCGGTCCAGCTGATCTGCTCGGCACTAGCCTCGTCGTAGACGAGCACGAACGCTTCGTCGCGCAGGGACAGGTAAGCGACGAGCTCGGCGACGCCGTGGCTGAGCGGCGCCGCCCGGACGAGGGCGGCGAGTCCGACCTGGCTCTCGCGGCGAAGCGCGGCGCGGACGTTGTCGCGCAGCGGACCGGGATCCACGTAGACCTGCTCGAACAACACGGCTGGGTCGGTTTCGTCGGCGTCGACGGCGGGACGGATGCCGTTGCTGTCGATGCGGGGCTTGCTGATCGGCACGTACAGCGGCCGTTCCATCGGCAGCCTGACAGCGGGGGCGTCGTCGTCGATTTCCATCGTGAGGTCCGCCGTCCCGTCGTCCCTGAGCTTGAGCGCGCGGGCCTCGATGTCGCGCAGCAGGTCGATCACCCGTCGGTTCTCGAACCACACCTGATCGTCAAGGAACCGCCTGAGCTGCTCGCTGAGCTGCCGCACGGTCGCCTGAGTGCTCCTGGCGGCGTCTAGCCAGTCATAGTGGACGTTCTTCAGCCTGGGATCCCGCTCGGCCGTGGACCCGGCGAGCTCGTCGACCGTGGCCAGCAGGCCGGACAGCTCCTCTTGCCGGGCCTGGGAGAGCAGGAAGTCGTGGAACGCCTGGAAGGACCGACCCTGGTCGGAGCCGGCGATCGACTCGCGGTTGCCGAGGACATCGTCGAGCAGCTCGCCCTTGCCGCCCTGCCAGCCGGTGATCTTCTCCCGCAGCTGGCGGTCCAGCTTCCGGAAGTTGTCCTCCACCTCGCGGAAGTCACTCAGCAGCTCGCGGGCGGTCGCGGCGAACTGCTGGTAACGGTCACGGACGCCGCTTGAGTCGAGCAGGCCGAGGTGGCCTACCTCGATGCGAGCGATCTCGTCGTCGAGTCTTCGCTGCTGGCGCTTGAGTTCCTCGATGCGCGCCCGCGGGTCGGTCTCGGTACCGAACACGATCTGGCGGAGCAAATCAAAGATCGTGTTGAGCCGGGACTCCGTGCCCACGAAGTCGCGCTCGCCGAGCGCCCGGACCCACTGCAAGGCCTTCTCCACGGCGGGAGTCGCGTCGAAATGCGGCTCGTCGGTGCCTTCCGGGTAATACTTGCGCAGCCAGCCGGATTCCGGGCTCGCCCAGTCGTC
>Ga0207693_10004816_pt1 | contig 11347 bp, 10 predicted proteins | sample LARL81metaG_FD_184347 | JGI IMG/M metagenome (GOLD analysis project Ga0207693, IMG submission 184347) | Corn, switchgrass and miscanthus rhizosphere microbial communities from Kellogg Biological Station, Michigan, USA - LAR L8-1 metaG... | ecosystem: Host-associated > Plants > Roots >... | reverse complement strand
ACGAACAACGAAGGAGGAACGAAGATGAGAAAAACCCTTGGCCTCGCGGCGCTGGCCGCGGCGCTCGTCTGCGGGGCGGCCAACGCTCAGCAGATCAACGTCAAGATCGGCGTGCTCACCGACATGGCGAGCCTCTATGCCGACGACACCGGTATCGGTTCGGTGGCTGCCGCCAAGCTCGCGGCGCAGGACTTCATGAAGGACCATGCGAATTTCAAGGTCGACGTCATCAGCGCCGACCATCAGAACAAAGCCGATATCGGCACCCAGATCGTCAACCAGTGGATCGACGTCGAGCATGTCGACATGATCGCCGACGTGCCGAATTCGGGCGTCGCGCTGGCGGTGTCGGAGGTCGTCAAGCAGAAGAACAAGGTCTTTGTCGCGTCCGGCCCGGCGAGCTCGGACCTGACCGGCCCGAAGTGCAGCCCCAACACCGTGCACTGGACCTATGACACCTGGATGCTGGCCAACGGTACCGGCAAGGCCATCGTGAAAAACGGCGGCGACACCTGGTTCTTCCTCACCTCCGATTATGCCTTCGGCCACGCCCTCGAACGCGACACCATGGCGGTGGTCAAGGCTAACGGCGGCAAGGTGCTCGGCGCCGTGCGTCACCCGATCAACACCAGCGACTTCTCGTCGTTCCTGCTGCAGGCGCAGGCATCGAAGGCCAAGATCATCGGCCTCGCCAATGCCGGCGGCGATACCATCAATGCGATCAAGCAGGGCGCCGAATTCGGCATCGTGGCCGGCGGGCAGAAGTTCGCCGGTCTGTTGATCTTCGCGCCCGACGTGGCCGCGCTCGGTCTGAAGACCGCGCAAGGCCTTCAGTTCACGGAGACCTTCTATTGGGATCTCAATGACGGCACCCGCGCCTGGACCAAGCGCTGGGACAAGGAACGCAATGCGGCGGGCAAGCTGCCGAGCATGAACATGGCGGGCGTCTACGCCGGCACGCTGCATTATCTCAAGGCCGTGGCCGCGATTAAGAGCGCAGCCGACGGCAAGGCGGTGGTGGCCGAAATGAAGAAGCTGCCGACCGACGATGCGCTGTTCGGCAAGGGCAGCGTGCGTGTCGACGGCCGTGTGCTGCATCCGGCCTATCTGTTCGAGGTCAAGAAGCCCGAAGAGTCGAAATATCCGGGCGATCTCTACCACGTGCGCGCCACTATCCCGGCCAACGAGGCGTTCCGTCCGCTCAAGGATGGCAACTGCCCGCTGGCGAGCGGTTAAGCGGCTGACGAAGGCGGGGCGGGCCGATCAAGCCCGCCCCAACCTCTCTCCGGGGAGCGCGATTCCGCGTGGTTGAAATCTTCGGCATTCCCTCGGCCGCGCTATTCGGCCAGTTGTTGATCGGCCTGATCAACGGCTCGTTCTATGCACTGCTGAGCCTGGGGCTCGCCGTGATCTTCGGCATGCTCAACATCATCAACTTCGCACACGGCGCCCAATACATGTTGGGCGCGGTCGCGGCTTATCTGCTGCTGCAATCCACCGGGCTCGGCTATTGGCCGGCGCTGATCATTGCGCCCATCGTCGTCGGGGCCGCCGGCATCCTGATCGAGCGTTTCTTCCTGCAATGGCTCTACAAGCTCGACCATCTCTACGGCCTGTTGCTCACCTTCGGCCTGGCCTTGATCCTGGAAGGCGTCGCGCGCCACCATTTCGGCTCCGCCGGCCTGCCTTACACCTTGCCCGACTCGTTGCGCGGCGGCCGCAACCTCGGCTTCATGTTCCTGCCCAATTACCGCCTTTGGGTAATCGTCGCTTCGCTCACCGTTTGCCTCGGCACCTGGTTCGTGATCGAGCGCACCAAATTCGGCTCCTATCTGCGCGCGGCCACCGAGAATCCGACGCTGGTGCGCGCCTTCGGCATCAACGTGCCGCGCATGATCACGCTCACCTACGGCTTCGGCGTCGCGCTGGCGGCCTTTGCCGGGGTGATGGCGGCGCCGATCTACAACGTTTCGCCGAACATGGGCTCGGAACTGATCATCGTGGTGTTCGCGGTGGTAGTGATCGGCGGCATGGGCTCGATCCTCGGCGCGATCGTCACCGGCTTCGGGCTTGGTGTCATCGAAGGCCTGACCAAGGTATTCTTCCCGGAAGCCTCCAATACGGTGATCTTCGTCATCATGGCGCTGGTGCTGCTGGTGCGGCCGGCCGGCTTGTTCGGACGGAGGGCGTGATGGAGCGCGTGCTCGATCCGCTCACGCGAAAGCCTTCGGTGTGGCGCGAGCGCAGCGAAACCATCGCCTTCCTCGTCATGGTGGCGGCGCTCGTTGTCGCGCCCTTCGTCACCTATCCGCTCTTTCTGATGCAGGCGATGTGCTTCGCCCTGTTTGCCTGCGCGTTCAACTTGCTGATCGGGTACGTCGGGCTGCTGTCGTTCGGCCACGCGCTCTATTTCGGCTGGGCGAGCTACCTGGCGGCCTATTCCGCAAAAGCCTGGGGCTTCCCGCCGGAGCTGGCGATCCTGACCGGCACCGCGACCGCGGCGGTCTGCGGCCTCGTCGCCGGCGCGCTCGCGATCCGCCGGCAAGGCATCTACTTCGCCATGATCACGCTGGCGCTCGCGCAGATGATGTATTTCTTCGCGGTGCAGGCGAAATTCACCGGCGGCGAGGATGGCATCCAGTCGGTGCCGCGCGGCTATCTGTTCGGCGTGATCAACCTGCACAACGAATTGGCATTGTACGTCGTGGTGCTGGTGATATTCCTCGCCGGCTTCCTGTTCATCTATCGCATCATCCATTCGCCGTTCGGCGAGGTGCTCAAGGCGATCCGCGAGAACGAGACGCGTGCGATTTCGCTCGGGTACAAGACCGAGCGCTACAAACTCACGGCCTTCGTTCTGTCGGCGACGCTGGCCGGCGTCGCCGGCTCGACCAAGGCGCTCGTGGTGCAGATCGCCTCGCTCACCGACGTGAACTGGCCGATGTCCGGCGAGGTCGTGCTGATGAGTCTGGTCGGCGGGCTGGGCACCATATTCGGGCCGGTGGTCGGTTCGTTCGTCATTCTGATCATGCAGTACAAGCTCGCCTTCCTCGGTGAGTGGGTGCTGGTGATCCAGGGCGTCATATTCGTCGCCTGCGTGCTGTTGTTCCGCCGCGGCCTCATCGGCGAGCTGGCGCGCTGGCTGCGTATCAAGCTTTAAGCATTATTTCGCGCGCCGCCCCGAGTGACGCGGCGCGCCCTGACCGCGCCCGCCGGGGCGGGCATTTATTGGCTAGGCCGCGCTCTGCTTTTCTGCGTGCTCGACCGGGAATACGCAGGTAACGGTGGTGCCCTGCCCGGGCACCGAGTCGATCGTCACCGTGCCGCCGTGCAGTTCGACGAAGGAGCGGACCAGCGACAGCCCGAGCCCGGGGCCGCGGTGCTGCGAGCCGCGCGGGTCGGTCTCGAACCAGTCGAATACCTTGTCCTGCGCTTCCGGCGGTATGCCGGGGCCGCGGTCGGTGACCGAGAAGGTCACCGCGTCCGGCGCGCGCGTGACCGCGAGCGTCACGGTCGCGCCCGGCGGCGAGAATCCGACCGCGTTGGACAGCAAATTGAACAGGATCTGCCGCAGCCGCCGTTCGTCGGCGATGAAATGCCCGACGCCGGCGGCGGCGCGGATATCGAGGGTGAGGTTGTCCTTGACCAGGCGGTCTTGCACGCCTTCGGCCGCCGCCTCCATGCTCGCGCGGATGTCGACCTCCGAGAGGTTGAGCGTCATGGCGCCGGCGTCGATGGTGGCGAGGTCGAGGATGTTGTTGATGATGGCGAGCAGCGCGTTGGTCGAGGTGGTGATGTAGCCGAGGTATTCGCGCTGCTTGTCGCTAAGCGCGCCGAAAGCCGTGTCGCCGAGGAGGTTGGCGAAGCCGATGATGTTGGTGAGTGGCGAGCGCAGCTCGTACGACACGTGGTGGACGAAATCGATCTTGATGGCGTCGGCCTGCTCGAGCGCTTCGTTGCGCTCGCGCAAGGCGCGTTCGACGTTCACGCTGTCGCTCACGTCCTGCAAGGTGACGAGCGTCGCGCCGTCCGGCAGCGGCATGGTGGTCAAGTCGATCACCGTGCCGTCGCGCCGTTCGATGCGCGCCACGATCGGCTCGCGCCCGTCGATGGCCGTGACTGCGGCGCGCAGGTTGCGCCAGACCGCGCCGTCGTCATGCAGGACCTGGCACCAGGCTGTGACCGCCTCGACATGGGGATGCTGGTCGAGCGCGCTGCCGGCCAGCTTCCACATGCGCTGGAAGGCTGGGTTATGCAGGCGCACCCGCCCGTCGCTGCCGAACACCGCCACCGCCTCGGCCAGATGGTCGAGCGTCTCGCTCTGCACCTTGATCAGCGCCTCGTAGCGGCGGCTCAAGTCGAGCCCCTCGGTGACGTCGTCGTACAGATAGGTGACGCCGCCTTCCGGGTTGGGCGTGGTGACGACGCGTAGCGTGCGGCCGTCCGGCAGATGCCACATGTGCTCCTTCGGCTCGACCGCGGTATAGGCCTCGTAAAGCTGCTGCTTCCAGGCCCGGAAATCCTGCTCCTCCGGCAATTTGCGCGCCGAGCGCAGCGTCTCCAGCACGGCGGCGTCGGTCGGTGCCTGATCGAGCACGGCGGCGTCGAGGTCGAACAGCGAGCGGTAGGCGGTGTTGTAGAAAGCGAGCTTGCGGTCGGCGTTGAAGATGGCCACGCCGGTGGCGAGCTGGTCGAGCACGCGGCGGTGCGCCTCGACCATGCGGGCGAGCTCGGCGCGCATGGCCTCGACTTCGGTGCGATCGATCGCCATGCCGGCGCTGCCGGCTCCGCTCGGCGCGTCCACCACGTCGAAAATGCGGCGGGTGCCGGCGGCGATCGCCGGTAACCGGCCAGTATAGGGCTTGCCGGCGGCGCGCGCCTCGGCCACACGCGCGCGCGCGGGACGATCGAGCAGCTCCGCGCCGCGCGCCACTACGTCGGCAGGATCGGCGGCCTCCACCGCGCGCGCATAGGCTGCGTTGGCGAAGATCAATTGCCCGTCGGCATTGCGCGCCCATACCGGTGCCGGCAGCGAGTCGAGCAGCGCCGTCATGGTGGTGACCTCGCGCATCAACGCGTCGTGACGGCCGGCCAGTTCGATCAGCTCCTGCTCCATGCCGCCGACGTGGCGCAGCCGCAGCACCGCGCGTCCGGCGACCGCGCGGCCCTCCGCCTCGACCGGCTTGCCGGCGGTGCTGGTGAGCGTCAGCAGGAAGCCGCGGCCTTCCCGCCGCAGCCGTTCGACCGCTTGCTCCATGCGCTGGGCGGTGGCCGGCGCCAGCCAGCTGCCGAAGGCGAGCACGCGTTCGGCGACCGCGCCGGGCACGAAAAGCGCGGTGTCGCCGAGAATCTCCGGTCGGTCGGATGCCGCCGGCCATTCCACCAGGACCTGCGGCTGCGACAGCAGCAGCGCCTTGAGCCGGTCGATCTCGGCGTGCAGCTCGCCGGCCGCTTCGCGGGAGACGCTTTGCGCGCGGGCGGCGGTGCGGCGCGTGCGCAGCAGCACCAGGACGGCGAGCACGCCGAAACAGATGAGCCCGAGGGTAAGCGCCAGGCTTGCGGTATCTTGCCCGCCGAGGGTGGCGACGGCGCTTTGCGCGCGGACGGGATGGCTCAGCGTCGGCGCCAGACCGACGGCGGCGCAGGCGGCGAGCCAAATCCCCCGCCTCGGACGAGAACGCAACCGCCCGTTCACCGCCCGGACCGTCTCCGGCATGCAGCAATGCCCCACGATTTGCGCGCGGCGTCCGCCCCGCCGCCCGCGAATCGTCGGACTTTACGCCTGCGGGGACTCGCGCCGAAAGAGTCCAGACCGTGAACGGGAGCGTGGTTTCGTCGCGCTATTTCAGCGCCTGCGCCTGGCGTGCCATGTCCTCGACATTGATGCGGCCAAGCGCTGCCGAGAACATCCGCTCGGCTTCGCTGAGCGCCGGACGCACCACGCGGTTGATCAACGGCGTGCCGGGCAAAGGCGGCTCGGCGGCCTCTTCCGCCGCACTCGCCGCGCGCAAGATATCTTCGGCGGTGATGTCGCCGCGGCCGCGCGCCAGCTCGTAGCCGCCGCGCGGGCCGCGAATGCCCTTGAGGATGCCGTCATGGACCAGCGCCTGCAGGACCGGTTCGAGATGACGTGGCGGCAGCTTTTGGCGCGCGGCCAGCGTCTTTGCCGACACCGGCCGATTGCCGGCATTCACGGCAACGTCGATCACGGCGGCGAGGGCAAGAATGCTCTTGCGGGACACCAGCGGCATTGGCGGGACCGGCACCATTAAGTTGAGTGGTAATAGGCTACGGTTGCGCGCGCGTCTAGCGCAAAACCGCGCCGCGCTCCTCAACCACCGGTGGAGCCGAAGCCTTCGGTCCCACGCGTGGTTTCGTCGAGCGATGCAGCCTCCCGTAGCAGCGCGCGCGTGATCGGGGCGACCGTCAATTGCGCGATTCGCATGCCACGCGTGACCGCGACCGGTTCGCTGCCCAAGTTGATCAACAACACCCGGATCTCGCCGCGGTAATCGGCGTCGATGGTGCCGGGTGAGTTGAGCACGGTGAGCCCGTGCCGCACGGCGAGCCCGGAGCGCGGCCGCACTTGCGCTTCGTGCCCTTGCGGCAACGCGATCGCGATGCCGGTCGGCACCAGCGTTCGCGCGCCGGGCGCGATGGTGAGCGGAGCCTGTTCGGGCACCGCGGCCAGCAGATCGAGACCGGCGGCGAGCGCGCTTTGGTAGGACGGCAGCGGCAAGTCTTTGCCATGCGGCAGCCGCATGATCGCGACATCGGCGTTCATTGGTCGTCCCCCGCCAAGGCAGCGGCGATGCGCCCGATCAGCATCGCGGCGACGTCCTGCTTGGATTGTGTCGGCCAGGTCTCGACGCCGTCGGCCGTCACCAGTTCGATGGTGTTGCGCTCGCCGCCCATGATGCCGGTGCGCGGCGAAACGTCGTTGGCGAGGATCCAGTCGCAGCCCTTGCGCGCCAGCTTGGCGCGGGCATTGGCGGCGACGTTCTCGGTCTCGGCGGCAAAGCCGATCACCAGTCTGGGCCGCTCGCGCTTGCGATGCGCGACGGTCGACAGGATGTCGGGATTTTCGGCGAGCGTGAGCGCGGGCGTCGCCGCGTCTTGCGTCTTTTTAATTTTCTGCTTGCCCTCATTTTCGACCCGCCAGTCGGCGACCGCGGCGGCGAAGATCGCGACATCCGCCGGCAAGGCGCGCTCGACCGCCCGCAACATGTCGCGCGCGCTTTCCACATGCAGCGTCTTCACGCGCGGCGGATCGGGCAGGTTCACCGGCCCGCTCACCAGCGTCACGTCGGCGCCGGCGGCCGCCGCCGCCGCGGCAATGGCGTGGCCCTGCTTACCGGAGGAGCGGTTGGCGATATAGCGCACCGGGTCGATCGGCTCGTGCGTCGGGCCGGAGGTGACGAGCACACGCTTGCCCTCGAGAGGCTGCACGGCGCCGAGCGCCAGCAGCCGCGTCACGGCGTCGACGATTTCGGCCGGCTCTGCCATGCGACCGAGGCCGCGCTCGTTCTCCTCCGCCATCTCGCCCTCGTTGGGGCCGACCAGCGCCACACCGTCGGCGGTGAGTTGCGCGAGGTTGCGTTGCGTCGCGCGGTTTGCCCACATTTTCGGGTTCATCGCCGGCGCCAGCAGTATTTTTGCGTCGGCGGCCAGCAGCACGGCGGTGGCGAGATCGTCGGCGTGGCCGCCGGCGAGCTTAGCCATTAGGTCGGCGGTGGCCGGCGCCACCACGATCAGATCGGCTTCGCGCGCCAGGCGGATGTGGCCAACGTCGAACTCATGCGCGGGGTCGAACAGGTCGCCGTACACGCGCCCGCCGGCGATGGCGCCGGCCGACAGCGGCGTGACGAATTGCTCGGCGGCCTTGGTGAGCACGCAGCGCACGGCGAGCTTGCGTTCTTTGAGCCGGCGCATGAGGTCAAGCGATTTGTAGGCGGCGATGCCGCCGCCGATGATGAGCAAAATATTTTTCGCCGCCGCCGGCGCGAGCTGCGCCTGCGGCGTCGCACGGGCCTCAATCGGGGCCGGCGCGTCGGGCTCCGTCTGCTCCGCCGCCGCGCGCAGGATGGTGCGCACCTCGTCCTCGACCGAACGGCCGCTACGGGCCGCGCGCAGGCGCAGCAGCCTCTTCAGGCGCTCATCGAGCTGACGGACGGTCAGAGAGCCCAATGGAATAGCCTTTCACACCAATATCTTATAGCAATTTTACTGCACTGATTGCAATGCAATCATTATCTCAAAAATAAGCCGCGAGCAAGCCCCGCGCGACGATGGCACGGCCAGAGTCCCCAGCCTCACGCCAGCGCGCGCAACGCCGTCCGCAGATCGTCGGGGGCGGCGAGTTGCCGCTCGATCGCATTGTGCGTCTCGGTCCACAGCGGCAACGCCTTGGCGAGCAAAGCGCGCCCTGCGCCGGTCAGCGACAGCCGGCGGCCGCGGCGGTCCTGCCTGTCGACGGCGACCTTGACCAGGCCGCGCCGTTGCAGCGGCTTGAGCGCGGCGGTCAGCGTGGTGCGATCCATCGCCAGCACCGCCGCCACGTCGCCGAGACTCGCCGGCTCCGCACGGTTGAGCGCCATCAGCAGCGAAAATTGCCCATTGGTCAGGTCGAGCGGCCGAAACACCTGGTCGAAGCGGCGCGCCAGCGCGCGCGCCGCGCGCTGCACGTGCAGGCAGAGACAGGCGTCGCGCACGCGGTGCGTGGCCGCCAAGGGAACCGCGCGTTTCGATCCGAGGTTTGACACAAGGTTATTATGTTGATATCAACTTAAATGTCAATGCCCCGCTCACGCCGTTCGGCGTTGCACGTGAAACAGGGCGCCGCAAGCCCGCAAAAAAGGAGGAATGCCATGCAAGTTCAGCCGTATCTGTTCTTCGACGGCCGCGCCGAAGAGGCGATCGAGTTCTACAAAAAGACGCTCGGCGCCGAGGTCGGCATGCTGATGCGCTGGAAGGACAGCCCGGACAAATCCATGTGCACGCCCGGCAACGAAAACAAGGTGATGCACGCCTCGCTCAAGATCGGCGAGGCGCGCGTGATGGCCTCCGACGGCCGCAACACCGGCAAGCCCGACTTCAAGGGCTTCGCGCTCTCGCTCGACGCCAAGGATGAGGCCGAAGCCGACCGCATGTTCGACGCGCTCTCGGCCGGCGGGCAGGTGACCATGCCGATGAGCAAAACCTTCTTCTCGCCGCGTTTCGGCATGGTCGCCGACAAGTTCGGCGTGAACTGGATGATCATCGTCGAGCCGAAGTGAGGACGAAAAACGCGGAGCACGACAATGGCCGAAGCCGCCTGACGCGCGACGCCGCCTACAGGCGCACGAGCAACCACACGATCCAGGCCAACAAGGCGGCGATCGCCCACAAGGCCAACGCGGTCCAACGCGTGCGGCGCTGCTCGACGGCGCCGATCGCCTTGACCGTCTGCGGCGACAGCACCAGCCCGTCGCGCGTGATGTCGTCGAGCTGGTCGATGAGCGTGCCCGCGCGCGTGAGCAAGCCGGGCACCTGCGTGACGAAGCGGCCGATTTCGCCGGCGCCTTCCACCGCGCCTTCCAGCTTGCCGATCGGCCCGAGATTGCGCTCGATCCATTCGCGCACCACCGGGTCGGCGGTCGTCCACATATCGAGCTTGGGGTCGAGCGAACGCGCCACGCCCTCCACCACCACCATGGTCTTTTGCAGCAGCAGCAATTCCGGCCGCGTGCGCATGTCGAACAGGCCGGTGACCTCGAACAACAACGTCAGCAGCTTGGCCATGGAAATGTCTTCGGCGGTGCGGTTGTGGATCGGCTCGCCGATGGCGCGGATCGCTTGCGCGAAGCTCTCGACCGAATGATGGCGCGGCACGTAGCCGGCATCGAAATGCACCTGCGCGGTGCGCTGGTAGTCGCGGGTGATGAAGCCGAACAAAATCTCGGCCAGGAAGCGGCGCTCCTGCGGCCCCAGCCGTCCCATGATGCCGAAGTCGACCGCCACCAGACGACCGGCATCGTCAACGAACAGATTGCCCGGATGCATGTCGGCGTGGAAGAAGCCGTCGCGCAAGGCATGGCGCAGAAAATGCTGGATGACGCTGTGGCCGAGCGCGGGCAGATCGAAGCCCTTGGCCGCGAGCGCGGCGTGGTCGTTGAGCCGCGTGCCGTCGATCCATTCCAACGTGAGCACTTCGCGCGCGGTGCGGTCCCAATCGACCGCGGGCACGCGGAAGCCGGCGTCCTCGCGGGTGTTCTGCGCCATTTCGGAAAGCGCGGCCGCTTCCAGCCGGAAATCCATTTCCATCGCCACCGAGCGGGCGAGCGTCGCCACCGCTTCGACCGGGCGCAGGCGCTGCGCTTCCAGCGACCAGCTTTCAGCCATGCGCGCGGCAAAGAAAAAGGCGTCGAGATCGACCTTGAAGCGGCGCTCAATGCCGGGACGGAGAATTTTCACCGCCACCGACTTGCGCACGCCGTCGACGTCGACCTCGGCGCGATGCACCTGCGCGATCGAGGCGGCGGCGACCGGCGGCCCGATGCTGGCATAGACCTGATCGAGCGGCTTATCGAAGGCGGCGGCGATGGCCGCTTCCGCCTCGGCCTGCGAGAACGGCGCCATGTTGTCCTGCAGGCTTTCCAGATCGAGGGCGATCTCGGTGCCGACCACATCCGGGCGCGTGGCCATGAACTGGCCGAGCTTGACGTAAGTGGGCCCCAGCCTGGTGAGCGCGGCGGCGAGCCGGCCGGCGCCTTCCTTGCTGCTCGGCCGCTCGATCAGCCGCGCCAGCGCGATCGCGCTCTTGGCCGGCAGCGGCAGCGGACGCGTGTCGATGAGCGCCAGCACGCCCTCGCGCGCGAACACGAAGCCGGCGCGCGAAAGACGGAGGAGGTGGGAAATGGCCGAGATCACGGCGCTGCCTGCTCCCTCCCCCGCCTGCGGGGGAGGGTAGGCGAGGGGGCGAACACACACGCCTGCGCTTGTCGCATTCCCCCACCCTGCGGGAGAGGGGACGCAAAAGGCACGGTCGCGAAAAGTTTGACGGTCGTGCGAGGCATCACAGCTTCCAGCCCGAATGCAGCGCGACCACGCCGCCGGTCATCGGCGTGAAGACGGCGCGGCGGACGCCGGCCGCCTCCATCATGCGCGCAAACGCCTTCGGCTTGGGAAATTTGCGGATCGACTCGACCAGATACTGATAGGCCTCGCGGTCGCCGGCGACCGCTTCGCCGATGCGCGGAATCACCTGAAACGAATAAAGCTCGTAGAGCGCGTCGAGGCCGGGCACGTCGACGGAGGAAAATTCCAGGCAAAGGAAACGTCCGCCGATCCTGAGCACGCGGAAAGCCTC
>Ga0207693_10004815_pt1 | contig 11349 bp, 12 predicted proteins | sample LARL81metaG_FD_184347 | JGI IMG/M metagenome (GOLD analysis project Ga0207693, IMG submission 184347) | Corn, switchgrass and miscanthus rhizosphere microbial communities from Kellogg Biological Station, Michigan, USA - LAR L8-1 metaG... | ecosystem: Host-associated > Plants > Roots >... | reverse complement strand
GCGCGTAGTGGATCTGCATCTCGGACCGCCCATAGCGAAAGCCGCGCGCCCTCGCAGCGACGGTCGGCGTCACCTCGCCGTCGAGCAGGCGTTCGTAGAGCTGCGTCGGCGTGACGTTCGCGATTACCGCTCGAGACGCCGTCAGCGTTTCGCCGCTGGAAAGCCGTACGCCAACGGCCTCGCCTTCGTGAACGAGCACACCCTCGACGTCGCTGCCCGTCTCGCAAACCCCTCCTTGGTCGCGAATAAGCTGGACGAGCGCGTCGACCAGCCGCGCGCCGCCGCCGCGCGGGATCGGCATGCCGCCTTCCTGAATAGCGACCGCGATCACCTGCGTCATGAACCCGGAAACGGCCGCGTCGGGCCCGAGACCGGTGTGCAGTACCCAGGGCGCGAGCAGCCCGTGCGCACGTTGGGACGCGAAAGTGCCCGTCAGCCAGTCGCGGCTCGTGGCCAGCACGTTCCCCGTGAACTCGACGAGGCCGCGTCGTCCGAGCCGGCGGTAGGCCTTCAGCCCCAGAGCGAGCCCGTCCTTCGACCACAGCTCCGTCCCGAGCACCCCGAACGCCAGGTCGGCGTTCGGGAGGAACTCGTCGAGCACGCCCCGCCAGGCATCGCCGTCGCCGGCGGCATGACGGTCGAGCTCCTCCGCGTTCGCGTCGGCGTTCCGGAGCAGGAACGCAGCCTCTCCGTCAGGGAAGAGCGTCGCCGTCGGGTAGTCGGTATTTAGGTACTCGAGCCCGCGCGCCGCTAGCTCGTCCCCGAGCTCCGCATGAGCCGCACCTCCGACCCAGAGCGGATGCCAGGCGCTGAAGACGTCGTGCTGGAACCCGGGCTTGGTCAGCTCGGCGGTCTGGATCGCGCCGCCGAGCTGCGCGCTGCGCTCGAGCACGCAAACGTCCCAGCCGGCCCTCGCGAGCAAGGCAGCACACGCCAGCGAGTTGATTCCGCTGCCGACGATGACCGCGTCATGGTCAGCCACGAACGACGTCTGCCGCGCTGCTGGAGCTCGGTGGGACGAGCCGATTGTTGCTCACCGTGAATCCAGCGGCTTGAAGGAAGGGTCGTGCGACTTCGACCGCGTGGGCAAGGTTCGTCGCCATCCAGAAGCACAGCGCTGCGAGAGGAAGCTCGACGAGGAGCGCGGAGGCGACAGCCTGTGCGACCGCTGACGTTCCCCGGGAAGTGAGAACGTCGAACCACGCATCGCAGACGAGAAGCGTGCCCGTGATTGCAGCCGTCACCTCCGCGAACGGAGAGCGGCGTGCCACTGACAGAGCCGTCGCCGCCAATGCGATCCCAAGCCCGATGTCGAATCCTCCCCAGGCGAGCTGCCAGTGATTCGCGCGGTAGTGCGGAGGGAGGGTCAAGAACAGGAAGGCGATCCAGGGAATCAGGACCACAGCGCACAAGAGAAGCGCAGGGGCAACCCAGGGCGGGATGAGCCACCGTCCCCTACCTAGCCGCAGGGCGGGGCGGGCGCGCAGGTCAACGAAGCTCATATCGTCCTCCCAAGGCAGACGGAAACACGAGTCGCCGCACCCTACGCACAGCACGCGACCTGGGGCAAAGGCCACTGGCTGATCTGGGAGCCGGCCTCCGCGAGGCTGGTCCCAAATGAGACTCTTCGGTCGTTCATGACCAGTGCAGCCCCATCTCCGTTGCGGTCACCGCGGCTAGCAGTGCTCGGCGCCGGACACGTCGGCCCGGTAATCGCGCGCGTCGCGGTTGACGCCGGCTATGACGTCGCGATGGCTGGTTCAGCCGAGCCGGAGCGAATCGAGCTGATCACCCAAGTCCTGGTGCCGGGAGCGCAAGCGGGCTGGGCAGCCGACGCGGTCGCCGACGCCGATCTCGTGGTGCTGGCGATCCCGGTTCACAGGTTCGAGAGCTTCGACTCCGGCTTGGTGGCGAGGAAGATCGTGGTCGACGCGATGAACTACTGGCCCTCGGCCGACGGCGTTCGTGAGCTGTTCGAGGACGATCGGTACGGCAGCAGCGAGATCGTGCAGCAGCGGCTCGACCGGTCGACGGTCGTCAAAACGCTCAACCACATCGCCTACCAAGACCTGGAAGACGATCGCCGGCCTGCCGGCTCCCCCGACCGCCGCGCTCTCGGAGTCGCCGGCGACGACCGGGACGCCGTCGGCATCGTCGCAGAGGTGATCGAGCGGATCGGCTACGACGCCGTGCTGCTGGAAAGCCTGCGCGCCGGCCGCCTGCTCGAGCCGGGCGGACCGGTCTTCGGAGCCTCGCTGCACCGGTCTGAATTCGAAAGAGCCCTGCAAGCCGACGCCGCCTAGCCACGTGGCCAGCGCATCCTCGGTATTTCCACTCACCTTCGGGCTCGACACCTTCGGCGACGTCACCCATGACGAAAACGACCGCCCGCTCTCGCACGCGCAAACGATCCGAAACGTGGTCGAGCAAGGCGTCCTAGCCGACGAGGTCGGCATCGACTTCTTCGGAATCGGAGAGCACCACACAGACCTTTTCCCGGTGTCTGCCGGCGATGTCGTGCTCGCGGCGATCGCCGCACGCACGACTCGCATCCACCTCGGGTCAGCAGTCATCGTCCTGAGCTCCGACGACCCCGTCCGCGTCTTTCAACGCTACTCGACGCTCAATGCGATCTCCGGCGGCCGGGCCGAGGTCATCCTCGGACGAGGCTCCAGCATCGAATCGTTCCCACTCTTCGGCTACGACCTCGCCGACTACGAGGACCTCTTCGAGGAGAAAATCGATCTCTTCGCCGAGCTGCTCAAAGGCGGACCGGTCACCTGGCACGGCAAAACCCGCTCTTCGCTCGAGAACCAAGACGTCGTGCCACACACCGAAACCGGGCCGTTTCCGGTCTGGGTCGGTGTGGGCGGCAGCCCGCAATCGGTCATTCGCGCGGCCCGCTACGGGTTCTCGCTGATGCTGGCGATCATCGGCGGCTCACCGGCACGGTTCGCGCCGTTCTCGCAGTTGTTTCGGCAGGCCCTCGAGAAATTCGGCCGAGACCCGCTGCCGATCGGAGTGCACGGGCCGGGGCATGTCGCCGCGACCGACGAGCAGGCGAGCGACGAGTTCTGGCCGCGGTATCTCGAGGTGATCCGCGCCGTCAGCGGATCCCGCGGATTCGCAATTCCAACGAAGGAGTCGTTCCTGTACGAGATCGGACCGCGCGGGGCGCTCTACGTCGGGTCACCGGAAACGGTCGCCCGGAAGATCGCTAACAATCTCACGACTCTCGGCGCAAACCGGTTCGACCTCAAATACGGCATGGGCGGGCTCTCCCATCAAGCGCTGCTGACCAACATCGAGCTGTACGGCACGCAAGTCGTCCCACGGGTTCGCGAGCTCCTCGCCTGACGACGGGCTGAGGAGTCACGTCATACTGATCCGGTAGGTGGTCGGGTCCTGATCACAAAGGACCCGAGAGAGGAGTCCCGGATGAGCGAGCACGATCCCGGAGACAAGCAGCATCGGCACGAATCCCCGCTTCTGCACGATCAGGAGCACAAGGGGTACGGCGACGACGAGGGCGAGCGCGAGGAAATCCTCGAACGCGAGGACGACGACCAGCCGGAGCCCGAAAGCTGAGCACCGAGCGGCGATGACCGACTGGACGCGCGAAGAGCTCGAGCAGATCGCGGCCGCAGACGAGTTGCAACTCGCTTCCGAGCAGCCTGACGGCACCCTGCGGAAGCCCGTCACGATCTGGGTCGTCCGCCTGGGCGACGACGTCTACGTTCGGTCGGTGAATGGGCGCACCTCGCACTGGTTCCGTGGAACGGAGGACCGGAACCAGGGTCACGTCCGCGCCGGCGGTGTGGACAAGGATGTCCGCTTCGTCGAACCCGCCGAAGACATCAACGACGAAATCGAGACCGCCTACCGGACGAAATATCAGCGCTACGGCGCCAGCCTGGTCGACCCGCTGTTCACGCCGGACGCTCGAGCCGCGACGCTCGAGCTCGTGCCGCGCTCGGCCGCTTCTTAGGACTGTCGAGGTGCTCGCAGCCGAGTCCGCCGGAGCCAGAACTGCAGCAAGCCGCGAGGCTGCTCGCGCGGCGGTAGTGGCAGCTGAGCTGGCGTTCCCACGTTGGTCGGCGACCCCGCCGCCCGAGCGGGGCAGGCTCCTCCAGCGGGCCTCAGAGCTCCTGATGGAGCGACAGCACGAAATCGCGGCTCTCGTCACAGAGGAGACCGGCGGCACGTTGGGCTGGGGCATGTTCAACGTGCAGCTCGCAGCGGACATGCTGGCCTACTACGCAGGCGAAACCGACGCGCCGGCCGAAGAGCTGGAGCTCCGCTCGCACATCCCGGGCAAGCGGGCAAAGGCCGTTCGCCAGCCGGTCGGCGTCGTAGTGGGCGTTGCGCCTTGGAATGCCCCGGTCATCCTCGGCGTGCGGGCGGTGGCCGCGCCGCTCGCGTATGGCAACACCGTCGTACTCAAGGCGTCCGAGATCTGCCCGCGCACGCATACGGCGATCGTCGACGCACTGATTGACGCGGGTGTTCCGTCCGGCGCGATCAACCTGGTCACCAATGATCCCGAGGACGCCGCCGAGGTGGTCGATGAACTGATTGCCCACCCTGCGGTTCGCCGTATCAGCTTCACAGGCTCGACGCGCGTCGGGCGAATCATCGCCGAGACCGCTGGGCGGCACCTGAAACGCGTGCTACTCGAACTGGGCGGCAACTCCCCACTTGTCGTGCTCGCCGACGCCGATCTCGATCGGGCCGTCGCGGCGGCCAACTTCGGGGCGTTCATGCACCAGGGCCAAATTTGCATGTCAACCGAGCGCGTCGTGGTCGACCGGGCGGTTGCCGACGAGTTTGCTCAGAAGCTTGCCGAGCGCGCCTGCTCGCTCAAGGTGGGAGACCCGCGCGAGCCTGGTACGCAAATCGGCCCACTCGTGAATGAGGCTGCGCTCAACCGGGTGACGGAGCACGTCGAGGACGCGGTCGCCAAGGGAGCAAAGCTGGTAACCGGTGGCAAGGCGCAGGGTCTCCACTTCACGCCCACCGTGCTGATGGGCGTCACGCCCGCGATGCGGGTCTACTCGGAGGAGTCGTTCGGACCGGTCGTCTCAATCGTGCCGGTCAATGGAATCGACGAGGCCGTTCGCGTCGCCAACGACACCGACTACGGGCTTTCAGCTGCGGTGTTCAGCGCAAACGTCGACACCGCGATCGATGTCGCGCGCCGGCTCGAGACCGGCATCTGCCACATCAATGATTCCACCGTCAACGACGAGCCGCCGATGCCGTTCGGCGGCGTCAAGAACAGCGGTTGGGGACGCTTCGGGGGCAAAGCGGCGCTCGAGGAGTTCACCGAGCTTCGTTGGATCACGATTCAGGACAGCCCGCGCGAGTACCCGATCTAGCGGGCTGAGCTGTAGCGACCTACGGCAGCTCGATTACCATGCCCTCGCGCGCGAGTGCCGACCAATCCTCATTCCCGTCGGCAAGCGACCGCGCGCGGGCTTCGAGGCGCTCCAACGAGCCGTCGGTGTGGAGCGGCTCGTGGTGAAAGAGGACCAGGCGGCGGGCCGCGACGACCTGGGCAAAGGCGACCGCGTCGGCAACGCTCGAGTGACCCCAGCCGATCCGCTCCTCGTATTCGTCCTCGAAGTACTGAGCGTCGTGCAGGAGGAGGTCGACGTCCTCGGCGATGACCGCTCCGGAGATCCAGTCGCGCGACCGATCCGCAATTCCCGCCAGCGCCGGCTCGTGATCCGGCAGGTAAGCGAAGCTCGATGTCGCGGTTTCGATCCGGAAGCCCACCGTCGGCCCCGGATGGGCGACGAGGTCGGCCACAAGCCGTGTGCCGTCGACCGTCCACGGCTCCCGCGGAACGTCGTGGAAGGTCACCCGAGCCGGGACCTCGCGGAGGTCGATCGGGAAGAGCGGCGGAGAGAAGGAACGCGCAATGCGCTCCTGGAGGCTCGAAACCGGTGACGGCGGACCCCAGATGTCCAACGTCGCCCGCTCGTCCCACAGTGGCGCGAAGAAACGCAGTCCCTCGAGGTGATCGAGGTGCAGATGGGTGAGCAGGAGGTGGACTCGCCGCGCGCCGCGTTCGAGGAGGTCGAAGCCGAGGGCCCTGATCCCGGTCCCGGCGTCGAGCACCAGGATCGTCCCGTCTTCGAGCGAGACCTCGACGCAAGACGTATTTCCGCCGTAGCGAAACGTGCCGGGCCCTGGTGTTGGCACCGATCCGCGACAGCCCCAGATCGTCAGGCGCATGGAGAGCTTGCTACTCGCGCCAGAAGATCGTCACGGTCCCGATGAGCTCGTCTGCGTGAGCGAACAGCGGGAACGCGGTCACCGCGACCTCGCGCTCGACCCCGTCCAAGCTGGTGATCCGAAATCGCTCGTGCGCCGCGCGCCGCTCGTAGAGCGCGATCCCTGAGGGCCTTCGCTCGAGCGGGAGCGGTTCGGACTCGAGCGTTCTCGGCTCGAACCTCGCGGTCCATTCCTCCAGCGGCATCTCAACGACCTCCGAAAAAGCACGGCCGAAGATTGCCTCGGCGGCCTCGTTGTAGAAGACCAGCCAGCCCCGCTCGTCGGTGATCAGGGTGGGCGTCGCAAGATTCGACGCGAATTCGCGAGCGAGAATGAGCACGAGGTGCTTCGAGCGCGGCTTGCCCACGGGCCAAGCGTACGCCCGCCACGTCTGCCTGATCCACAGTCACGCTTGTACACGAAGGCATTCCGAGCGGCGAGTTATGCGGTAAGCATCTCGCCACGAGGTATGCGCACCTCGAGAGGCGTCGCTCGCTCGCCAACAGGTGACAGTTTGCGAGGAACGCCTGCACGCGATCGAAGGTCGACGACCTGCCTAGCAGTGGCGATGCCTTCCGCGAGGATGTCGACGCCGACCACGGTTAGGCCGATCGTCTCGGCGAGGCGAAGTGCCGGGCCGCCCGCTCCGCAGCCGACGTCGAGGAGGCGCGTTTCGGCACCGAGATCGAGCCATTCCGCGAAGCGCTCAAGCTCGTCCATCGTCAGCCAGCCCGATTGGCCGAGGTCGTCGCCGTACGTCTGCCGACGGATTTGCTCTCTCGGGCGCTGAAGCCGCACAGGCGGATGCGTGGAGCGGCACGTGCTCCCCCACGTGCCCAGCGTAACCTCCGAGTCAGAACCGGTCAGTCGGCCACTCGTGCTCGCGGCTCGTGGCGCCCGTTGACGGCTCTCCGAGACCGGCATAGTCTGGCCACGTGGTGCCGCGCAGGACGATGTGGCTCCTCCCTGCAAGCGCTCGTCGGGGCGCTGTCGCGCTCCTGTTCGCGGCGTTTTGCGCCTCGCTCGCGCTTACACCCGGCGATGCCGCGCATCCGGCCGGTCAGCCGCAGAACGAGTTCGTCGTCGGGGCCATTCTCGATCTTGCCGGCGGCTGGACCTCACTAGGCCGTGCGAGCCGCGTGACCCTTCGGCTCGCTAGCGCCGATGCGAACGCCGCCCTCGCAAGACGCGATGCGCCCTTCCGTGTCCGCCTGCGCATCCTTGACGCCAGAGGCGAGCCGGCGCTCGCGCTGCACCAGCTCCGGCGGCTTGCGAGGAGCGGCGTCCGCATCGTGGTCGGACCGCAAAAGAGCAGTGAGGTGGCCGCCGTGCGACGTGCGGCGACCAGCCTCGGCATCCTTGTCATCAGCCAAGGAAGTACCGCGCATTCGCTTGCGATCGCATCGGACAACGTCTTCCGGTTCGTTCCAGACGACCTCCGCGAAGGCGAGGCGGTAGTCGCACTGCTGCGGCACGACGCGATCGACGCAATCGTTCCTGTCTGGCGACGTGACGCAGGCAACGCCGGTCTGGCGAGCTCGGTGCGCCGGAAGTTCGCCGCTGCCGGCGGAAAAGTCTCACAGGGTGTTCCCTACGCAACGAAGGCGACCCCGTTCAACAGGGTCGCGTCGTCGATCTCCGGCCAAGCAATTTCGCTTCGCAGTGCCGGCGCGAAGCACGTGGGCGTCTACCTCGCGGGCTTCGACGAGATCGTCGACCTCTTCCACGCGGCTCGATCTGATTCAACGCTGCAAGTACCGTGGTACGGGAGCGATGGGGTTGCGCTCACGACTCGCCTCGTCGACGACCAATCCGCTGCAGCCTTCGCGCATTCGGTCGGCTATCCGAACCCGACCGTCGGCCTATCCGACTTCTTGGTCCGACGCTCCGGCCCGCTGCTCAGCCGGGTCCGGAAGAGGCTTGGCCGCGACCCCGACGCGCTTGCGTTGACGGCATACGACGCGCTGCGAATTGCCGTCGAAGCGCGGCAGCGCGCGGGGGCTTCCGGCGGCCCACGCCTCCGGCGTGCCCTAGTCGCCGCGGCGAACGCCCACGTTGGCGTCACTGGGAGGATGACCCTCAATCGTGCAGGTGACCGTGCCTTCGGCACTTTCGACTTCTGGTCGGTCTGCCCACTAGGAGCGAAGTTCCACTGGGTGCGCAGCTTCGTGTACGCCGCCCGACACGTCGGGTCGGGCCAGATTCTGCCGCGCACCCACTGCTGATCGTTCGCGACCCCTACCTCACGCGAGCGCCTTCTGCTTGATCGAGTCGAACTCAGCCTGGTTGATCGCGCCGCTGTCGAGGAGCTTCTTCGCGCGCTCGATCTCCGCGGCTGCGCCGCCGCCCGCGGTGTCACGCACGTACTCGTCGAAGTCCGCCCGCGCGGCCTGGGTGCGTTGGAGATTTCGCTCGGTCATCCCGGAGCCCTGCGTGATCAGGTAGACGAAGACACCGAGGAAGGGCAGGACGATGGTGAAGACGATCCAGCCGGTCTTGCCCCAGCCTGACAGGTCGGTGCGGCGAAAGACGTCCGCGAAGACCGTGAAGAGCAGCCAGAACCAGACGACCCAGAGAAAGAAGATGAGCATCGTCCAGACAACGTCGAGAAACGGGTAGTTCGATGCGAGCATTCGCGCCTCCTGGAGAACGGTTGGGGACGGCTACCTTCTCACGCCGCACACGAGTAAACCAAACGAAGTGTCTAGCGCGGCCTTTCGAGGAGCGTCACGTCGGCTTCTGCGAGCTCGGTGATCTCAGCATCGGAGTAGCCGGCCTCGGCGAGGATCTCGGCGGAGTGCTCGCCGAGGCGAGGCGGCGGCGATCCGTACGCGACCCGGTCGCCGTCGGCGGAGAGCGGCAGGCCGACCGTTCTGAATCCGGCGAGCTCTTGAAAGATCCCCAGCGCCTGCGTCTGCTCGCTCTCGGCGACCTGGGCCACGTCCTGCACCGGGGCGGCCGGCACGCCGGCTTCACGCAGGCGGTCGAGCCAGACTGCGGAGCGCTCGAGCTCGAAACGCTGCTCGAGGAGTGGGATCAGGTCGTCCCGATTCGCGACCCGAAGCGGGTTCGTCGCAAAGCGCGCGTCGTCGGCGAGGCTTGGGAGCCCGACGATCTCGCAGAGGGCGCGAAAGAGCCGGTCGTTTCCCGCCACGATCATCAGCTCCTCGTCCTGAGTACGGAACACCTGGTACGGGGCGATCAGCGGAAACGCCGTTCCCTCCCGGCCGGCGATCTCGCCTGTGGCGAGATAGTTGGTGAGCTGATAGGGCAGTAGTGCGAGCGCCGTCTCGTAGAGCGACAGGTCGAGGACGCGGCCGCGGCCCTCGAGGAGAGCGGCCAGCACCGCGAGCGACGTCCAGGCGGCGGTCCCAAGGTCGACCAGTGATGCGCCGACCCGGACGGGTTCCCTTCCCGGCTCGCCGGTGACGCTCATGATTCCGGCTGCCGCCTGGATCAGCGGGTCGTAACCGGGCTGCTCGGCGAGGGGGCCACTTCGCCCGAAGGCCCCGATCGAGCAGTAGATGAGCCGGTCGTTGCGGGCGCGCAGATCGGCGGGAGCGAGGCCGAGCCGCTCCGCGGCACCCGGACGAAGGCTCTGAACGAATACGGCCGAGCGCTCCGCCAGACGCAGCAGGGCCTCCCGTCCCGGTTCTGTTGACACGTCGAGTGCGAGCGAGCGCTTGCCGGCGTTGGCTGCGAAGAACATGACGCTTCCGCCGGCTGCAAACGCCGGCCCCCAAGCGCGTGCCTCGTCGCCGTGCCCAGGATGCTCGACCTTGACGACGTCGGCCCCGAGGGCCGCGAGGATCTGCGTGCAGTACGGGCCGGCCAGCGAGCTCGTCAGATCGAGCACCCGGACGCCCTCGAGGGGGTGAAAGCCCGTCAGGCCGCGCACGCTACCGATCAGGCTCACCGATGCGCGTGCTCCGTTTCGGCCAGGCTAGAATCGTCGCCCAATGAATCTGGTTGCGGGTCACGATGCGGACGAGCTGTTGGTCCAAGAGATGCTCGCTCCGCTGCCCCTCGACCAGGCACGCAGCTCCCTCGAGTTCTGGCGCGAGCGCCGGCAGGTGTTGCCGTTCTACCGTCTCAGGGAGCGGAGGGAAGCCGACGAGATGATCCACCGGTGGCGAGTACGTGTCGCCGCCGCCGAGCGGGCCCGTTTCGGAACGGGTCTGTTCGGCCGAGTCCGCCGGTCGTTCGCCCTCGAGCCGCTCTCGTGGCCGGTCGGGCGCAAATGGGCACTCGTTGCGTTCGTGTGGAGCATCCTGCCGCGCCGCCTCGCCCTGGTTGCGTTCGCGGTCCTCGGAGCGTTTTTCCTCACCCTCGTCGCTTTCGGCCTCGGGCTGACGATGCTCGTCCTTCAGGTGGCCTGAAACAACCGACCAAGGCGAGAGGCCCCGCGGGCAGTGCTTCGCTCGACGAGCTTGACGTAGCCCGGTCCGCGAGACTATGGGAACCCGCCCGCCGTTAGGGATCGCCCATGTTCGAGATCGGCAGCAGTCTTCGCGCGGCGCGGATGCGCCAGGAGCTCGAGCTGTCCCAAGCCGAGCACGACACGCGGATCCGTGCCAAGTACTTGAGAGCGCTCGAGGACGAACGCTTCGACGTCCTACCCGGCCCTGCCTATACGAAAGGGTTCCTTCGCACGTACGCGGACTACCTCGGCCTCGACGCGCAACCCTTCATTGACGAATACAACACACGCTTCGCCCCCGAGGAGGATGAGGCGCCGCCTCCTCAGCTCAGGATTCGACGCCGCCGCCGGTTCGCGCTTGCGCCATCGTTGCTCGTCGTGGCAGCGTTGGCGGCGAGCATCGGCGCCCTCGCCTGGGGGCTCTCTGGGAAGGGCAGCCGCCACGCCGGCACTGCGCCCTCGACCGCGCAGAGCCGCACGACCACTCGGGCGGCTGTTCCAGCCGCGCCTCGCACCTCGACGCAGCCAGAGACGGTCGCTCGGCTCGTGCTCGTCGCCAGGCGAGGCCGCTGTTGGCTCTCGATTCACCAGGGCTCCGCGACCGGCAGATTGGTCTACGAGAGGACGCTCGAGCAGGGTCGAACCGCCCG
>Ga0207693_10004813_pt1 | contig 11356 bp, 9 predicted proteins | sample LARL81metaG_FD_184347 | JGI IMG/M metagenome (GOLD analysis project Ga0207693, IMG submission 184347) | Corn, switchgrass and miscanthus rhizosphere microbial communities from Kellogg Biological Station, Michigan, USA - LAR L8-1 metaG... | ecosystem: Host-associated > Plants > Roots >... | reverse complement strand
TCGCCCGCCGGAGCCTGGAGAACCGCCGGAGCCACTCGCAGCAGAGGCGTAGCGCGCAAGCTGGCGCCCATGCGAGGATGCGCGCGTGCGCTGGCTCGCCGCGATCGAGGAAGACCGCCGCACCTACGCGCTGAAGCTGCTGCTGGTCGCCGCGGTCTACTACGGCGCTGCGAAGCTCGGGCTGAGCCTCGCGTTCATGAACTCGAGCATCAGCGCGGTGTGGCCGCCGACGGGGATCGCGCTCGTGGCGATCGTCTTCTGGGGATACCGCGTGTGGCCCGGGATCGCACTCGGTGCCCTGCTCGCGAACAGCTGGACGGGAATTCCGTTCTACAGCACGATCGGGATCACGATCGGCAACACGGGCGAGGCCCTCGTCGCGGCATTCCTCCTGCGCGAGGTGGCGGACTTCCGCCCCTCCCTGGAGCGCGTTCGCGACGTGATCGCGCTGCTCGTCTTCGGCGCCATCCTCAGCACCATGGTGAGCGCCTCGATCGGGGTCGCCAGCCTGATCGCCGCGGGCAACGTCTCAAGCGGCGAGATATGGACCTCGTGGCGCACCTGGTGGCTGGGCGACGCCGGCGGCGACCTCCTCGTCGCCCCCGCCATCATGGTGGCGATCACGCACTGGCCGTACCGCCGCGCTCCGGGGCGCGCGCTCGAGGCGCTTGTGCTCGCCGTTGCCCTGAGCGGCGTCTCCTTCTTCGTCTTCTACGACAAGGTGCCGCGCGCTTTCCTGGTGTTCCCGTTCATGATCTGGGCGGCGCTTCGCTTCTGGCAGCCCGGCGCCGTCGGGGCGAGCCTGATCGTGGCCGCGTTCGCCATCCCGCTCACGGCCAACGACCACGGCTCCTTCTCGGGACTGAACCTGGATCAGCGCCTCCAGCTCGCGCAGACGTTCCTCGGCGTCGCGTCGATGTCCGCGCTCGTCCTCGCAGCCGTGATGACCGAGCGCCAGCGAATCGAGGGTGCCGCCAGGTACATCTCGGAGACCCTGCAGAAGGGCCTCTTACCCAGCAATCTTCCGGAGATCCCCGGCGTCGAGACGGCCGTCGACTCGCGGCCCGCCGGCGAAGGCGAGCTGGTCGGCGGCGACTTCTACGACTGGTTCGAGAGCGGTTTCCAGAGCTGGGATGTCATGCTCGGCGACATCGGAGGCAAGGGCCCGGCCGCCGCGCGAACCACGGCCCTCGCCCGCTACACCCTTCGCGCGGACGCCGTCCACGAGGACCGGCCCAGCCGCATCCTGGAGCTCCTCAACGGAGCGATCATGCGACAGGCCCCCGGGGAGACCTGCACGGTCGCGTACAGCCGGATCGCTCCCCGTCGAGACGGTCGTGTCGCGGTGACGCTCTCGATCGCGGGCAACCCGCTCCCGCTCGTGGTCAGGGCCGGGGGTGTGGTCGAGGAGCTCGGCGGCGCCGGGACGCTCCTGGGTGCGGTGCCGAACCCGCTGCTCTCGGACTACCGGGCGGACCTGGAGCCGGGCGATGCGGTGCTGCTCTACACGGACGGCCTCACGGACGCCTACGCGCCGGACCGCATCCTCAGCCAGGAGGAGCTCGCCGCGGCGCTCCAACGCACCGCCGGAGGCAACGCCACGGAAATCGCAGCCCAGATGCAGGACGTGGCGCTTGACGGTCGCGACCGCGATCCCCGGGACGACATCACGATCCTGGTGCTGCGCGTCCCGGAGACGGTCTAGCCGGTCGGAGGAGCCCACGGGTCCGGCGTGGATTGCCTTGAGAGTGGCGACGCCCGGATTGGCCCTCGCCTGAGCCGTTCCTCGCGCGTCGAGCTCCTCGGTTCACCGCGCGGGCAGCACGACCTCGAAGACCGCACCCCCGCCCGGCGCGTCGCGTGCGACGGCGCGGCCGCCGTGCGCCTCGGCGATCGCGGCGACGATCGCGAGGCCGAGTCCCGCCCCACCGTCGTCGGAGCGCCGCACGCGCTCGTGGCGCCAGAAGCGCTCGAAGGCGTGCTCGGCCGCGCCGGGCGGCAGGCCCTCGCCGTGGTCGCGAACCGCGAGCGTGACGTCTCGCCCCCCTGCGGACACCGACACGTCGATCGGGCTGCCGCCGGGCGTGTGCTGGACGGCGTTGCGGAGCAGGTTGGCAACCACCTGGTGGAGCTGGCCCTGGTCGCCGGTCACCTCCGCTCTCGAGCCCGCGGCCAGCTCGATGATGCGGCCGGGGTTCGCCGCCCGCGCGTCGGCGCACGCCTCGGCCGCGACCGTCGCCAGGTCGACGGGCCGGCGCGCCCGCTGGCGCACCTCGTCCAGCCGCGCGAGCGTCAGGAGCTCGTCGACCTGCACGCCCATCCGGGCCGCCTCGTCCTCGATCCGGCTCATCGCCTTCTCGAGCTCGTCCGCGTCGCGGGCCGGACCTAGCCTGAAGGCCTCCGCGTAGCCCCGGATCGAGGTGAGCGGGGTCCGGAGCTCGTGGGACGCATCGGCCAGGAAGCGGCGCAGGCGCTCCTCGCTCGCCTCGCGCTCCGCGAAGGCGCGCTCGATCTGGCCGAGCATCGAATTGAGCGACGCCCCGAGGCGGCCGACCTCGGTGCGCTCGTCGGTCGTCTCGACCCGCGCGGACATGTCGCCGCCCGCGATCGCGTTCGCGGTCTCCTGCATCCGCTCGAGCGGTCGCAGGCCGATGCGGATGACCCACCATGCGAGCGCCGCCAGCGCCGCGAGGACCGCCGCCGTCACGATGCCGCCGATCAGGCGCAGGTGGGACAGCGTCTGGTTCACGTCCTGCAGCGATACCGCGGCCACAACGGTGCCGGCGCCCGGTCCGGGCGAGTAGGCGGCGGCGCGGAAGGCGGACGGCCCGGTGCCCGGCACGGTGAAGACCGCGGGCGAACCGGGAGAGCTCGAGACCGGGATCTTCGCGGGGAGCTCGGGCTTCGGCTGCCCGAAGGTCCTCGTCTCGTGGACCACCTTGCCCTGCGAATTCCGAAGCTCCCCGTAGATGCCCGGCGGCAGATCGGGCGGGGAACCGGGCGCCCCGCCGGGCGGTGGCGGCGGAACGGGGATCGTGAACCGACCCCTCCCGCCCTGAATCACCTGCGGCGCGCCGAGCCCCCGCCCCACGACCTGCACGGCCGTCTGGACCTGCTGGTCCGTGCGGTCGAAGAGATAGGAGCGGAGCGCCGCGTAGGAGATTGCGTCCGCGACCAGCAGACCGACCGCGGCGAGCGCCAGGAGGCCGAGCATGAGCCGCGCGCGGAGCGACATCTCAGTTCCTCGGCCGGCGGAGCACGTAGCCCACGCCGCGAACCGTGTGGATCAGCCGCGGGCCCCGCCGGTCCACCTTCTTGCGGAGGTAGCTGATGTACGTCTCGAGCACGCGGGCGTCGCCGCCGAAGTCGTACTGCCAGACGTGGTCGAGGATCTGGGCCCGGCTCAGGACACGGCGCGGATTGAGCATCAGGTAGCGGAGCAGGCGGTACTCGGTGTCGGTGAGCTCGATCTCCCTGCCGGCCCGGTGCACCTCGCGGGTCTCGTCGTCCAGCTCGACGTCCTCGAACGCGAGGCTGCTCGCGTCGCCGTCGACGCCCGCCCGGCGCAGGATCGCCCGCACGCGCGCGATCAGCTCCTCGACGCTGAAGGGCTTGGTGACGTAGTCGTCCCCGCCGAGGGTGAGCCCGCGGACCTTGTCCTGGGTCGTGTCGCGAGCGGTGAGGAACAGGATCGGCAGGTTCCGCCCGCCGGCGGCGAGCCGCCGGGCCACCTCGAAGCCGTCGAAGTCGGGCAGCATCACGTCGAGGACCAGCATGTGAGGCCGGAACTCCTCCGCCCGGTCGAGCGCCTCCCGGCCGGTGCCGGCGGTCGCGACGTCGAAGCCCGCGTAGCGCAGCGCCATCGACACGAGCTCCGCGATGTTCAGCTCGTCGTCGACCACGAGCACGCGCGCCGCGTCCTGGCCTGGCGGTTCCGCCGTCATCTCGCCATGATCGCTGAGAAACCTTGGAGTTTCCTGAGAATCGGCACGCCCCGGATCGGAAAGAATCGGGGGGCCGAATGTCGACGCTATTCCGCCAGATCATCAACGAGGACCTCGAGGGCGGATGACCGCGTGGCGATCGGAGGCAGGGCCGCCGGGCTCCTAGCGCTTCCTGCCGCTTACCCGGCGCGCTCGTCTCGGATGGCCTCCGCGGCCACCCGGGCGCCCGCGAGGCGCGCGACATTGGAGAGGGTGTCGATGTCGTACGGGCCATAGTGCCGGCGGCCGTTGATGAAGAAGGTCGGTGTCCCCGACACGCCACTCAGGTCGGCGCTGTCGACGTCGCGCGCCACGCGAGACGCGACCCGGTGGTTGCGCAGGTCGTCGGCGAACTGGTCGGTGTCGAGGCCCAGCTCATCGGCGTAGCGGATGAGGTCGCCGGGCCGCAGCTCGTCCTGGTGCTCGAGCAGGAGGTCGTGCATCTCCCAGAACCGCCCCTGCTGGTGGGCGGCCTCCGAGCCCTCGGCGGCGAGTTGCGCGTGAGTATGGACATCGTTCAGCGGCAGGTGACGCCACACGTAGTGAATGTCCCCCCTGTCGGTCAGGAGCTCGCGGATCACGGGCTCCGCCCGGCCGCAGTAGGGGCACTCGAAGTCCCCGTACTCGAGCAGCGTGACCGGAGCGTCCTCCGGTCCGCGGATGTGGTCGATCTCGGGGTCCACCGGCACCGCGAGATCCACGACCGTTTCCGCCGGGCCGAACATGGCACGCAGTCGCAGCTGCTCCGGAAGGATCAGTGTGATCCGGTTGACCGCCGCGCTCGCCAGGGCTGCCCCCAGCCCGGCGGCGACGATCCCGATCTTCGCCTCCTCCAGGTCTTGACCGCCGAAGGCGAGGGACGCGATGAGCAGTGAGATCGTGAACCCGATGCCCGCCGCCGCTCCAACGCCGATGACGCCGGCCCAGCCGACGGGCGGGCGCACCCGTCCGCGCGTCAAGCGGGTCAGCACCCACGAAGTTCCCGCGATCCCGAGCGGCTTGCCGACGACGTAGCCGACGACGATGCCCAGGGTGATCGATGAGCCGAAGGCTCGCGACAGCGAGTCTCCGTTGATGACGACGCCGGCGTTCGCCAGGGCGAACAGCGGGACGATCACGTAGCTCGTCCACGGGTGGTACAGGTACTGCAGGCGCTCGTTCGGCGAGACCGCGGACTCGAGCCCGAGCCTGGCGGAACGGGCCAGCTCCGGGGTCGGCTGCTCCCGGAATCGGCGAAAGAGATCGCTCGCCTGCTCCAGGTCGCCGCGCCCTGCCGGGGCGGCCCACGTCAAAAGCCCCATGGCGAGCCCGATGATGATCGGGTCGACGCCGGACTCGAACATCGCGACCCAGGCACCCAGACCGAGCACGAAGTAGACCGCTCCGCCGCGGATCCGCGCCTTGGCGGCGGCCAGGATCAGCGCGAAGACGCCGACGGCGACGAGTAGGGGGACCAGGTCGACGGACTCGCTGTAGACGATCGCGATCACGGCCAGGGCGACGAGGTCGTCGATGACCGAGAACGTGAGCAGGAACGCGCGCAGACGATCGGAGAAGCGGGGCCCCACCAGGGCGAGCGCTCCCAGAGCGAATGCGGTGTCGGTGGACATCGCCACGCCCCAGCCATGAGCGGACCCGTGCCCGGCGTTGATGGCCAGGTAGATGCCCGCCGTCACCACCATCCCGCCGATACCCGCGAGCACGGGAAGCGCGATGAGCTCGCGGTCCTGCAGCTCGCCGAGGTCGAACTCGCGCCGTGCCTCGAGCCCGACGACGAAGAAGAAGAACGTCATCAGGCCGCTGTTGATCCAATGACCCAGCGTCTGGGAGATCCCGGCGTCGCCGACCCGGATCGACAGCGTGGTGTCCCAGACGCCGCGGTACGACGACGCGTCCACGTTGGCCCAGATCAGGGCCGCCGCGGTCGCCCCGAGCAGGATCGTCGCGCTGCCGGTCTCGGTGCGCAGGAAGGAGCTGAGCGGCGTCTCGAGGCTCCGCGCCCACGCGGTTCGCCCGGAGAATCGAGTTACGTCGGCCGCGGCCATGCGCTCGCGGCCCCGCCGCTCCTACGGAGTGAGTGCGACGGCGGCTTCCGGCGTCGCCACGCGGAAACTGAAGGTCTCCTCGAGATACAGGCGGACCGTGTCGACGTCGTGGTCCAGGTAGCCGATCGAAAGGTCCTCACCGGACTCGAACAGGAAGTGGCCGCCGCCGACCCGCAGAACGACCGCGCCCTCCACGCCCGGCGCCCAGGTCAGTGGCCCGCCCACGATCTCGCGCAGGTGCTCCAGGAGCGGGTAGCCCCCGTGCTGGCTCGTCTCGAGCACGTTGGTGTGCGCCTCGGGGCCCAGCGCGAGCCCGTAGGGGCCGTCGATCCCCGCGCCCCTGAGCGCGTCCACAGCCTTGGCGACATGGCGCGGATAGCGCTCGCAGTCCTCACCCAGCGCTATGGGATCGTGCGGCGAGGACTCGGCGATGCCCTTGATGCCGACCGCGCCCCAGCCGTTGAACACCGCCGCGTTCTCAGCGACCGCGAGCCGGTGAGCCGCCTGATCGAGCTCCTCGAGCTCCACGTCCTCCGCCCCGCGGTCCGCGTCGGCCAGCTCCGTGCGGGCGACGGAGAACGGGGCGCGGACCTCGACGAGCGGCAGCACGCGACGCTGCGCCGCGTCGATGCCGTCCGGCGAGTCGCCGACGCTCTCGACTCGTCCGAGGTTCGTCGCGGAGTGCCCCCATCCCCGCGGGCCGCTGAAGTCGACGAGCTTGCGCGCCGCAAGTGCGGGCGCCAGCCGCTCCCGCGCCTCGTCGTCGAGGAGGTTCCAGCCCGCCTCCGTGATCGGCGCTTGCTCGCGCAGCAGATGGCTCATGACGTTGCCTCCCTCAGGTCGCCGATGCCAAGCGATTCGCTCCCACTCACCGGAACTCCTCGGGAGGCCTCGTCCTCAACGGCCTCCTCCTCCGCCTCCTCACCGTGCTCGACGATGTCGCCCTCGGTGAACAGGATGCCCTCGGCGATCTCGCGCCACAGTGGTGTCCGGCGCAGGAGGAACTCGAGGTCCATGCAGAAGTGCTTGAACTCCTCGCCCTGGGCGTCGCGCATGATCGCCTGCGCGTCGCGGTCCGGCTCGACCGCCATCCGCTGCTCGTACCAGCCGATCGCCTCGGCTTCCTCGGTGAGCGAAGCGCAGAGCCGGGCGAAGGTGCGCGTGCGGTCGGGGAGCTCGGCCGGCGGCTCGTGGTACTGGTCGAAGCCCACGGCAACATCCTTGCAGGCTCCGGGAGGAGAGCGCCGGGTGCCTACGCCCCGGCTGGGACGCCCGCGCCGCCGCGCGGGGACCGGCCGCCGCCGTCGAGTGGGACGCCGGCGGCTGTGGGGCCGGCGGCCTAGAGGTGCACCGTGGCCATGCCGGTCTCGTCGTAGCGGTCGCCGGCGGCCTCAGGCATTTCAGCGTTGATCCGCTCGAGGTCCTCGGTGGTGAGCTCGACGTCGACGGCGGCGGCGTTCTCCTCGAGGTAGCTCCGGCGCTTGGTGCCCGGGATCGGAACGAGGTCGTCGCCCTGCGCCAGCACCCAGGCGATCGCGAGCTGCGCCGGAGTGATCCCCTTGTCGGCCGCGATCTCGCCGACCTTGGCGGCCAGCGCCCGGTTCGCCTCCAGGTTCTCGCCGGTGAATCGCGGGCCATGGCGGCGGAAGTCGCCCTCGTCCAGCTCCTCGGGTGAATTGAAACGCCCGGAGAGGAAGCCGCGCCCCAGCGGCGAGTAGGGCACGAAGCCAACACCGAGCTCGCGACAGGTCGGGATCACGTCGGTCTCCGCGAAGCGGGTCCACAGGGAGAACTCCGTCTGGACCGCGGTGATCGGGTGCACCGCATGGGCGCGGCGAATCGTGTCTGGGGCAGCCTCGCTCAGGCCGATGTGACGGACCTTGCCCTGCTGGACGAGCTCCGCCATCGCGCCCACCGTCTCCTCGATCGGCACGTTCGGATCGACGCGGTGCTGGTAGTAGAGGTCGACGTGGTCGGTGCCCAGCCGCTCGAGCGAGCCGTCGATCGACCTCCTGACGTGGTCGGGCGAGCCGTCCAACGGGCCCGTGGTCGTCATGTCACCCGGCGTTGCGTTGTCCATGCGGCGGGAGAACTTGGTCGCGATCACGTACTCGTCGCGGTGGCCCTTGATCGCCCGGCCGACGAGCATCTCGTTGGTCAGCGGGCCGTAGAGCTGCGCGGTATCGAGGAAATTGACGCCGAGCTCCAGCGCGCGCTGGATCGTCGCGACCCCCTCGTCCTCGTCGGTCGTCCCGTAGAAGGCCGACATCCCCATGCAGCCGAGCCCGATCGCCGATACCTCAAGGTCTGCGAGCTTGCGTTGCTTCATCTTCCTTCCAGCCTTTCGCACTAGTGGTCGAATCCAGACTAGAGCTGCTCGCCCCAAACGAACAGGAGGACCGACATGAGACCACGACTCGACCGCAGGATCCGCGTCGCCGCCGCGCTCAGCGCGGTCGCCGCGGCGATCGTCGTTGCGGCGGTGGTCGCCGGCGCCGGGTCGGCGAAGGGCACCCCCACGACGCTCCACCTCGTCGGCACCATTCAGAAGACCATCGGGTTCGCACCCGACCACCCGCCGCGGCAGGGAGACCGGTTCGGAGGCGGCTCTGAGATCACCGGGGACGACACGGGCGTCCAGCGCTCGGCGTGCACCATCATCGGCAAGCGGGGTCTCTGTAACGTCCAGCTGAACCTGTCCCGGGGCCGGCTGAGCGCTCAGGGGCTCGTCCCCAACGAGACCGACCACACCCCGATCCCGATCACCGGCGGGACGGGCGCCTACGCGGGTGCCAGTGGCACGGCGTACGCGACGCAGCTGAGTGCCACCAGGACTCGCTTCGACGTCAGGCTCGTTCGCTGACCTCGATCTCGAAGAGCTCGCCCGGTCGCCCTCGTGGACACCGACCATGACCCTGCGCACTCCCGGCATCTCCCTCACCTCGTCGAGGCCAACGATGCGCTTGACCGAGCCCTACCCGAGCTGTCGCCCGGCTGAGCGAGTGCCTCCGCCCAACTGAGGTGCGCATATCCGGCATGACCGTCCTAGTCGGCCCTCCTACGGATTGGTCAGGGACGTGTAGGCCAGATCCCATTCGCCGTTGAACAGGTTGGCCACGCCGTTGACGTCCGTGGAGCGGACGAGGACGTCGTTGTCCCAGACCCATGGCACTGCCGGAGCCTGCGCCATGATCTGGTCGTCGATCTTCCCCCAGGTCTCGGCGCGCTGCTTCGGATCCTGAATCGTCACGGCGTCTGCGATCGCCTTGTTGATCGCCGGATCGTTCAGCTGCGGCCAGTTGGGATTGTTCGACGGGTTGATGCTCTCCCCGCTGAAGGGCACCTGCAGGATGGACTGCGGATCGTTGAAGTCCTTGATCCAGCCCGCATTCGGGCAGACCTGCGGCTGGTTCGCCGGAACCGCACAGAACTTCGTGATCATGATGTCGTTGGCGGCAGGCTGGAAGTTCACCGTGAACCCAAGCTGTTCCAGCTGGTGCTGGAACACCGTCGCGGTGTCATTGCCAGGCGGAGCGTCGTCGCCGACCATCGTGACGTCACACACCGAGCCCTCGCACTTCCCGCTCGTGAACCCGGCCTTCTGCATGTAGGACTTAGCCAGGGACGGGTCGCCGTTCGGGTTCTTGATGAAGTCGAGGTTGGGACCCTGCAGGCCACCAGCCTCGTCGAACCCTGGAATCAGCGGCGGGATGAAGTGCGTGGCCACCGGCCCGAACAGCTCGCCGCCGCGGGTGTTCCGCAGCGCCGTGCGGTCCGAATTGGCGATCACCGCCTTCCGGACGTCGGCCGCTTGCGCGGCTGACAGGCCGTTGCCGGGCCCGAAGGGCGGCTTCGTCATGTTCAGCGCGATGTAGCGGTTACCGCCCGACGGCACGGCGACCATCTGGTCCTTCGAGTACTTCGATCCCGTGGCTACCTGCTGCACGACCGTCTTCGAGGGCGGGAAGTCGCCGCTGACCTGGTCGTTGCCCGAGAGGATCTTCTGCGAAGCCGACGTCGGATCGCTGAAGCCCTCCTGGATGTCGATGCCGTCCAGGTACGCCGGACGGTAGTCGCCCTCCTTGGAGCCAGTCCAGTTCGGGTTCCGGATCATCTGGATCTCCTTGCCCGGCTGGTAACCCGTGAGCTTGCCGGTGCAGTTGGAGTTCTGCGCCTTGGCGACGTGCGTCGAGCTGTCGACCTTTACGTCGCAGTCGTTCTGGACCATGTACGGCCCGGTGAACGTCACGTACTGCTCGTACCCCGACGGGCTCTGCGCGTCGAACTTCTTCGCGTACTCCTCGGGTACGGGCACGCTCATCGGCAGCGACAGCGCCTGAATCACGGGCGCCGCCGAGGTGTTCGTCAGCTTGATGACGAGGGTGTGGTCGTCGGGCGTCGTGATCCCGGAGATGTTCGGCGCCGTCTGCTTGTCGGCCTTGACCTGGTTCTCGGCCTGCTGGAAGCCGACCACGCCGTCCAGATAGGTGCGGGCGTAGCCATTCGGCACGCCCGGGAGCAGCGTGCGCTCGATCGCGTACTTCACGTCCTGCGCCTTGACCGCACGATCGACGGGCGGGCTGTAGTGCACGCCAGGCCTGATCGCGAACGTGATCGTCTTGCCGCCGTCCGTGACCTTCGGCTGACCGTCAGCCAGATCCGGCACCGGCTGGGTGGCGTCGGGAGGCCAACCCATCAGGCTGCGCTGCGTGGCCAGGGTCAGAGAGTAGGTCACCTGGTAGTACGCGGCGCCGGGGTCCATGTGGTCGATGTCCCCCCCGTTCAGCTCCGTCAGGGTCCCGCCCTTCTGGGCGTTGTCCGGCGCCGCCGTCGGAGCCTTGAAGTCGGACGGAATGCCGGACTCCGCGCTTCCGCTCGTACTACCGCCACCCCCACATGAGGAGAGCGCGATGGCGAGCCCTGCTACCAGCAAAGCCGGCAACAGCAGCCTGAGCCTCGTCAATCGCATCTTCGTCCTTTCGGTTGGGATGAGGTTGTGCATTTATTAGCGATCCACACCTGAGATCAGCGCCGCCCGTAAGCGCTTCATCATGGTGCCTCCAATCCCTCTCTTGGATCCGTCGTGTCCTGTACTTCTTTCTCGGTCGCGTCGGCGGCCGTCTTTAGCGGTCCTTGCTCGCGTCCACGCGACATTGGCCGCCGCAGCCGGACGCGAAGTTGGCCATGGACCGCTTGAGCAGCGAGCACCGACGTGACAGGGTCTGCGCTCCGATCAGCCCTGATTGTCCTCGCGGGTCCAGTGCGGCCGACGAAACAGCCGGCCCACGATGTCGTGCAGGCTATGGCCGGAGTCCTGCAGCGCATCGA
>Ga0207693_10004812_pt1 | contig 11359 bp, 12 predicted proteins | sample LARL81metaG_FD_184347 | JGI IMG/M metagenome (GOLD analysis project Ga0207693, IMG submission 184347) | Corn, switchgrass and miscanthus rhizosphere microbial communities from Kellogg Biological Station, Michigan, USA - LAR L8-1 metaG... | ecosystem: Host-associated > Plants > Roots >... | reverse complement strand
CCGCTCTTCGTCGGTGCCTACCAACGCGGCGAGCCCGAGCTCCATAGCTTCCGGGCGCTCAGTGGTCTCGCGGGTAACCAGCACGGGCTTCCCGAAGGATGGCGCCTCCTCCTGAATCCCGCCGGAATCGGTGACCACGAAATGACAGCGGTGGAGTAAAAACACCAGCTCGGGGTAATCGACGGGCTCGGTGAGGAGCACGTTGGCGTGTCCGCGAAGCGGCTCTATCGCCTGCCGCACGTTCGGGTTTCGATGCACCGGAAAAACAATCGCGACATCGGGTCGATCGGCGATGCGCGCCATCGCACGGCAGATCCGCGCTATCCCTCCGTCGAAGCTTTCGCGCCGATGACCCGTCATCAGAATTATTCGCCTGCCCGCGAAATGCTGCGGCAGGACCGCCTCGAACCGTGAGAGCAAATCCGGCCGATTGTCGAGCAAAGCCGCAATCCACAATAGAGCATCGATCCCGGTGTTGCCGGTCACGAAGATCCGGTTGCCGCGGATCCCCTCCCGCTGCAAATTTGCGCGCGCGCGCGCGGTCGGGGCGAAATGCAAATCAGCAATATGGGTTACGAGCCTGCGGTTTACCTCTTCTGGCCAAGGCGAATAGATATCGTCGGTGCGCAGGCCGGCCTCGACATGCGCCACCGGAATGCGATGGTAGAAAGCTGCCAGCGCCCCGGCAAACGTGGTGGTCGTGTCGCCTTGCACGATGACCCGATCGGGCCGAAAGGCGCGAAGGATCTCGCCCACCCCTGATAAAACGGCGCCGGTCACATAAGCCAGATCCTGGTTCGGCCGCATCAGATCGAGGTTCCAGTCCGGTTGCAGCTCGAATAATTCGAGAACCTGCGCGAGCATCTCACGGTGCTGGCCGGTGACGCAGATCTTGCAATCGAAATTCGGCCGGCCCGACAACTCCTTGACCACCGGCGCGAGCTTGATCGCCTCGGGCCGTGTTCCAAAAACAAACAAGACCTTCATACCGTGGGAGCCGTGACTTCCTGCTTCGGTCAACGCTGACACGGAGAGTTAGCCATGTTGATGGGTCAAGCCGGTTGCGTCGATGACAACGCGGCGCATCAGCTCCTCGCGCGGTATCTTACGAAACGGCGAATGGGCCACGAGGACGGCGACGATGTCGGCTTGGCGCACGGCGTCCAGTGTCTCACAGAACGAGACGTTGGGGAGCGAACCCAGTTCCTCGGGAATCCCGGTCAAATTCGGATCTGCGACCAGGATACGCTCCTGACCGGAGTGCGCCAGTTGCGCTGTGATCGCGATTGCCGGGCTTTCCCGCGTGTCGTCGACATCAGGCTTGTATGTCAGACCCAAACAGGCAACGACCGGTCGCTTGAACCGCTCGGCTCGTTCCCGTATCTGCGCTACGACAAACCTCGGTTTGGAGTCGTTGACCTCGCGCGCCGTGCGGATCAGCCGTGTTCGCTCCGGCGCCGACGAAATGATGAACCATGGGTCGACGGCAATGCAATGCCCCCCGACCCCCGGTCCCGGCTGCAGGATCGAGACCCGGGGATGCCGGTTGGCGAGCTCGATGACGTGCCAGACATTGAGCCCGAGCTGATCGCAGATTAGCGACAGCTCGTTGGCGAAAGCGATGTTCACGTCGCGCGAGGCATTCTCGACGAGCTTGACCAGTTCCGCCGTCGCCGCATCGGTGCGAAAGACATTTCCCTGCAGGAAAACGCGATAGACCGCCTCGGCATGCTCGGCGCAGGCCTCGGTCATCCCGCCGATGATGCGATCGTTCTCGATCAGCTCCCGGACCATCCGCCCGGGAAGCACCCGCTCCGGGCAGTGCGCCACATGCACGTCGAGCGGCTCCGAATGGCGGGTCGGTGGGAAGCGCAAATCCGGCCGCAGCCGCGCGAGACGCTCGGCCAATCGCCCGGTGGTGCCGACGGGAGAGGTCGATTCCAGGATCACCACATTGCCCGCGACGAGCACCGGCGCGATCGCGGCGGCCGCGAGGTCCACATAGTCGAGATTGGGTGAACGGTCGTCGCGGAACGGTGTAGGGACCGCGATCACAAACGCATCGGCCGGCTCAGGCTGCGCCGTGGCGCGCAACTTACGCAACGTCGTCGCGGCGCGCAGCAGCATGTCGAGATCGGGCTCGGAGAAATAGGTCTGCCCGGCATTGACCGCTTCGACGACCCGCGGATTGATGTCGACGCCAACCACCTCTATGCCACGGCTGGCCAAAGTCGCTGCGGTCGGCAAGCCGATATAGCCGAGACCGACGACGCACACGGTCTTTATCGGGTGTTCCATCACTCGGGCCTGAAATGCAGATTTCCGCTCGGGCGCCGCCGCGGGCCCAATCTGCAACGGCGCGATAAATACGCGAGTAAGATCAACGTCACAAGCAGTTCCGGTTCTAATCGTAGTCAATGTCCAGGCAGAACCCTTCGTAAAACACTAACGCCGAACTGGAAAGATTTTCTGAATCCGAGACTATCGCAGGTTTTGATGGGTAAGCCTCAAAACCATGCGACGGCGCCGGGTCAAAGAATCCAAGGAAGTTGCCTGAAACGAGTACCGGAAACCTAGCTGGCGTTTGCTCAGGTTAACAGGTAACATAACTCAACTGCTGCGGACCAAGCCACGGAAGGCGCTCCATGCCGAACCCCTGCGAGTCCCTGACGATCGAGGAGCACTTATTCGTGGACGACGGCCGTGTACCAAACAACCCGTCGCTGCCGCTGATTGTCTATCGCGGGGCGCTGGATACTGGTCCGCGGTGCGTGGCCGAGTGCGAGAAACTGTTCGCTGATAACCATTGGAGGGGTGCCTGGCGCAACGGGATTTATGCGCACCACCATTATCACAGCACGGCGCACGAGGTGCTCGGCATCGCGGCCGGGTCGGTGCGCGTGCGGCTCGGCGGAGAGGCCGGCACAACGGTGGAGTTGCACGCCGGTGACGTCGTCGTGATCCCGGCCGGCGTCGCCCACAAGAACGAGGGAGCGAGTCCCGATCTCGTGGTAGTCGGCGCCTATCCCGGCGGCAAAAGCCCGGACATGTGCAGCCCCGCTGAAGGGCAGCGCGAGCGGGCGCTGCGCAATATCCCCAAGGTCGCGCTGCCGGCCTCCGATCCCGTCTACGGCAAGGCGGGACCCCTGCTCGCGCGCTGGCGCGCCGTTTCGGATTAGAGACAGCGTCCGGAATAGACCACGTCGTGAGCGTTGCTGGATGGCGCGTCCGGCGGCTCGACGAGACGGCGGATCTCGACGACGTATCCGGCACCGCACATCCCATGGGCGCCGAGTTCCTCGGCGAGCCAGTCGCGTCGAATGCGCTCCGCCTCACCGTCGTCGTTGGGTGTCATCATCGTGTTGGTTTGTGCCGTGAAAACAAACGTGCCCGCCTGATCGGTGGAAAAACTGACGACTCGCAGCCGGTCGTTGTCGATGATGCAGCCGCCCAGCAGGACGAGACTGGCAAAAACTAACGTGCGCATGTGTCGATCCTCGTGGTCGGCGACAAGCCTCTATTCCCTCGTCGATCGGCCGGAGGCAAGCCGGACTTTACTCCGGACGCATTCGGTGGATGGCTCGCTGCCGTGCCCAGGCGCTCGCCGTGGTATCGGCGTGCCCAGATCGGCTCCCACCACCAACGGTTCTCAAGATACCACGCTACCGTCTTGCGCAGACCGCTGTCGAAGGTTTCGCGAGGTGTCCAGCGCAACTCGCGCCCGATTTTCGCGATGTCCATGGCGTAACGCCGATCGTGCCCCGGTCGGTCCGCGACAAAGGTGATCAGCTGCTCGTGCGGCCGATGCACCGAATCCGGAAGCATCTCATCGAGCAACCGGCAGATTGCGGTCACCGCATCGAGGTTGGCCCTCTCGCAATCGCCGCCGATGTTGTAGCACTCCCCTGCCTTACCCTCGCTCAGGACCGCGAACAAGGCTCGGGCATGATCCTCGACATAGAGCCAATCGCGGACATTGTCCCCCTTGCCGTAGACGGGTATCGGCTCGCCGTGCAGCCCTTTCAGAATGGCGAGCGGGATCAATTTTTCCGGGAAGTGGTAAGGGCCGTAATTGTTCGAGCAGTTGCTGACCAAAGTCGGCAATCCGAAGGTCTCGTGCCAAGCCCGGACCAAGTGGTCGGCCGCCGCCTTTGACGCCGAATAGGGCGAATTTGGCCGATAAGGGCTGCTTTCGCTGAATTTGCCCACAGGCCCGAGCGAACCGAAGACCTCATCGGTCGAGACGTGGTGAAAGCGGAACCGGTTGGTGCGTTTCGGCGAGAGGCGCCGCCAATGAGCGAGTGTTGCCTCCAGCAGAGCATAAGTGCCCTCAATATTGGTTCGGATGAACTCCGAGGGGCCGTCGATCGAGCGGTCGACATGTGATTCCGCGGCGAGGTGAAGCACCGCATCGGGATCAAACTCGTGCAAAATTTCGGATACGGTGCCCCGGTCACAGATGTCAGCCTGGCGAAAAGCGTAATGGCGATGGCGTTCGATCGAGCTCAGAGAGGTTAAATTTGCCGCATAAGTAAGCTTGTCGACGTTAAGGACAGTGGCGGAGAACTCGGAGACAAACAAGCGGCAAACCGCCGAGCCGATAAAGCCAGCGCCACCTGTGACTAAGATTTTCATTGTAAAATTCCGACTCCCCTGCGCTGAGCTGCTATGCATCAACATCGGTCTGCGCCAGGGTCAGTCTAGCAAATCGGACCATATTGAGCGAGCGGCTCGGCACGGTCGCCACCACAAGGATGCAGGCTTGACATGAACGTGCAACCAATCTTGATTGGGCCCGCTCTCCCTGGGGGTGGCAGTGGACGCGATAATCGACTACCTGGTCCAGTCTCGCGATACCATTCAAGCTGCGATCGACGACCCCAATTTTTGCCGGGTGGTCCGGGACATCGCCGAGCTGACCGCCGGGGTCCTTGACGACGGCGGCAAGCTCCTTTTGGCAGGCAACGGCGGCAGCGCGGGCGACGCGCAGCACCTCGCCGGGGAGATGCTGTCACGGCTCAATTACGATCGCGCTCCAGGTGCCGCGATCGCACTGACGACCGACAGTTCAGTCCTGACAGCAATCGCCAACGATTATGGCTACGACCAGGTATTCGAGCGCCAAATTCTCGGTCTCGGTCGTCCCGGAGATATCCTGATTGCCATCTCGACCTCCGGGAGGTCGCCGAACATCTTGCGGGCGATCGGCGCCGCCCGCGAAAAACGCCTGACTGTCGTGGGATTTACCGGAAGAACCGGCGGAGAGATGCCGCCGCTCTGCGACTTGTGCCTCCATGCCCCGTCGGATTCGACGCTGCTCATCCAACAGGTCCATATCACGGCCGGGCATATAATCTGTGGGCTCGTCGAAGAGCGCCTGTTCCCTCGCGCCGCCGAATAATATGATCCGATCAGCGGCGCCGGTGTGTGGCGAAGTCGGGCACAGCGCTGACGTAGAAAGTGCAGAGCGTTCGGTGCTTGAGGGGCTGCGATTTCGATCGGTTCAGGCGGTGGATCGTGGTGGTCGAAGCGACGGAGCCTCTACCAGGTCGTAGCCGACGCAGGAATTGCGGACTCGTCATCATCCAACAACTGAGATCGATTTTGCGTGCCACGCTCCCGCTGTCGTTCAACGGTGCTCCCCCGCCGCCGGCCAAGCGGCCGCCGCTGGCTTCGAAGGATAGCCCCCTGCGTTCTTCGATCCGACCTCATGACAGCTCATCCTTGCGGTGTTTTCGCCGCCTCGCTCGGATTGGTGCTGGCCGCCTGCACCCAGCTGCCGCCGACGGACGCTCCCGTCGAGCCGAGGGTCAAGGCGGGGGCTGCCAACCCTGCGCGCGAAGATACGAACTCCCGGTTCATCGGCCTGATCGGCACCAAGGCGCAGCACGCCCCACCGTTTCTCGGGGTGCCTGAAACAAATTTCTACTGCCTGCGCACCTTCGTCGACCGTCAGACCGGCGAGACCCGGCATCAGCTTTATGTGTCGGACAGTTATTCAGGGACCGAGCGACGCTGGGACGCAGCCCGCGACAGCGATGGACACGTCCTGCGCTTCTTAGAAATCAGCCGAAGTCCGATCACCTGCGACGGCGGCTGCTCCTACACGGAGGAATTCGCCGCCGATATTCCGGACGGCGAGCTGCGCACCAATCGGCGGGGTCTGAAGGTGATTTTTAGCGCCCGCTCGGGCGCCGAAAAGACGATAGCGGTTACCGGCACCCAAATCGCCGCCCAGCTTGCCGCGATCGACACCAGGCAAAGCCCCGCGCAGCCCGCGTCCCCAGCCACGTTCGCCGTATCGCCGCCGTCCCCCCCTCACCAGTAACTGGCGTAGCCGACGAGGTGCTGTCCAAGCGGGACAATCTTGCATCCGTCTACGCCCGGTGCGGAACGCACAGCCGCTCCGACGCACGGATCATGCTGCGGGATCGCGGCCGCGGCGAGATGCCGATGCAGCTGAGCTTCGGAGCGCGGGCACGCAACGGCACTGACCCCGGCGAACAACAGCAGGAGCAGCAGGAGGAGCCCCCAGGCGGAGGCTACGACACGCCAGCCTCCGATTTGACGGTCTACGCCGTCGTGCATACGGTCTCTTTCGATGGCATCAATCATGATCTACCTCATGATGTTGCGGCGCAGCAAAATAGGTAGGCGCCCACACTGGTGCAGACCACTGCGCGCATTGCAATTATGCCATCACATTGGGGTGATCGGCTGTTTTGCCGCATCATCGACCGGGCGCGGATCGGATCCTATATTCCGCGCACGAACGAGAAAGGAGGCCCTGGACATGAAATTCGGGCTTTTCGGCGGGGCCCGTGCTCGCGGCGGCCCGGCGGGCGACAGCGCCGCCTACCACGACTTCATCAATTACGTTGTCGAGGCGGAGAAGCTCGGTTTCTCCAGCGTCTTTCTGGTCGAGCACCATTTCACCGGTTTTGGCCAGGTCTCGGCGTCGATGAGCCTGCTGGCCTATCTCGCCGCGCGAACCGAGCGGATCCGTCTCGGCACCGCCGTCGTTGTGCTGCCCTGGCATAACCCGATACTCGTCGCCGAGCAGGCTGCAACCCTCGATCTGCTGTCGAACGGGCCCCTCGATTTCGGGGTCGGCAAGGGCTATCGCGCCTACGAATTCTCGGGTTTCTGCATCCCGCCCGAGGAAGCGACCGAGCGGTTCGACGAGGCAATCGAGTTGATCCGGAAGGCGTGGGCGAGCCAGGGCCGGTTCTCGCATCACGGCACGCGCTGGCATTTCGACAACGTCGTCGTCGAGCCACACCCGATCCAGCAGCCGCACCCGCCCTTCTGGCTCGGTGCCGGGAGCGCCGAATCGATCCGCCGCGCCGCGCGCGAGGGTTACAATCTGCTGCTCGACCAGATCGCGCCGACCGATCTGATCATCGAGCGCGTTGCCACCTTCCGCCATGAATGCGAACGGGTCGGGCGGCGTTACGACGCGATGATGGTCGGCGTCACCCGTGGGCTGCAGATCGTGCACAACGAAGAGGAGCGCAAGCGCGCCATCGTCACCCGCCGGCAGGTGCTGAGGAACATCGGCGACCTCGCCCGCGGCCCCGGCGCCGAACGTTACGCGCATATCAAGGACGACGAAGATTCGTTCGAACTCGATGACGCGCCGTTGCTCGGCACGCCGGAGGAGATTATTGCGCAATTGAAGCGGCTCGAAACGGGCGGAGTAGAGAATGTGCTGTTTGCCGCCCCGGGCGCTTCGGTCGCTGGTCTGCGCACCTTCGCCGAGGAGATCATGCCCGCCTTCGACAGCGAGCCGATGGCCCTCGCCCAGGTTTAGTTTCTCTTTTTGGCTCATTCGAAGCCGGTGGTGACCCCGCTGATCAGATTCTCACCGTAGAGCGTGCCGATATCGAGACCGCTGTCGCTCGGCGCCGGTTCGAGCGCCGCGACGAGCTCCGTGAACTCACGTTCCACCTTCCGACACAGTTCTTCGGCCGTCTCGAGCTCGACCGAAATGAAGCGCAGTGAGTCGCCGAGTCGGCGCCTGCCGAGGAGGGGTAAGTCGGCGGAAATAACGGTGGCAATTTTCGGATATCCCCCGGTCGTCTGATGATCGGCGAGAAGAACGATCGGCTGCCCCGAACCGGGCACCTGAATCGAACCGGTGGCCATAGCGTCGGATACGATGTCCCAACCGCGCCGATGCCGCAGCAGCGGACCGTCCAGCCGCATCCCCATGCGGTCGGCATCCTTCGACACGCGGAATTCGGCATCGAGCAGCGCTGCAAGTGCCTCCTTTCTAAAGTATTTGTGCTGTGGCCCGAGGACGACCCGGATTGACTGGTCCGCGGGTACGGGCGGCGAGGGCGCCCGCAGCTCGGCCCGCTCGGAGGCGCACGTAATCGCCAGCGGCACGACATCGTCGCGCTGCAGGGCACGCCCGTTGAGCCCGCCGAGGGCCGCCCGCACATATGTCGAAGCGCTACCCAGGACGCGCGGCACTGCGATCCCTCCCTCGACGGCGAGATAGCAGCACGCGGATTGGGGGCCGAGTGCGATTTGTATGATCTCGCCCCGCCGCAGCGTTACGCTTTGCCCCGCCGCCACGATCCTCGGCGTCTCACCGCGAATGCTGAGACTGGCTCCGGTCCCAGTGAGCGCGAGCCGTGCGGTGTCTGTGGCAATCTCGAGGGTTGGTCCGCTGACCAGAATTTCGAGCGCCGCCATTCCCTGGGGGTTGCCGGCCAGCGCATTGGCGAGGCGCAGACCAAAGTTGTCGAGCGCACCCGAAACGGGCACGCCGATATTCTGATAGCCGATCCTTCCGAGGTCCTGCACGGTTGTGTGAAGACCGGAGGCCAATACCTTGAGACCGGGGGTCATATGGCAACCGGCGCGCTCTCGACCTCGTAGTTGCGGTTCTCGACCGCCCGGCGGATTGATGCGAAAGCGGCCGGATCGATCGGCTGGAACGCGACGGCGTCGCCGGGCGAGAAGAGCGCCGGTTCGAGTCGTTCGGGGTCGAACATTCGGATCGGGGTCGCGCCAATCAGATGCCACCCGCCGGGGCTTTCGTAGGGGTAGATCGCGGTAAGCGACGTGGCGATCGAGATCGATCCGGCGGGTACGCGCAGCCGCGGGTCGGCGCGCCGCGGCAATGCCAGTTGCGGCGGCAGATCCCCCATATAGGGGAAGCCCGGCAAGAAACCGAGCATGTAGATGTGGAACCGGGTGCCGCTGTGCAAAGCGACGACCTCCCCCGGTGTCAGCCCGGTCAGACGCGCGACCTCCTCAAGATCGGGGGCGAATTCGCCTTCATAGCAGGCCGGCACGTGCCAGAGCCTCGCGCTGGGACGCGGGCGCTCCTCGAGGTCGAGCAAAACCCCTATTAAGCGTTGCAGCTCGGCCCGGCTCGTCAGCAAGGGATCGTAATAGACCGTCAGCGAGCGGAACGTCGGGACCGTCTCGACGATCCCGATCGGTGGGTTCGACCGGATGACCGCATCGAGGCGCAGCACGCGCTTGCTCAGCGCCCTGTCGACGCGGTCGCCGAACTCGACGACGAGGGCGCGGTCTCCGGCCGACAGGAAGCGCACTTTCACCGGTTTCCTTGGTACACTGATGGGGAGAAGGGTGGCCGATCTGAGCGAGGAGGCGGCATGGCCAAGCAGATCAATCTCAACGCCGATATGGGCGAGGGTTTTGGGGCATACGACATCGGTGACGATGCCGGGCTGCTCAAGATCATTCGCTCGGCGAGCATCGCCTGCGGGTTCCACGCCGGCGATCCGGTAACGATGCAGCGGCTGGTCACCGAGGCCGCCGCCCAAGCGGTCAGCATCGGCGCGCACCCCGGCTTCAACGATTTGTGGGGTTTCGGGCGTCGGCGCATCGACATGAACCCTCGCGAACTCGAATATATGATCGCCTACCAGATCGGCGCATTGCAGGCGATGGCCTGCTATGCCGGCGCCAAGGTGACGCATCTGAAACCGCACGGCGCCCTGAACAACATGGCCGCCGAGGATATCGAGCTGGCGCTGGCGATCGGACGGGCGATCAAGACTGTCGACCGCGACATCATCTATGTCGCGCTCGCCGGCTCCGAGATGGAGAAGGCGGGGCGGGAACTCGGGCTGCCGGTCGCCCGCGAAGGCTTCTGCGACCGGCTCTACGACGATGACGGCAACCTGACCTCACGCAAGATAGCGGGCGCAGTCCTGCATGATCCCGAGGTGGTCAAGGAACGCGTCGTCCATATGGTGCTGAACGAGGAGATCGTCTCCCGGAACGGCAAGCCGCTGAAGGTGCGGCTCGACACGTTGTGCGTGCATGGTGACGAGCCGAGCGGCGTCATCGTCGCCCGCGCCGCCCGCGAGGGCCTGGAGGCGGCGGGCGTTCGCGTCGTTCCCCTCCCTGAGATGACCTTTTCCTGAGCTACCTCGCCAAAGAGCCGCCGTCGACGTAGAGCTCGGCGCCGGTGATGTAGGACGCTTCGTCCGAGGCAAGGAACAGCACGGCATGGGCGACCTCCTCGACTCGCCCAGCGCGGCCCATAGGGACGTGCTGCAGCATCCTGGCGCGAGTCTCCGGGTCGGCGGTGCGCCCCGACGAGCGCATCGGCGGCATCAGCCCAGGATGGACCGAATTGACGCGGATATTATCACGGCCGTGCTGCACTGCCGCCGCCTTCGTCAGGGTGCGCACCGCACCTTTCGACGCGTTGTAGCCGACATGCACTCCGTGCTGGCCCTTGATCCCGGAAATCGACGAGATGTTGACGATCGAGCCGCCGCCCGCCGCCTTCATCAGCGGGATCGCGAATTTCATGCCGAGAAAGGCGCCGCGCGCATTGACCGCCATCAGCCGGTCCCAGGCCGCGGTCTCGAACAGGTCCTCGACGGCGCTGCCGCTGAGCCCGGCGTCATTGACGAGAATGTCGAGCTTGCCGAACTCGGCGATCGTCGCATCGACCGCTGCCTTCCATTCCGCTTCGCTGGTCACATCGAGATGGCGGAAGATCGCCGCGCCGTTGGCCTGCGTGATGTCGGCGACGACCTTCTTGCCCTCGTCGTCGAGTACGTCGGCGACGGCGACCTTGGCGCCTTCGCGGGCGAAGATCCGCGCCATGCTGGCGCCCATGCCGGAAGCTCCTCCGGTAATCAGCGCGACCTTGTCTTCTAGCCTCATTCGTTCCCTCCCTTCACATCACCGCTCGGACCGAGCCCTCTCCCATTCCCTCCCCTGCGCGCGGGGGAGGGAATGGGAGAGGGGTTAAACGACGGCAATCTGCCCTCGCAGCTCTCCGGTGAACAGGCTCTTGGGGATCATCGCGTGCACGCCGCGCATGATGTCGACAACCTGGGTCACCCGGAAGCTCACC
>Ga0207693_10004811_pt1 | contig 11360 bp, 10 predicted proteins | sample LARL81metaG_FD_184347 | JGI IMG/M metagenome (GOLD analysis project Ga0207693, IMG submission 184347) | Corn, switchgrass and miscanthus rhizosphere microbial communities from Kellogg Biological Station, Michigan, USA - LAR L8-1 metaG... | ecosystem: Host-associated > Plants > Roots >... | reverse complement strand
TGCGGGGCAGCTGATCGCGTATTATTGTCCTATATCGCAAACTTTCGTTCGGCTATATTGTTGTGTGGGAAGGACTCCAAAAAGATGCTCACTGCTGCACAACAGCACGCTATCAATCAATTCGCCAAGGGTCTGCTCGCGCTCAGCGATGACGCCTTAATCGATACTTATCATCAAGCTGCGGATGATCTCAGAGCAGCTCAGGCTGAAGGTAGCGATAACCTCAGCAAATCCCACGCGCAGACACTTGCGATCGAAAAGGCGATGCGAGATCGGTTCCCTGATTATCGAACCCGCTATAAAATGCGATACCCGTGAACGAACTCGCGCGCATCATCATTCAGGACAACATGGCCCTGGCGGCAGGCAAGGCGCAGAGTTTCCCGTCACGCGTGGCAGGAAGCGCCTACACCTAACGCGCGTGCTCAACGCCGTCCAAAAACTGGATATAGATTTCGGGCAGTCCGTGGGATCGCGCGCCTTCACGCAGCAGCGTGATGTATCGCAAGGAGGGCTTGCCATCCACCTCCTTGCCTTTAGCGATGTACGTGACAGCCTGGATAACCCGACCACTACGATCTTCGGCCTCAATCTCGACATGGCGGTACCCCCGCCCCGGTACTCCCTCCGTCGAGTCAAGGCGCAGCAAGTCGCGTCGCGTGATCCGGTAAAGCACGCCCCAAACCTCCGCATGCGGGTCGGGATGCAGGTTTGCCGGTGCAGCCTTGCCCCTGGGTCGGCCGTCGAGATTGAAGCGCAGCCGATAGCCCTTGATACGGCCGGAACGACACTCGAGTGCCTGTATGCCGCGCCGAACGCGAAACGTGCTGTCGTCCATATTGGCGCCATAGGCGAAATACCAGACCTCTTGCCTTGGTCTGCCGCGAAGGCGAGCGCCTCGACATCGATAATAACAGCGCGATAGTAACCAGGACCTCCTGATGAGCTGGCGCAGCTTGGGTCGCAATCTTCGAACTGCTTGGCTCATCAACAATTGGACCGACAACATGGGGTTGGGGGAACAGCGCCATTTCACTGACTTGCACCCGAGTCAGTGCGTCGCTGCAGTTGGTGGTGGGGTAAAAGCCATTTTTTCTCGCCGGCGCAGCGCCTCGAACCCGCCAAATTGTTCGGCCATGCGCGCCTGACCGGCCTTGGCCTGCTTGTCGACCAATTCAGGGTCGAGGATGGCACGCAGCCAAGCTTCGAACGCCTTGCGCAACGGGGCATGCGCGGGGTCGGCGCCCAGAAGAGCTGAACGGCTAAGTTAGCACGCGCCGGATTGCCTGCCCGCAAGGAACGTCAGATCGGTATCGCCAGCAATGTGTCGACCTGACGACTATCGAGGACCACGGTCTTGCTTGCGAACTTCCAGCTACCGTCGTCGCGTCTGACCCGATCGACATAACGGCCGGCGCCGAAAATCGTCATCTCGCCGTCTTGCATCGTGCGCACGACGAGAAAATTTGCCACGAGATCGAGGTGGTCCGACCGCTCCACGACATGCCCGACAATCTTGATCGACGAGACCAGGTGGCGGTAGCGCTGCGGCTCGTAGATGTTGGCTTCGCGTAACGCGCTGACCCGATCCTTCAGCATGTTGCGCGAGGTCGCGTAGATCAGCCCGAGCGGCAAACTTGCCTCATAATTCTCGGCCGAGGTAATCCGATAGAAGCAGTCTTCGGTGAAAAAGTCCGGCCAGCGCTCGAGCTCATCGGCGTCGAGACAATGGACGTAATCAGTAAAGAGCTGCTCCAACTCCCATCGCCGCACGATCGCGTCGAGGTCCATCGCCCTCAAAACCCCATCAACGGCCGATAGACATGCCAGAAGCCGCGAACGGAAGCCTCGGTCGTCCGGTTGGGCTCGGAGCTATGCTCGAAGCCACCCATCTCCAGAACCGAACAGTCCTCTTCGGAGCCATGGATTGCGCGCTGGATAAAATTCCCAACAGCGCCGTCCTCCATCGAAACATAGCCGGCGGGTCCGACGAGGTTCGCCTGCGCCAGGCGGAGCGCGGTCATCTCGGCATCGTCCTCCTCGAACCCGATATAGGTCCATTGCAGCTCGGTCTTGTCCGGTCCTTTGGGCAGCACCAAGCGTAGTGCAATGCAGTTCTGGATCTGCTGTAACACGAAATTCGGGAACAACGAGAGGATCTGGGTTGTGGTGTCGTCGCCGAACTCTTCCACGGTGGCGAGGAAACGCGGATCCGCCAGCCGGAAATTCTCACGCAATGATGGGATCTCGGCATAGAGCTTGTCCGAGTTGGCGGGATCGACGCGGTCGACCTTGTTCCGCGTATAGCTGGCGTGATGCGCGCCGCTCTCGGCGATATCGACGCCGCCTTCCGAGGTCAGCCGCGAGATTCGGAAGGTCGTGAAGAAGGTGTGGAGCAAGGTTGCGTGGTAGGTGTCCCGCACATTTTCGAAATAGAGCTTCCAGTTGTTGTGCAGGATCTGGGAGGTCGTTCCCAGGATCTTCGGTTTGCCATGCAGTACGCGGTGGATTCGCGACCCGATCAGGTTGCCGATGTAATCTCCCAGCGACGGCGCATCGGGTGACATGGTCCCGAAGACAAGATCGCCGAACGTGTCGACACGAAGCTTCTTCAATCCGTGCTGATCGAGGTGGAAGCTCTCGGGCATTCCGCCGCGCCCAGCAACGCCTCGGCGAAAGGCGACGCTCTTGAGGTTGCCTTCGAGATCATAGCGCCAGGCGTGGTAGACACAGGTCAAGTCGTCGGCATGGCCGTGCCGCTTCAAGCAGACAAGATTGCCGCGATGAGCGCAGCGGTTCAGCATGGCATGGATTTCCCCGTCATGCGCGCGGATGACAATGACCGGGGTCTCGCCGAGAAAGGTCGTCAGATAGTCGCCCGGCGCCGGCAATTCGTTGGCCAAGGTCAGAAACTGCCAAGTCGGCCCGAGAAAGATGCGCGTCAGCTCCTCGCGATAGATGTCCGGATCAGAAAACACCCGGTAAGGGACGCGGGAGTTGCCCTCAGCCGGCCATCGAAGCGCGGGCCGGTGCGAAATGGATTGTCCTTGCGCGTGGTCCATCTCCCGTTCTCCTCGACGATCGGGTTTCCTACGGGATAATAACCAACTGAGCCGCTGTGAGCCAATCCGCCTCGGCTGGACATGAACCCGCCGGGATCTGCCCGGGACATTTCCTGTCGGCAAGCGCTGCTTCTGTGCCACTATCCTCGAAAGAAGTTCACCCCTCGAATTGGAGAGCTTGGTAGATGCCGTCGAGCGTTCGGCCCGGGAGAGCGCCGGACAGCGCTAGATCGAGTAAGTTGGCATGATCCAAACAAAGAGGTCTTGATGGTCGACATCCGCAAAATAATCACCATGCGGGAGCTGGTCCTCTCAGAGCTCGGAGTTGCCGCGCTGCAACCGGTCGTACGTGCCGTAGGTATGGCGGTGATCTTCAACCCCTTCGCCGGACGCTTCGTCGAGGATCTGCGGCCACTGTTCGAGGCGGGGGCGATGCTTGGTGAGCGGCTCATGCCCGATCTCGTCAAGCTGCTCGACGGGCCGGCGGTGTCGTACGGCAAAGGCGCACTGGTCGGCGTTGATGGCGAGATGGAGCACGGCGGTGCCTGCGTTCACCCGATGCTCGGGAGGCCGATGCGGGCCGCTATAGGTGGTGGCAAGGCAGTTATTTCGTCGAATGTGAAGATCGCTGCACCTGGCGCCACCCTCGATGTGCCGCTCGGCAACAAGGACGACTCTTGGTCATTTCCTCATTTCGACACGATCACTGTGTCGGTCGCCGATGCACCCCGCCCGAACGAGATTCTGGTTGTAATGGCTATTGCCGATGGCGGGCGGCTTCGGAACCGATGCGGCACTGAACCCATCCGGTGATTGGCAAACGGATGTACGAGAGTGATTGGCGATGAACCGAGGCGGCGTTAAGGGCCGCAAGCGCTGAGGGAGGAGGACGCCATGGGCCAGGTGGAAGGCAAAGTCGCTATTGTAACCGGCGGCGCCTCCGGTATCGGCGCGGCCTGTGCCGCGACACTGGCGCGTGAGGGCGCCAAGGTCGTGGTCACCGACCTGGACGATAGTGGCGGCCGAGACGTCGTGGACAAGATCAGCGGTGCCGGCAGCGAGGCTATCTACCTTCATCAGGATGTAACTCTTGAGGAGACATGGCCAGGGATTATCGAAGCCACGGAGCAGCAGTTCGGGCGCTTGGACGTGATGGTTGCCAACGCCGGCATTGGAATCTTGTGCAAGGCTGTCGAGATGTCGTTGGCCGACTGGCGGCGACAAAGCGCGGTGAACCTCGACGGCGTATTCCTATCAGTGAAGTACGCCGTACCTGCCATGCGCCGCGCCGGTGGCGGCTCCATCATTATAATGTCCTCCGTCGCCGGCCTGCGCGGGTCGGCGGGGTTGGCCGGCTATTGCGCGACGAAAGGAGGCGTGCGGCTCTTCGCGAAGGCGGTTGCGATGGAATGCGCCGCGGCCGGCGATGAGATTCGAGTCAACACGGTCCATCCGGGGGTCATCGACACGCCGATTTGGACCAAGTTACCAGCCTCCTCCGGGAGCAATGCGCCGATTGATCCAAACGAGGTGGCCAAAGCGGGGGTGCCGCTCGGCAGGACTGGCCAAGCGCTAGATATCGCCAACGGGGTGCTTTTCCTTGCTTCCGACGCGTCCAGCTACATGACAGGCGCCGAGCTCGTGATCGACGGTGGAATGACAGGCGGCGCACGACCTCGCTGGAGCTGAAGTGACAGCTTAGCGTTCAGCTGCAGCAGCACCCGCAAACTGCGAGTGTCGGCGAGCTGAATCACATTAACGCGTGAAACGCATGGCGGCCATCCGGGAACTGATCCGAGCTCCGGTCTGTGCGTCAACCCGCGCAACCCGCACAGCGCGACCCCGGCGTTGCGTGCGCTTTTCGTGGCGCTCGCACCTTTAACTGCGCCAGCGTACCTTCCTCGTCTGCGCCCCCTAGACGGCTATACCGGGCCACGTCAGCGGCGCGTATGGCGGCCAGCCTGCGTTCGACGCGTTCCGTGGCCAAAGCGGCGCTCCCAACCGCGTGGGCCGAATAGATCATCGGCTCACGTCAAGGTATTCTAATGGTAAACGTGAGGGGAGGTATTTCCTTTCGGTAGGCCGCCTGTTTTGGTTTACCTTTTCGGTAAGGCTCAGCCCTCACCCTGCTGCGCTGCTGCCGCCGAGATCGGAAGCAGGGCCGGCGGTTAGGGGACAGGCCTGCGCGCCGTGGCAAGGAGCGACGTCGATGAACGAGCGGATCTGGGACAACTTTCTCACCGAGAGGGACAAGGCGGTATTCGCGGCGGGCGGTTTCGGCGCTCGTGCGGGGTTCGGCAAACGGCCGGCGCTGCTTGTGATCGACGTCAATTGGGCTTTCTGCGGCGAGCGGCCAGAACCCATCCTGGAGTCGATCAAACGCTGGCGCACCTCGTGCGGCGAACAGAGCTGGGTGGCTCTTGAATACATCAGGCAACTTATTGAAGCGGCACGCGCCAAGGCGCTCCCGGTCATCTACACTACCGGAGAGCGGCGTCCGGACAATTGGGATGCCGGCAGCTGGCGGTGGAAGAGCACGCGCGGCGACGAAGCAACCGGGCACGTCGACGATGGCATCGACGGCAACGAGATCGTCACTCTGATCGCGCCTGGTCCGCGAGACATCGTGATCAAGAAGCAGAAGCCGTCGGGCTTCTTCGGGACGAACCTCGCCTCCTATCTCACGCTGCTCGGCTGCGACAGCGTGATCGTCGTCGGGACGACCACCTCAGGCTGCGTGCGCGCCACCGTGGTCGACGCGTTCAGCTTCAATTATCGGGTGATCCTGGCAGAGGAAGGTTGTTTTGACCGCAGCGAAGCCAGCCATGCCCTCAGCTTGTGCGATATGCACGCCAAATACGCCGATGTCGTCCCAACGGCCGAAATCCTCTCCTATTTCGATCGGCTGCAGACCGGCTTGTTCGACCTCCCGGAGGGCAGCCGCACTTCGGTTCCGCCGATCAAGGAGGCGGCGGAATAGGCAACCCGAGTCTCTACCGAACGGCAGAAGAAAATTCTGCGGGCGCCCTTGGCCCTCATGGTTGGCATCACCCCTCTGAGGTAACGACATGCACGAACAACCGCTCTCGTCACCGACTACACGGGGTGTCCATCACCTCGCGCTCTGCACTGACGACATGAAGGCGACGATCGACTTCTATGTCGACGTGCTCGGTATGCCGCTCGTCCATGCGATGAAGGTGCCTCCCGGTCTCGGCACTGGCCCCAGCAATCGCGGCAACCCACCTTATGAACGCGTGCGCCATTACTTCTTCGACATGGGTAATGACAGCCTTCTTGCCTTCTTCGAGATCCCGAAAGGTGAGGAACCAGCCGGCAACCGCAACGCCATCGGGGCCATGCAGCACTGCGCCTTTGTAGTGACGGCCGAACGCTTCAGTCGGATTGAAGCGCGGTTGAAATCGCACGGCATCGACTATATCGGCCCCATTCCACAGCTCCCGGGATTGCTCGGCATCTACTTCTATGATCCCAACGGAATCCGGCTCGAATTTGCTTGCCAGCCCGACGACGGCGAGACGCCGGCGGTAATTTCCTGCGTCACTCAAACAAAAGCAGAGGCGGGCGCCGAGCTCGCGACGTTACCTGGGGTTGCGCCCGAATGGGTCGAGAAGCGTCTTGCCGCGTTGCTGAAGTGATCGTGGCAGCACCCTTTTTGCCGACGAGCCTGTGAGCAGTTCCTTTCAGCCGTCGTCACTTCAGCACTACTCGCCCTCGCCAGGCCACTAATCGGCTCAGAAGCTACCTCCTTCGTGCCATGCGCAACATGCGGCAGGGACGGCCGCTTCAATCAGCTCGACCCGCATTGGGAATCCGCTGGCGAACTTCCCTCTACGCAGGTGTAATCACGCTGGGACGTCACTAATCCGCCGCGGCTCCAGCAGCTTTCTGTGGCTCCGCATTGAGTTCGCGCAGGCGCGGCAGGACTTCTTTTGCAAAGAGCGTGATGTTCGCGACGGTGTCTTTGTGGTCCAGGAAACCGCCTTGGCCGAACATCAACAAATGGCCAAAGCCGCCGACGCTGTCGCTGAGCGCTTTGATCTGATCATACACGTCGTCTGGCGTACCCGCAAAACAGGTGCCGCTCTCGATCAACTGCTCGATTGACGCGGTGGTCTGTTCTACCGGGTTGCCGTGCCGGTCCCTGACAAAGCCGCCGCGCTTGCCACCCGCCTTGAGCATCGCGATGTTGGCGGCGAGCGAGTTGTAGCCCGGCGGGTTGGTGAATGGCTCGGCCACGATCGGCGAGGTCCGGACATAATCGGCGGCGAGGTTGGCGCGTCGCAGGCCTTCCTCGCGCGTCGCCCCGACTCCAACCACCGCGGCGTAGGCGAAACGGTCGGGGCCCGCCGTCCAGCCGAGCTCCTGGGCGCGTTTGCGATAGGCCTCGAACATCGGGCCGGCGGCCGACAGCGAGAGCAAAGTCCCAACCACGTGGCCGTGCTCGGCCGCCATTCGGCCGGTCTCGACGCTCAAGCCGGTCATCCACACCGGCGGCGTCGGCTGCTGGTATGGTCGCGGCCAGATGTTGACATTGCGGTAGTGAAAGAATTCACCCTCCCAGTTGAACGGGCCGTTGGTGGTCGACATCGCCTTTAGGATCAAATCGTGCGCCTCCCAATAGCGGCGCATCAGATTGGCCGGGTTGCTGTTGGCCGGCGCGATCTCGTAAGGCGCGCCCTTGACCAGCCCCATCTCCAGCCGCCCGCCCGACAATACGTCGAGCCAGGCCATCTCTTCGGCCACGCGCACCGGGTCGGGGCGGTTGGCGATTGGGGTGCCTAGCGACAACAGGCGCGATCGCTTCGTCTCGCGCGCGATGATCGCCAGCGCCATCGGCACTGAGATGGTGAGACAGGTCGAGGTGCTGTGGTGCTCGTTGACCATGATGTCGAGCCCGACCTCGTCGCACAGCGCGAACTCGTCCAGATAGCGGTTGAGGAGGCCATGCCCGACCTTTGGGTCGTAATTGGCGTTCGGCAGCACAACCCTGAGCGAGCCGCGTTTCAGCCCCTCCTCCCAGGCCGGGTGATATGCCATCTCCGAGAAGTACCAGACGCGCATGGGTCTCTCCCTCTAGCCGCTATTGTCGACAAAGACCGAAAGACGCTCGACGAACGCCTCGGGCCGTTCCCAGTGCGGGAAGTGGCCGGCCTGCGGAATAATTTCGAGCCGAGCTCCCGGTATCGCTTGACGCCAGCCCTCGCCGTAAGCCGGTGTGACGATGCGGTCCTCAGCGCCCCAAAGCAACAGAGTCGGGCGGTCAATCCGATGCAGCCAGCGCCGGAGCCGCGGATTATGCATGTATGGCTTCCAGCCGTAGAGCGCGAAAGCCTCGCGACCCCGCACGATCCCCGCCAGGTCGTTTTCCGAGAGCCGGGTGAAGTCGATGTCTCCCCTCGCCGGATCAGCCCAGGCCAACGTCAGGTATTCGGCCCGCGGCACGGCATGCATGTCGGCAATGTCCCGCTTCTCCCGACCGCTGACCTTGATGCCGAGCGGATCAACCAGGACGAGATGCGAGAACCCCGCGGTCGACCGCACCATCATCTCCGCCGCCACCCAACCGCCGAAGCAGGCGCCAACCAGCACCGCGTTCTCAAGCGTGAGGTCGGCGGCGAGATCGAGATAGAGATAGGCGAGATCATCGACCGAACCTGACCCGTCAATCAGTGGTGAATTGCCATAGCCCGGATGCCATGGCGCGATCACCCGATACTTCTGGGAGAGCAATTCGAGCCATGGCCTCTCGGGACCGAGCCCTTCGCCCGCGTGCAGAAATAAGAGCGGGCGGCCGTTACCGCGTTCCACCAGCTCTAAGGTCGTCCCCGCGATCGACATCGTCTTGGTCATCTGAGCTTCCCGATGTTAGGACCAAGCCAAGCGCTGGCATCATCGCAGAGATATGTCAGGGTTTCCAGGCGGCAGGTTCTCTCGACAAGGCCACAAGAATTGGCTCAGCTGCGGGCCGCCTCTCGCAATGCGGCTTGCGCGGCGGTATCGAGTGCGCCGAGAAACTGTGATCTGTCCCTCTTCGTCAACGGAGCAGGCCCGCCGGTGATCTGTCCCAGCTCGCGCAGATGCCGGGCTATTTCACGGCCGGCGAGCGCATTGCCGATATTCGCTTGCGTCCAATGCTTTCCGGTCGGGGAGACGACGCGCGCCCCTTTTTGCAGGCAGCGCGATGCCAGCGGGATATCGGAGGTGACGCAGACGTCGGCGGACGAGATGTGCTCCGCAATCCAATCGTCGGCTGCGTCCGCGGTGTCGTGGACGAGAACCATGGTCACATTCGAGGTCCCCGGCGGGCGAATTGGTCGCGAGCCATTGGAGACCACGAAAACGTTGAGCCGAAGACGCGTCGCCACGCGGTAGATCTCCTCGCGCACCGGGCAGGCATCAGCATCAACGTAAATGTCAGTCAATCGTCGGTTCGCTCTGTCTCGGACACGGAATTTGGTGCATTGAGAACTGCCCCGGTTGGTCCCTGCGGAAGAGCATTGCGGCCCCCGGCAATATCGCTGGCTAGCGCCCCCAACCTCGACCACCCTGGCGGCAAGCGTCGTGCGGTACGCACTCATTGCGCCGAACGAAGGCGGCGAACTCATCCACCGCCGCACTGGCAGCCTGCGGGCAGTGCAGCACTGTCCAAGAGGTCGTCGCAGCTCCCAGCTGGTTGAACCCGTGTCTGGCGGTTACCGGAGCACGGTAGGACGTTAAATAGGGTGTGCGTCGCCCTATTGACGATAAAGGAAATAGGTTTCCATCGGCCCTTTGCCTTTGACGTGAAGCGGCCCGCGAGGCTCGAACCGAAATGCATTGCCGAGTGCCTGGCGGGTCGCGGCGGAAACGTGGACGCGGCCGGGCAAACCATAGGTTTCCATCCGTTTGGCGGTATTCACGGCGTCGCCCCAGACATCGTATGCGATTTTGTGGGTGCCGAGCACACCGGCAACTATCGGCCCTCCGGTGTGGATCCCGATGCGTAGCTGCAGCTCCTCATCGATGCCGCGACCGGCGGCCTTGGCGGTGTCAAGCATGGACAGCGCCATTTCCGCAACCGCAATGGCGCTCTCCGGCCGCTCCTCGAGGATCCCGCTGGTTACCATATAGCCGTCGCCGATCGTCTTGATGGTTTCGAGCCCGTGGCGGATCGCGAGATCATCGAACTCGGAGAACAGGACACCGAGTAGCTTCACGGTTTGTTCGGGCGCGAGACGCGCCGAAACCGAAGTGAAGTCGACGAGATCGGAGAAGAGAACCGTCGCCTCGGGAATCCGGTCGGCGATCACCGTCTGGCCCCGCCGCATGCGCTCGACAACCGAGCGCGGCAGGATGTTGAGGAGCAATGCCTCCGATCGCTCCTTTTCGGCGCGCAACTCGTCGAGCAGCCGCTTTTTTTCGAGAGAGGCGCCGATGCGCGCGCGGAGCACGACCGGATTGAAGGGCTTCGGCAGGTAGTCTTCCGCTCCCGCGGCTATGCAGCGCACCGCGCTGTCCAGCTCGTCGAGTGCCGAGATCATCACGACGGGAAGATGATTGGTGCGCGCGTCGGCTTTGAGCCGGCAGAGCACTTCGAACCCGCTCAGCCCCGGCATCATCAGATCGAGCAGCACCAGATCGAAGCCCTGGGCAACGGTCAGCGTGAGCGCCGCTTCTCCGCTCTCGACGGCGGTCACCCGATATCCTTCGCGCACCAGACGGCGCGACAGCAGGTCACGGTTCGACGCATTGTCGTCGACGACGAGAATATGGCTCGACGCGGCCCGTGGATCGGGGGTATCGGCCTCTTCCAGAGGCCTTATCGTCTGCAACACGTTGCCGATGATGTCGATCGGCGACGCCGGGGCGGTTTCAGCAACGCGGTCGATTTCCCCAAGCAGGCGATCGGCGAGGTCGAGGACCTTGCCGAGATCGGTCAGTAGGGTATCCGGTCCGCTTTCGCTGATCTCTTCGACGAGCAGTTCGCCATAGCCTTTGATGGCGTTGAGCGGCGTGCGGTACTCGTGGCGAAGCCAGGCGGTCTCATCCGCGTCACGCGGGGAGGAGTCGACAGCTTGTGCAATTAGGGTGGAAAGCTGGGCGCCGGCCGCCCGCATCCGCTCCAAGTCCAGAACGAAATCTGCGTGACTCTGCTGGCGCGCGTCGTCGATTAGAATATCGAGGAAGCCGATGATCGCGGCGACCGACGAGCCGAATTCTTGGCGCCGAAACGCGACGACGGCGCGTTCGAGCCTCCCGCTCACGGCGTATTGTCGGCGTGCAGCAGCGCCTCGA
>Ga0207693_10004809_pt1 | contig 11362 bp, 8 predicted proteins | sample LARL81metaG_FD_184347 | JGI IMG/M metagenome (GOLD analysis project Ga0207693, IMG submission 184347) | Corn, switchgrass and miscanthus rhizosphere microbial communities from Kellogg Biological Station, Michigan, USA - LAR L8-1 metaG... | ecosystem: Host-associated > Plants > Roots >... | reverse complement strand
CGGCGACCCTGAAGTCGACGACCCAGCCATCGGATCGTGCCTCGACCCGATTCGCGCGCAGCTCGACCTCGCCGAGCACGCCCTCGCGGTCGAGCACGGGCTCGATGAGCTCGTGGAAGCCGGAGGAGACGACGAGCGGATGCTGTGTCCGCGCGAGCTCGTCGAAGCCGGGCCGTACCCGCGCGCGCTCGAGCACGTAGGCGACGACCTCGTCGAGCGGCGCGGTGACCGTGCCGAACTGCTCCGCGATCACGTCGTTGAGCGCCATCCGGCCGGCGTCGAGGTCGAGCTCCGTCCGCTCGTAGATCTCGGCGTCGCCGAAGCGCTCCAAAACGACGTCCAGCGTGTCGCGCTCGGTAACGGTGCCGTCCCAGTCGAGGACCAATCGCATGCAGGGGACGCTACCGGGCGGCCCTCCCCCGGGCCGCCCGGAGCGAACCGCTTACGGGAGCTGCAGGCTCGTGACGACCCCGGCGTGGTCGGAGGGCCAGAGCCCAGACGGGGTGCGATCGGCCGGCTCCTCGCCGACGACGTCGGACGAGATGGTCTCGAAGCCGCCTCGCGTGAGCACGAGGTCGATGCGCTTCGTCAGCGTCGGGTTCGGATCGTGCAGGTCGGTCGCGTGACAGCAGGTGACCGGTCCGCCTGGCGACGCGTCCGAGAGCCCGCCGCCGAGCAGCTCGCCGTACGCCGTCGGATCGCCGCCCGACCCGGAGTTGAAGTCGCCAACGACCACGACCGGGAGATCGGTCGCGAGCGGACCGGCGAGCAGCTCTTCGGCCTGCGCGTTCCGCACGAGCGGCGAGAACGCCTCCAGGTGCGTCGTCACGACCCGGAAGCTCTTGCCCCGCACCTTCACGTCGGCCGAGGCCCACCCTCGAGTCGCGGTGATCGGGCCCGCGACCGTGTTCAGATGCAACGCCGTCGGATAGGCGCCGGCCTGCGGGTTGGAGACCTTCAGGTCGGCCGTCTTCTCGTCCGTGCGCGCGAGCAACGCGACACGGTCGGTGAAACGGACGTCGAGCGTCGGCGGGAACCCTGCGGGCAGCTCGACGTCGGTGCCGTCGAACACCGAGACGGGTTGATAGGAGAGCCCACGCTCGGCGAGCGCGTTCACGAGCAGTCCGATGAAGTCGTACGCGACCGTCTCCGCGGGAGTCGCCGAGCCGTCGGGAGGGACGTCGGTCCGGTAGAGCTCCGCCTCCTGCAGACCGACGAGATCCGGCTTCGCGGCTGCGATCTCGTTCGCGATCGCCTGGGCACGAGCCGGGAAGTCGTTCGCCTGCACCTGCGCCCAACCGGCCCCGACCGCAGCGAAGAGGGCAGGCAGGCTCGGCGCGCCGAAGATCGGGGTCAGGTCGGTGCCGAGGTACAGGTTTTGCGTCATCACCGTCACGTGGCGGTCGCCTTTGAACGGGTGGACCTGGTCAGCCCGGGCCACCGGGGTTGCAAGGAGCGCGACCGCCGCGAGCAGGAGAAGCGGCTTCAAGCGCGTCATCGGAAGGAACCTCCTTTTCGAATCGATCGTCACCTGACCCGCGCCGAGAAGGCACGGGCCGCGCGAGCGCCCTGGAACGCGACCGAGACGGTGCCCGTGAGCCGCTTGCCATGGGCGGCTGCCGGCATGCGCCACGTGCAGAGGACGCCGCCCTTGGAGAACTTGCCTTTGCCGGCGAGGCCATGGCCGGCCAGCTTTGCGGCACACGTGATCTTCCCCTCATCGAGCGGATCGTCGAAGTCGCTCCGCAGGACGACCGCGCGTGCGGTGAACGCCTTCCCCGCCCGCGCGACGCCGACCGACAGCGAGCGGACCTTGAGCGAGAACGGCTGGACGGTGTACGACCAGGAGCCGGTGTCGGGTGCCCGGTCGGAGTCTGCGCCGTTGGCGGACACCAGCACGAAGTTGAACCCCGCGGCGTTGCCGATCTGAGAGCGCAGGTACACCAGCAACGGCCCGTAGCCGGGAACCCAGAGCACGGGAATCGACACGGCGGTGCTGGGATCGAAGACCGTCCCGTTCCACTGTTCGAGCTCGCCCGTCGAGCCGGCGAACACGATCTGATATTCGGCACCGACTCCGCCCCCGCCGGTAGCCGCGTTTCGGTCGGTGTCGAGGAACACCGTGTAGGAGTCGCCGGCCACGAAGCCGGACCGGTTGTGGGCGTGGATGCCCATCTCGATCACCCTGCTGTCGTTCGTGACCAGCTCGCTGGCGCAGAAATCCGGGGCGTTGGCACTGTCGCCGATAGCGTCGTCGTAGGTGCGAAGCGCCGGGACGTACGACGTGGACGCCCGTTCTTGCGACCGATTGCCGCAGCTGGTCGCCGTCTCACGCCCGGCGGCGTGAGAGGCCAGCGGTACGCTCAGCGCAACGACCGTCGCGAGGAGGCCGAGGGCCGCCACGAGGGCTCCGAGGCGGTGGTGCCGCATTCTTGGAGGCGGGCGGTGCATCGACATGACTGCTCCCTTCGTTGGTTGACCCAGAGATGGTCTGAGCGGCCGCTAATGCACTGCTAACGCGCCACATTCGAGCCCCTGACGGGTGGGATCTGTTCACGGACGCCCCGGAGTGCTAGAACCGGCGTTCATGGAGTTCCGCATCCTCGGGTCGCTCGAGGTTCGGGACCGAGGGCGCTCGATCGAGCTACGCCGCAAGAAGCCACGGGCGCTGCTCGCGTTCCTCGTGCTCCATGCAGGCGAAGCGGTCTCGAGCGACGCTCTGATCGATGCGCTCTGGGGCGAGGCGCCGCCGCGGACTGCTCGAGCGGCGCTCCACAACTACGTCGTGCAGCTCCGGCAGGCCCTCGGCCCGGGGCTCGTTGCGTCACGCTCGGAGGGCTACGTGCTGGAGGCCCGGCCGGAGCAGATCGACCTCGGGCGGTTCGAGCAGCTCGTCGCGGAGGGCCGCGACGCCGCCGCGGATGAGCGCATCGAGAAGCTTCGCGAAGGACTCGCGCTCTGGCGCGGGCCGCCGCTCGGCGACCTGCTCTTCGAGCCCTTCGCCGCGCACGAGGCGGATCGACTCGAGGAGCTGAGGACGGCGGCACTCGAAGACCTCGTCGACGCCGAGCTCGCCGCCGCCAACGCCACCGGCCCGGATCTCGTCGCCCGGGTCGAGCAGTTGGTTGCGCAACATCCCTTTCGGGAGCGTCTGCGCGGCCAGCTGATGCTCGCGCTCTATCGCAGCGGCCGCCAGGCGGAGGCGCTGGACGCGTACCAAGAGACGCGGCGCTTCCTCGTCGAGGAGCTCGGGATCGAGCCCAGCCCGCCGCTGCGAGAGCTTCAGCAAGCCATCTTGCGCCAGGACCCAGCGCTAGCGGCGCCTGTGCGGAGCCTGGACGAGCAGGCGCAGTCCCAAAAGCGCCGGAAGACCGTCACAGTCCTCGTCGCAGATCTTTCCGCGCCCGGAGACGCCGACCTGGAGCGCCTGCACGGCACCACCACGCGCGGCCTTGCTCGAGTGCGCACGGTGCTCCAGGAGCATGGCGCAACGGTCGAGCAGCGCGCCGGGGACGAGGTGATGGCCGTGTTCGGGATCCCGACGGCTCACGAGGATGATGCGCTGCGCGCGGCCCGCGCAGCGCTCGAGCTGGCACCGGAGATCGAAGCGCTCGGGGGAATCGAGCTCCGCGTCGCGATCGAAACGGGAGAGGTTCTGGCCGGCGTTGACGAGACCGGTCACGGCTTTGCGGCCGGGCCGGCCGTCACGCTCGCAAAGCGCATGCTCCGGCGAGTGGGGCCGAACGAGATCGTGGCCGGAGCAACGACGCTTAGGCTGCTCGCCGACTCCGTCGTAGCCGAGACGGGCACGGAGGGCGAGGCGCGGCTCCTCGAACTCGCCGACGGAGGCCCTGCGCCTCGGCGCCAACTCCAAACCCCCCTGGTCGACCGTGAGCGCGAGCTGGCGGCAATCCGGTCAGCGTTCACGGAATCGGTCGACGAGCGCGCCTGCCGCCTGTTCCTCGTCCTCGGGGAGGCCGGGATCGGCAAGACGCGCCTCGCGATCGAGGCGGCGGCCCAGCTCGGCGACGACGCCCTCGTGCTTGTCGGGCGCTGCGTGTCATACGGGCGGGGTGCGACGTTCCTCCCGCTGGCCGAGATCCTGCGCGGGTTACAGGAGCACCACGTGCTGCTCGAGCTCCTCGCCGACGAGGAGCACGCCGATCTGATCGGGGCCAGGATCCGTCAGCTCACGGACGCTGACGAGGCGTCAGGCTCGGGCGGTGAGACATTTTGGGCGATCCGGCGCGTGTTCGAGTCGCTCGCAGCGGAGCGACCGCTCGTGCTCGTGTTCGAAGACCTTCACTGGGCCGAGCCCACGCTGCTCGACCTGTTTGACTACCTCGCGGACCAGGCCTCAGGGCCAATCCTGCTACTCGCTTTGGCCCGCTCGGAGGTGCTCGAGACGCGGCCTGCCTGGCGGAATGTCGGCAGTGCGACTCTCACGCAGCTCTCGAACGCCGAGGGCAGGCTTCTGCTGGAGAACCTCGGTGACGTCCCGGACGAGCTGCGCACCGAGATCCTCAGCAGAGCCGCGGGCAACCCGCTCTTCATCGAACAGCTCCGGGCGCATGCCCGCGAGGGCGGTCAGTCCGCCGAGTTGCCGCCATCACTCGACGCACTTCTGGTCAGCCGCCTCGACAACCTGAAACCAGACGAGCTCGCGGTGCTCCAGCACGCCGCGGTGGTCGGCCGCGAGTTCGAACGCGAAGCGCTCGCGCACCTCGTCGAGCCGGGCGCCCCGGACCTCGAGCCGGCCGTTCGCAAGGGCTTCGTCCACGAGAGCCGGCCTGGGCGATTCCGCTTCCACCACGTGCTGATCCGCGACGCCGCCTATCGCACGCTGCCAAAAGCTCAGCGGGCAGAGCTGCACAGGCGCTTCGGCCGCTGGCTCGAGAGCCGGGCCGACGGTTCGGACGAGCTGATCGGTTTCCACCTCGAGCAGGCGCACGCGTACTTGATCGAGCTTGAGGCAGACGACACCGACGTTCAATCCCTCGCCAGGGCGGCGGGAGAGCGGCTTGTGTCGGCGGGCGTCCGCGCGGCGAAGATCGGCGACTCCCACGCGGCCTCGAACCTGCTGACACGCGCGGCGTCGCTGCTGGAACCGCCCGAGGTTGCACGCCGCGACCTCCTGACGGAGCTGGCGCTCGTCCATTGGAGATCGGGCGATCTCCACGCCGTCGAGCAGTCGCTGACCGAGGCGCGAGAGCTTGCGATCGCCGTCCGCGACGCGCGCGCCGAGCTGCGGGCGCGCGTCGAGCTCGCCTATCTCACACTCTTCCGCGAGCCCGAAGGGGGTACGCGGGAGCTCCTCTCGCTCACCGCCGAGGCGATCCCAACGCTGGAGCGCCTCGGAGACGACCGCACGCTTGGACTGATCTGGTACATGCGCGCCCACGTCCACGGCGGCTTCCAGTGCCGCTACGGCGAGTCCGCCGACGCTGCCGAGCGCGCGGTCGAGCACTACGCCCGCGCTGGCTGGCCGGTCACGCCCTGCCTGCAGGAGCTGGCGGTCAGCCTCTATTTCGGTCCGCTCCCGGTCGTGGACGGGCTGCGCCGCTGCGCGGCGCTTATCGAGCGAGCCGATCGGGGAGGCCAGGCACATGTGCTCGTCTTCCGAGGCGGGCTCGAGGCGATGGCCGGCCGCTTCGACGAAGCGCGGGAGTTCGCCACCCGTGGCCGGGCGAGGTACGAGGAGCTCGACTGGAACGACAAGGTCTGGGAGAACTACGCCGCGATCGCGGCCGAGATCGAGCTTCTCGCCGGCGAGGACGCATCGGCCGAGAAGCTCCTCGCCGAGAGCTGCCGGCGGCTCGACGCGTGGGGAGAGCAGGCCCGGCTCGCGACGCAGGCCGCTCAGCTCGGCGAAGCGCTCTACCGCCAGAGCCAGTTCGAGGAGGCGGCGCGATGGGCTTCCGTCGCGGAGGGAGCCGCCGCGAGCGACGACGCGAGCGCGCAGTTCTCGTGGCGTGCTCTGAGGGCCAAAGTCTTTGCGCGCGCTGGCGAATTCGAGGAGGCGCGGGAGCTCGCCGACGAGGCGGTGGCGATCGCCGAGGGGACAGACGCCAGTACCCAGCACGCACATGTCCTGCTCGACGCGGCCGAGGTGGCGGCGCTCTCGGGACGTCGCGACCCGGCCGTGAAGGCGGCAGGAGCGGCGATTCGCCTCCTCGATGCGAAAGGCAACGTGGCCTCTGGCAGTCGAGCACGCTCGCTGCTGACGGAGCTGAGAAGCAGCTGAGCGCAGCACGAAGAACCCTCTCGGGCTCTTCGTGCGTGCTCGGAAGCGCATCGTCATCGGCTCTTGCCGATGGGCGCGCCGCCACCGCCGCCGGGGTTCGACGCGAGGCCAGCCGCGGGTGCGACGGCCGCCAGCGCTCCAAGCGTGAGGCCGACTGCGATCAGCCGGCGCAGGCTCGCCTTGGAGATCATGTTCGCCACCTCCTTCCGCTCGTCGATCACCCGATCGACGCTAGAAAGGAGCGGTCTCGGAGATAACCGGGCGATCCTTGGACTCGGCTGGCGGCCGGCCCCGGTCTTGCGGCCGCTCCGAGCCGGGGTTCTCCCTAGAAGCGGAGGAAGGCGAGGACCGCGAGCACGCGACGGTGGTCGTCCGGCGCCGGCGCGAGGCGGAGCTTCAGGAAGATCGAGTTGATGTGCGTCTCGACCGTCTTCGGACTGAGGAAGAGCCGGTCGCAGATGCCGCGATTGGAGAGGCCTTCGGCCATCAGCCCGAGCACCTCGCGCTCACGAGGGCTCAGCTCCTCGAGCGGACCGCGGTCGCGGCGACGCCCCATCAACTGGCCCACGACCTCCGGATCGACCGCCGTGCCGCCAGCGGCGACCCGGCGGAGGGCGTCGAGAAAGTCGTCAACTGCCGCCACACGGTCCTTGAGCAGGTAGCCGAATCCCTCCGGCCACTCGCTGAAGAGGTCGAGCGCATGCTTGGTCTCGACCACCTGGGAAAGCACGAGAACGCCTAGGTCGGGCTGCTTCGCCTTCAGTTCCTTCGCCGCCCGGGTGCCCTCGTCCGTCTGCGTCGGCGGCATCCGAACGTCCACGATCGCGACGTCGGGCCGCTCTCGCTCGACGAACGTCCGCAGCTCGTGTGCGTTCCGCGCCTCTCCGACCACCTCGATCTCGGCGTCGGCGAGCACGCGGACGAGCCCCTCGCGGAAGAGCGTCGAGTCCTCGGCGACCACTACTCGCATGGGATCTCCGCCAGCAGGCGCGTGCCCGCGCCGATGGGGCTGACCACGTGCAGCCGGCCGCCGAGTGCCTCGACCCGGTCTGAGAGGCCGCTGAGACCAGAGTTCTCGAGCGGCACTGCGCCTCCGACACCGTCGTCGGCGATCTCGACCGCGAGCTCTCCGTTCTGGCGCCCGATGTGGACGGACGCCTTTGTCGCGTGCGCATGCTTGACCACGTTCGCGAGCCCCTCGCAGGTGACGAAGTAGGCCGTCGCCTCGATCCGCGCCGGCAAGCGGCACTCGAGCACGTCGAGCTCGATCGGGAACGGGTTGCGCAGGGCGAGGGACTCGAGTGCGGCCGCAAGGCCCTCCTCGGTGAGGATCGCCGGGTAGACGCCGCGGACGAGTTCACGCAGCTCCTCATTGGCGGCTTGCAGCTCGAGCACGGCCGCCTCGAGGAGCTCCTCCACGGCCGGGTCGGCCTCCCCGGAGCCGAGCCGGCGCTGCGCCGTCCGGAGCTGAAGAGCGAGTGCAGCAAGCCGCTGCTGCGCGCCGTCATGGAGATCGCGCTCGATCCGCTTTCGCTCCTCGTCTGCAGCCGCGACGATCCGAACGCGCGACTCCTTCACCTGCACGAGCTGGGCGCGGGTCTCGGCTTGCAGCTGCGCGTTTTCCAGTGCGAGTCGTGCGGCCGCGCCTGCTGCGCGGACGAGCTTCGGCTCCTCGAGCAGCGAGGAGTCGTGCACGATCGCGGCCAGCGGCTCGCCGTCGTTGTCGAGGTAGGTGACCGCCCGCCCTCCATCGCCGGGCAGCTCGACGGGGCGACCCCTCGCGTCGGCGTAAGTCTCGCGCTCAGGGAGCCAGAACGCGACCTCGAGCGTCGGGTCACCGAGCGTCCGTGCGAGCGCGTCCCGCAGTTCCTGGGGTCCGGCGTGCTCGACCTCGACGACGAGGTCGCCGACCCCGGCGCGGGCGAGACGGGCCTGCAGGAGCCCAGCCAAGAGCGCGAGCGGCAGCGCGAAGAGCGCCACGAATTGCCACCAGAAGAGGTAGTCCGCGGCGAACGGAGCATCGACGAAGGTGAAGACGCATTCGAAGATCGCGCGCAACCCGGCCGCAACCGCAGCGACCAGGAGCGGGGCCAGGATCTGACGCATCCTCGGCGTGGCCAGCCACAGCCGCCGGGCGATCAACACGATGAAGAGGGTTGCCAGCACGCCGAAGAAGACGACGACCTCTGCCTTCTGGAGCAACTCGACGACGTGGCCGTCGTCGGTGACGTTGATCAGGCTGTTTCTCGAGAGTCGGCCGAAGTAGAGCAACGGGCTCGTGCCGCCATAGAAGAGCGCCGCGAGCAAGGGGAAGACGAGCACCGCCGTGTACCCGGCGACGACGAGCGCCCGCTCGGCGCGGTCCTTGACCCGGCCTGTCGGGTACGCAAGGGCTGAGTGGCCGACGAGCGCGTAGCCGAGGTCGCCGAGGATGAAGCACACCGTGAACAGGAAGGCGTTGTCGCTGTAGCGCAGCTGCCGCGCCAGCAACGCGAAGCCGGTGACCACCATCAGGCGTCCCATGCGGTTGGCCGGGCGCCGGTCCCAGGCGATGATCCCCGCGACGAGGTACGCCCAGCCGACAGCGACCTGAGCGACGGCGTGCGGCGAGTTCAGCGCATTGATCTGTGCGTAGTAGGCGGCAATGCCGAGCGCGACTCCTGCGGCGCCGAGTACGACCGCGAGCCACCGACTCATCGCCCCTCCTCGAGCAATGCCGTGAGCTCCTGGCCGGACAGACGGTCCTTCGGAACGAACCCGAGCGCGCCGCTGGACCGGACCCGGCGCCCGAGGTCGCGCTGTGCGCGGCTCGACGTGAGGATCACCTTCGACGGCCCTCCTGCCAGCCGCTCGGCGACCTCGAAGCCGTTCATGTCGGGCAGCGCGATGTCCAGAAGCACGAGCTCCGGCTCCAGCTCCTGGGCCAGCTCGACGGCTCGCGCGCCGTCCGATGCCTCCCCGACGACGTCGAAGCCTTCGAGCTCCAGCAGCGTGCGCGCCGAAGTCCGGAAAGATTGGTGGTCGTCAACGATCACGACCGTGACAGCCATGTGGAAATCGTCACACATGCAGGCGGTTTTGCATACCGGGCGCGCCCGGGGCTCGCTTCGGGGAGAACCCCGAGCGATCGGACTACGGGCGTAGGAAGCGGGCTGCCGCGGCGAGGTTCGCGCGGCCTGCGCCGTGCGTGACGACGTAGCCGCGAGCATCAGGCGGGCGCCACGCCGGGACGCCGGTCTCGACGACGAGCGTGCCGGCCGGGACGAGCTCACGCTCCCAGGGGTGGCGATGCGCGTCGCGGACGACGACGACCGCGCGACCGAGGTCGTCCAGTTCTGGGAACGGCTCGCCCTCGTGGACGCGCACCTTCTCGGCGCCGAGCAGCTCCCCGAGCCCATGGTGCGCCGGCCCGGCGGCGATCGTCGCCTCCGGCCAGAGCTCGACCACAAGCGGGCTCGCCGGCAGGGAGACGTCACCCTCGACCCGCAGCGCCCGACGGGCGGCCTCGGCGCCGGCCTCGAGGTCGTGGCCGGGGTGCGGTGACGAGGCCCACGCAGCCAGCCCGGCCACGCGGCCGGCCGCCTCGTCGAGCCGCTCCTCAGAAAGCCGGCCCTCTCGGACCGCGGCGACGAGCGCCGAGCGCACGCGCGCGACCTCCTCCGGCGACCGCTCAGCGCCCAGGCAGAGCGCGTCCGCCCCGGCCGCGACCGCCTGGACAGCGCCTTCCTCGAGCCCGACCGTGCCGGCGATCGCGCGCATCTCGAGCGCATCGGTCATCACGACGCCGTCGAAGCCGAGCTCGGAGCGGAGCAGGCCGATCAGCGGCCCGCTGATCGTCGCCGGCTGCTCGTCGAGCGCCGGGAAGCGGATGTGCGCCGTCATCACGGCGCGCACGCCGGCCTCGACGGCGGCGGCGAACGGCGGCAGCGCCCGGGCGAACAGCGTCTCGCGGTCGATGCCGGCAGTCGGCAGCTCCAGGTGCGAGTCGCCCGTCACCTCCCCGTGGCCGGGGTAGTGCTTGGCGCAGGCGGCAACGCCGGCCTCCTGCAGCCCCTCGACGTACGCGGCGACGTGCCGGGCGACGAGCTGCGGGTCGGAGCCGAACGAGCGCACGCCGACGATCGCCGCGGCCGGGTCGACGATCACGTCCGCGACCGGAGCGAGGTTCATGTTCACGCCGACGGCCGCGAGCTCGCCGCCGATCGCCGCGGCCACGCGGCGGGTCAGCCCGACATCGTCCACGGCGCCGAGCGCGAGGTTCCCGGGGAACGAGCTCCCTCGGACCGCCTCGAGCCGCGTCACGTCGCCCCCCTCCTCGTCGACGGAGACCACCAACCCGTCCCGCTCCGCGCGCAGCGACTCCGTTAGCGCCGCCAGCTGCTCGGGGTCGCGGACGTTGAAGGCGAACAGGACAACGCCGCCGAGCCCGCCCTCGAGCTCGCGCCGGAGCCAGTCCGGCACGGTCGGGCCCTTGAAGCCCGGGAAGACGCAGGCAGCCGCAGCGGGCTCGAGCCCGCCGGCGCTCATCCGCGGACCGCGCCGGTCGTCAGGCCGAACGCGATCTTCCGCTGGACGAGCAGGAAGAAGATGATCACCGGGATCGCGATCAGCGTCGATCCGGCCATCAGGCCGCCCCAGTCGGTGTTCCGGCTCGTGCCCGTGAAGTACGAGAGCCAGACCGTCGCCGTCTGCTTCGCCTGGTCGTTGAGCAGGACGCGGGCGAAGATGTACTCGTTCCACGTCGTGATGAAGGCGAAGATCGACGTCGCGACGAGCCCTGGGGCGACAAGCGGCAGCAGGATGCGGGTGAACGAGCCGACGCGGCTCGACCCGTCGACCATCGCCGCCTCCTCCAGGTCTTTCGGGACCCCGAGCAGGAAGCCGCGCAGCATCCAGACTGAGAACGGCAGCACGAAGGTCATGTAGGTGACGATCACGCCGGAGAGGGCGTTCACCTGGTGGTAGCGGGCAAGGACGACGTACAGCGGGATGATCAGCCCGACCTGCGGGAGCATCTGGATCCCGATGATCAGGATGATGAACAGCTTGCGGCCGGTGAACCGGAACTTCGCCAGCGCGATCGCGGCGAGGAACGCGCACACCATCGAGAGCGCGACG
>Ga0207693_10004806_pt1 | contig 11365 bp, 12 predicted proteins | sample LARL81metaG_FD_184347 | JGI IMG/M metagenome (GOLD analysis project Ga0207693, IMG submission 184347) | Corn, switchgrass and miscanthus rhizosphere microbial communities from Kellogg Biological Station, Michigan, USA - LAR L8-1 metaG... | ecosystem: Host-associated > Plants > Roots >... | reverse complement strand
CGCCGGCTACCTCGGCGCGGCCGGCATCCAAGCCGCCCTCATCCGCCGGGCCAAGGAAGGCGGCAGCTACCACGTGCGCGTCAACCTGGCCCGCTGCGCGATGTGGTTCATGTCCCTGGGCAAGTTCGACAAGAACGCCCCATCGCCCACCGGCGACCAACACGAAATCCTGGCCCCGGACGCAATTACGGCTCAAACGCCATACGGGGAACTCGTCCGGCTCGCGCCACCGGTCGAGTTCTCCGAAACCAAGCCCTTTTGGAGAGACCCCGTACTGGTGGTGCGGGGGTCAAGCAAGGCGCAATGGAAAGACAGCTGACACGCCGGCGGCATAGACCTTGCCTCGGTCTACATCCTGAACACCTTGCCTCACAGTCACTTTCATGATGTCTCCATGGGCGGCGATGGTCTGGGCGCGAGTCCGCGTCTGTGGGGCGCCGTGAGCGCGGCTCAAACGCCGCGGTGCCTTCGGTTCCGTAGCGTGTCACCAGGGTGTGCACCATTGCCAAAGGTCAGTTGACCGCATGCCCGTCGATCCAGAGCAGGACACGGCGTTCAGCAACCCGCCGGCCTGCTTTCGAACACCTTGGTGTCATGATCCCACTGCCCGGTAGCTGGATGGTTCGACGGAACGGCGGTTACGCCAACTGGTCCGTCAGCCGGAACAGCTAGCCGGATGGGTTGAGGCGTTTCACTTCGAGATGGGTGTCGAGGGTGAGGATCGGCCGGTAGCACCCGCCGCAGATCATCACGCGGTTGTTGTCTCGTTGCCATGTCCGCACATGCAGCCGGATGACTTCTAGCCCACGCTCCAGGCACTTGTCGCACAGCAGCACGGGGGCGGAGTCGCCGCAGCCTTGGCCAATGATGGTGGCTTCGGATCCGCAGCGGTCACACCCCGGCGCAAACTCGTATTCGCGCAGGTCAACGGGTTCAAGTTCGATCTGAGTCGACACTTTTGAGACTGTTGATGTGTCGGCGGTCGGGATGGGGTTGTAGGTGGTGGTCATGAAGTGCTCCTTGGCGGTGGTCGCGGCCCGGGCGCTCGCCGCGACCACAAGTCTCATCGCGATGACAATTCTCGTCGCGCGTAGTCCACTACCTGTTGACGAAGCGCCTTACTACTCTGGCCGCCGTCTCTCTCGTGCCGCACGAACATCTGTCTCAGGGAGTAGCGCACCGCGCGAGTCCGAGTGTGGCAACACACCTCGTGACCGGAGCGGGCGGGAACGGAACGGTAGGTCAGTCGTGTCTTTCACGTTTCGAAGAATGACCGCCGTCAGCAGATTGGGTAGCTCAGCACGCGTACCGAGGCTTAACGATTGAGCCCTAACGAACTGAATCGTAGCGTTATTGCGGGCTGCTCATGAGGAGCCGCGGGAAAGGACAACGCTGTGAAGAAGGTTCTCGTCACTGGATCGGGTACTGGATTCGGACACGAAGTGGCGATGCGTCTCGCTGAGAAGGGGTTCGAAGTGATTGCCGCAGTGGAGATCTGGGCCCAGGTGCAAACCTTGAAGCGCCAGGCGGCCGGGCGGGGGGTCAGCCTCCAGGTCGAGAAGCTGGACGTCACCGATGCCGGAGACCGCAAGAAGGCGCTGAGGTGGGACGTCGAAATCCTGGTGAACAACGCCGGCGTCGGCGAGGGTGGCTCGACCCTCGACATTCCGGCAGGCAATATCCGCCGACAGTTCGAGGTGAACGTTATCGGCCCACTGCTATTGACCCAGGGGATCGCCAAGCAGATGGTCGAGCGACGTGAGGGTCGCATTGTGTGGGTGTCGTCTCGGGAGGGACTCAACGTCAATCCGTTTACCGGGATCTACGCCGCCTCCAAGCATGCCGTCGAAGCCATCGCCGAGACCATGGCCAACGAGCTGCAGGAATTCAACATCGAGGTGGCGACCGTGAACCCGGGGCCGTTCCTGACCGGTTTCAACGACCGGATGTTCCAGACCTGGCAGAGCTGGGAGGACGATGGGTCGGATCGACTCTTCGACTACTCCAAACTCGCATTCCCCAGAGCACAATTCGACCCCGAGCCGGTGTACGCCACGATGACAGCAGTCGCCGCCGGCGAGATCGACTCATACCGCAACCTGGAGCCCAAATCAATGCTCGACGAGACTAAAAGACTCATCGAGGCTCCTTGGAACCGGACGACGAAGGATGGCCTTGGTAAGCGGCCGGACAACCTGCAGGCGTCCTTCGACATGGAACCGGAGACCCCCGTCTCCAACTAGACGCGGCGTTGGACGCGCGGTGTGAGCCGCCGTGCTGCAGAGCGCTCATGAGTTCAATTGGCTGCGCACGTTAAGACCCTTGCAACAAACAGCGCAGACGGGCAGGCCGCCCACGGCTTGGCGCGAACGTTGTCACTGAGTGCAAATTGGGGGAGTTGCGGGGAGACGGCTTGAGTTCGTTTGCGCTGATGAAGCTGCTTCGAAAGTCATTGCGGCACAGTTAAATTCGGAAAATATCCGACTGGGTCAAGTGGTCGCAGGTTCAAATTCTGTCAGCCCGACCAATGTCAGCCCGACCAAAAATGGGTCTCTAACCAGAGCATTCGCTTCCGGCGTCGATAAGACGAGTGGTTCGACAAGCCAAAAGTGTCGTTGCCGGGTTAGCCACGCGAGAGCAACTGGTACTGCAGCTCAAGCCCGTCGAGCACTGCCTGCAGGCCCGCGTCGAACGCTCTCCGATCGACCCGTTGCTGCCGCGAGGCGAGCAGGTGGGCACCATCGAGATGCGGGTATTTGTTGCTGTAGACCGCCGCGTCCGCGGGGAAAGCTGAAGCGAACGAGCCGAGCGCCGAGCCGAGCACGAAGTAGCGCATCGCGGCGCCGACGCTGATCGCCTCGCGGCGCGGCCACCCCGCCGACACAAGTCCACCGAACACTGCATCGGCAATCCGCAACCCGTTGGGGCGGCGTCCCAGCCCGGTGGCCAGCGCCGGCACGATGTTCGGGTGTGCGGCGATCGCCTCCCGGTAGGTGCGGGCCCACTTCTCCAGCGCCGCCCGCCAATCGGAGTTTGTCGCGCTCAACTCGTCGAACATCGACGTGTCCACCCGGGCCAGCACCACGTCGACCATGTCGTCGAGCAGCTCCTCCTTGGTGCCGACGTGGTTGTAGAGCGAGGGCCCTGCCACCCCAAGTTCGGCAGCTAGCCGCCGGGTCGACACAGCTTCCAAGCCCTCGGAGTCAGCCAGTGCGAGAGCGGTAGACACGATCCGATCGCGGCTGAGCAGCGGATGCGGTGGCCGTCCCACCTCACCTCCTCATCGTCGACGCCACAATACCTTGCACCGCTAGTTTTCACCCGGTGGCGAGGATCACATTGCTAAACTAGCAGTGCTAGTTTAACTTGATTCTAAGCCGGGACGACTTCTCGGTACGGCCTTGACGGGAAGCAGCCCGACGACATCGCCGGTGGTGTCCTTCCGTCGCCGACGACGACGCCGCGTTCGTCACCGGTCAAACCTCTACGTCGACGGCGGTCGGCGGCACTAACCAAAGGAGGTGGCGCGATGCGCCGCACGAATTTCAACGACGATCACGAGACGTTCCGAAAGACTCTGCGGGCGTTCATCGAGACCGAGGTGGTCCCAGTCTTCGACGAATGGTTCGACGCCGGGCAGGCGCCGCGCGAGTTCTACTACAAGCTCGGCGAGCTGGGCGTGTTCGGCATCGAGGTGCCCGAGGAGTACGGCGGCGCCGGGGAGGAGTCGTTCAAGTATCAGGCGATCATGTACGAGGAGGTCGCCCGCGCCGGTGTGGCGCTGGGCGGCAGCGGGGTGCATGTCGGGCTGTGCCTGCCCTATCTGAAGGCATACGCGACCTCGGAGCAGAAGCAGCGGTGGCTGCCCGGGTTCGTCACCGGCGAGATCATGTTCGCGATCGCCATGACCGAGCCCGGCACCGGCTCGGACCTGGCCGGCATGAAGACCACCGCCAAGCTGTCCGCCGACGGCACCCACTACGTGCTGAACGGCGCAAAGACGTTCATCACCGGCGGCGTGCACGCGGATCGGGTCATCGTCTGCGCCCGCACCGCGCCGCCCAAGCCGGACGACCGCCGTTACGGCATTTCGCTGCTGGTGGTGGACACCAAGACTGACGGTTACAGCGTCGGCCGCAAGCTTGACAAGCTGGGCCTGCGCACCTCCGACACCGCCGAGCTGTCCTTTACCGACGTCAAGGTGCCGGTGGAGGACCTGCTCGGCGAGGAGAACAAGGGCTTTGGCTACCTCGGCCGGAACCTGCCCCAGGAGCGCCTGGGCATCGCGATCGGCGCCTACGCCCAGGCCAAGGCCGCTGTCCGGTTCGCCCAGCAATACGTCGCTGAGCGCACGGTATTCGGCAAGCCGGTGGCGGCATTCCAGAACACCAAGTTCGAACTCGCCGCCTGCAAATCCGACGTCGACGCCTTGGAGGCGGTTGTCGACCGCGCCTTGCAGGCGCACGACGACGGCGAACTGACCGCCGCCGAGGCCGCCGCGACCAAGCTGTTCTGCACCGAGACCGCCGCCCGGGTCATCGACCGCTGCCTGCAACTGCACGGCGGCTACGGCTACATCAACGAATATCCGATCGCCCGTCTGTACGCCGACAACCGTGTCACGCGTATCTACGGCGGCACCAGCGAGGTGATGAAGATGATCATCGCCAAGGACATGGGTCTGTGATTTCGCAGACCCATCCGCAGAGGAGAAGAAAATGAAATACGCAGTCGATCACATCACTGCAACGGGCGCCGTGCTCGAGGACACCGCCCGCGCGCTCCGTGCCGCGGGAATGAGCGCTGCACGAACGTTGCCCATCGCCGGGCGCGTGTTCGGCGCCGCGCCGCAGCTCGAGCTGGACGGTCGTGTCGTGTTCGTCACCGGCGCGGCCCGCGGCATCGGCGCCGAGGTCGCCCGCCAGGCCCACGCGCGCGGCGCGCGGGTCGCTCTGGTCGGCCGGCGGCTGGAACCACTGCAACAGTTGGCCGCCGAGCTCGGTGACGGCGCGGCCGCGTTCCAGGCCGACGTGAGTGACCTGGACGCGCTGCAGAGCGCGGCCGACGCGACCGTCGCCCGGTTCGGCGGCATCGATGTAGTTATCGCCAACGCCGGCATCGCCCCGCCGTCGGAACCGATCCTGACCATCGATCCTGGCGAATTCGAGCGGACCGTCGACATCGACCTGCTCGGCCAGTGGCGCACGATCCGCGCCACGCTGCCTGCGGTGATCGAGCGGCGCGGCCACATCCTGGTTGTCGCGTCGATCTACTCGTTCGTCAACGGTGCGCTGAACGCGTCCTACGCGGCCAGCAAGGCGGGTGTCGAGCAGCTCACCCGGGCGTTGCGGGTCGAACTCGCCCACCACGGCGCCACTGCCGGCGTGGCCTATTTGGGGTTCGTCGACACCGACCTTGTGGGTGACGTGTTCGCGCAGCAGCAGATCGTCGAGGCACGCTCGATCGCGCCTTCATTCGTTACCAGGCCGATCCCGGTCACCCGAGCCGGTCGCACGCTGGTCGACGGCATCGAATCTCGTGCCGCGACCGTGGCCGCGCCGGGCTGGATCCGGCCGCTGCTCCCGCTGCGCGGCCTCGCCGGCACGCTGATGGATGAGTTCATGCTCGCCAACCCCGGTCTGTCGCGAGCGATCAGCCAGGCCGAGCGAAACAGAACGAGCAATGAGCCTGATAGCGCCCCAGGACCCGACCAATTGTCAGCCCCACCAAGCAATATTCTCTGACCCCGCCATGTGCCCGACGAGGACGAATCTGAGGGCACGTCGAGACCGCGAATGGCCGCCTGCCACAACGTGCTCAGCGTCGACGGATGGTATGGCTCGGTGTAGGCCTCGCGGACGATGACCCAAGTTTTGCCACCAACACTTCCCCCGTTAGACGCGGCAGCAACTCCCACTCGGGCTGCGGCTTGTCCGCGAGCATTTCGACCGGCTTGAATCAATTTCAGAGGAGGTTCTGCCGGTGTCATATCGAGCGTGCCGCCGATCGTCTTGGTTGTAGAAGTCGAAGAAATCTCTACCGAGGAGGAAGGTCGGATGGCATTGAGTACGAACCCCAACGCGATACCGGATTCATACCATCGCGTCACGCCTTGCCTGGCTGTTCAAGGTGGCGACGACGCCCTCAAGCTCCAGCGGTCCCCGCAGGACCAGCTCTACGGCGACCGGGACGGTTGCATCATCGACCGGTTCGGTCATGGGTGGATTATCTCCACACATGTAGAGGACGTGGAACCGGCGGAGATGACGCGGCCGATGGCCGGATGAAGGGGTGTGAGCCGTGAAGTATGTGCTTTTGTTCGTCGAAACCGAGCAATTCAACAGCGATATGGCGGAAATGAGCCCGTCGGAGCGAGAGCGGGCGTACGACAGGGTCAACGAATGGTTCGCGAATCACTCGGACAAGCTGCGGGGCGGAAGCAAGCTGAAATCATCGGACACGGCGACGACGGTGCGACTCGACCGTGGTGAACCGGTCATCATCGACGGGCCTTTCGTCGAGGGCAAAGAGATCGTGAGCGGCTACGTCGAGATCGAGGTCGCCGACCTGGATGAGGCGTTGCAAGCCGCCAAGACCTGGCCGGGCTGCCCGGTCGTCGAGATCCGCCCTGTGGAGTTTGAGTCCATGTGACTGATGCGGTGAATAACCAGTTGGCCCGCGTAGTGCGAGAACACGCGAGCCGGCTGACCGCGTCGCTGATACACGTGACCGCCGATTTCGCCAGCGCAGAGGATTTGGTACAGGACGCCGTGCTGGCTGCACTGCGACACTGGCCGGTGGAAGGGATCCCCGAGCGACCGGACGCTTGGCTGTTCACGGTCGCCAGGCGGCGCGGCCTGGACGCATTACGGCGCGAACACAACTACCTCGCCAAGCTGACGCAGGTCCAGTGGCCCATCCAGCCGGAGCCCGACGAGCGGCTGCGGCTGATCTTCATCTGCTGCCACCCGGCACTTCCGCGACAGGCACAGATAGCCCTGACCCTACGGGTCGTGTGCGGCCTGACCACTGCCCAGATCGCCCGGGCGTTCCTCGTCCATGAAACGACGATGGCGCAACGGATCACCCGCGCAAAACAAAAGATCACGGCCGCGCGAATTCCATACCGAATTCCCGCCGATGACGAGTTAGCTCCCCGCCTGACGGAGGTCCTCGCCGTGATCTACCTGCTGTTCAACGAGGGCTACCTGTCGACGTCCGAGCGGGCTCAATCGCGCGATCTCGTCGACGACGCCGAATGGCTGGCGTCCTTACTTCACGAGCTGATGCCGACGGAGCCGGAAGTCGCGGGCCTGCTCGCGCTGATCCGGCTGCACCGCGCCCGCGCAGCGGCCCGCTTCGATCTCGACGGTCGCCTCGTGCTTCTGCAACACCAGGACAGGTCTCTGTGGGACAGGAACACGATCGAAGGGGCTACTCGGGTAGTGGCCCGCGCCGCCAAACAACAGCGCCCAGGTCCGTACCAGCTGCAAGCTGCGATCATCGCCTGCCACGCCGAAGCCGAATGCTGGCAGGACACCGACTGGGAGCAGATCGTCCTCCTGTACGACATGCTGCTTCACCTCGCGCCGTCACCCGTCACCCGGCTCCACCGCGCCATCGCGCTGCGCTACCGATCTGGGCCACAGGTGGCGATGACCGAACTGGACATGCTCGCAGACGAGCTCGACCGCTATCACCTCTACCACGCCACCCGGGCCGATCTCGGGCGCGAACTCGGCCGCCCCGACGAGGCCCGGATCGCTGATCGCCGCGCCCTCGAGCTGACCGCCAACCCCGCCGAACAGGCCGTCCTTCACCAGCGCATCGGCTACTCCTACCGAGAGGAAACCTCCGATAACGATGACTGACATAACCCAACTGCATCGCGCGCTCGTCGCCCGCGTACTCGACAGCGACGGGACCTCGCCACCCGGGCTGCGCCGGGCTGCTTTCGACAATGCCGGTCTCAGTGAACCGATTCGCACTTTGATCGAGAAGGTGGCCTACCGCGCCTACAGCGTGACTGACGATGACATCGCCGCGGTCCGCGCCGCGGGCCTAACCGAGGACCAGATCTTCGAGATCGTGGTGTGCGCTGCCATCGGCCAGGCGAACCGCCAGTACACCAGCGCGCTTGCCTCGGTGGCCAACGCAACCGGAGAAAGGGAAGGCCGGCGATGAGGCTGGAAATCCTTGATCGAGGTCACCGCCTTGGCACGAAGGCTCTGCTGGCTCTGATTCGGCTGGTTTCGCGCCAGCCGGTGGTCGACGCCGTCAAGCTGGCGTTCTACCGCCCCGACTTCTACGGCGGCAGTGATCTCACCCACGAGGCTATGCGCGGACCCTCGGCCTGGTCGATCGGCGATCGCGAGCTGATGGCGGCGTTCGTCTCGAAGGTAAACGAATCGCAGTTCTGCATCGCCGCGCACTCGGCCACCTCGGGCCTGTGGTACGGCGATCACGAGAAGGTTGTCGCCACCCTCGCCGAGGTGGAGACCGCGCCGATCGACGAGCCGCTCCGGGCGACGCTTCGCATGCTGGGCAAGCTCACGCGCGGCCACAGTATTGATCCGGACGAAATGGGCGCTGTGCTGGCCGAAGGCGTTTCCCGGCCGCAGATCGAGGACGCCTTGGCCGTATGCCTGGCCTTCAACATCACCGACCGGCTGGCCGAAGCGTTCGACTTCAGCGTCGCGAGCCCCGCCGCCATGAACGCCGGTGCCCGGCACCTCTTGAAGCGCGGTTACCGATAGGCACTGTTGTTCCCTCGAACGCTCGCCGGCACCCGAGGTGGGGAGAACGAGCGCAACACCGCCGAGCGGCCTGGCCCTGCCGCCGTCGGTGGCGCGGACTATGGCTGCCGAAAGTCTCTGTAGATCAACATCTCTCAAGTCGGGACGTCCGACACGCCCACCAACACCTGAGGTTTCAGGCCCTAACAGCTAGCAACTCTTCGTCCGGGAGGCTGCGGATGTTACGTCGCACACTGCCGTTGCATCTGTCATACACCGTTCACGCAGCACACCTTGAGCAGGCGCACGGGACAGAGGCAGGTCGCCCCTCATTCAGCTTCACTTATTGGGATCGGTAGCCGCCCACAAGGTCTCTACTTACGGCGATGACGACGCCATCGAGGCGCGCACGGCGAAAGGAAAAACAGCAATGAAGATCGTACCCACGCGGATCGAGGAACAGATCAACCGCGTCGACCGCACACGCAGCCTTGCGATCGGGATCACCACCGGCCTCACCGCGCTCTGGTGCGCCTACCGCCTAATCTGGCTGCTCTACACGGCGATTACCTTTTCCAGTGTCGGCTGGTCCCCGATTTCACTGGTCTTCCCTTTCGTGCTGTGGGGCGTGATCGGTGTCGTGGCGGCGATCGCGGCCATCGGCTTCCTGACCCGTTACGCCAGGGCAAGCTCAACGGAGCTGGTTGAAGCAGGGCGTCAGTAAACGCTACTCGGCCTGGCGTTCGTCACGATGTGGACGAGCGCCAGGCCGCTGAAGTCATGCGAGCGGCGCAGTAGGCGGCGGCGGTGCAATTGGCGCCGCGGGCCCGGGAGGCGTCAGAGGCGCCGATGGCAGATGCGATATTGGGCCCGCACTTCCGGCAGCCAGGGCCGGCGGCGCAGCCGCAGTTACAGGTGCGGAAAGCGGCAGAGGCGCCGACGGCGGCTGCGGTCCTGGCGCCGAACCTCCAGCGGGCGGGGGCGCCGCCCCATCGGCCGCCCAACTGGCCTGGAGTTGGTTCGCGACGAAAGCTACTCCCTGGTCGACCATCCCGGTCTCTACGTACTGGTTGTGCGCCGAGAAGCTCCTGCCGGAAGAATCGCAAACCAAATCGTTGTCGACACACAAGTCGATGGTCTTGGCCAAATACTGCGATCCGATCGTGATCGGCGGGTCATTGATCGCGTTCATGAAACGCGTCGATGGTTTTCCGAACAGGGCAACCGCTGCGATGTGGTTGGCCACGTCGGGTGGCATCGGCGCTGGTACATCCGCGGGAGAAACCCCGTCCGGCACCGCGTTCGCGGTGACGAAGCCCATGACGGCCGCGCCTTGGGAAAACCCGCCGAGCACCATCTTGGTGTGAGGGCAGTTCGCCGCGGTGGAGAGTACGTGCGTGCGCGCGTCCGCGATTCCCTCGACGGCGGTGGGGAAGTCGGTGGTGGCAGGGTAGTCGACCGCGTACACCCCGACGGACTTCGCGCCGACTTGTGTGCGCAGCGCGTCGACGAATGCCTCGCCCGTGGGGCCAACGCCGGGCGCCTCGGTGGTGCCGCGGGCGAAGACCACCTCGGCATCGGGGCACCCCGCGGCGTGCGCGAACGGTACTGGGACTATCGGTATCACGAAGGCTGCCGCTGCCGCCGCGCCGATCAATTCAGCGATGTGGCGTGGCCTCACGGTCCAATGCTGACACACTGCGCCGCCGAGCGCGCGTCGAGCCAAATGCCGCGCATCATCGATCGCGGCGCCGACGAACTGCGGCTTCGACATAAGCGACCTCCCCGACTCGCAACGGTGTCCACTACGGTGTCCACTACGTCGCGAGATAGTCGTCAAGTGTTACGCGAAACCAGATGCTGTTCGGGGGACCGGAGTGGATTGCAAGCGAATTCTTAGTAATTCATAGCCGAATTCACAAACTCGCCTTGCTGTCAGCCAGCCACGTGTTGGCGACCTAGAGCCGACTCGCGGCGAATGTTGCGGCCTGGTTGGTCATCCCGGTCTCGACGTAGGCAACGTGCGCGCGCATGTCCCAGCCGTCGGAGCAGATCGGATCGTTGGGCACGCACAAGTCGATGGTCTTGGTGGCATAGAGAGCGCCGATCGTGGGCAGCGGGCCAGGGGACAGGGTGTCTGCAAAGGCACTCTTCGGAGCGCCGAATAGCGCCGCTGCTACGACGTGATCGGCGACCTGCGGTGGCATTGCCGTGGTGGATAGATCGATCACTCCTGCGCCTTGCGAGTATCCGCCGAGCACCATGCGGGTGCCCGGGCAGTTCCCGGCCATGGACTGGATATGGCTGCTCGCATCGCTGGCACCGGCGGGCGTGCTGCTGTCAAAATCCCTGCTGGCCGGATAGTCGACCGCGTACACCCCAACCGAACGGCCGCCCAGTTGCGAACGAAGCGAGTCGACGAACGCCTGCCCGACACCACCAACGCCAGGCGGCTCCGTGGTGCCGCGAGCGAACACGATCTCGACGTCCGGGCACGGATCCGCGGCTGCGGCCGGGACTTGAACGAATGGCAGTGCCCATGCTGCCGCCGTCAGGCCCCCGACGATGCGGGCGATCCGGTATGCGCCCCTTGTGTCCATGTTGGTATGTCGCACCGCGACCGAGAGATG